>Ga0209542_10005144_pt1 | contig 26426 bp, 17 predicted proteins | sample RifCSPhighO2_01_FD_184028 | JGI IMG/M metagenome (GOLD analysis project Ga0209542, IMG submission 184028) | Soil microbial communities from Rifle, Colorado - Rifle CSP2_plank highO2_0.1 (SPAdes) (version 2) | ecosystem: Environmental > Terrestrial > Deep subsurface > Rock core/Sediment ...
ACTCCTGACCACATCCGCATCAAGCACATTCGAAGGCATATTCGCCAAATACTCCACATCCACAGAAGCCACCACCACAGGCACCCAGAACGTGGGAGCGATCAGGATCAACTCCGAGCGCTTCACCAATCTTCTTGGAACGGGACTTGCAAACAACGCCGGAATACTCACCGTCACCCTCTCAGGAGGAGGATTTGGAAAAACATTTGAGCTTAATGCCGCAAACTCAGACGGCCATATTTCCCTTGCGCCCACCACTTCAGTAGGACTCCTTGTTTCCGCATCCTCGACATTCGACAGGCTCTTCTCCAAATATTCAACCTCTTCGCAATCAACCACGACATACCTTGCCTCAACCTACTCATCTTCGACATTTGCCACATCATCCTATCTTGCGGTTACGCAGAACGCCTCGTCTTCAAATCTCCTTGTGTCAAACTCATTCTCCCAGTCTGGCTTCTCTGACTGCTCTTCTTCAATCTCCAAGGTGATCTACACTTCATCCACCGGAAAGTTCGGATGCAATTCATCTGATATTTCTTCCAATTGGACCCACGACTCCCAATTCGCAATCCGTCCCACCTCAACCGCAGTAGGCGTCCTCCTTTCCGCCTCATCTACCTTTGACAAACTTTTTGCCCGCACTTCAACCTCGACATTTGCCACGACCTCTGTCCTCTCCATATCAACGAGCCTCTTCAATACAGGATCCACCACCATAGGAGACGCATCCACAGACGCCTTCTCCGTCATCGCCTCCTCCACCTTCTTCTCAAACGCGGGATTTCTCGGCTCTCTCCAGATCGGAGACCAACAAGCTGACCGCCTGACCGTGAACGCCGGACTTATAAACTTCACGAATTCTTCCACGACGACGATACCGAATTCGACCGCATACGCCTGGACAATCGCAACCTCAACCACCGCGGTTCCTATATTCTCGATATCCACAAACGGGGGATTGGCGACGACTTCATTTATAGGCGGAATTAGCGTGCAGTCCGGTGCAATCGAACATGATTATTCAAGCGGTATCACGTCAATCGATAACCTAAAACTTGGCTCGCAGTTTTTTGAAACCGACGCGGGTATTATTACCTGGGTTGACCTGCCGGTTGCGACAAACGCAACAGGAACGATTGATGCATATACAGCGCGCGTAAATGGCACTCCGATTCTCACGGTTCACGCCGCCGCCGCGGGGTCTGCAAGCGTAAGCACCACTACCGTCGGCATCGGCACCACGACTCCCGCCTGGAAACTGACCGTTTCAAATACGGCGACCACTACGACAAAAGCATATATCGGCATTACTGATGAGCTTGCAAGCGCGAATCTGAAAACATGGACGCTTTCATCGCAAGGAGGAAGTTTTTGGGTTGCAACATCTTCAGACGCTTTTGCGACGAGTACTATTCCATCTCTCACAATCACTCCCAATAATATTTTCGGCCTCGGTACTTCATCGCCATCCGGCCTCGCAGCTCTATCTGTTCAAGGTAGTGGCTATTTCGTAGGTGGTCTCGGTGTCGGAGCCGCAACTACAAGTGGCGGCAACCTTCTTGTAACTAATTACGCGCAAATAAACGGCACCGCCTCGACTTCTCTTCTAAACGTTTCGGGCCTTGGAAATACTGCTACCAGATGTCTTAATATTACGAATCAAGGAGTTGTCGGAGTGGCTGCCGCGGATTGCGGTTCTGGAGGCGGGGGAGCGGGCTTCGGAAAAACATTTGAATTGAACCCCGTAAACTCTTTGGGCCAGATCTCGCTTTCACCCACCACCACCGTAGGCCTTCTTCTTACATCCGCATCAAGCACATTCGAAGGCCTTTATGCAAATTATTCAACCTCGACGTTTGCCACGACCTCTGTCCTCTCCATATCAACGAGCCTCTTCAACACAGGATCCACCACCATAGGAGACGCATCCACGGATGCCTTCTCTGTCATCGCCTCCTCCACCTTCTTCTCAAACGCGGGATTTCTCGGCTCTCTCCAGATCGGAGACCAACAGGCTGACCGCCTGACCGTGAACGCCGGACTCGTGAACTTCACAAATTCTTCCACGACGACGATACCGAATGCGACAATTAACGCGTGGACTATCTCGACTTCTACATCCATCACTCCGATTCTCTCATTCTCGACATTCACCGGAACCGGAGTGGCGAGCTCGACCTCCGCGGGCCGCGTCGGCATCGGGACAACGACGCCCGAGGCGCGGCTTTCCATAGACGGAAGAACATCTTCGACAAACGGTATAGCAGGGATTCATGAAATTCTTACGATCGACGGCGGAGGCGCGGGAACGCAGTACGGAAATAATATGTTTATATTTAATACGCCTGGCGCAAATGCGACGACCGTGGGCCAAGTCATACGCGTTCGCGATAACACCGCATATACGAATCTTATCCGCGGACTTGAAGTGCAGACGAACACCGGGAATAACACCCTCGGGGAAAATACCGCGATCTCCGGCACTGGCAGAACATTCGGACTTCGCGGTATTACAGAGGGTGATGCCGGAGGCGCGGTGCTTCCCGCGGGACTTTTTGCGCAAACCCGCGGGACAACTCAAGGAAACGCGATCCGCGCGTATTCTTCGTCAATCACGAGCGAGGATTTCGTATATTTCCTGCAGGAAGGATCACAGACATTCTCCGGCACAGGCCTTCGCATGAATCTTGGGACAGGTTCCGGGCCGTTTACAGGATACTTCTTAAATTTCCAGGTTGCCGGAACTCCGCGCCTTGTTGCAAGCTCTTCGGGCTCGATCGGCATCGGAACTTCGACGCCGCTTTCATGGGGCGGCGGCACATTACCGACGCACCGCGGCCTTCATATTCAGTCAGGCGCAATGACAGCCGGTACGACAACTCCGCTTCTATTGCTTGACATGGACGATACCGCGATTTGGAACAAAGCGTTTCTTACCGCGCGCTCGGATGTCGACGGAGCAACGCCTGATATTGAATTCTTTATCGCGTCAACCGGAGATGTGCATACTGATGGCGTCTACTCGTCGGGAGGCGCGGACGTTGCGGAATGGTTCCCGGCGCGTGACGCGGGGCTTGAAGCGGGCGATCTTGTTTCTATCGACGGATTCTCACTTACGAATCTTATGAAAAAATCCGACGGCATTCCGTATGACGATAAAATCGCGGGAATCGTTTCGACAAAACCGGGTCTTCTTTCGGGCGGCGGTTCGGTTGAGGATTCGCACCAAAATGACGTAATGGTGGCGCTCGCCGGACGCGTTCCTTTGAAGGTTTCAACCGAGGGCGGAGCAATCAAAGCAGGGGATCGGCTTACGTCCTCGTCAATTCCCGGAGTTGCGATGAAAGCGACTACGTCCGGCATGACGATCGGCATGGCGCTTGAGGATTTTGATGGAACAGACTATCTGTCCGAGGGAACAATCGGCGTTGAGACAGAAACAATAACAACCGAGAGCATTGAAAAGCGACAAAAAGTCATTGATCGAAGCGATATTCAGAAAGCGGGCGGCGGCGCAGACCTTGATCCGAACGCACCCGCGGACGCCGAATCCCCGGATACGATCATTGTTGAAGAAAAATACACGGTGAGTTCAACGACGGTTGTCCGGCCTGACCAGGAATCCGCGAAGGAGGGTTTTGCGGCGGGCGGCGAGACGGTAAAAATCGGAAAAATTTTGACGTTCGTAAACCTTACATGGACACGGCTCGACCCCGCGGTTATCGCGCTTGCGTCGAGCACACCCGGCGGCACAGAGCCGGGTCCTGAAAACGCATGGTCAGTCGACCAGTCAACGGGCAAGGTGAATGTCGGATTTTACGGCGACATTGATATGCACGCGAATAATATCGTAAACGTCGGGCGCATAATTTCAGAAAACGGGAAATACCGTCTTGATCCCGACGGCCGCATTGTCGCAGAAGAAATCGAAGCAAAACGCGGCCGGTTCACGGAATCGCTCGAATCAGCTACAGGCATCACGATTTATGACCGGGTAACCGGAGAGCCGTATTGTATCGGCATTTCAAACGGCACGATGGTGTCTGAAGCGGGGAAGTGCGGCGCCCCGACAGAAAACTATGGAGGTTCAACCTCGATAGATTCAGGCGCGGCTGGCGAGCCAACTTCTCCAACAGAAAGTCCGCCCTCGGCCACGATTGATTCTCCTTCTGCGGAATCGCCGCCGAAAGAATCAAGTCCGCCAGCAGAAAGTTCTCCGCCAGAGACAAGTGCGAGCATTGAACCTCCATCGCCGGATACGCCGGCCGGCACGACAGCAGATAACCCAAACGGAATATAAAAATGAAAAATAACAAAGACAAAAAAATAACTTCATCAACTCTACTCAACCGAGATATGTTTGAAGTCGGACTTCGAACACTTCGAATATCTCGAATTACTAGGTTCGCTCGGGTGGGTCGCAGACACATCGCATTCGCGGCAAAGCGGTTGTTTCTGTTCTCTTTGATTTTCGCGTGGGTGTTTTCGGGGATGTTGCAGATCTATAATTTCCCGCCGAAACCGGAAGAAGCCAGCGCGGGTTCGGGAGATGTAATACTTCTCTGGGATACGGCAAACGGTCCAAGCCCCGTTAACTATGACGGCTGGACGTGCATTTCCTGCGCAAGCAACGACGCTTTTTACAATAAGTTTCTCATGGCATCAACCACCTATGACGGTAAAGATTACGGCCAGGATTTAGCTGCGCATGACATGACGGCAACAGCTTCAACAACCGGCGCCGGCAGGGGCTCCAGCGCGGCGGCCGGCTCGGTGTTCGCACATGCCGCGCACTCCCACAGCTGGGGCGCGACAACCACCACCTATGTTGACATCAAGCCGCTTTACAAAAACCTAATGGTGATCAAAAAAAATAATCCGACGAATATTCCCGCGGGCGCCATCGCAATGTTTGACGTTGCGTCATCAAGTCTGCCGTCAGGCTGGTCGGATTACGGCAACTTGGGCGGAAGGTATCTTAGGGGGGCGAATGATAACACCGCCGCCGGCGCAACCACGCATACGCACGCAACGCAGGCAATCATCACCTCCGGCGCATCTGTAAAACCGGTGGCTGACGCCGGCAACGGGCTTAGCGGCACGCCAACGAACCATACCCATACCATCGATGTTGCTTCGTTATCCACTTCTTCGAATAATGACCCGTTATTCGCTACGATTGTTTTCGGGAAATTGAACGCGACTTCTACGCCGACCACCGATATGATCGCTATGTTTGACGCCGATCCGCCGTCGGGGTGGACTTTATTTTCATCGTTAACAAGCGCCATTGCCGGAAGATTCATCAAAGGCAACGCAGTTTACGGAACGCAGGGCGGATCGCTTACTCATGAGCACGGCGGTTCAGAAATTTTTACTTCCACCGGGCCGACGGGCACGGATAACGCGAAAGCGGGAACCCCAACAACGTTTGAACTCGCCGGTAATGCGCATACGCATACAGCAACCTATTCCATCGCCGCATCAACCACTCTGCCTTTGCACCGCAGTATTATTCTGGCTAAAAAAGATCCTTCGAGTTTGGTGGTTTCGGGAAACGTATACACCGATGAAAATACCACGGTGGACACTGCCAATATTTGCAACGGTTCGAATAATGTGGCGGTGGCAGTAGGCACCTCAACGCCCGGAGTTTTTACCGGCAGTTGCAACGGATCGGGCATTTACTCAATCACACTAACCAATACGACCTCGCTTGCCGCAGAGACCCCGATTATCGCCTACATCAATGGCGTTGGCTCAATGTTCGGCTCATCAGCCACGCGCTACTTGGGGTCAGGGGATGTTTCGTCGCTCATCGTTCGGCAAAATCGCGTGATTGTCTCACATGATAACTCCAGTCCGATTACCAACGGCAATCTGGACACTTGGGATAACGGCAACGATACGGACGTGAACTATGTGGTGACGAACGGCGTGCTGACGGTTGAAGCAGGTTCTAAACTGATTGTGAATGCGGGCAAAACCTTTCAGCCGGGCGAGGCGGTGACTGTTACCGGCGGCGGCGCTTCGCCGGATGGCGATCTGCAGATTAACTCGGGCGCCACCATGACGGCGACTTCGACTGTTACGGTCGGCAATATGCTCTTAAATTTCGGCACCTACAACGGTTATGGCACGACGACATTCACCGGCACAAGCGGGAGTTTCAATTTGGGAACTAATAATATCATCAAAAATCTCGAGCTTTCCGGTTCAGCGTCAATTACCGCCTCGAGTTCTTTTACCGCAACCGGGACGGTGCTTGTGGGGAGCGGGAATACTCTGACGATAAATTCCGGTGTTGTTGCAACGACGACGGGGGTTTTCTCTCTGGCGGGAACGATCAACGGTTCCGGAACAACAACGATTGCCACAACTACATCTATAAATATTGACTCTGGCGCAACGTTTTCATCAAATCTTCGCCTTGATGTCAGTTTTCCTGGTTTCGGCGCTTCTCGAACTTTTCCATCACGCACGTACGGTGGCAACCTTGAACTTTATCAAAACGGAGCTGGTTCGGTCACGAATGATGCTTTACCAACGAGCGGAACTCTGACAATCAATGGGAACTTATATTTCAACAGTCGCAATACGAAACCATTGCGTATGGCCAATGGCGGCGTTGCTGTCACAGTCAGCGTTTTAGGAGATCTGAATTTCGTTAGCGGTTGTTCATGTACGCAAACGCTTGAAGGCCCTTCGGGTGGAACTATGACGATCTCGGGCAATGCCAATCTGACAAACGGCACATATAATGGGGTGGTTGGCGCTGGGTCGACATTAATTATGAATGGCACATCAAAAACGCTTACCTCGGCGAGCCAAACGCTAAATAATGTTACGCTCTCCGGAACAATCACGCTCGCGGACAGTGTGTCCGCCGGCGGAAATGCCACGATTAGCGGCACGGTAACGACCGGGTCAAATGCGCTCTCGCTTACTGGTGCCAACAAAACACTTACCGGCGGCGGCTCCATCGAGGATTTGACCATTTCTTCAAATGCTTCTTCCACTCTTTCAGGAGCTGATCTCACTGTCTCCGACACACTTACGCTCACCGGCGCAATCGAGGTCGGAAGCGGCAGGTATCTCACCTCCGACACAACTGGCACGCTTACGCTTGCCGGAACTCTTCACGGCGCGGGGACGACCACGATTCAAAACTCGAATTTCAGCACCTCGACCGGCGCCATTATAAACGGAAATCTCAGGTTCGATCCCACGAACGGAAATATTAATATGCCCGCGCTCACCACCGGCGGGAACATTGAAATTTACAATTCCGGCGCGCCAAACAGGATCGTCGCGATGCAGACAGGCGGCGGCGCGGCCACCACGACGATTGCAAAAGCCCTGATGCTGAATGCCGCGGGCTCGGGAAATGTCGCGCTTTCCGCAACCTCTTCAAACGCGGCGCTTATCACCGCAACCACGACGTACTTAAACGGCGGCGCGGGCAAGGAAGAAATGTTTGCCGGAACCCGGAACTGGGATTTTGATGCCGATCTCGACGTTTCAGCCGGCAATTTCCTTTTTTCCTCGGCAACCACCACAATCGCCGGAAACTATACCGCATCAGCCGCAAGCACTACGGCCAACAGCGGCACCGTGATATTCGACGGCGCAAACCAACAAACCATCACCGGAAACGCGACCAGCTCGAACGGATTTTATAACCTCGCGATCACGAACACTTCCGGCTCCAATCCGGTGGATTCGCCGTCTGTTATTTTCACCGACGCCGCATCCACCACGAATCTTTTCTCGCTCACCACGCCGGGCGCGAAAGTCCGGCTCGGGGCCGGGAAGCTCTACACATTCCAAAACACAAGCTGGACAAATCCGGGAGCGACACTCGCAACGCTTTACTCTTCAAGCGCCGGAACCCAATCTACGTTATATATTCCCGGAACCCAGCAGACGGTATCGTATATCGGATTCAAGGATATGACCTGCGGGAATGGCACAACCATAGAGGCGTTGACGGCAAACGGCAATAGCGACGCGACCGGAAACGGAGAATGCATAAGTTTCTCGACGTTTACCCTCTCAATTACATCAGCCGCAAACCAAGTATTCGAATACGGGCAGTCGCCAGCCGCGATCTCCGCGATAACCGTAACATCGGGGATTGGCGCAAGCGCGGTGAGTTCGGGAAACGAGCTTCGAATCGGGATCGCAACCTCGTCTGTTGATTCTGCCGTAAATATGACCTGGAACACCTCGGATACGGCAGCAACTCTTGCCGGGTCGGGCCAGTCAAAGGCGTGCAGTAACCAGACAAATTGCACAGACATCACCTACGATCCAACGGGAAGCGTCATGATCGTGCCGATCGATACGAACTTTTCCGGCGGGCAGACACTCATCATATCCGATCTCGCGTTTGCGAATTTTAACGCCGCGGTCGCATCTTCTTCCGCGCTCCGGATATTTCTTGACGGTACTACAGACATCAATGCGAATGCGACGAATACCGCGCAATACGTCGCGATCAAAGGGAAGCAGACGCTTTCTAACCACGCGGCCGGGCACGAGACAAACAAGTTTGCGGTAGGCGCGGATACGAGCGTATCGAATGTTGATCTCATAAGTTTTAAGCTGACGCCCGTGGCAGAGGGCGTTACGATCTCGCAGCTCGTGTTCTCGCTTTCCGGAGTAAGCGGATTTATAACGGAAAATATTACGGGTGCGCTCTTATACCCCGACTATAATGCAAACGGCGAAGTTGACGCGGGAGAAACGAGCGTCATGGGCGCAGGCGCGGTTTCCATTTCCGCGGATACGGGCACGATTACGTTTTCAACCTCATTTTCAACGTCAACCGCTCGCAGTTATATCCTCCAAGCGTCAGTCGCAAGCATCAACGGAGGGGACGAATTATTCATTGATCTTACGGGGGGAAATATCACTATGACTGGCGCAACTTCGCTTCAAACAATCTCCGCAACGGGAAATATCACAAAAATCAAGCACCACAAGCCGCAAGGCACGCAGGGCGAACTTGATTTCCCGCCAGCGGGGCGAGCGGTAACAACCGGCGGCGGAGGCGGAGGCGGCGCAACGTTGGGAGATGACCCGAATTATTCCGCGCCTACTGCACTTGGCTCAACATTCAGCCAGTGGACAAACGCGACGAATGCGTTTTCGAGCAATGACTCAAGCGCATCTGAAACAACTGCAAATGATAAGCAGGATTATCGCGACTTCAGCTTTAATGTTCCCGCCGGAAACACCATAAACGGAATCGAGGTGAAGCTTGAGGCGTCCGGCTCCACGGCCGCGGGTACGATCGGAGTCGAGCTTTCCTGGAACAGCGGGACATCGGTGACGTCGTCGGGGAAAGTGACAAATACGCTCTCAACGGTTGACGACGTCTATTCTCTCGGCGGCGCAACAGATACATGGGGGAGGTCGTGGTCCGCAAGTGATTTCTCGAACGCGAACTTCCGCGTCCGCGTGAACGCAAACCCTTCGTCAAACACCATAAATCTCGACGCAATGCAGGTTCGGGTTCATCACCAGGCATCGGGCGGTGGAGGAGGAGAGGGGGAGACGTCAGGGCGCCATTTCACCAATACTATGCGAGTATTCTTGAATCACTCGAGAAGCTGTCACAGCTTTTGTCCTTGCTTCTCTAAATTTTCCCCACTTGGAAACGGGGTTTCCAAGTGGTTGGTCATTGGTCGGATATCAAATACATGATACGGGGTACAAAACAAATGATACGCAGAATTTTTCTCGGAACGGCGATATTCTCAGCCTGGGCAGCTTTCGGAATGAATGTAGCTGATGCCGCTGTTATTGGAAGACCGCCGCCTGCGCTGGGGCTTGTCGGCTTCTGGAAATTAGACGAGGGGACTGGAGACCTGACAATTGATTCTTCTGGCAATAACAATCGAGGGGTTCTTGCGGGAAGCCCGAGTTGGATTGCGGGAAAACGCGGCAAGGCGCTCTCTTTCGATGGCACTGACAGATATGTGAATATGGGAAGCGGCGCGAGCCTTAATATACCGAAACAAATTACGCTCATATACTGGCTTTATCCGCGATCGGTCAATAGGGCGCTTCTCGGACGGCGAGACGGATGCAGCGTTCCCGCAGGAATTCAGTATCACATGCACTTGATGGGAGGCGGTAATCTGCACTTCAATGCAGGCGGAAGCGGCCTGACGAGTTCTCTCAAGCCGACGCTCAACGCCTGGAATTTTATCGCCGTGTCATATGACACTAGCTCGCTTTCCGGCGCATTTTACTTAAACGGCGATTCTGAGCCGATGGGAGACGCGGGAGTGATGCCGTCTCAAAATGCAAGTTTTCTTATTGGAGCATACGGGACATGTGGGGACCGATTCGATGGATATTTGGACGAAATCCGCGTGTATAACCGTACCCTTTCTGCCGCCGAAATACAGTCGCTCTATAAAATAAGCGAGGTCAAATATTCTTTGTCGAGCGATCTCGGACTTGTGGGGTATTGGCCTATGAATGAGGGAACGTCAACGCGCGCGAAAGATTTTTCTGGTAGCGGGAATAACGGTGTACTCACTAGTTTTCCGACAAATCCCACGTGGGTTGATGGCAGGCGCGGCAAGGCGCTCAATTTCGATGGGTCGGATGATTTTATCAACCTGCAAGACAGCACTAGTTTGGATTTAACTACTAGAGCAACAATATCTGTATGGGTGAAGCTCGATAAAAATAATAATACGAACGGCCAAGCGATTATCGGGAGGAATACGAATGGATATATTCTTGCCATCTACAGCCCGACGTACGGGGTTACCGCGAATAGGAATAAAATTACATGGAGCAAAAACGGAGTGGATGAAATAGTGAGTAATTCAACGGTAACGCTTGGCAGATGGTTTCATATTGTCGCGACGCACGACAACGGCACGCGAAAGATTTATGTAAACGGTCTTGAAGACGGAACCGGAAGCGCCAAAGCGAATTTTAATGCGCTTTCGGATGCTATGTTTATCGGCAAACAATCAGCCGCGGGATGGAATTTCCAAGGGACGATTGATGACCTTCGATTGTACAACCGAGCTCTTTCCGCATCCGAAGCGTATGCTCTGTATAAATCCGGCGAGCGCGCGGCAAATGTCTCGCAAAATAACCAGATCACGAACGGCCTTGTCGGCCTTTGGTCATTCAACGGCCCGGATATGTCGGGTGCGACCGCCTACGACCGTTCGGGGCAGGGGAATAACGGGACTTTGACGAACGGCCCCGCGCTTGACGGCGGCAAAGTCGGACAGGCGCTCAATTTTGACGGGGTGGATGATTATGTGAATGTGGGCGATAAATCTTCACTTGAATTTGGTGGAACCTCTGCACAATACACCATTTCTGCTTGGGTCAAGCTGGATACGGCGCCCATAGCAAGTTGGTATTTTGCTATTGCATCGAAGTATAAAGATACTAGTAACCAAATAGAATATTTGTTTTCTATCTACGACACCACTGCCCAGGTTCTTTTGTATGCAGATGACACTGGTGCAGGCACGGTTATCCAACAACGCGTAACAAATAGTGGTATTTCTATTGGCCAGTGGCACCATATTGTCGCCACTCACAATGTATCTACTGATGTTATGCGTATTTATGTTGACGGGGTAGAGCCGCCAGCCACGGATGTCGGCGGTCCGATTACTGGTATCTTTACCGGCACGGCTAAGTTTTCTATTGGGGCAGTAGAGGCCATCGGAGGTGCCCCGGGCATGTTTTTCGACGGCCTCATCGACGAAGTCCGAATTTATGACCGCGTCCTCACGCCAGATGAAATCAAACGTCTCTACAACATGGGCCGTTAACTTGGAAACCCCGTTTCCAAGTAATAAAATAGAACTGTATGCGTAAAGTTCAATTCGTAACAGGAGAATATTATCATATTTTTAATCGCGGGACCGACAAGCGGAATATTTTTGGTGATAAGTACGATTATGAACGATTTTTTCAGAGTATGGAGGAGTTTAACACTATAGAACCGATAGGCAGTATTTTCGAAAGCTCTTTCCGCAGGCGAAACCAACTTGGAAACCCCGTTTCCAAGTTGAAAATGAAAAAGGATAAGCCACTTGTTGATTTTATAGCTTATTGCTTAAATCCGAATCATTACCACTTTATTTTGCGCCAGCTGGTGGACCGGGGAATAGAAAAGTTTATGCATAAGCTCGGCTTAGGATATACAAAACACTTCAACCATAAAAATCACAGGAACGGAGTACTATTTCAAGGCCCTTTTAGGGGAGTGCATATAGATTCTAACGAATATCTATTATACGTTAGTGCGTATGTTAATCTAAATAATAGCGTTCACAAACTTGGAAACGGGGTTTCCAAGTCGAGTTGGGATGAGTATATCCATAGACGAAATGGAATTTGTGATAAAAAGATCATTCTTGAGCAATTTAAAAGCATTTCGGAATACAAGAACTTTAGCAAGGGTGCTTTAAAAATAATGTTGGAAAGAAAAGAAATGGAGCATTTATTAATCGAAAATTAGCTTTGGAAACCCCGTTTCCAAAATCAATACTCTTTGTTTTTGCGGTTTTCCTTTTATTGCCGCTCATCGCGCGCGCAACTGATTTTTCGAGCTTGAATTTCAAGGTGCGGGACCCGGTCATCCAGATTGCGTCTTCGACCGAAATGTCATCGGCAAGTTTTCGGCTTACGGGCTCAATCGGCCAGATGTCTATCGGAACTTCAACATCCGTGACGTTTGAGGTGCGAAGCGGATTTCTCTATTTTCCGAAAGTGACCGTGCCCGCGGCGTCCGCAACCGCAGGAGACGGTCAGGTTTCCGTTTCCTGGACCGCATCCCAAGGGTTTCTTGGCTGGACCGTATCCGGCTATAACGTCGGGTATTCCGCGGCCGCTGGAGGCCCTTATACATATACCGCGTCTTTAGGGAATGTTCTTTCAACGACAGTATCGGGCCTTTCAAACGGCACCACATATTATTTCATCGTGCGGCCGGAGGATACATTTGTTAATTCACTCGCGACTTCAAGCGAAGTATCTGCAACGCCGGCGGGTAGCGCCACGCCAACTCCGGCGCCGTCTGGGGGCGGCGGAGGCGGAATAATCATTGATCTTTTGAAGCAATTTGGCTATCCGGTGCCCGAGATTGATAAAATCCGGACGCCGTCGTGCCCGTATCCAAAGACCGACCTTAACTGTGACGGCGCGGTTGATCTGCAGGACTTGAGCATTTATCTTTATCTTTCCGCGGATCCCGCAAGCGGGCTTATTGATTTTAACAGCGATTCTGCGGCGGATATTGCCGATTTGAGCGTTCTTTTCTCCGACTGGTCGCGCGGGCTCCTCACATTTGTTCCGGATCGCGGAGCGGGCGAGCCGCCAAAAGAGGAAGAAAAACCGGGAAGCGGCTTTGCGTTCATCGGCGAAAAGCCATTTGAGGAGCTCGAACCGGAAGCGGGCGAAGAATCGAAGCCGCCTGCGTTTTTCCGGTCCATAATTTTGTTTATCTTCTGGATGCTCGATTGGATTCTCGAATTTTTCCGGTATCTTTTCCTCATCATTATCGGGTTTTTTGCGCGTTCATGAAGCGTTTCTTTAAGAATCGGCGAATATCTGTTGCGGTCTTCTTTCTTTTTTCTTTTTCGCTTTTTTCCGCGTTTCCATTTTCCGGGAACAGCGCAGGAAGCGCCATAGTTTCGTTAAGCCCCGGGTCAGGCACGTTTCTCGTGGGCTCGACATTTGACGTCTCAATCGTCTTGGACACGAAGGGCATTGCCGTAAATACCGCGGAGATCGAGCTTATGTTCCCGTCTGATAAGCTCCAGCTTACAAATCCTTCCGTCGGGCAGTCAATCATTCAGCTCAATCTCCGCCCGCCGGTGTTTTCGAACCGCGAAGGGAAAATCTATTTTGTCGGCGGGATTCCGTCGCCCGGGATCGTAACGTCAAAAGGCGTCATCCTCACGCTGACATTCCGCATCACCGCGCCGGGAAGCGCGGAAATAAAATTCGGAGATCGCACAAAAGTTCTTGCAAACGACGGAAAGGGGACGAATATCCTCGGGCAAACCCCGTCCGCGTTTTACCGCTTCTCTGTTCCACCGCCAGAAGGACCTGCGATATCCTCGCCGACGCATCCGGACCAGGAACGGTGGTACCGCGACCCAAATCCTATTTTTTTGTGGCCGAAGGGCGAGTTTGCTTCCGCCTACAGCTATTCAATTGACCACGACCCGGCCGGATTCCCGGACACCAAAGAGGACGGGTCTGCACCGGCCGCTTCTTACCAAAACCTCGAGTCCGGCATCTGGTATTTCCATCTACGGGAGTTGGCCGGTGCAAACTGGGGCGGCGTTTCGCATTATGTCATAAAAATAGACCTTGACCCTCCGGCATCCTTCAAAGTGAGTGTCTCGCCCTCGAAAAGGACATCGAACAGAAACCCGATTTTCCGGTTTTTCACCACGGACTCCTTGTCGGGATTTGACCACTTTGAGCTTAAAATAATTCCGCTTGTTGCGGGCAAACTTGGTGAAGCGCTCTTTTTTGAAACGATCTCTCCCTACCAATTCACGTCGTTTGAGCCGGGGCGATACCAAGTCATTGTGCGCGCGCTTGACCGAGCAGGGAATACGCGGGACGAAGGAGTTGCGCTTACGATTCTCGGCCTAAAAGATACATTCATCACTCCAGAGGGAATTGATTTTGTCATTTTCGTAATTCCGTGGCTCTGGCTCTTTTTGATACTCGCATTATTGGTTATGATTACTGGTATCGTCCTTATCCTCGCATGGCGCCGCCACAAGCGGCATATCGAAAAAATATCTACTCTTTCTAACACACAATGAAAATTCCTTATTGGATCGCGCTTATTCTTTTTCCCGTTTTATATCTGATACCGGTTATCGTACTATGGGTTTTTGTGCATGAGCGGATCGAGGAGCGCGCGGTCACGCTCCAGCTTTTTTTGAAAAACCAGGCGGATGTTGACCGCCAAATCATTGCAAAACGCTCGGAGCTCACGAATATCCAGCCAAAAACACGCACCGCGATTCTCGGCCAGGCGCCGAAAGGAGCGTTGGGAGATACAATACTCGACGTGAAGGAAGTTCATGAAGACGTGCAGAAATTCTGGCAGAGGTACGAGACAACGTATCTTGGCCGCGAGCGGCCACAGCTTCGAGCTATTCTTGAGTCCACCCAAGAGAATCAGCTTCTTGAAGAAGAAGCGGAGGCAGTACGGCGGATCCGCAGGGGAATCGACACATATATAGCAAAAATCAACAAATTTTTAGTCGGAGAGCAGGAAAAAGGAGTAGGCCCGACTTTGGATGAGCGCGTGGCGTTCCTTGAAGAGCTCACGCAAAACAGAAACGCGATCTACCAGAATATGAACCAGCTCGCCGATATCCGCTATATCTACGCCCAGCGGGTGATTTTTTCCGCGAGCGGGGAAAACGAACGCCAGCGCGGAGTGTTTACCGCAATATTCGCGATGCTCCTTGCGTCGGTCTTTTCGGTCGCCGTTGTCGAATTTTTCATCATCCATCGGCCGTTTTCCGACATCATGGCGTTTTTGCGAGACCTTAAAGAGGGGAAGCGCGGCCAGCGTCTTTATTTTTCTTCTCTCATCCGGGAAGTAAAAGAATCCGAAGAATCAATAAACGAATTTATCGGAAAAGCGGAGGAATATGAGAAGGAGCGGAAATAAAAATTTTTTATTGCAGATGCGGAGGATTTTTTTCGCAATTCTTATCGTGCTGATATTCCCGCTTTCGTGGGCGGCGTCTCAAGGCGCGGAAAAGCCGCCTCTTGCCGCGCCGTTTATCGTAATCCAGCCCGACGTCTACTACCCCCAGGACGAGATACTATATATAGAAGGAAAGGGAGCGGCAAAATCCATAGTCGAATTGCGCCTCCAGAAACAGGGCGCAAAACCCATTGTGTTTACCATGCGCGCGGATTCAAACGGCGATTGGGCGTTTGCCGAACGCGTGCCGTTGGAGGAAGGGGAATGGGAGGCGCGCGCGAGGACCCAGGCAGAGGACGGAAGCGTTTCGGAATGGTCCAGCCCGAGAATTTTCCGTACCGTAAAAACCGGCATTACGCTCGGCGGGATCACGGTCAAATTCGCATTTCTTTCGCTTGTGATTGTTCTTCTTTGCGTCATCGGCGCGGCACTCGTAATCTATTTTGTCATGCGCGTCCGCAAACTCCGCTATCTTCTCATGACAAAAGAGATTCGCGAGGCAAAAGAGGCGGTTCGTGAGAATCTTTCTCTTCTCCGCACAGAGCTTCTTGAAGAGCTCCGGCTTATGGCGCTTCCGGGGAAAACGCTTAGCGCGGAGGAACTTTCGCGAAAGGAGCGCGTATTCAGGGAGCTTGACCAGATTGAGCGCAGAATGGAAAAAGAAATAGATGATATTCAGGAAAAAACATAACCATTCCTCGCATGCACATTGTCTTTGATATCGGCGGAACAAAAATGCGGATTGCGGCCTCGCCAGACGGGACAAAGCTTTCGGAGCCGGTTATCGTCGGAACGCCGCTTCAGTACAATTCGGGCATATCAGTGCTCAAGAAACAAATTTCCGATCTTGCGGCCGGAAGCAAACTTCACGCAATCGCCGGAGGTATTGCGGGCATTCTTGATCGGGAAAAGACGAAACTCGTGCACGCGCCGAATCTTCCGGATTGGGCGATGAAGCCGATCGTGGAAGACCTCATGGCGGAATTTCGCGCGCCGGTCGCGGTTGAGAACGACGCCGCGCTCGGAGGCCTTGGCGAAGCGCATCACGGCGCAGGCATCGGCAGAAAAATTGTTGCCTATATAACGATCGGGACAGGAGTCGGGGGAGCTCGCATTGTCGACGGGCACATCGACGAGCGGTCTTTTGGGTTTGAGCCGGGGCACCAAATCATTGATTATAAGAACCACACGAGTTTGGGCGAGCTTATTTCAGGAAAAGCGCTTGAGGCGCGTTTCGGGCGCATGCCGTCTGAAATCGCTGATCAAGCGGTCTGGAACGAAGCCGCGGAGATTCTTGCCTGCGGCATTGCAAACATGATTTTTCATTGGTCGCCGGATGTCGTTGTCATCGGAGGGTTTCTTTCGCAATATATCCCGCTTGAGCGGCTCGAGGAACATATTCCGCGGCTTGTAAAAACGTATCCTGCGCTTCCTGCGCTCCGCAAAGGCGTTCTCGGAGAGCGGGCCGTGCTCTTCGGCGCGCTCAAGCTCCTTTCGTCTTCCGCCCTTTTGTAAGGCACGTTCTTATGATAGGGTAATTTCACCCCGTTACAACCCGGAAACTCCAACGTTCAAGCCGGAGCGTCAAATAATTTGTAAAAATAGATGAAAGTCCCAATTTTTGGACCTGGTTGTAACGGGGTCCACTCTTCCCTATGCAATCTCCAGTTGAAGAAATCAAATCCCGCTTGAATATAGTTGATATTGTCCAGGGATATATCCGGCTCCAAAAAGCGGGAATAAACTATAAGGCGGCCTGCCCTTTTCACGGCGAAAAAACGCCGTCCTTTTTCATTTCTCCCACGCGCCAAATCTGGCATTGCTTCGGCTGCGGACGCGGTGGCGACATGTTTAAATTCGTGATGGAAATCGAGGGGCACGATTTTCCGGAAGCGCTCCGGCTCCTTGCCGCAAAAGCGGGGGTAGAGCTCAAACGCGAAGATCCCAAAATCCGCTCCGAGCGAAACCGCCTCTATGATATATGCGCCGAGGCAACACGGTTTTTTGGGAGTACGCTCGCGCGAACCCCTGTAGTGCTAAAATATCTTGCATCGCGCGGCATTTCGAACGAAACGATAAAAGAATTCCGCATCGGATTCGCGCCGAAATCATGGGATACGGCGATAAAAGCGCTCCAAGGGAAGGGGTTTCGCCTCGACGAAATCGAAAAAGCGGGCCTTGCAATAAAATCCGAGGATAGGCAATCGACATACGACCGCTTTCGCGGAAGAATTATATTTCCCATTTTCGATCAATCGAGCCGGGCAATCGGATTTGGCGGCCGCATTTTTGAGATAGATCAAGGAGAGAAGGGGAGGGACGAAGCAAAATATATAAATACTCCTCAAACCCCGATTTACGACAAATCCCGCGTTCTCTACGGATTTGACAAGGCAAAACAGGAAATTCGGGTGAAGGGGGCGGCCCTCGTTGTTGAAGGATATATGGATTGCGTTATGTCGCACCAGGCGGGAGCAAAGAACACGATTGCGGTTTCCGGAACGGCGTTCACTCCCCAGCAATTGGGTATGGTAAAGCGCCTCACCGATACGCTTCTTTTTTCGTTTGACACCGATGCGGCGGGGGAATCAGCGACCAAGCGCTCGCTTGCGCTTGCCGCAGAATTCGAATTCGAGCGAAAAATTATCGAAATCCCGTCAGGCAAAGACCCCGCAGATGCGGTTTTGGATAATCCGGCGGTGTGGCTCGGCGCGGTTGAAGCCGCGCTTCCGGTTGTCGATTTTTACTACCAAAAAGCGTTTGTGCGCTTTGATCCGAAAACCCCCGAGGGAAAGCGCAATATCACCTCGCTTCTCTTGCCGTTTGTCGCGGAACTTCCGGATGAAATCCAAAAAGCGCATTGGATTGAGCGGATGTCCTCGGATCTCGGCATTCCGAGGGAAGCGGTAGGGAAAGAACTTCTGCGCCGAGCTCGGGGAGGATCGGAGGCATTGCGCGCCCCGCAGCCGAGCGAGCCCGTCCCAAGCAGACGGAGCCTTCTTGAGGAGCGATTCCTCGCGATTATGGCAATATTAGAACCTGAAGTGAAAAATTCACTAGCGCACTCTTTGCATCTTTCATTTGCCGCTTCCACAAACGCCGATATATTTGCTATACTTCGTGCCGGCGCCGAGAGCACAATCCCGCCTCATCTGCTAGACCACTATAATATGCTCCGATTCAAGGGCGAGATTTTACGCGATATCACCGAGTCGCCGATCGAAGAGTTGCGGATTTCTGAACGGGAACTCGAAAAAGAATGCGTTCGCGACAAACTTTTGAAAATAGGGGAGGAAATTGAGCGCTTGGAAAAATCCGGCAATCTCGCAGGGATGGTTCCTCTCCTCGCCGACTTTAGAAATCTATCGCACCATTTACGATCCCTCTCATAACCATGCCTCAACGAGGAAAACAAAAGAAAAAATTCCGTCACAAAACCAAAATCAGAAAGCATCGAACAAATAAACCGCGTATTCTGAAAGGCAAGCCGCCCCGTGGGAAAAACGCGATCGAAAAGAAGGCGCGGGAAACCGAGGAAAAAATCTCGGCGATCTTGAAGCGCGGGCGCGAGCGCGGATTTGTCACCTATTCCGAAATTCTTTATTATTTCCCGACGATCGAAGAAGACGTATTGCTTCTTGAGGATCTTTACGCGCGTCTTGAAAAGGATAATATTGAAATTCTCGAGTCTAAAGAATTCCTCGAGGATAAAAAAGAGGAGAAAGGAGGAAAGAAAAAAGATGAACTTGCGGGACTCGGAGAGCACGATCAGGACTCAGTTCAAATGTATTTAAGAGAAATAGGGAGAATCTCCCTTATCACCGGAGCCCAGGAAAAGGAACTCGCAAAACAAATCGAAAAAGGGGATCACGAGGCACGGCAAAAGCTTACGCAGGCAAATCTTCGGCTTGTGGTTTCCATCGCAAAGCGCTACGTGGGCCGCTCGCCCCATTTAACGCTTCTCGATCTCATCCAAGAGGGAAATCTCGGGCTTTTCAAAGCGGTAGAGAAATTCGATTACCGAAAGGGTTATAAATTTTCAACATACGCGACTTGGTGGATCAGGCAAGCGATTACCCGCGCGCTTGCGGATCAGGCGAGGACGATTCGGATTCCCGTGCATATGGTGGAAACGATATCCAAATATCAGCAGGTGAAGCGCCGGCTTTTGCAGGATCTCGGCCGCGAGCCGTTGTCCGAAGAAATTGCCGCGGAAATGGGCGTTGAAGTCGGAAAAATCCATCATCTTGAAAAAATCGAACAAGATACGGTTTCTCTGGAGGCGCCGGTCGGGGAGGATGACGAAGATTCGGTCTTAGGCGAATTTATTGTTGACGAGAAATCTCTTAGCCCGTCGCAGTTTGCGGCGCGCCGACTCCTTCGGGATCAATTAATGTCGATCATAGGCGAACTTTCCCCCCGCGAGCAGAGAATTCTTGCGATGCGCTTCGGGCTTGACGATGGCATTACGCATACGCTCGAGGAGGTCGGCAAGGAGTTCGGCGTCACGCGCGAACGAATTCGCCAGATCGAAGCAAAAGCGCTCGAGCGCATCAAACACCACCGCGCCGCCAAAAAGCTCCAGGAATACTAGATTTTTTCAAGTAGCCTGATATAATAGGTCTGTTCTTTTTATTTTCATATTCCGGCGTAGCGAAGTGGGCGAAACGATTGATTATCGTTTCGCGGGCGACGACCTATAAACCGATTCAAACCTCCGCGGTAGCTCAGCGGTAGAGCGACTGGCTGTTAACCAGTGGGTCGGAGGTTCGAATCCTCCCCGCGGAGGTTTGGATCGAAATAAAAGTCGCCCGGGAAGAGCGGCTCGCTGTTAACGAGATGGTCGCAGGTTCGAATCCTGCCGCCGGAGCCAAATAGGATGAGCATCAGCGAAAGAAGATGTTTTTTCTTTTTTTTGGTGAGACAAGGTGTTTCCAAGCCATTGAACCATAACGGGAATCTTGACTATACACAAGAGACAATGTATTACTAACTTGCCAGAAACAACTCTGGTATCTGGCTACGAGGCCGTAGCAAAGTTCAAAAAAGGAGGTCGAGATGAACAGGAAGGAGCAGATGAAGTGCGCGGCGTGGGGAGCTGTCGCCGGCGCGGTGCTGGCGATGGTGATCGGCTTCTCGTTTCTGGGCTGGACGCTGGATAGCACGGCGAAACGGATGGCCGCGGAGCAGGTGAACATGGCTGTTGTCGAAGTGCTCACGCCCCAATGCGTCGAGCGCTTCATGGGCCAGCCAGGCGCCGCCGCCAAGCTCGCCGAGCTCAAGGCCGCCCAGTCATGGGACCGGGCGGAAGCGATCGCGAAGGGTGGGTGGGCAACACCCGCCGGCGCCAAGTCGCCGAACTCGGAAGTTGCCCGTGCCTGTGCTGAAAAGCTGGCTGGGTGATCCACGCTACAGTCGAACGGCCGCCCAGCGATACTCTCGCTGGGCGGTTCTAATTTCTGCACATTCTACACGCAAGAACAACCGCCGTTATACACCAAAGGAAATCCTTTTGCGGTGTTTTCTTTGTATACTATATACCAGTCTACCTCTAGGAATGGTAAAAAATTTGTCATTTCGCCATAGGTGTTTCAGCTTTTCCATTATTGTGCTGTAGCGAGCAATGGAGCCAAATGGGATGAGTGTCGCCGAAAGCGGCACTTTTCCTTTTACCCCCACACCTAATGCATAGGTGTGGGGGTTTATTGGTGGGCATACTCCTCGGCTCGAAAGTGGCTTTTTTGTTATGTTACTTTTCGGCTATATTCGGATATAATCCGATATAGCTGATATATCCGATTAGGCCTGTTGACTTCAGTTTCGCAATCTACTATAATCTAATATAGTTTAAGTATAAGATAATTTATGGCAAAAAACAACCGTTTTGACCAGAGACTCGCGTCTATCCCGTCAGAGCTTTGGTCAAAGATAGCACAAATTGACGAATTGAAGGGGCAGTGGATCGCCGGGGCCCGGCTAAGCCCTCAAGTTTTGGGCCGTCTCAAACGGTCGGTTTTGATTACCTCAACTGGCGCCTCTACCCGCATTGAGGGCGCTCGGCTCTCTGACGAGGATGTTGAGAAACTAATGCGCGGCATTGATATTCAGAAATTTACGAACCGCGATAAGCAGGAGGTGAAAGGATATTTTGAATTGCTCGAGAATGTTTTTGATTCTTGGAAATCTCTCAAGTTTTCGGAGAGCGCTATTAAGCATTTCCACAAAGAGCTTTTGAAGCATGTTGCAAAGGACGAAACGCATCGGGGCGATTACAAAAAAATCGAGAACAAAGTTGAAATGATCGACGCGGCTGGCAAATCGATTGACACTCTTTTTGACACTACCCCGGCATACCTTACTCCTAAAGAAACACAGGAGTTGGTTGAGTGGACTCAAGAAGCTCTGGCCGAGAAAAAATATCACCCACTTCTTATCGTAGGTAACTTTCTTGTAGAGTTCTTGCAAATCCATCCGTTTGAAGATGGTAACGGCCGGCTTAGTCGAGTTCTCACAAATCTTCTTTTGCTCAAAGAGGGTTACTTGTATATACCCTACAATTCACACGAGAAGCTGGTTGAGGATAACAAGCCGGAGTATTACTTGGCTCTTCGTCAGAGTCAAAAGACATTTAAGACCGAAAACGAAACCATCTACCCGTGGCTGGACTTCTTTTTCATCATTTTCTTGAAGCAATCAAAAATGGCCGTTGAATTACTTTCCAAAGAAAATATTGAAAAACTTCTTTCAAAGAAGCAGCTTTCGATATGGCAGTATTTACAGACGGTGGAAGAGGCTGCTCCCGGTGAGATTGCTAAAAAAGCAAAAGTTGCCAGACCCACAGTCAATCAAGCATTAGACAAGCTTTTGCGGCTCAAAAAAGTCGAACGCATCGGGCTTGGAAGGAGTACGAGGTATAGAAAATTATGAAAGCTCGAATCCTACTGTTGATACATTAGAAAAACTAGCCAAAGCCCTCGGCGGGCACATCGGCAATAATTTTCTACGATTTTTTTGGTTCCAGCGAAATCGCTTGCGAGCGCAAAATACGGGTCAAGCCAATCCTATAGTAATCATGAACATCGAGTCATTCTTTAGTGGATTTTTCCAGGTGCTTGCGCCTGTTTTTGGAATATTTTTGTTTATTGCGTTTACCTGCTTCTGGTTTTGGATTATCGGCCGTTCAATTTTCTCTTTCATCACGGCTATCGCGACGACTACGAGGGGAATCGGCGCTGCTGTCCCGCGTGTTCCAAACGCACTTCGCACCATCATTGCTTTTTTGCGCCAATATCCTTCGATTACCGGAATTGTCGCGGTTAATCTTATTCCGTTTGTCGGCGTTGTTTGGTACGAATGGGAGCCTTTTTCGGTGCTTTTCATATATTGGATTCAGACCGGCATCATCGGTTTTTTCTCGTTTCTTAAAATAAAAAAGGTTGCTGAATTTTCAGTGCCCGAGCGCGCCATTCGCGTTATGGCATTCACGGTGCGACATACAAACAGGACCGTTCCGGTATCCAAAATTATCAGGGATTATGTCAGGGTATATTGGTTTGGCATGATAACCAGCCTCCTTTTTCTTATATTTTTTACATGGTTCGCTTCCATCGATACTTTTTCTTTTTGGGCTCTTGTGAGCGCGCCGGTCGCATTTGGCGTAGCCACCCGGGAATCGTTCGGCGTCATAGTGATAGGAACGGTATTATTTTTGTGTAACCATTCCTATTCATATTTTTTCAATTTTGTCGATAAACAGGAATTTCTTCGCTCAGATATTGCTACGCAACTTTCCGATCCAATTGACCGAGTCGGCATGATTTGGGGCGCCCTTTTCATTACAGGAACAACCCTTGTGTTTATTCCGTATCTTACTACTGTTGTCGCGGTTCTTGTAATTTTTAAAACAATGTTTGATATTTATGCCCACCTTAAAGAACACGGCCGATATTTCTGGTGGCAATATGAGTATCATGCTCGTAAGCAGAACGAGACGCCGTCCGGCGACACAGCATGAATCCGACAGTTTTGTGGTGTGCCGAGCGTTAGCGAGCGGCGGCGGAGGGAACATCAGAAGTCAACATCAAAATTTTCGCTAAAAAAGTTCATATTTCGTTCAGGGTGTGGAGCCAGATAGGATGATACGAGTTTATTATTGACCTTGATAGGTAGTTCGGCTTGTGGTAATATTTCAACATGAAAACACTTAAATGCGATCTGTGCGAAGTAACGGCGGAAGGCGAAGCGTTTGAAGCGTGGATGACAGCGCTTATGCCTCATTACATGCAGGCACACGCCGACGTCACGAATGACCCTAAAAACGGAAAAGAGGAACAGATGAAGTGGATGGCTGATAACAAGGCACGGTTTGAAGCTGCATAGATCTACGGACGAGAATAAAGATGTCAGCTATTTTTAATATGAACCCCGTTAGAAATTGTATATTTTAACGAGGTTATATAATCAAGCCATGAGTAAGCCAACACAAAATATTTCTAGCGGGGTGAACGAAGAAACAATTTGTTGCCCAAAGTTTGATCCCGCTCCTTGGGACGGAAAAACTTTTGAGTGGCAAGATAAAAAATTCATCAAAGATAAGGTTTTTACTTTATTTTATATGCCGATGAATTTTGGCGGAGTCATGAGGCGAGTCTACAAGAAGGTTGAAAAAGCTGGTGCGACAGTTCAAGAGGGACTGTGGCTTTCCGACCATACCTCAAAATGGAATACGAATTTGTATGTGGCGGTTGATAAGGAAGTACCGGGTGCTGAAAATACAACGCTATTCGGTAAATTTTTAAGCAAAGCGTATGAAGGAAATTTCAAAGATACCGGAATCTGGATGAAAGATTACGAGAACTACGCAAAAGATAAAGGCGTATCGGCCCAAAAAATGTATTTGTGGTACACCACTTGTCCTAAGTGCGCCAAAAAATGCGGCAGGAATTATGTCGTTATTGTCGGACAATTAAAATAGGCGACGTGCCCCGCAGTGGCGGGGCTGGATAATGATTTCGGCTTAATTAAGTCAATTACCAGAAGAGATGAAACCGGTAACAATTATTCTTATCATCACCGTGGTTGTCGGGTTCGGCTCGGTTGCTTTTTTCTTTTCAAATAACCGGGCTCTTGTTTCTGGAAAAACAGCTCTGGAAGGGCGTTTGTCTCTGGCTGAACAGGAATTACTCAATCTAAAAGATGAAAAAGTCAGGGTGGAGACAGAACTTGCGGTGTTCAAAACGACCGATCTTGATAAAGAAGCGGAGCTTTTGCGGCTTAAATTGAAGAACGCGGAAAACGAGTTTGCGGCAACAGAGAAAAAAGTCGTAAAACTCGAAACGAATCTAAGTAAGATGAAGCCGTACGCAGAGGCATTAACCGCTATTGACTACTTTTTCAGCAGGCCGATGGCCGAAGCCAATTTGAAAAATATTGATTTTAAAGTTGGCGCGCTAAACGATAGTCAAATTTCCGCACAATGGCGAGAGGCAAAAGCAAACATTAATATCGATGAAGGAAGTTGGGGCACTCGCGAGATTTCTCATACACTCTTCTTAATAACTTCTAAAATTCGCGGCCTCGCGCTTTAAGCATGAATCCACAAAAAGGTTTCGCGCCGATAATCATTATCACCATAATAGTTGCCGTACTCGGATTGGGTGGGACATGGTTTTTGTATGCCAAGAATCAATCTTTGATTGCCGAAAAGAGCGATTTAGAGAGTAAACTAACTAACAGAAATGCAGATATTGAAAAACTCAAAAATGAGAAAGCAAGAAGCGAGCAGGAACTTGCCATGCTTAAGGCAAGCGATCTTGCCAAAGAAGTAGAACTCCTGCGTCTTAAGTTAAAAAACACGGAGGTTGATCTTGCGGCAATAAAGGGAAAGATAGCGCCACTCGATGCAACAATGACAAAAATCAGACTCTACGCAGACGTCGTAGCCGCATTTAATCAAAATCTTGCCCCTCCACCGCCGACTCCTCCACATTCAAACTTGAAAAATATTGATGTCAAGGTCAGCGCGCTAAACGATAGCGAGGTTACTGAACAGTGGAGGCGGGCAAAGTTGATCTTTGATACGGGTGGTGACGGTGGTGCTGCTCTTATACAAACCTTCCTGTTGGTAATTTCCAAAACCATCGGCCTTTTGCCCTAATTTTAAGTTTTGTAATTAACATAATCCCCGCCCTTTAGGGAGGGGATTATGTTAATGTTTATGAAGGTTTGGTAATGTTTTCAATGGCGGTTTTTGAAATGGGTTGTGGCCCACGCTAAAAAATTGTTTTAAGAAAAATGATGCAAGAACATGCGTTGGTGCGCCTGATCAAAAATCCTCGAGTAAATCTTCTTGATTATTCCTTTTTGTGGATAACATCGTAATGGTGGTTCTGGGTCCTAATGATACTATAAAAGAGTCGCGAATTCGTAGTATAGCGAAATCGCGCCCGCCAAGGCATACGATTTCACATCAACATGAAAATAAAAAATTATTTCGTATGTGCCGTTCTTTTATCAGCGACTGTTTTGGGTCCGGCTGTTGCTTCGGCAGATCACACGGTTGACCACTCGTTACAACAATTACGGATACAGCTTGCGTCAATTCAGAACGCACTAAATTTTTTATTTGCGGCTCGAGGTGGTATTCCGGGGAAACCTGTGGGTTCGGCGACTACTACGG
>Ga0209542_10005145_pt1 | contig 26422 bp, 28 predicted proteins | sample RifCSPhighO2_01_FD_184028 | JGI IMG/M metagenome (GOLD analysis project Ga0209542, IMG submission 184028) | Soil microbial communities from Rifle, Colorado - Rifle CSP2_plank highO2_0.1 (SPAdes) (version 2) | ecosystem: Environmental > Terrestrial > Deep subsurface > Rock core/Sediment ...
CCGTTTGCCTCCTCACCATCTTAAAGCGCAGGCCGACAATCCAATTGAAGACACTTGAGACCCGGCTTTTCGCATGGCGAATCCGGTTATAATAGTATCTGAACCGGATTCGAAAAGCCGAGGCGAAGCCGTGGCGAACGTAGCCGAGGTTCCTCGCTGGGGAACCGGAGGCGTGTCTGAGATGGATTGTGGCTGAGCGGAAGGGGCGGAGCGCCCTACTTATTCATCTTCCGCCTGATAAACGCCGGGATATCGAATTCTTCGTCATTCAACGAAGAATCAACGAGTTCCTTGACTGCGGGTGTGCCATTGAATTGATTAACCTGTTTTTTAGCTACATTTTCAAACATATTTTGCCTTTCACTCATCGGCAGTTTGGTGGCAGCGGGATAGCCGTTATTAAATCCAGTGGCCACAACGGTAACTTTTAATTCTCCTTTCTTAAGATTATTATCCAAAACCGCTCCGAAAATAACTTTTGCGTCAGGATCAATGTGTTCCGTAATTATTCTGGCCGCCTCATTTATTTCAGCCATCGCCATATCCGTACCTCCGGATACGTTGAACAAAACTCCGCGGGCTCCATCTATTGAAACTTCCAACAAGGGAGAGTTAATCGCCATCTTGGCGGCTTCTACTGCCCTGTCTTCGCCGATTGATTTACCTATACCCATTAATGCCGAGCCGGAATTGGCCATAATTGTTTTAACATCAGCAAAATCAACATTGATTATTCCCGGAATGGTTATCAGATCGGAAATGCCTTGAACACCCTGCCTCAAAACATCGTCCACTATTCCGAATGATTCTAACAAGGGAGTTTTTCTATCTATAACCGATAAGAGCCGGTCGTTGGGAATGGTAATCAAAGCATCAACCTTGTCTCTCAAGACATTCCATCCGTCTTCGGCGATTCTTGACCTTTGGGGTCCTTCAAAACTGAAGGGCTTGGTCACAACGGCTACCGTAAGAGCTCCGACGTCTTTTGCGATATCCGCAATTACCGGCGAGGCTCCGGTTCCGGTTCCGCCTCCCATTCCCGCCGTTATAAAAACCATATCGGCGCCTTTTAAAGCGTTCATCACTTCTTCTTTGGTATCTTCGGCGGCTTGTTTGCCTATTTCCGGATTCATTCCGGCGCCAAGACCCCGGGTTAAACTTTTGCCAATGTGGATCTTGGTGGTGGCGATGCTATTATGCAAAGCCTGCGCGTCAGTATTAATGGCAATAAATTCTACGCCGTGGATTCTGGCTTCGATCATTCTTGCCAAAGCGTTGCAGCCCGAACCGCCTACGCCGACGACTTTTATCCTTGCGAATGTTTCAAACGGAGGTTTTACTATTTGTCCCATAGAATTTAATTAATTATGGCAATGTCATATGCGTATTAACACAAAATAATACCAGTATCAAATAATGGATTAACTGGCTGTGGATAACTCTGTGAATAACCCGATGTCGGACTTAGGGGGAGAAGTTTTTTAACCAGCTCAAAATCTTCTTAAATGAGCCATCGTTAAAAAACTGGCCGTTTTTAGAACCCTTGTTCCCGCCAAATTCTTCATCTATACCCCATGTTATCAATCCAGCCGCGACCGAAAAAGAAGGGTCGTCCATATTATCGGCCGTTCCGGACAGATTCAAAGGTTTGGCAATTCTTACCGGCAACCGCAACTTATCTTTTACCATAGCCGCAAGACCGGGTAAATTTGCTCCGCCTCCCGACAAAACCACTCCGGCCGGAAGCATTCCTTTGGAAATCTTTTTCAATTCATTTGCCACCATTTCCAATAACTCCTGAGCGCGTGCGTCTACAACTCTTATTAATTGCTTTCTGGGAAGAACAAAATCTTTCTCCGCCATCAGTTCAGACAAATCTATATTCCCTCTTTTGCGCAGATCCTCGCCTTCCGAGGTCGCTCCGTGTTCGATTTTTACTCTTTCAGCGGTATCTATAGAAGTTCTCAAAGCAACGGCCAGATCAGATGTAATATGTTTTGAACCAATCGGTAAAACTACACTATGAAGCAAATCGGCCTCTTCAAAGACTGTCAGAGTGGAAGTGCCTCCGCCGAAATCAAGATTCATAACTCCATATTCTTTTTGGTTTTTATCCAGAACCGCAAGCGCTGAAGCCAATGGCGCAAAAACCAATCCGGATACTTCTATATTATTTTCATTCACACACTTGGCCATGTTTCTTAAATAAGGAGAAAGTCCGTCAATTATAAATACCTCCGATTCCAGGCGGACGCCTTTCATGCCCATTGGATTTTTGACGTATTCGGTTCCGTCTACAATATAGTTGCGCGGTAAGATATGAATTACTTCTCTATTAGCCGGCAAACTCACGACCGATGCCGCCTGCAAAACTCTGTCAATATCATTCTGGGATATTTCCCCGTCGACGCGGGATACGGCAATCACGCCCCGGGATATCTGGGTTTTGATGTGAAGTCCGTTTACGGCAAGGTAAGCTCTCTTAATATTAACACCGGCCATTGCCTCGGCTCTTTGGACTGCCGTCCGAACATTCTCGATGGTTTCCTCTATATCAACCACCGTTCCGCGTCTTAAACCGTTTGAAATGGCGCTTCCCACTCCTAAAATTTCGGCCCCCAAAGTATCGCGGTCTATCTTTGCGATTACGACTTTTACTTGAGAATTACCAATGTCTATCCCAGAAATTATGTATGGACGGGCCATATTACTTGTTTAATTTATTTAAAATTTTACTTTCCAATCTGAACATTTTTTTCTTCTCAGCAACGAATTTTTCGTGGTCATATCCCAATAAATGCAAAAATCCATGTACTGTTAGCCGCGCCAATTCTTTTTCTAAGCTAATGCTCTGTCTTTCTGCTTCTTTAACCGCAAAAGGTAGACAAATGAAAATGTCTCCTAACGGAAGTATACCATATTTTCTCAATCCGGTTTCTTCAAGAGGAAAAGACAAAACATCGGTAACCTCGTTCTTGCCTCGGTATTTCTTGTTAAGCTCTTTTATCTTGGCTTCACCTACCAAATTCAAGCCCACCTCAACATTTTTATCCTTTATATTGAGTTCCTTTGTGCCTGTATTCAAAATCTTCCTGAAAAACTTTTCACCCGGAGCCTTTCCTTGTGTATAATTTTTGAAAACGAGGTCTAACATCAGAAAGATTTTATCACAGATTTGATTTTATTGGTATTCCCGTGCTTTAAAAGTCCAAGATAAGAATTAAGGATTTCTGGCGCAAGATTTTTTTTAATTCTCTTAAACATTCTCCTTTTTGTTGTGGTTCTTAATACCCGATGGTCAGAAAAATGCACCCAGCCCAGAAAATCAACACCGGAAGCAAGCGTCTTAATAAACACCTTATCTGGATGGACATCAAGCTTCAGAGTTTCTGAAAGAAAGTCGCCCGCCTTCGGCAACAACTCCTCAAGCCCTGGTTTATCGTGTGATAAAATCACAAAATCGTCGGCATAACGGATATAATGTTTCGCCTTCATGTGATGCTTTATCCATTGGTCAAATTCATTCATATAAATATTTACGAACAGCTGGGAGGTAAGATTGCCTAAAGGCAAGCCCCGGCCTGAAACCGATGAAAAACTTTTGATAACTTTTTCTAAAAGCCAAATGATGTTTGGGTCAGAAATATATTTTTTTAAAATACTAAGTAAAATTTCATGGTTAATATTTTCAAAAAACTTCCTGATGTCACATTTCAGTATCCAACAGGTCTGGGTATTGTTCTTGCTTACTTTATATCCGAATTGTCTGAATTGATTTAAGGCTTTGTGTGTCCCCCTTCCTATCCGACAAGAAAAAGAATCGCCAATAAAAGTGCGGTCAAAGAAGGGATAAAGCGTTCTGTGTATGGCATGATGTAGCAATCTGTCTCGCACTATAGACTTATGTATTTGCCTCGGCTTAGGGTCATTTATACGGAATGCTTGATATGGGCTGTGATTATATGTATGATTAGTTAAATCTTGGTGAAGCTGGACAATATTGTCCATTAAAGACAAGCTGAATTCCTGAACATCCTTTCTTTTACGTTTTCTTTTCAAGAATTCTTTCCAGGATTCCAATAGATTTTCCAAACCGATAATTTCTTCAAAACCATGACCAAATTCAATCCTTCTACGGCGCTACTCTGCCGATTATCCAAAAGTTGGTTGTTGTCTATAAAATTTGGCATGAATATTTGCCTAATTTTCCTAAGAAGTCGAAATACACACTCGGCAATAAAATAGATTCTCTCTTCCTCGATATTCTAGAACTTATTTTTATCGCTATTTATTTGCCTCGCGAACAAAAACTTCCCTATATTAAGAAATCTGTCGGAAAATTGGATTTAATAAAATTCTTTTTAAAAATTTGTTGGGAAATCGGGGCTATAGAAAACAAACACTACCTTATCCTTTCTTCCCCTCTCGATGAAATCGGCCGTATGCTTGGCGGCTGGCATAGACAATTGGATAAGTAAACAAATACCGACCCGAGGCCGGTATTTGAAATAGAATGAGTTGCGAACCCCGGCCACGCGAACATTCGAGTTCCACCTATTGCTCGTCCAGTTCAGATTCAGCTTGCGGTCGCCATCGTTGCTCCAGAGATAAACCACGTTCGGATTGCCATCGGTGTCAGTATTGTACAAAACACCATCATTTACACTGCCCCTTGAGTACTCTTAAGGCTGTATCTTATTTGGGAAGCAAGTCCTCCAGTATTTTGCACCAAGTCGTTTTATTTTTTAGAAATTAATCCATGACTCTGGCGTCAACACATGGCAGACACCACTCTGCATAAATTCATTTCAGATCTCGGCCGCCTACAGCCATCAAAAATTGAAAACCATAGGCGTAAATAAGCCTGTCATCCAAGTTTAATTATACAAATTTTTAAAATTTTTGCAAAAACAAAGGGGCCAAGGATTAAAAATCCCCAGCCCCCAAAAGCCCGAAGGAGTCAAAGCGCTACGACTTGCGAACCCCGGCCACGCGAACAACCGAGTTCCACCAAGTACAGACTCAGCTTGCGGTCGCCATCGTTGCTCCAGAGATAAACCACGTTCGGATAGCCATCGGTGTCAGACACCGGCTCATGCGGAAACATGATTGAGTGTTCACGCTGCTTCTCGGGGTGCTGTTCCCCGAAGAGCAAGCCATCCTCATAGACCGGCCTGTCGAGGCCAAGCTTCTGAAGAACAGCAAGCGAATCCGCAAATGAGTAGCTGGATGGAAACCCATACTGAGCCATGTCCACCAACTCAACCGTGCGCTTTCCTTGGCGACGGCGCCACGGGAAGTTCTTGCTGTTGATCCAGGAATTGGCGGACTGGTAATTGCCAGCCGTCACAACCTGTTCAGTGGTTCGGTTCCCGCCGATGTTGATGCGAAAGATGTTGCTCGCCACTCTTGCAAGAGCGACAAGTTCGGCAACAAATCGGTCCACAACCGGACCGAGTTTGTCTTCGGAGAGGCCGAGGAGGATTTCCTCGCCATGCTCCTTAATGGCCGTCATCACTTTCGTGATGACCAATGTGACGAACCCGAGTGCCCCACCGAGCGATGACCTGCTTTTAGCCATTCTCTCTTCTCCCTTGGCTCGCCCCTCACTCCGCAGAATTGCAGAGCCCCAAGCTTGCCTTTTTAACGTACATCTTAATTATATACCTTTTTATGTATAAAGTCAACCACACAAAAACCGCCGTTTTGGCGGTTTTTGTGTGGTTGTTTAGTTATTTAGATAATTCCTCTTTTACCAACCGGCTGACGAGCTGGCCGTCGGCTTTGCCTTTGACTTTGGCCATTACGGCTCCGATTAACTTTCCTATTTCCTTCACATCTTTAATACCTGTTTCGGTGATGGTCTTTTTTACTTCGTTTCTCACATCTTCTTCAGACATCTGTTCGGGCATATACGCCATCAGTATCTCGGCTTCTTTTCTTTCCCCTTCGGCAAGTTCGGGACGCCCGCCTTTTTCATATTGTTCCGTAGAATCCCTCCTTTTTTTTATTTCAGATGCAACAACAGCTATCACATCATCATCGCTAAGTTCGCCTCTTTTTTCAATTTCTTTGTTTTTTATTGCCGCCAAAACCATGCCCAAAAGCATTCGTTTTTTGCCATCTCCGGATTTCAAAGCATCTTTTATGTCTTGTTGAAGTTTTTCTTTTAACATTTTACAAATCCAATTTCTGTTTCATTTTTCTCTTCTCTTCGTCAAATGTGTCTTCGTCGTATTTGCCCAATTTTTCCAGTTTTCTTCTTAACTCGCTCAAATGCAAACCCATAATGGCCGCGTTCTTTTCCTTTCTTTCGGTTTGCTTTTTTTCTCTGTGCTGGGATTTTTTGGCCTTAATCAAAACTCCGCTTTGCTGAACAAAACGGTTAAAACGCCTCAACAAACTTCCTACGCTTTCATTTGGTTTTCTTTTTACTTCTACCATAAACTTCCTCCTTTCTAAAAAGAGTATACTCTATTAATAACTACTTTTCAAGGAGTTTATTTTACGATTTTGGGTCCAAGAGGTTTGCCACCAAGAAGATGAACGTGAAGATGGGGTACCAACTTGCCACCATGCACGCCTTCATTAATGATAAGCCGATATCCTTTATCGTGAACACCTAATTGCTTAGCAACCTTTTCTGCAACAAGGATGGCCTTGCCCAACAATAGTGCATCTCCTTCTTCAAAGTCGTGGAGAGCTTCAAAATGTTTCTTCGGAATAATTAAAACATGTACAGGCGCTTGCGGATGAATATCATTGATTACCAAAAAATTCTCATCTTGCCAGACAACATCGGCTTTCAGCTCTCCTTTTATAATTTTACAAAAAATATCTTGGATCATAAATTCAAAACTCAAATTTTAAATTTTAATTGAATGTTTAAATGTTTTAAATTTAAAAAATTTGGATTTGATTTAAAATTTATAATTTAAAATTGGAATTTACGCCTTTAGGCGTTTCTTGACTTCATCAACAATTTTTTCCAAAGGAATGGTTTCCTGAATTCCCGTATCCATCTCTCTCAAAATTATCGTATCGTCCAGTGCTTCTTTCTGTCCGAATATAAGAGCGAATTTAACTCCTAATCTGTTGGCAATCCTCAACTGTGATTTGATGCTGTCGCGGCCCAATGAAGATTTTGTTTCTATGCCGGCCTTCCTGAATGATTCAAAAAGCATAATACTCTTTCTCTTGGCCGCTTCGCCCAGCTGAACCAGGAAAACTTTAGGTTTGGCTTTTATTTCTGGGACAGAGACATTTTTCTCCTTAAGTTCCAAAATAATTCTTTCTATGCCCAATGCCCATCCCGCCGCCGGGGTTTTTGAACCGCCTAAAAGTTCAACTAATCTGTCATAGCGTCCTCCGGCGGACAAAGTCGATTGGGCGCCGATATTTTCTTCCGGCATGATTTCAAATACGGTTCTTGTGTAATAATCCAGTCCTCTGACCAAATGTGGGTTCAATATATATGGCACCTTGGCCTCATCCAAAAATTCCAAAACACGCTTGAAGTGCGCATGACATTCTTCGTCCAAAAAATCCACGAATTGAGGCGCTTCTTTGGAAATCTCTTTGCAGGTATCTTCTTTGCAGTCAAGTAGCCGCAAAATATTTTCTTTGAATCTGACTTTGCAATTGGCGCAGGTTTTTTTAAGGGAGTTTTTGTAATAATCCTTGAGAGCTTTAAGGTATGCGGGACGGCAACTCTGGTCGCCGATGCTGTTTATGTGGACATTATATCCCTTTAGCCCCAAACTCTCTACAAACTTGTAGGCCAAAAATATCAATTCAGCGTCCACCGCTTCAGAACTGTCGCCGATAGTTTCAACTCCCAATTGAAAAAACTGTCTAAACCTTCCCTTCTGCGGCTGATCGTGCCTGAACATCTGGCTTAGATAATAAAGCTTGACCGGATGGGGCTTCACATTCATGCCATTCTCAAGATAAGCCCTGACAACCGCCGCCGTTCCTTCAGGCCTTAAAGTCAAACTGTCGCTTCCCTTGGTTCTTAGAGTGTACATCTCCTTCTGAACAATATCGGTTGATTCTCCCACTGCGCGGAGAAACAGCTCTGTTGATTCCAGAACAGGGGTTTCAATTCTTTCAAAACCATAAAATTCCAGCAGATTCTCCGCTTTTTTTGTTATGAAGCGCCAATACTTCTGGTCTTCCGGAAGTATGTCTTGCATGCCTTTCGGCGCCTGAATGTTTCTTTCTTTTTTTGATTTAGGCATTTTTTAATTTAATAATAAACAGGTCTAACTAATGAAGTTCTCGTAAAAGGCCATGGCCTCAAAAAGGCCTTGCCGGTTATAAGTGATTTATTGACCGGACCCCAGCGTCTTGAATCGGAACTTTGAAGACGGTTGTCGCCTAAAACAAAGTATTCATTGTCGTCCAATTTTATAATGGAATTACCGAGAGTTTTCTGTTCGGAATCCAAATAGCTTTCGTCCAGAACGAATCCCCCGGGCTTGTCTTTGTTATAAATCATAATCGTGTTGCCTTTTATCTCCACGGTCTCATCAGGAAGTCCGATTATCCGTTTTATAAAAAACTGGGACGGATCCACGGGATATCTGAAAATGACCACATCGCCTCTTTCCGGCGCCGAGAAACGATAACTTATTTCATTCACTAAAAGATAGTCGCCGTCTTCAAAATTCGGCTCCATAGAAGCCCCCTTCACGAAAAACGGCTGAACCAGATAATACCTTATCGGCAGAATTATGGCAAGTGAAATAACGACGACTTTAATTGTCTCCCAGACAAAGGCGAGAACTTCTGATTTTGCGCTTGGAATTTGCGGTTGTTCTTCATTCATACGCTGTATTTTACTATATTTTTTTGTTCAGTTCAATCCTAATGACTGACACAACCTCTACGCGTACGGAGGGAGACACCTTTTTAAAAATTTACTAATTTTGTAAAAAGTGTCTCCCTCCGCCGGTTGTTTCGGTATTAAGTGACGATTGGCAATAGAAATTCAAACTTTCTTAAAATAAAAAGCGGGCTGCTTGCCCGCCTCTGAAGGGAGATTATCGCACCACTTTAGACATTAAACAATTTCCTGATTTTATTGTCTATATATCTCGTAGTTGGGTCAACGATTTTAATAATTACAAATAATCCCGATGCCAGTCCCGCCAAACAAGTTAACACGATATAATACTAAGGCAATTCTGCTTTAGTGTCTTGATATAGCGCCCAGCATATAAACGGATATGCAACTACTAATACTATCCATTTCAAGTTAATACCGCATATCTTTATTCGGTTTCTTGCCACTACCGTTTCTCCCTAAAGAATATTGAGAATATTAAAACATAATTACTCATTAAAAGCAAATATTGAAAGCTTATTAATACTAACTTATACTATCAGGATGACTAAACTAATTATCGGACTCGGGAATCCAGACGAGGAGTATCAGAATACCCGCCACAATGTGGGATTTATGTTTTTGGATTATCTGGCAAAAAAGATTGATGCGAACGATTTCGCGGAAGACAAGAAACACAATGCCATGATATCCAAGTCAAAAATTGAAAAAACTTCAGTCATATTGGCAAAACCTCTCTCCTATGTGAACAAAAGTGGCGATGTGGTTTTAAAATTGATTAAAAATTATAAATTGAAAATTGAAAATTTAGTCGTGGTCCACGACGATTTAGATATTGAATTCGGGTCATTCAAAAATTCGTTTGAAAAAAATTCGGGTGGCCACAAAGGCGTTGAATCAATAATTAAGGCCCTGAAAACTAATAAGTTCTACCGCCTGCGTATCGGAACTTCTGTCCGAGCGTTATTGAAAGCCCGCGAACAATCCGATAAAAAACGAGACGATTTCGTAATGGATTTCGTATTATCTAAATTCACTAAAATGGAGCATGAAAAATTAAAAAGCCTCTTTAAAGAGGCCTCGGAAAGATTACTTCAAATTCTTGGTTAGACGCTTAATCTCATTGGCACTAGGCATATAGTCGCATACCAGATTTGTTTTTTGCCAGTACCACCCTTCAGGAAACTTCAACCAAAGAGTCCTCTCACATGATGTTTCTTGGCGGACTTGGTTGCCCTCTCTGAATTCGTAGGCAATCTGCGCCTGAGTAACAGCATATTTTTCACCAATGACCACCAACTTTGAGGAGTCATAGTTGGTTATCTTGATTTGTTCAAAAAGCTTTGCAATGGTTTTGATGTATTCCTCTCTTGAGATTCTTCGGGACACTTCCGCTCTCGTCCACGGCGTCATCACATCCCAGACCTTGCCAGCATCGCCATGATACATGGCCCCAACAAGTTCTTCGGCCCTCTCCAGGACCTTGATTTCATTCTGTTGTCCTTGAGCAAGCAAGCTGGATGAAGAAACAGAAACAATAGCAACACAGCACATCAAAACCGAAAAAATCGTCTTTCTCATTTTGAATCATCCTCTCAAGAAAAAGTGCTGGTAAATTTATAACAAAACTAAAACCTGCCGTCAAGGCAGGTTTTAGTTTTGAATAAAAGCTATTCTTCTATTCTCTTTCTTAAGTCTCCGATCATTTGATCGGCGTGCTTTACTCCTCCAAGACCAAAGGCCAAGCCCATGGCCAAAGCGCCTGCCGCTATCAAACCCGTGATAATTATCTTGATAATATCATCAGCGACTTTCAACTGGGCCAAAGCTATCAACAAAGAAAATACGACTACGGCCCACTTGGTCAAAGCTCCCAAAAAGTTAGCCGATACAAGACCGGCTGCTTTTACAGAGGCTTTTACAAATCCCTCCGAGAATTTCGCTACCAAGATACCGATTAAAAGGATTACTGCTGCGACGATAACATTCGGAAGATAGAAGACAACTGTTCTTAAAAACTCGGAAACCTGCACCAATCCCAAAATGTTTGTCGCCGCCATCAAGAACACCACCACAAAGAACCATTTTACCAGTTCGTAAAATAGCATCGGGGTGTCTAACTTAAATCCGCTTCTTTCCCAGGCCTGCCTGAAACCAACTTTGCTCAATGCATTGTCTACGTGCAATATCTTGATGACATGATAAGCAAATTTTCCAAGCAATTCGGCTATAAGCCAGCCAACCAAAAACACGACAACTGCCGCGATAAATTGCGGCAAGAAAAGCGCTACTCCCCCCCAAAGGGTCATTAATGAATTCCTGACAATATCTGATGCTGCTACTACTTCAAACATAACAACACCTCCTTTCAAAAATATTACCCATTATTTTCACTTATAAAGTATAGCATTTAGACCGCGAGGTGAGCACTTTAAATGTGGATAACCCCGCTCTTGAAAAGGAACAAGTTCAAGCAGGTATAAAATTGGCAACAAAACTCATTTATCTAACTTTTCCTTACACAATAAGTCCCAAAAATCAGCCTTTCCTTTTCAAGGGCGGGGATAACAAAACCGCCTTTCAGGGCGGTTTTGTTGTTGAGTCTGTGTTTTAGAGAAATCTTGCAATAAGAAGCGCCACTATGTTTGCCACCTTAATCATCGGATTAATGGCCGGGCCGGCGGTGTCTTTGTATGGGTCGCCCACAGTGTCCCCTGTTACAGCCGCTTTGTGGGCATCGGAACCCTTGCCGCCATAGTTTCCGTCTTCAATATATTTTTTGGCATTGTCCCATGCCGCGCCGCCGGAAGTCATTGAAATGGCAACAAACAATCCAGTTACAATCACACCGACAAGTAATCCCCCGAGAGCTTCGGGACCAAGAATAAATCCAACTGCAATTGGAAAAATGATTGGGATAAGAGCCGGCATTATCATTTCGCGCAATGCTGCTTTGGTTACGATGTCTACCGCAGTTGAATAATCCGGCTTCGCGGTTCCTTCCATGATTCCGGCGATTTCTCTGAATTGTCTGCGCACCTCATCTACCACCGCCCCTGCCGCTTTTCCGACAGATTGCATAGCAAGCGAACCAAACAAATAAGGCATCATTCCGCCGATAAACAATCCCATCAAAACTCTAATATCAGAAAGTTCAAAAACAACAGTTCTGCCGAATTCCGAAAGTTCTTGCGTATATGCCGAGAAAAGAACCATCGCCGCAAGACCTGCTGAAGCAATAGCGTAGCCCTTGGTCACGGCTTTGGTCGTATTGCCGACCGCATCAAGAGCATCGGTATGTTCGCGGACTTCTTTGGGCAATCCTGCCATCTCGGCAATACCTCCGGCATTATCGGTGATAGGACCAAAAGAATCTATGGCCAAAATTAAACCAGTAAGCGAAAGCATACTCATGGTGGCCAACGCAATTCCATATAACTCGCCCATTGAATAGGCCAAAAACATTGCACCCGCAATTACTATTACCGGCAATGCGGTTGATTCCATTGAAACAGCCAAGCCGGCAATAATATTTGTGCCATGGCCGGTAGTTGATGCTTTGGCAATCTTCTTAACTGGGCTGAATTTTTTTGAAGTATAATAATCAGTCACCAAAACCATAAGAGCCGTAACCGCAATACCTATCACAAGCATCCAGAATAATGCCATCCCGCCATTCTTGCCGATTGTTGTATTTTGAGTAATCCAATAAAACAGACCGACAAGAATAACGGCTGTTGCTCCGAGTCCTTTATAAAGAGCCGCCATAATACCACCGGCCTGCCCCGCACTGTTCGTCGGGGTTAACCTTACAAATAAAGAACCGATAATTGAGGCAAAAATTCCCAGAGCACCAATCATCAAAGGAAATTCCACAATAGACGGTTCGTTGTTAAACAATAGACTCCCGAGCAACATTACCGACAAAGCTGAAACAACATATGTTTCAAAAACATCAGCCGCCATTCCGGCGCAATCCGAAACATTATCCCCTACTTGGTCGGCAATGACCGCCGGATTTCTCGGATCGTCTTCGGGAATCCCGGCTTCAACTTTTCCAACCAGGTCCGCGCCGACATCAGCGCCTTTTGTAAAAATGCCTCCGCCTAATCTGGCAAATACAGAAATAAGAGAAGCTCCAAAACCAAGACCAATCAACGATTTCACATCACCGCTCCACCAATAAAAACCGGTAAGCGACAACAATGCCAAGCCAACCACAAAAAATCCAGTCACTGCTCCGCCTTTAAATCCCATAGAAAAAGCGCGGGCCAAACCATGTTTAGCTTCTTCGGCTACTCGGCCATTAGCTCTAACCGCTATCATCATGCCGATATATCCGGCCAATGCTGACGCGACGGCGCCAACAACAAAACCGACCGCAATCGGAAAACCGAGCCACTTCCACAATATTAAAACAGCAACTATTCCCACAAAAAAGACTGTTCTATTCTGCCTTTTCAAATATGCCGCCGCGCCATCCTGAATGGCTTTCTGGATAGCGACCATCTTCTCGTCCCCAGGAGACTTTTTCATAACACCCCAAATCAAAAACGCGCCATATCCTAACGACGCCCCCGACGCTAACAGAGAAAGTAGTAATGTATTCATGCGGTCTAATTTATCAGAATTTCAGGAATTATTCAACTTCGCCCCCAGCCACATACCCCCGACTCGACCGATAGTTCAGCGCTTCCTGCGATCGCTGACTATCTACATGCTCGGCATTTCGAAGAACCAAGCCGAAATGCCTGCGCAAGTTCTTCCTGTGGGTATGTGGCTGGAGGCTCAAATCAACGGCTCACATATGTGAGCCGTTGAGGTTTCCGTATCAGAGAGAGTTTGAAGCTCTATTGCCAAATGTAGTCTACGGCCAAAGCAACCAGCGGAGGGAGGTTGTGTCAGCTATCAGACCTTCGGGGTCTCAATTTTTTCTACATCATCGCGTTCCCCTATCTCAACCACGTTCTTGACCCTGTCGGCCATGAGCGAGAGGCGTTTTTCGGAAGCATCGTATGCGGATTTAGTATTATCAATATGTTTGCCAAGGCGCTGGAAATCTTCGGCGAGTTTGTTGCTGTCGGTGTAAATGCGTTCAAGACGTTTCATGACTTCTTTGGTCTGCTTGTTGAATTCAACGTCCTTGAACCAATGTCTGATAGCCGAGATTGAAAGAGCGAAAGTGTTCGGTGAAACAAGGAAAACTCTCTTTGAGCGGGCATAGCTCGGAATATCTACATCTTTGATGTTGTTTATGACTTCATAGTAGACCGTCTCGGCGGGCACATACATTAAAGCCAGGTCAGTTGTGCCTTCGGAGGGCAAAAGATATTTAGACGCAATCTCATCAATTTTCTTTTTTACGTCGGAATAAAATGATTTACGATAAATTTCTTTATTCATTTCGGTCTCGGCATTGACCATTTTTTCAAAATTTTCCCAGTTGAATTTGGAGTCAATCGGCAAAACAAGCCCGTTCGGCAGATTCAACACTGCGTCCACCGCTTCGCCGGATTTGAAATAATGCTGAAGCGCATACATATCTTTGGAAAAATACTGATTGAGAGCCGCTTCAAGCGATGCCTCTCCCCAGATACCCCGCAGTTTCGGCGATTTAAAAATATCCTGAAAAGACGAAACGCTTTTCACCGATTCGTGCATTTGTTTCATGTTCTCCTGAATTTGGGTCATGTTCCTGGTAAAACTCTGGACCTGCTGGCTTACGGTCAGTGTCGCCCGCTCTCCCGCTTGCCTGTTCTTTTCCAATTGATCGTTCATGAGGGCCGAAAGCGCGTCAAAACGCTGATGAAGCACCAAATATTTCTCGTCCGGCTCCTGTTTTTTGGGCTTCATCATCATGAAGACATTGATGCCCAACAAAATCAGGGTCGCAGAAGAAACAACGAAGATTAGTACGGAAATACTCGTCATTAAGATTATTTAAACACAATTATAGTCCGTTTGGCAATTGTTATTTTAAATTGACTGGACAGAAATAAATTGATATTCTCAACTAAATTTCTTTGAAAATTGGGAGGTTAAATGCCCTACATAGAAGAGCGGCATCGTCAAAAATTTGATCCGCTCATTGACCGCTTGTCTGAAGAAATAGTTTCTGAAACTGCTGAAGATAAATTGGCCCTTGCCGGATTCCTTAATTATGTTTGCACCAGAACCATCTTGAAGGTGGTAAAATTACGTTTTGGAAAAATGCAATACTGGATATTGGCTATAATTACGGGTGTTTTGGTAAATATTCTTCTTGAGATTTACCGGAGGATTGGAATTCCTTATGAAGAACAAAAAACGAGGGAAAATGGCGATATGGACATGTTTAAAGAATTTACACAGGAAGGAGAATAGAAATGCACGAAGGCAAAGCAAACAGCTCCCAACTCATTATCTTTGATGACGGCACGCTGTACCACATCGATCTGAAAAAATCCGACAACATACCGCCAAATATTCTGCTTGTGGGCGCATCAGATAGGGTTGATTTAATATCAACTCATTTTGACAAAATTACATTTCAACACAGGAATAAAGCGCGGCCAGAATTTTATACGGTTACCGGCACATACAAAGGGGTGCCTGTTGCGGCGATGTCTCTCGGTATTGGCGTGGGTCCAGTAGATATTGCCGTTAATGAACTGCATGCCCTGTTTGAGTATGATCATATTTCGGATTCATGGACAAAACAGACGCCTAAAATTAACATAATCCGAGTCGGAACTTGCGGAACATCTCTTCCGGATATTAATGCAGGAACGTTTGCAATATCGAATTACGCCATTGGACTTGATAATCTTGGCGCATATTATCCTACCGCCCGCAACCCGCAAAGCATGGAAAAAACAATAGAATGCGAGCTCCTGAAAACCAAAGTTGGAGCAGTCAATCCTTGTTCCTATTGCAGTAAGGCAAGTCCCCTAGTAATAGACGCCCTGCTCCGATCAGCCGTATCACGGGGCGCCATATTTTCCGGCATTACGACCGCCTCCCCTGGATTCTTTGGTCCCGAGGGCCGGCAAATCGGCCGTATTAAAACAGCTTTCGGACCAGACGAGTTCAGAAACATCATTCAATCCTTTGAGGTTCAAGGACAAAAAATAATCAACCACGAAATGGAAACGAGTATTCTTTTCCGACTCGGATACGAACATCTCGGCTATAATGTCGGCGCTATCTGCCTGGTCGTGGATAATCTGGCAACCAATGAAGTCATTTCTTCCGATGAGGCCTGTGACTGCATGAACTCTTGTATAAAAATAGCTCTTGATGCATTGAAAATTCTGTCATAAATACAAAGCCACTATTAAGCGGCTTTTTACTTTTTACTTTTTGGTGGACCGATGGGGATTCGAACCCCAGACCTCCTCATTGCAAATGAGGCGCTCTACCAACTGAGCTATCGGCCCATTACATTTTTTACAAATTATGTTATATTGTACCACAGATTTCTTGATTTTTAAAGAGGGCCAATGGAACCAAATCTTGTTTCGATTACCAAGAAAGCCGCAATAAAAATAAAAGAAATCATGGAACAGGAAGGAGATAACTGCCTCCGCATCTTTGTCCGAGGCGGCGGATGTTCCGGATTGCAGTATGGCCTCAAAACCGAAAAAGAGCCCGGTAACGGCGACAAGGTTATTGAAGAACACGGCGTAAAAGTCTTGATTGATCCTATCAGCATCCGTTATCTGTCGGGAGCTGAAATAGATTTTGAAAACGAGAATCTGATGGGCGGCGGATTCAAGATAAACAATCCAAACGCCAAAGGAACCTGCGGCTGCGGCCAGTCGTTTGATCCAAAATGAGACCCCTAAACCAGTATAAATCTCCGGCGCGATGCCAGAGATTTTTGTTTTCAGGCGAAGACATTCGGACGAAGGTGTAGATTGCTCTACTCCGAGTCCGAATGCCAAAGCATAAAACAAAAATAACGGCATCCCGAAGGGTTGTTGTTAAAATTGCCTGAATCTTCGTTGCTCCTCCCTGTAGTAGAACAATCTACAACTGCGTCGTCGCTCCTTGATTCAGGCAATTTTACCTAACAACGCGCCAGAGATTTATACTGGTTTAGGGGTCCTACCCCTCTGGTCTATTTTTATTTCTGGTGCGCGAGCCAGGGATCGAACCTGGGACCTCCTAATTATCAGTTAGGCGTTCTACCACTGAACTACTCGCGCAAATATCTCCATATATTACCAAACAAAAAGAGGTCTTTCAACCTCTCTGAATCAGGGTTTCAACAACCTGATTACATAATTCTTCTTTGTTAACCGGCGTAAATTTAAACAACCTCCGAACCATTGCCAATGTGGTTCTTTGAATATCACCTTCGGCACACATTGGAATGATTTCTCTTACCAATCTTTCTACCGAGAAAAGTCCGTCGTCAAATATCAGTCTGACTAAGTCGGCATTTGAATCTGTTTTGTTTTTAGCCAAAGCCGCAAGAGAACTTTCCATCACATAAACATTTATCAGACAGTCGCTCAACGCCATTAAAAGTATCTGATGCTCTTCCAGTTTGACGTTATATTTTTCATAAGCTGAACCGGCCGCAAGAAGAACCGCCTTTTTTGCGTTGTTCAAATGATAAGTCAGACGCTCAACTAAATCTTCAGGTTCCGTTTGCATTGATGGGGTTATTGACTCCCCCACTATCCGCTTAATGGCCTGCATTAGAGGTAATCCGCCCATAGCCGCCTTTTTCAAAAGCATTCCCACCGCAAGCAGCCGGTTAATTTCATTTGTGCCTTCAAAAATTCTGTTAATTCTTGAATCGCGATACTGCCTTTCCGGGTTTCCTTCGCAAAAACCGGAACCGCCATGGATCTGAACATTTTCATCAACAATGAAGTCCAGGGCCTCGCTGCAAAAGACCTTAACCAGCGAACACTCCACAACAAATTCCTCAATTGCTTTTAAAATCGCTTTGGAATCGTTAGCTTCCACTTTTCCGATGGCTTCTTCCAAGTGTCCGGCGGTTCTATAAACAACCGATTCCATAGCGTAAATTTTTGCCGCCATCAATGCTAACTTCTGGCGTATGGCTCCAAATTTACAGATTGATTTGCCAAATTGTTTTCTTTCTTGTGAATATTTTAGAGACTGTTCCAGACCCATTCTTCCGCCACCAAGACAAGCGGCTGCAAGCTTAAATCTTCCAAGATTAAGAATGTTTAGAGCAATCTTAAAACCTTTTCCAGTCTCGCCCAACAGATTGCTTTCCGGAACGACTACATTGTCAAAATCAACCGAAGCAGTAGAAGACCCTTGAATTCCAATTTTATGCTCTTCCCCTCTAACGTTTACTGATGGCCAGCTTTTCTCTACGATAAAAGCCGTTAACCCAAAATCCTTAACTTGAGCAAAAACAATGAACAAGTCCGCAAAACCACCGTTGGTAACAAATATTTTTGTTCCATTCAGAATATAAAAATCGTTGTTTTTAATCGCGACTGTTTTTACACCACCAGCATCTGAGCCGGCTCCGCTTTCAGTAAGACAATAAGCGGCAACCCACTCTCCGCTTACAAGCTTTGGAAGATACTTTTTCTTCTGTTCTTCCGTCCCAAAAAATCTTATCGGCAAAGTTCCGATTCCTGTATGAGCCAGGAACGTACAAGCAAACGAACCCTGCCTGGCAATCTCCTCAGCGATAATTGCTCCGGTAATCTTATCCAGTCCCTGTCCGCCATAAATTTCAGGAATCTCAGTGCCCAGGAAACCAAGCTCGGCCAAACCCTTCATCAACCCTCTTGAAAAACCAAAGTCCTTGGACTCGATTATCTTAATGACATCAGCCGTAATGATAGTTTTTGCCACCACATCCCTAATGGTATCTCTGATTAATCTTTGCTCATCTGTAAGATCGTTTACAGTAAAAACGGCCGGTAAATTATTGCTTGGAATAACAAATTCTCCGCCTTTTGCCATGTTATTTCCTTGCTTTTTAAGGTTCCATCTAAGCTCCCCGATTATAAACCTCCTGATATAAACTTCAAGTTTTAAGACCAAAAACCCTTGCCAAAATAACCATTATATGGTAACATCAAGCCATCAAGTATTTGTCCGGATATGAGCGGAGAAACCCAAAAACTTAACCAGGTCAATGATTCGTTAAAACGAAAATTCAAAGACAGAAAATTGGTCTTTGGCAGTGGTTTCGTCGGCGCAAAAGTTGTTTTTGTGGGAGAGGCTCCCGGTCAGGACGAAGAAAACGAGGGCAAGCCGATTGCGGGCAATAAAGCAAAACTGCTCCATCAACTCTTAAAAACCGCCGGAATAAATAAGAACAAGGTTTATTTCACTAATGTTCTCAAGTATTATCCTTCGGCTTTGAAAGTTCCTACCGCCAAAGAAATAAAATCTTACGTTCCGTTTCTCAAGGAGGAGTTGAAAACCATTAACCCCCTTCTTGTTGTAACTTTGGGAAATATGGCTCTGAACGGAATAGGGATGAGACAGCCATTGGACAACGTCCACGGCCGGACATTCAACTTGGGAAGCTATGAACTTCTGCCGACATTCCACCCCGATCACGCCCTGAAGGATTCTCAAATTAAGAAAATCCTTGAACTGGATTTCATAAAACTAAAAAAACTTCTTGACTCAAAAGAGGCATAACCCCGCCATGGCGGGGTTATTTCTTGCGGGAGATTGCTTTTTTGACCGCTTCTTTAATGGAGCCGACTCCCATCCCGAATGCTTCGACAAGCTCGTTAGGATTACCTGATTCACCAAACCTGTCTTGAATACCGATGAATTCTTGCGGCACCGGATAGTTTTTGGACAACACTTCGGCCACAGCCGAGCCCAGTCCCCCGTTTACCTGGTGTTCTTCAACAGAGACAACCGCTCCTGTTTTTTGAGCCGCTTCAATAATTGTTTTCTCGTCTATCGGTTTTATGGTATGAGAATTTATAACCGCGCAATCTATCCCCTCGCCGGCTAATTCTTCCGCCGCAACCAAAGCATTGTGAAGCAACATCCCGCAGCCGATAATCACGGCATCTTTTCCGTCTCTAAATATTTCCGCTTTCCCCAATTCAAACGGCGTGTCTTGGGTCGTGAAAACCGGCGACTTGGCTCTCCCCAAGCGAATATATGTCGGCTGACCGTTAAAAGCCGCCGCAAAAGTTGCTTTCTGCGCCTCAATTGCATCACAGGGCACAATTACAACCATTCTTGGAATAACACGCATAAGAGCGATATCCTCAAGCGCCTGATGTGTTGCGCCGTCAGGCCCTACCGATATCCCGGCATGAGAACCGGCAATCTTGACCGGAACATTGTTTATGCAAATATTGGTTCTTATTTGCTCATTATTTCGTCCGGGACTGAATGTCGCGTATGAAGATATGAACGGAATCTTTCCGTAATTTGCCATCCCGGATGCCACAAGAGCCATATTTTGTTCTGCCACGCCGACCTGTATGAATCTCTCCGGAAATTTTTCGGCAAACCAGTGTGAGTTGGTGGATTCGGTCAGATCAGCGCAAAGAACAACGACCCTGTCGTCTTTTTCTCCGGCCTGAACAAGGCCCTTGCCATATCCGACCCTTGTCGCAAGCATTTCAAGCTTGGACTTATCTAAAATATTTTCTACAAGACGTGCTTCTTTGTTTACCATATTAATTTTGTCCCGATTTTGTTCAAGCAAAGCTTGATTACAAAATCGAGGATCCTCGATTTACTAATTGTGCCTTGCACGAAGTAAATCGGGACGTTCGAATTTGTCATAATCTCTACAATCCCGCCAAAGAAATTTGACGGGACAAAGAAACTACATTTCTTTCGGATGGCCGGGATGCATATGTTCTCCGCCCTTGCCCATGCAAGCCGGACACTCCTTTTCTCCGCCCATTCCCTTTCCCCACTTACAGCATCCGCAGAACATTGAAGCTTTGGCCAATAAAACCAAAACCACCACCGACCAGCCCCAATATAAAGCGTCAAAACCCCAAAATGTTCTTACGCCCCAGCTGGACCAGAAGAACAAAATACCGGCGACCCAGGCCAATACCGCCAACAACCTGCTCACCATGTGGTGAGGACACTTACAATTTCCGTGCATATTTTTAAAAACTTATTTTGATTAAATTATTTTTCGACCGGGCCAATGCCCCTATTGATGCTCACTTTCTATCTTACCATCCAATGTTCTAAGTTCTGCTAAAAATTTTTGTGCCTGTTCCGATTTTTTGAAAATATCTTCCGGACCGGCACCGGGCGGTATGCCGTGCCATCGGTAATCAAACTCAATCTCCTTGATGCCTTTACCGGGTATCGTATGGGCAATTATCACTGTCGGCTTTTCATATATTGCCGCCGCTTCATTGGCCGCGTCAACAAATGCTTCTATATTATTGCCGTCTATTTCAAGAACATGCCAGTTGAATGCCTCATATTTTGCATGCAAATTTTCAAGAGGCATGATATTTTCGGTCATTCCGTCTATTTGGATATTGTTGCGGTCAATAATAGCGGTTAGATTGCTTAATTTATATTTCCCGGCGAACATTGCGGATTCCCATGTTGCTCCGGCATCTTGTTCTCCGTCGGACATCAGACAATAAGTTCTGAATTTCTTGCCATCCATCTTGGCCGCATAAGCATATCCCGCTGCCTGACCAAGTCCTGAACCCAAAGGACCGGATGTTGTTTCAACGCCGGGCAATCTATCTTTTTCGGGGTGTCCCTGCAAACGGGTTCCGAATTTTCGCAATGTTTTTAATTCTTCTATCGGAAAATATCCGGCCATGGCCATAACTGCATATCTTATCGGGGTAATATGGCCGTTTGAAAGTATGAGGCGGTCCCTATCTTCCTGTTCGGGATTTTTAGGGTCGTGGTTCAAAATATGAAAATACATCGCCGTAAAAATATCAGCCATCCCCAAAGACCCAGCCGTGTGCCCCGACCCCGCCTCCGTCAGCATCTCAATCAAAAGCTCCCGAGCCTCATTTGCTTTAATCTCCAGCTCTTCCGCCTTTTTGTCAGATATGTATTGAGACATTACAATACTGTGGCAACTTTGAGTACGTGTTCAACAAGCGAATTAGTATATCCGAATTCATTATCATACCAGGAATAAACACAGCACAGATCGCCGTCGACAACCTTGGTAAGCGAGAGGTCGGCAATCGCGGCATAGGAATCGCCGACAATATCAGTTGAAACGAGCTGGTCGGTCGTAGTCTTGAAAATCCCCTGCCAGCGCGGTTCGGATTCGGCTGCTTTAAGTATTAAATTAATTTCTTCAACAGTCGTCGGCCGTTCCGATATAAATGAAATTGCTGAAATTGACCCGGTCTGTACCGGCACTCGCAACGCAATACCGTCAAATTTACTCCTCAACGATTCAACTGCCCGGGCAACGGCAATTGCGGCACCGGTCGTAGAAGGTGAAATGTTAACTGCAGCGGCCCTACCGCGGCGGTAATCTGAATCCTTGGTTGGACCATCTATTAAAGACTGCTTAGCAGTATAACCGTGAACTGTATTTAAAAACGCTTTTTTTATACCAAGCTTTTCGGAAATAATTTCCACAAGCGGCGATACGGAATTAGTTGTACAGGAACCATTGGAAGAAATGGAACAGGTCTTGAGATCTTCTTCGTTGACGCCCATCAATACTGTTTTTGCGTCGGCGCTATCATCATCTTTTGCCGGAGCGGTAATCACCACCCTCTTTGCTCCTGCCTGTTTGTGAACTGACGCTTTTTCATAACTCTCAAACGCACCTGTTGCCTCAACCACAATATCCACGCCAAGCTGACCCCAGGGAAGTTTTGTTGCGTCTTTTTCCTGCAAAAACTGATACTCTTTACCGTCTACGATAAGCTTGCCATTAGCGGCCGAAATATCCCTCTCAAACCGGCCATATGCTGAATCGTATTTTAAAAGGTAAGCCAAATTTTCAAGATTACCCAGATCGTTGATTGCCACAACTTCAAGTTCCGGCTTTGTTATAGCCAGCTTAAAAAACGCCCGTCCTATCCGACCGAATCCGTTTATTGCTATTTTTGCCATGCCTTAATTTTAGAGCAATTTTCCCACAGGAGCAAATGACTTCCTGTGTATTTCGCAAGGGCCGAGAGCGGTAAGCCGGGCTTGGTGGTATTTGGTGCCATAACCCTTATGTTTCTCAAGGCCATAATTGGGGTAACGCCTAGCCATTTTAGTCATGAGCCTATCGCGGTAAACCTTGGCTATGATAGAAGCGCAGGCAATTGCAAATATTTTCCTGTCCCCTTTCACAACCGGCATCTGTTCATAATTAACTCCTTTGATTCTGGTTTTCCCGTCAATCAGAACAATGGTTTTTAAGTCAAAATTTGGTTTTAATTTTTTTATCGCATTCTTCATCCCCAGCCGGGCGGCTTGGTAAATATTTATTTTGTCTATCGTTTTCGGCGATACGGATGAAATGGCATAAACAAGATCTTTCTCTTTTAACAACTCCTCGGAAAACTTTACTCTCTGATGAGGCAACAATAATTTTGACTCACGCAACCAACGGAATTTTCTGTGGTGTTTATTGTAAAAATGATTCGTCATCGCCACGGCGCAAACCACCACCGGCCCGGCCAGACATCCCATTCCCACCTCGTCCACGCCAAAAACATACCGATAACCGGATTTAAATAGTTTTTTTTCTAAAGTTTTGCGCGGAAGTTTCATTTGATTATTTGGTATAAAACTATCCCCATTGCCACTGCCACATTCAAACTCTCCTTCTTTCCATACATGGGTATGGATATTTTTTTATCGCAGTATTTTAAAATTTTTGGGCTAATTCCTTTTACTTCGTTCCCGAGAACCAATGCCAGCGGAAATTTTGGCTTGAATTTAAACAACTCAACGCTTTCTTTGGTTTGCTCAAGGGCTACTATATTAATTTGCTCCTTTTTCAACTTTTCCAGCAAACGCCAGGTTTGCCTGCAAGATTCCCATGACACATAAGTTTCCGCTCCTAAAGCGGTCTTAGATATTTTTTCATGCGGAGGCACAGGAGTAATACCGCAAAGATATATTTTTGAAACCCCCGCCGCATCGGCAGTTCTAAAAATAGACCCGACGTTTTCCCGGCTCCGGATATTGTCTAATATTAAATAAATTTTCTTACTTTTTATAATTATGGTATATTTGTATCATGAATACACAATTTAAACTACTCATCTGGTCGGGAACAGCGGTTTTAGTAATACTTGCCATTTTTCTCTTGGCAAGCACTAACCAAGTTGTAAATACGGCTGCGACAACAAACACGGTTTCTTTCAGCGGTGAAGGCAGGGTTGTGGCCAAACCGGACATAGCAAAGATTAGTCTTTCAATCGTTACAGATGCTCTTACGTCAAAAATAGCTCAAGATGAAAATTCAAAAAAATCAAAGGCCGTTACGGATTATCTGAAAAAACAAAATGTTGACGATAAGGATGTCAAAACAACCGGCTACAATATTTATCCTCAATATAGATATCCCAATCCGCCAACTGGCGGAGGCGGTCAGCCAACTATTACCGGTTATCAGGTAAACCAGTCAATGGAGATTAAAGTTAGGGATTTGGATAAGGTCAGCAACATTCTTGACGGAGTTGTTTCCGCAGGAGCAAATCAGGTCAATCAGCTAAGCTTTGAGATAGACGATCCGGAAGCGTTAAAAGCCGAGGCTCGGGCCAAAGCAGTTGCAGATGCGAAAAAGAAAGCTAATGAACTTAAAAGCCAAGTCGGAATATCTCTGGGTAAAATTGTAAACTTTTCAGAAAACACCGGCGGTTATCCGGTGCCAATATTCTATGAATCCAAAGCAGACGGCATGGGCGGCGGAGGCGGACCATCGATACCTATCGGAGAGAATGAGATTGCTGTAAGTGTAATGCTCACTTACCAAATTAAATAATAAGGCAAAACCGCTCGCATAATGCGAGCGGTTTTATAATTCTTAAATATTTTTCTTTCTGATTACCAGACTAAGAAATCCCACCAGGGCTGATTTTTAACGGTTTGACCCGTCTTACTGTTTACGGAATATGTAACACCCATTTTAATCGGAAGTAAAAAGAGCAATCGCGCCTTCTTGGTAGTTTTAACTTGATAGACGGAATCATTTCCGCTTGCTTCTGTTCTGCCCACTTCACTTATCGTTTCATTTGTCGACAAAGTGAGTTTTACCGGCTCTGTTTGCGCCGGTTTTCCTCCGGATACTCCAATTCCACCGGCCGTACCGCCGCCAATTACTTTGGGATAACACTGATTGCCGGAACATACACTACAGTTAGAACTTCCCAAAGGACAAATACCTATTACTCCGCCCCCAACAACTCCTCCTATCGGAATAGGAATAGGTGTCGGAGATTGACACCAGCCACCCGCTGGTTCCGCGAGCAAACAACGCGGTGTGGCATCAAGACAAGCCGGTCTGGGTAAACAAGTCGGTGTCGGAGTGGGTGTTACAGGACAAGGACGCGAAGCAGTACCTGGCTGCATCACACCCTGTGTCGTCGGACATGGGGGAAGGGTTGGACTGACGGTGGGAGCAGGTTCTGCACTTGATACAATCACTTCAATCTTAATAGTCTGATTTCTTTCGTCTATTAACACTACTTTTATCTTAAGTCCCAAAACAACGACGGTCTGTCCTTCTGAAACTTTATATTCACCTTGAAAGTCCGGCATTCCGAGACAAGGAGCATTACTTGTGGAAACATTAGAGGGGCAACCGCCTGAAATATGGATGAGTATCGTTGCTATATTTCTCACTTGGGTTGGGTAGCTCAATGTAGAAATACCTTGCAGATCCTTAAGAGTTATCTCGGCAGAGCGATATTCTGTTATTTTGATTGTTTCTCCTATTTTCAGTGTATACTGATTACTCCCTGTAGCGGCATTTATTACAGCTCCCTGCAACAACAAAACACCAAACACGGTAAACAGAACCAATAATAAGACCCCAAACGAAAAATTGTTTTTTATTTGTTTCATGTAGACATTATACATCTTCAAGACGCAATCATCAAATTTTGCATGTGCTGGGAAACCCAAAACCGCCTTTCGGCGGTTTTGGGTTTCCCAGCTTTGTACAGTTAACCAGCTAGATATGGTTTTTACTCGCAATATCGTTGAGCTCCGATTTATCCGTCGGACCCGGAATGGTGAGGTGTAACCCTCGAACCATATCGACTTCATTTTAATTAGGTTCAGAGGTGTGACGTGAGAATGTAGAATCCGTCAACTGACGGAACATTTTCCCGACTCTCATCTCCTACTTCTTAAACCTTTCGTGCATATATTTTCCGAAGAAAATATATAGAAAGGAGGTGATCCAAGACCAGCTTCCGCTAGCCTTGCCTTGTTACGACTTAGTCCCTGTCACCGATCCTACCGTATCCCCACATAATAAAACATGGATCTTCAGGTATTACCGGCTCCCTTGACTTGACGGGCAGTGAGTCCAAAATTTGAGAACGTATTCACCGCTGCGTTCTGATCAGCGATTACTAGCGATTCCAGCTTCATGGAGGCAAGTTTCAGCCTCCAATCCGAACTGAGGATGCTTTTGAT
>Ga0209542_10005146_pt1 | contig 26421 bp, 32 predicted proteins | sample RifCSPhighO2_01_FD_184028 | JGI IMG/M metagenome (GOLD analysis project Ga0209542, IMG submission 184028) | Soil microbial communities from Rifle, Colorado - Rifle CSP2_plank highO2_0.1 (SPAdes) (version 2) | ecosystem: Environmental > Terrestrial > Deep subsurface > Rock core/Sediment ...
CCTGCGCACCAGCAACAGGATTCTCAAGCACGTCACGAACAACAACCGTAACATCGCCGCTATGCCGCTGTTCAGCATCGCACAGTAAGCTTCCTCGTCTTGCAAGAATCGGTGCAGGCAGCACTTGATCCTGTACTACAGGCCGATTATTACGGATGTTTGCTTCAAGCGCGAAATTAAAGAAATATCCTCGGCCATTAAACGCTTTTGGGTCATACAGCGATACCCACACAGGATAACTGATGTCATAAACAGTCTTGAAGTTCTGCATGCCAAATGGTACGCCAAACGCGCTTAAAAACACGCTTTGCGGTTGAATGACACCACCATGTGCATTTGCATCAAAATAAGGCTCCCACGAATCTAAATAGGAAAAGCGAACATCAACATCTTCAGCGCCAGTAAGTGGCAAAATCATGTTTGTATAGACGCGCTGCTTCGTTTCACGATACTTTGCATCTTCAGGAAATTGATACATGAAAAAGTTGCGTGCACCTTGAAATTGCAGCAGCGGAATATAGCTGGTCAATAGCTGCTTCATGCTCTTCCGAACGTCTTGTTCTTTCCAAAGCACAGTGTTTGCCAGCTTGAATGTTGTATCCGTCATCGGCGGCAATGCATCTTCACGCGGCGAGCTAAACAACGTCATCAAGCTGAGTGTATGCTCTTCTAAAAAGGAACTCTGTTGCTGAGCGTCATAAATCTGTGATGCCACCTCAAACAGATGTACCAAGCCAAACTCAACCTCAGTATAAAAATGTCTCATCTCAGCTGCCCGCCCATCCCGCGTCACCGTCAGGGGCAGCTCAACTTGAAACTGCACGCGCTCAGGAGTAATAGAAACAACCGCCTCAGCAGCATCTTGCTGCACAGTAAATTGGTCCGCAAATGAGCGATAGCCGTCCAAGCAAAAAGATATCTCTTCGCCCATCCATCGTCCAAGCTCTTGCTCCATCGTCTCGACAGTCGGCTTATACGTCGACAATTGCACTACATTTGCGCGATTTGCTGCGCTGTTATAAACCCAATAGGGCAGCCGCACATCAGATTCTGCAAATGCAACACCATCGCTGTCCGTCGGCTCAGCTGCATCAAAACGTAATCCATGCCATTCTGCAGGCCGCACATAGCCACCCTGCTGACCTAATCGCACAAGACCGCGCTCTGCAACAATTGCGACACAATCTTGGGTAAAGCGCTGAATAGGCTCAAATTCAAGAGGCACATCTTCAGCAATTTGCCGTGCTTCTTCTGCGCCGATCTCAACAACACCGCGTTGAATAACAAAGAACAGCACAACGACAGCAAGAATAAGAATGCCTACAATAATGAAAGCAGTAATTTGTCCTCTGTGCATAGTCCCTCTTTTGAGCTTAATAATAATGAAAGAACAAACGAATGAGGTTTAAAAATGTTTTCATATGGTAGACCTCTGCCTCGAGTTATTAGGAAGATACAGAGTAAGAAAGATATAGCCCTACCTCACCCTCGCTCCATTCTCCACACCGCGCACAACAATATCTTCATTTGATGTGTGCAAGTGAGCATTGTTCCAGGCAACCTTGCCATCAATCACCCGCAGTCCAAGCGCAGCAAACGCTTCAATATCCACCTGCTTCCTGCCTGACATGAAACCATGCATCAGCACCTGCTCGCCCGGAGTTGTTTTTTGAGCTTCAAGCACGACAACATGCTCTGCATCATCTGCTGCAAGTATCATGCCTTGGCTTGCGACGCCTCGGATCTTTGCGGGCTTCAGATTTGTGCATACAACCGCATGTTTTCCAACAAGCTGCTCAGGAGTATAATGTTGTTTCAGCCCGGCAACAAGCTGTCGTTTCTCACTGCCTAAATCGACCTGCACGACATACAATTGAGTCGCATCAGGATGGTTTTCAACAGTCATAATTTTTCCGACACGCAGGTCCAGCGGAAATTCCGGCTGCTTTGTTTTTTTCTCGATTCGCTGCAGCAGGATACGCGCATTTTTCACTGCAACGCTCGACACAAACCGAATGTCGCCCCACCGCAAGTGGCGCTCATCCAACTGCTGCTGGATCTGCTCCGCAAAGACCGGGAGAATAGGCGACAGCACTATAGACAGCACGCGCACCATGTTTGCTGCAATGCCCACCGCATTCTTGCTTGCTTCTTTGTTTTTCCACGGCTCTGCGCCTTGAAAAAACGCATTGCCCATGTCTGAAAATGAAAGAATCTCAGAAACCGCTTGCCGAATATCGAGATGCTCATAACATTCAGCAATTCGTTCAGCGCGAAGCGCAATTTCTTTAAAGATACCATCATCTTTAATTTCATTAATCTCCCCGTCATAGTTCTTCTCGATAAATGACAGCACACGATAGCAGAGATTTGCAACGTTGCCGACAAGAACATTATTTGTCGCATACTCAAAATCTTCAAAATCAAGATTGATATCCGTAAGTTTCATACTCAGATGCTGTGCATAATAAAACCGTAAAAACTCTGGATTATAAAGCTTCAAAAAGTCTCGTGCAGTAAAAAATGTTCCTCTGCTTTTGCTCATCTTTTGGCCATTGACGGTTAAAAAGCCGTGCACGACGATACGCTCCGGCGGTGCAAAGCCCGCACCCATCAGCATTGCAGGCCAAAAAAGGAAATGAAAGTAAATGATGTCTTTTCCGATGAAATGAACAACCTCGCTTCCTGCTGTTTGTCCATGTTTCCAATACTGCTCCCACGCATCGGTGAAATGTTTTGTCGTTGCAATATAGCCAATCGGCGCGTCCAGCCAGACATAGAAATACTTGTTCTCCTCACCAGGAATCTTAAATCCAAAATACGGACCATCACGCGAGATGCACCAATCTTCCAATCCTTTATCCAGCCAGCCCGTGATATGATTGACAATTTCCTGCTGAAGATTTTTGTTGCCGAGCCAGTCGCGCAGCTGCTTTTCAAATGTTCGCAGCTTGAAAAAATAATGGTCACGCTCTTTCTGTAACGGCACCGTTCCGCAAAGGCTGCAATGCGGATCAAGCAGATCTATTCCTTTTAACGCAACCCCACAGCTCTCACAGATATCGCCATATTGGTCTTTTGTCGTGCAGTGCGGACAGGTGCCGCGAACATAACGATCAGGCAGTGCACGTGCGCACGTCGGACAATAGATAACATTGATTTTTTTCGTGTAGATATGCCCATTTTTCTTCAGCGTCAAAAAGAAATGTTCGCTCAGCTCCTTATTCTCATCTGAATGTGTCGTATAATAATCATCAAACTGAATGTGATATTTTTCAAAATCATCTTTGTGTTCTTTGTTGAATTTCTGCACCATTGCTTCCGGTGCCACACCAAGCTTCGCTGCATTGACTTCGATCGGCGTCCCATGCGTGTCTGAAGCACAGAGATAGATGACGTCTTTGCCTGTCATTCGCAAAAAGCGCGTGATGATGTCTGCCTGTATATATTCAACGAGATGACCGATGTGAATTGAGCCGTTTGCATACGGCAGTGCTGCGGTGATGAGGATTTTCTTTTTCTCCACAAGATGGGATGGCTTTTGCTCCATGAGCGGATGGATTTTTCCTGCCCTTTTTAAGGTTGTGGCATTAAATATAAAAACAAGGTGCAAATTACGAAAAATGACAGAAAGATGGGCGACAAAAATAATCCAGACGAGTTATCAGTCACAGCAGTTCCGCTGAAAACGCTGACAGATACATCGTACATAGGCATGCAGCTCACAGGAACAAGACAAAGACAGGTGCTTACATATTTTAATGAAATTCTCACGGCAGTCGATAATGCAGGCGGCGTTTTTGGAAACCGTGCCAGGACAGACACAATAATCGGCGCTGAGCCTGACATGCGAGAGCCAGGCGTAAGAAAAGGGACATTGCAATGGGTATTTGATTATGGACCAGCAAAAGTTACATACGTTATCAGTGACGCTCGAAATGGAGCGGCAAGCGGGCTGCCGCGTTTTGACGGCCCGATTAAAGCAGATATTTATGTCGAAGCGCCACAGCTACAGATTGAAGCAGCACATCGATTTATTTCTGCGCTTCTTGCACGATCACCGGAAGGAAGGAGTGGAGTTATTCTTGAAGAGCACGATCGGCATTTGATTGAGATGACTGGAGATGGGCTAAGTATTATCTATCGAAGAGGCGGAGATCTAAAGAGGGGAGTAGAAGCGCTCCAAACATTAGAATTGAAAGTTGCAGGCGCTGCAAAGTTAGAATCCAACGGATACAGAGCAATTCCACTGCATTAAATCCCACTAATTTTCTTCGCCATCACAAAATCATTCTCCGTTAGTCTTTTTACCGCATGCGTCCACAACGTCAGCGTAACCTTATTCCATTGAACAAGAATGTCTGGATGATGCCCTTCTTTTTCTGCAAGCACAGCAACAGCATTCACAAAACGCAGAGCTTCAGCAAAATCCTTAAACCGAAACATCTGCTGCAGTTTGCCATCCGAAAGTGTCCACGGCGGAACTTCAGCAAGAAACAAATCGATCTGCTTTTTCGCCAGCGGCGCAACGCCGCCTTCACAGGGAACGCAATGCTTTTTCATAAGTTAATAAAAGAGATTCCGAAATATAAACTCATCGGCGAAAAGCATATAAATAGTAAGATATACTTGTATATACTATGAATAAGCTTATACGAAATGTCGAAGGATGGGATGAATTTCGAGCAGAGGCTGCGCGCCACAGGCTTCCGTTAGGCAAATTTCTTGCACATCTTGTACACAAGCACGCAACAGATGATGTACGAGAACAGAGAAAGATTCTGCTTTCAGGAAAGAAGCGAATAAGTGATGAGGATGCAGAAGCAGTAAAGCGCTCTATTGAAGCGTTTGAAAAAGAGTTTGACTTTGAATGATCATAGACACCAGTGCACTCATTGCACTTGAAAAAGGGAGCGAGAGATTAATCGAGCACATTAAGAAAAATTATCCGGATGAAAAGATAGCGTTAACGAGTGCAATATATGCAGAGTTTATTTTTGGCTTCATTAACCGAAATAAAACAATACCATCACACCTGTCTTTATATGATGTAATCGCATTTGATAGAGAGAGTGCAATGATTTTTGCTCAGCTGAGGAAAAAAATAGAAAAGATAGGCAAACCCATACCTATTTTTGATTTAATGACTGCAAGCTGCGCATTGAGAAACAACCAAACTATTGTAACATATGACAGGCATTTCACTCAGATTAAGGATCTCAAAGTTGATTTCATTTCATCTTCTTCGTGACATACAGCTTATGAGAGCATTTGGAACAAGAGAACTGCAGCGCATCAACTGTAACTTGCTTCTGCTTTTCATCATCAAACATCTTCATTTTCTTGCGCTTGAACGGCAATTGAAGTTCACCAGCATGAGAGCATTGAGAGCAGGTATACGCAATGCTTGCAGTCAGCGTATCTTCATACTCTTTTCCGACAGTATATCCACAAGCAGGACAAACAAATTCTTTCGCGCGGATTTTTATCTTGCCATTCTCACCGCGCGGCTTGCCCATTAATCCTTTGCCGCATTTGGTGCAGTTCTCACGAAACACCCAGCAGCGCACGCTTCCGTTATCACCGAGAAGACGGTTTGTCATATAGACACATTCATCCATGCTTTTCGGCTCGCGTATTGCCATTGGGAAAAACAAAACGAACTGTTTTATTAAGGTTGCGAGCGCAGCAAAAGATGGAGAACACTACCAATAAAATCAACTTCTGCTAGACTAACTAAAATAAGCAAAATACTACCAATTTGGGTTAACTTTTAAGCTTAAATGGTTAGTTTTAAAGTAGAATATAGATAAATTTATAAATATTACTAGACTAACTACTTTTGTGAAATACATCAAAAAGAAGATAATAAGGGGGCAGGAATATTACTACTTTGAGTACTATCTTGGGCTTAAAGAGCAAAAAACATATACAAAATATTTAGGAAAAGAACTTCCCAGCAATTTGCGAGAGCAGATGCAGCACTTTTTTGAAGCGATTGCATCTTTAACAGCGCACAATCTCAATGGGAGCAGTTACTTTCTCAATGAGTATGCGGAAGCCATTGAAAAAGCAAAATTCAAATACATTATGCTTAACCATGAGCTCTTCGAAAAAGAGAAGCACCTTTTCAAAACGCTATTTTACATACTTTTTGTTTTAAATTCAAACAGGTCAGAAGGTTCTGAAGTGACACGAGAAGACATTGAAAAAATAATGACGAGTAAAATAAAGCCAAAAACAACCATAGATAAAGAGATAGTGAATTCTGTTGCCGCAATCAATTTTGCATTTTCTGGGGAGATGAAATGGAATATAAAGAGCATAAAACACATTCACCATACGCTTTTCTGGGATTTGCATCCTGTAATCGCAGGAAAATTCAAGAAAGTGAACAATATTGTAGGCAATTCTACAACATCATGGAAAGAAGTTCCTCAAGAAATGAAAAAATTATTGAAGTGGTTTCACAATAATAAAAAGACAATGTACCCTGCCCAACTGGCATTGGAGTTTCACTGGCGCTTTGAAGCAATTCATCCTTTTCAGGATGGAAATGGAAGAGTAGGAAGGATTCTTCTGAATTCGTTTCTAGTACAGCAAGGATATGCACCGGTAATTTATTTCACGGAAAACCACACCGCATATTGCCATGCGATTTCAAAAGCAGTTTCAGGCCGCACACAACAGTTAGCACAGCATTATACTTTGAGTATTAGAAAAACAGAGAAAGCAATCGAGCAGTATGGGAAAACAGGGATTATCCAAGGCGGATCTCCTAAAATAGGAAAGTGGGAAATTCAAAATGGAAAGATTCGCATTAAGTAGGCTGCCACCATTCATTTCATTTTGCTTTCACTGCCATCTTATCAATCGTTCGTGCAGTTGATTCAATCACACGGAGAACATCATCATCTCCAATGTGAAAGAACTTGACAACAAAAAAGCAACTGGTAATAGTAGGCGCAACCCATTTATAATGTTGAGACAGCAATGCAAGCTCATTCGGCAATACGAGCACAAGAAGGTTAATTTTGGCTATTGCCACATCAACCTGTGCAGTGAGCGCTGCAATAGTCTGCGAATCGCCAATCACTGCTGCATGAAATTTTCTCAGCGACGCAGGGACAGTAACCTCAATAGTTATGCCGTGCAGTCACAAGTTCAGCAAACAGAAACACTGACATCCGATTATATTTATACCTGAGAAAACTTGCTTTCTCAACCCATGCTAACCAGCGGTCGGACATATCTTACCAATCAAAGTACCATCGAGATTCGCGCCGCATCTTTTCCAGTGATGCATACAGTTTATGCAGCTTCGCAAGATGCACATAATGTTTTGCGATAATCTTCACGCGGATTGCATTGATGTCAGCATCCTGTGTATAATACTCATAGCGCAATAACAGTTGATCATACAGCTCAATCTGCTTGCGCAGGTTATCAAGCTTTGCTTCTTCATCAGACAGCACTTTTTTCTCGCTGCGCAGTTTCTTCAGCTCGGTAAATCGCTGCAGCAGCTCACGAACATCATAATGCACATCTTTCAGATAACTCATGACTGCATCGATATCATCATCAGTCGACGCATGAACCATTTTTGATTTCCATCCTAACTTTTCTAATAGTGTGCTGATTATGGCCATCCGAGCCACCCCTTTCGCTTGAAATAGAAATGGAATGCTAAAACAGACAGCGCCATTAACACAAGCGAAAACACATAGCCATACTTCCATGCAATCTCTGGCATAAACTGAAAGTTCATTCCATAAATGCTTGCGATGAGTACAGGAACCATGACATACGCAGACAGAATGGTGAGTGTCTTCACAACCTTATTGAGATTGTTATTGACAGAGCCAATATACATTTCCATCACTGTCGTGAGAATATCACGATGTGTGCTTGCAAGATCGAGCAGCTGTGCAACATCATTGTACAGATCATGAAAACGGACAAGCTCGTCTGCTTTTAATGCACGGCTTTTCTCAAGCGATGCAATCACGTCTCTATTTGCAAACAATGCTTTCTGCATGTGGATGAGGCGGCGTTTCAACACAAACAATTTCTGTGTGGCGAGCCGAGAAGGCTCTTTCATGACTTGTGTTTCAACAGTGTCCATTTCCTGCTCAATCTGTTCCATCGTGCGAAAAAATCCACTGGTAACTGCGTCCATCACATGATACAGAAACAGCCCGGTGCTCTGTAATAGCTCAGATTTTTCAGCTCGTGACGCTTCACGCATGCCTTCAATGCCTTTCACAGGCCTTTCATGAATGGTGACAACAAAATTCTTGAACATGAAGATGCTAAAGACAACAGTATGTGCATGAGATGTGTCTTTATTGATACCACGTACAACGAGAAGCAGATATGAGCCAAAATTCACAACACGTGGACGTTTGTTCGGGTTAACACAATCACGCAATTGTGCAAGAGGTATGCCGGTTGCCTTTGAAAGCTCAGCAAGCTCATCACGTGTCGGCTGCTCGCAATCGATCCAGCTCAGCCGTGCAGGCTTCCATTTTGACAGCGGAACCTTTACCTCTTTTTCCCATACGGCAATCATGAGGATGAGCTAAATAATGAAGTGTTATAAAACTTTCGTGGTCATAAAATACATACACGAACACAAAAAGATTTAAACCAACTCCAGTTCCACCACCACATGAAACAAGCAATCCTCATCCGTGCAGACTTGAAATTGCCAAAAGGCAAAGCATGCGCGCAGGCAGCACATGCGTCAGTCGACGCCACACTTAAGTCAGACAAGAAGCGCGTCGAACAATGGAAAAAAGGGGGCATGGCAAAAATCGTGCTCAAAGTCGCGGATGAAAAGGAGCTTACACATTTCTTCCAGCTCGCAAAGGAAAAGGGCATGATTGCATCATTAATTTCTGACGCAGGAAAAACGGTTGTCGAGCCAGGCACAAAAACAGCAGTGGCTATTGGTCCGGACGAGAACGATGCGGTTGATACGCTGACGAAGCAGCTGAAGTTGTATTAGGGGAGTAACATCGCTTGTACAGGATACAGCGGTCGATTACTTTCTGATCGTAAATGTTGACTATCCGAAACATGGTAAGCATGAAGTCGATTTGATGGAATCATAAGCCGCGCACTCAGCACAACATCGCCAAATTTCCAGAACTCGATTTCATGAACCTCGTACTCACTTTCAGTCCAGAATGAAGCTCTCAACATTCCCTCTTGCTTCGCTGCTTGAATGCAATGAGCTCGTGAATAGCCAGAATCTTCGACGGGGAAATGTGTCCAGAGTGGCTCATCTGTTTGCCGTGGCTTATCAATGTGGCTTTTATGACGAACAGAAAATTCTTCGATGCCGAGTGTCTCTGCTGCTGTATCATATGCTTCTTCAAATGATGAATAAACGAGAGGAATCTCAATAAGTGCATAATCTTTATCTTCAGCATAATGCCCCGCAGACCAAGGTCGTCGATGAGACCAGCTTCGGTTGAGAAAAGCCCATCTCGGAGTAGATGAGAGTACTATTTTTCGAGTATCGACCGATTCAACAAGTTCATCTACAGACATTGTTCATCAAATCCACTCAAAAAAATATATAATTTATAAAGTTATGGATATGTGAACCTACTTCGTTATCCCGAAACTATTTCCCTACGACAGCTTTGCTGAGAAATGAGCTTGACAACACACGCCACACAGAAAGGTATTTAAGCAAATGCAGATGAATTCAAAGTCACGGGCTCATAGCTCAGCCTGGTGCCTGTTGCGTAAGCAACTCGCAGGCAATCAGAGCGACTGGCTCTTAACCAGTAGGCCGAGGGTTCGAATGAACAGCACGAAAATCCCTCTGGGCCCGTATTCACTCTTCAAACCGTCTTCTCACCAATTAAAAAAAGCAGCTTCTTGCCATTCACAAGCTCTTCGTAGGATTGAACACGAAAGCCTGCGCTTTTCATCAGCATCCGCATCTCAGCTTCACCAAGCGCATTCTTATAATGGATGCGATGCAGACCAAGCACTGAAGCAGACTGCACGATGACAGCATGCCCGCCGAGCCTCAGTACACGATGCACATTGCACAACAGCTGCGGAACATCTTCGACATAATGAACAACAAACACCATAGTCACGCTGTCAAAGGATTCATCATCGAATGGCAGCTTTTTATTCAAGTCCGCAATAACTTTATTTTGTGCAGGATTGATATGCAGCATCTCTTCTGAGAAGTCAACAGCGGTTGAATTTGGCACATAACAGACAGTTCCTGAACCAAGGTCAAGATTGTTTCCCTGAAGGAAAGAAAGTTCGCCGCGGATAAAGTCCCGCACTTCTTTTTCTATTCGGCCGTTCCAGCACAATGCTTCAGCATCCCAGAATTGCTTTCTATCGAGAGGCCAGCTGCTGTACGCTGGTAGCTTATGTGCAATCATAGCAGTCTTCTGTACAAGATGCTTCAGTTGTGCATCATCAGCAATATAATTAAAATCGAGCAACGTCGTAATAAAGTCTGTTTCAGCTCGCTCTTGGAGAATATCAACCTCTTTCATGCTGCAAATAAACTAATCCGAGTATAAATATCTTATGAAAAAGAGGGCTCTGTAGAAAGTCGTGCACTGCCTAAAAAATGCGAAAGAGGCGTTACAAGCGTTCTGATTAAGCGGAACAGTTTTTCTTCAAGAATACGAGAAATTGTGGATGTAGATCTGACAGTCAAAAAACTGCCGACTGAGCTGGCAGTGCCGCAAAGCGAGACTTTCTACAGAGCCGAAAAAGAGTGGACCCGCCCAGATTCGAACTGGGGACCTTCTCGATTTTGAGTCATCTCGTCAACGAGATGTCATAACCGCTAGACCACGGGTCCATTTACTCTGGCACCCTTCATTTCCATCTATCCATAAGCGGAGTAAATGGACACGCAGGGTCCGTTCACAGGTTTGATTATCAGCGCTTTAAAAACCTTTTGCAGTCACACATCATAAAACAACATTTATAAAACCCATGAACTTACAAACACCCGATAGACCATGTCAGAGTACAGCAAATATGTTATTCCAGCAGTGATAGTGCTCGCAGTACTTACATCCTTCTTCATTATCAAGCCGTTCCTCATTTCGCTCATCACCGGCGCAATCATCGCCTACACGTTTAACCCGCTCTACAAGCTCGTGAACCGCCGCATTACATCAAAATCAGTCGCAGCATTTCTTGTATCCGTGTTCATTCTTGCATTAGTCACAATTCCTGCAATAGTCATCGTCAACACAATCTCCCGCGAAGCATACGTTTTATACGTCCAAGGGAAAGAGCTGCTGCTGAGCGGCAACCTGCGCACATTGTGCAGGACAGAGCTGTGTTACTCATTAGAAAATTGGTTTAATATTGATCAGGTGCAGCGCTCGATCCAGCAGTCGCTTGAAGTGGGCACAGAATACCTGCGCAAGCAAGCAACAGGCTTTTTTCTCACGCTGCCGCGGAGAACACTTGAGATTTTCATTGTTATCGTTGCAACATTCTATCTGATGCGTGATGGCGACAAAGTAAGGGAAGCAGTCAAAAAACTCCTGTCAACAAACCATGCACGCCAAAAGTTCATATTTCAGCGATTCAACAGTGTCATGCACGGTGTCGTCTATGGCTCATTGCTCGTTGCATTTGTGCAGGGCGTTGCAGGAACAATTGGGTTTGCGATCTTTGGCGTTTCTTCCCCATTGACATGGGGCGTCGTGATGTTTTTCCTCGCGCTGATTCCATACATCGGCACTGGGCTCATCTGGGTGCCCGCCTCACTTCTCCTCATCATCAATGGCCTTGCAATAGGTCCAAGCATTCTCGTCTGGAAAGGAGTTGGATTATTTTTATACGGTGCATTGTTCATATCAACGATAGACAACCTGATCAAGCCGTACGTGATTGGCGATAGAATCCGCATTCATCCGCTGCTCGTGATGATTGGCATATTTGGTGGGCTTGCCTTGATGGGCATCCCCGGCATCATTGTTGGTCCTGTGGTGCTTGCAATGTCGTTGACGCTACTGAATTTGTATGTTGATCATGAGAAGGGATAGAGTTAAAGACACATAGTCGTGATAGAATAAGTGAACTCACCCAAACCCATCAAACTCATATTCTCGTGCAAGATCAGTCTGCGGCTCACAGTGCCGTTGCGGAATATCAATTCCGAACTTTTTCTGAATGTTGCCAAAAGTAACGTCATGCAACAAGTGCGTACTCATCCGAGGCGCAATCTGCTGAATAAACCGAGGATAGAACGGCATCCCTGGCATGCCCGACAAATGCGGCTCATGAAGCTTCTCACGTAATAAATGCGGCGCATGATCACTTTCGATCCAATCAATCGCGCCAGAACATAAATAATCCATCATTTGATCGACCATCGGCTTGATGTGCAATGGCGGGTTTGTTTTGCAGATCAACCCTTTCTTCTCCAAAGCGCTGCTGTCCAACAAACAATGGTACGGCGTGACACCACAAGTGACACTCATCTTTTTCCGATACGATTCAACAATATCAACAGCTTCAGGCACAGAAATATGCGCAACATGAACTGTTCCATTAAAATCAGCAATGCGTGCAAACGAAAGCTGGTCACGAACCGACGCAACTTCCGCTTGTGGCGGCCGCACAACACAATGTGATACAGGCTGCAGCGGATTCCATAACAGCGGCTTCATCAGCGATTCTTTCTCGCAATGCACCGCAACAACGCCCGTATAACCAAGCTCAGCGAGTGTATCATACACAAACTGTTGAGATTTCTCGTCAGTAACCCCAAGATTGCCTGTAGAATGCCCTGCAAACATCTTACAGCCGACAACTTCAGGCAATTCATCATATGCGCGAACAGCATCCACAATCTGTTCTCTATCCGCAGATAACCCCACATACAATCCATACCACACAGGGCTTTTCGTTTGCCGCGCAAGTGCAATCCTCTCCGCCGCTTGTTCAAAGCGGAATATCGGCGGATCAGTATTCGGCATATCAAAGATTGCGCTCATGCCTGCACGTTCAGCAACAGACAGCGCATGCGCAATTGTTTCTTTGTACGATTGCGTTCCATCACGGCAATGAACGTGGGGATCGATGAACATACGCTCAAGTGAATATTGCTCATATATATCGATTGCGTATAGGTTTCAGCAACAACGAGCCAAAGAAAAGCTTAAATACACAATTTCAATCACAAATAAAAAAGATGGTGTTCGAATCATTTGTTAAAGCAGGAGCTCATCCTGCATCATTGAAACTATTTTCATTAGGTTTTATAGCGCCGTTTGCATCTGCAACATTCTCGTACTTATTGTTCAATCCATGGGCAAGCATCGCGATGGTATTTCTCAGTTCATTTGTATTAATCCCCGCAATGCTCAGCATCCTCAACGACGAAGAAAAAATAGCAGAAGAAATTGACACCGAAAACAAGTTTCTCGATGAATATGGACACGTGCTTGTCGGTTTGGTCGTTATGTTTGTCGGCTTGGTTGGTGGCTACCTGCTGCTATTTATGGCATTGCCTGCTGAGATTCAACAAACGCTGTTCAGCGTGCAACAAACTGATCTTCATGCGCTTGACGGCATGCTCGTCGGTGAAGCAGCATTTCTCCAAATACTTCAAAATAACTTTCGTGTGTTAGGAATTGGAATAGTCTTATCATTATTCTTCGGCTTTGGCGCGGTTGAAATCATCGTGTGGAACAGCGCGCTGGTTGCAGCAGTAATGGGCAATTTTCTCAGCGAGTTTCTCAGCACAGACCAGCTCGCCCAGGGATTGTTTTTTAGTACAACACGATACTTAACACATGGCGTGCCTGAAATCGCGTCATATATCATTGCAGGGCTTGGTGGCAGCATTTTATCAATCGCCATCATGAAGCACACCAGTTCAGAACAAAACAATGGTGGCGGGTCGTAAAATCATCGACACAACTTGTGATCATATCAGCCGCATTGCTTATATTCTCAGCAATTATTGAAGTGTATCTGACGCCGTGGCTGTATTAGATGTGATTTGGTAAATATAATGCTGTGTTGCATAACTATTTAGTTTCTGATTAAGATATATACTTTTTTTCCAATGAATTTTTTTGAAGACATTATCATTGCCCCATTTCCAATAGGTTTTACTTGTTCTTCATAAATTTCTGTTATTTCATCTTCCATTAAAATCTTATTTTTTGTTAATTGTATTTTTCTAATAGAACCATTTATATGTTTAAACATATATAAACCTTTCGGTTATTGAGGTTTTTTATGAGAAAAATAAAAAGATGGGGCGATAGTTATGTTGACAGGCGTGATTGGTCTGTCACCAATGAGCGACTCGTTAAGCGAGGAGAATTTCTTTTAGATACATCTTTTGTATCCAACTGGAAAGAAGAGTTACATCAAATGAATACTGGAAAGTGCGGAGCACCTTATCTATTCCCAGAGTCATTGATAGAACTGCAAGCAGTTTTGCACGCAAAGAAAATTCCATATCGGATGATTGAGGGCATTAGCAGACGATTAACGGTCATGGGGCAATTGCCCCAGTATAACGATTATTCGACAGTTAATCGACGCATAAATCAGTTGGCTTGCCAACTGATTTTACCTAATAGCAATAACCTCGCGCTTTTTAGTGATGGCACCAGTTTGCAGGTTGTGGAAGGCGGCGAATATTTGCGTGAGAAATACGGTAAAAAGAATCGGCGTTGGATTCAGGTCGTAATCCTCGGCGATCCTGTAACAAAAGAGCCTGTAAGTTTTGAAGTGAATATTATTCAAGATTCTGAATTGGTCTCTGCAAAGAAACAGCTTGCTGAGCTTCTTGACACTAACGTCAAGATAAGCGCTTTTGGCGGCGACGGAAGTTACGATGAAACTGCATTATGGAATTGGTTAGAATATAATTCAATCGAACCAATTATCAAACCCGATAAAAATGCAATAATCCCATCAGGAAGTCGTAGGCGTGATAAAAATACTGATGAGCGAAATATCTGTGGGTATGATCTTTGGGGAAGGGAGCACGGGTATGGCTATCGTTGGCCTGCAACAGAAGGTATTTTTAGCGCAGTTAAGCGTATATTTGGAGAAACGATTCATGCAAGCTCTGAGCAAGGGATGATTCAGGAAGCAAAAATAAAATTCTGGGCATACCAAAAAATCAAGCGCTACGGTGAAATGTAGCAAAGCTACATTGAGTTATGCAACACATCATTGATTTAATTGACCTCCTCCCCAACCATGAATGGTGGGGATTCCGACTAACGAATAATTTGGCGTCATGAGCCTTATGGTTTTTCACATACTCTTTTGCTTTCTCCAAAGTGATGTGTCCTACTGACGCCATAAACTTGCCATCACTCCAAAGACTGCGCTTCTTAGCTTTTTGCCAATAAAAGCTTTTGAGTCTCTGCTCTTCAACTTTGAAGAGCATATGCGATGAATAGCCTTTCATGAGCCGCACAGCTTGAGCAGGGCTCATGCTTGGACGAAGATGTGCTATCACAGGCACATGGTCGTCAGCTACCTCAAGTTCTTCGATACCGAATCGGTATCGTCGAGACGCTTCGTGTAAGAAGATTACACAAAGTTTTTGTAGCTGTTCAACTCTAAACACTTTGTAGCGGTACTTGGTCACCCATTCAAAATGCCAAGTACTCCAGCCTACACCATGTTTGTACGCGTGGTCGTGGTATATGCTCATTGGGCCTCACCTCTTTTATGAGGCTCATGACTTTACCATGAGAATAAAGAAAAATGATTGAGATTGAGTATGTTTCGCAATTCATCCCCAACGTAAAACGTGGGGATTTCTTGCTCAGGATAAATTAAAATCCAATAAAAACATCCATCACCTCATCCCTTCATACCCTTTCTCTTCGACATGCAACGCAAGCTCTGCGCCGCCGCTCTTGACAATGCAGCCATCGATCATGATGTGCACTTTGTCCGGCTTGATGTAATTCAACAGGCGCTGATAATGTGTCACGACAAGCACGCCCATGCCTGTCTTTTGTTTTATTGCGTTCACGCCGTTTGCAACTGCCTTGAGCGCATCGACATCTAAGCCACTGTCCGTTTCATCGAGCAAAGCAATCTTTGGCTCTAATACTGCGAGCTGTAAAATTTCATTGCGCTTTTTTTCGCCGCCGGAAAAGCCTTCGTTGAGGTAGCGCTTTGCAAACGCGAAGTCCATGCCAAGTATTTTCATTTTTTCTTTGAGCAATGCCATAAATTCTGGCACAGGAATTTTATTCCCTTTCAGCTCGTTCATTGCTGTGCGCAGAAAATTTGCGGTTGTTACACCTGATACTTCAACGGGATATTGGAAGCTTAAGAACAAGCCAGCTTTTGCACGCTCGTCTGGGCTTGCTTGTGTGATTTCTTTGCCATCCAACATTATTTTTCCGCTTGTGACTGTGTATTTTGGATGCCCCATGATTGTGTTGACCAGCGTGCTTTTACCTGATCCGTTTGGACCCATAATTGCAACAATTTCGTTTGATTTGATGCTCAGTGAAACGCCTTTGACTATTTCTTCTCCTTCGACACTAATATGCAGGTCTTTTATCGTAAGTTCGGTCATAACTCTCCCTCAATCATTCTTTCATTTTCTTTTTGTTTGCCCATCTGTCTGAATACAATCATTTTTACTGCTTTGAGCGGCAGCATCATGCACTTTACACGCATTGCTGTCACGTCTATACCGAGCAGCTCTTGCATTGATTCACGCGATAGTGCTGCGATCTTTTCTATATCTTTTCCCTTCACATATTCTGTTAGCATGGATGCACTCGCCTGTGAGATTGCGCAGCCTTCGCTTGTGAACGAAATGTTTTTGATTTTGTTATCTTTTATTTCAATGTACATATCAATCTCATCGCCGCACAATGGATTGTCTTCATGGCTGTGCAATGCATCTTTTAGTGTGCCCTGATTTCTTGGATTCTTGTAATGGTCCAGAATGTGCTCGCGGTACATCTGGTCGGCTGAGATGCCATCAAATGTAGATACTGTTTTTGCGCTTATGCTATCTAAGCTATCCTTTGAATGTGTCATTTGAACACCTGCTGCGCTTTTTTTATTCCTGCGCAGAGCTTGTCGATATCATCCTTTGTGTTGTAGATATGGAAGCTTATTCTGCACGTTGCAGTGAGATTTAATTTTTTCATCAGCGGCTGGCAGCAGTGATGGCCTGCACGGATGCAGATATCCTCTGTGTCAAGGATGCTTGCGATGTCATGCGGATGGATTTTGTCGACGTTGAAACTGATGATGCCCGCGCGTTTTGCCGGGTTTCCGATAATTGTTATGTCTGATATGCTCTTGAGTGATTTTAATGCGTATTGTGCCAATTCTTCTTCATGTTGTTCGATTTTATTTATGCCAACCTTTTGCATGTATTCAACTGCTGTTGCCAAGCCAACGGCGCCTGCGATATTTGGCGTGCCTGCTTCAAACTTCCATGGCAGCTCGTTCCATGTTGTTTCTTTTACTGTAACGGATGAAATCATGTCTCCCCCATACAGAAATGGCTGCATGCTGTTCAGCAGCGCTTTCTTTCCGACAAGCACGCCAATTCCTGTTGGTCCAAGCATTTTGTGGCCGGAGAATGCAATGAAATCAGCATCGAGCTTTTTGAAATCAACTTTCATGTGCGGAACAGATTGTGATGCATCGATGACTGTTATTGCTCTTTTCTTATGTGCGAGTCTTATTATCCTTTTTATGTCCACAATTGTGCCCAATGCATTTGACACGTGTGTGATTGCAACAATTTTTGTGTTGTCGTCAATGAGCTTTTCTGCATGCTTCATGTCCAAGTTGCCATCGCTGTCAATGTCAATCACTCTGAGCTCTGCCTGTCGGTGTGCACATAGCTGCTGCCACGGCACAAAGTTACTGTGGTGCTCGAGCATGCTTGTAACAATGTTATCTTTTTTTCTCTCTTTTTTCAGCTGCTGCCTGCCATAGCTGTACATCACTAGATTAATCGATTCGGTTGCATTTCGGGTGAAAATGACTTCTTCAGGATCACAATTTACAAGCGCTGCAACTTTCTTGTGTGCCTGCTCGTAGAGCTTTGTCGCTTCTGCGCTCAGCTTGTATATGCCACGATGGACGTTTGCGTTGCTTGTTTCGTAAAACCTGCGCTCTGCGGTGATAACACTTATCGGCTTCTGTGATGTTGATGCACTGTCGAGGAATGTTATCTGCTTTCGTGCAAGAAGAGGAAATTCTTTTGCCACATTATCGGTTATTTTCGTGTCTTGCCTCATTGCAACCTCTGCTGCACTTGCTTTTGAAGCTGCTCGATAATTTCCGGTGCATGCAGTTGCTGAAGGAATGGCTCGAGAAAGCCTTGGACAAACAGCTCTGTCGCTGCCTTTTCGCTCAAGCCTCGTGCCATCAAATAAAAAAGGCGCTCCTTGTCAACGTGTGTTGTTGTTGCAGCATGGCTGCATTTCACATCGTTGTTATCAATTTCCAGCTGAGGAATGCTGTCTGCTTCTGCGTGCTCGCTGAGCATCAGCACATCTTCTTTCTGGTAGCCGCTGCTGCTGGGCGCGTCACGCTCGATCCTGATGAGGCCGCGATAAATATTTTTTGCGTTGTCTTTCAAGACGCCTCTTGTCACAATGTCGCCTCTCGTGTGAGACGCGCCGTGGATGATTTGTGCGCCTAAGTCAAGGCGCTGGCTGTTGCTGCCGAAGAACATGTTTTTTATCGTGCTTTCGCTGCCAATGCCATTGAGCAGGCTGTGTATTGTTGATTGCGTGAATGTGCTGCCCATACAGCAGTCAACCCAATGCACCTGTGCGTCCTGGTCGACTTCTGCGTCCTTGTAATCAAAATGGAATACATTTTGCGGATAATTTTGTACTGAGATGAAGCGGACGGATGCGTTTGTTTTTGCGATGATCTCTGTTGCGTTGCTGACGAAGAGTTGAGATTGCTGTTGTGGTGCGTCGAGCAATTCAATAATCGTTGCTGAGGCTGCATCATCTGCCACAATCAGCGTGTGATGTGTGCTTGTGTCCATCGCCTTTCTTCTGATAATGATCGGCTCGTCTGCTTGTCCATGAATGTAGATGAATGTGCCATTACTGCAGAGCATCTTGTGAAGAGTAGCAAACTTGTGCTCTGCACTCATGATCTTCAGCAGATATGGCTCGATGAGGTGCTGGTATTTTTGCATTGCTTCCTGCAGCGACGTTACAATAATGCCATCTTCTCCTGTGCTTTCATATTCAATCTGCTGCTCTGTCTGCTTGCTGAGCTGCTGCTCGAGAATGTCTGTGTTTAAATCGCTATAATCCATGCGCATCGTTAGACCATACCGAAAGTTCGGCCATTGGAGTGCATTGTATTGCTGCTGCGCTTTTTCTTTTCTGGACTTCAGCCATTCGGGCATTTGTAGGGAGATGATTGTTTCCATTGTCAACCCAGCGAACCCTCCATTTCCATCTGAATCAGCTTGTTCAGCTCTATTGCATATTCTAATGGAAGCTCCTTGACGATTGGCTCAATGAATCCAGACACTACCATCTGCATTGCCTGCTCTTCGGACATGCCACGCGACATCAAATAGAACAGCTGCTCTGCGCTAATCTTTCCGACGGTTGCTTCGTGTGCGATGTCGGCTGTACTATTTTTAATTTCCATGAACGGGATGGTGTCTGACTTTGATTCAGCGTCGAGCATCAATGCATCACAGTTGACGTTTGCCTTGCAGTGCTGTGCATCTTTTGCAATCTTCAGCAGGCCGCGGAATGTTGTGATGCCGCCGTCTTTTGAGATGCTCTTGCTTCGTGTTGTGCTTGTGGTGTTGGATGCGAGGTGAATTATTTTTGCACCGGTGTCCTGATTTTGGTCTTTTGATGCAAATGCAACTCCCAAGAAATCTGATTTTGCGCCTGTGCCTTTGAGGATGCTGCACGGGTAGAGCATGGTGACCTGGGAGCCTAAATTCCCATTTATCCATTCAATTGTGCCGTCTTTGTCAACGACTGCACGCTTTGTGTTGAGGTTGTATGTATTTTTACTCCAATTTTCAACACTATTGTAGCGAACTCTCGCGCCTTCATGTACGTAAATTTCGACACAGCCCGCATGGAGATTGTTTTTGTCGTATTTTGGTGCGGAACAGTTATGAACAGCAACACCACAGGCTACATAGCTTTCATCGTCTCTGACGCTGAAATTGTACACAGGAATGTTTGATACTCGACGTTTTGTTATTTTCTTTATTGGGACGTACATATAATCTTCGTCAACAAAAAACATTGATGCGCGTCTTTTATCGTTCAATGTGTTTTCAGTCTTTACTCCGAGAATCTCGCCTAGCTTTTGCATTTGAAACCCTGTAATTCCAACGGTGTATATTGGAAGCCTTGGCTTTGCCCTCACTCTTCTGTTGAGGAAAGATGCTATGCCTAACCTTAGCAATATCTCGCGCACTTGCCGTGCGATTTGCAACGAGGTTGTGTTTAAGCGAAATGCTTCTTTGAATCCAGATGCATGCATTTGCTTAGAATAACTACCGTCACCCCTGAATAAACCAATAATGAGCTCTCCCTGCTTTTCAGGTGATTCAAGCATTGCCCATTGTGGAATTGATTTTGTTGAGCATGATGTTCCAAACTCCTTGAAGATTCTGGCAAGTTCGACAGAGCCAACGACTATTGAAATGCCGTGATTTTTTTTGTGGACGATTTCATTCCATTTTGTTATTCCAAAAACTTTTGTAAGGCACTGCTCTACATCGTTAATGTATTCCCGTTCATGAGAGCCAAATGAAAATGAAAGATATGAATCGTTCATAATGCTTCCTTCAGCAAGATAATATCCTATAAGCCTGAAAAATTCATTTGTCAAACCGACTTTTCTTGAAACTATTTTTTTTCGATTTCTTACAGTAAATGTCCTATGCTCATAGCTATCAATTACTTTATTTCGCGGAATTGCCAAATAATCTTTTTGATTGAGCTCAGCCGGCTTTCTCCATTTAGTTTCCCATCTTTTATTTTGCTCTCGTGGCTTGTCTCTTTTTACTGAAATAAATGGGTGCTCTTCTGTTACTTCTATTTTTCCTGTCGAATCTCCATATATCTCAATTCTATATATGTTGCCCGAATATGGACGCTTCTGTATGTGATAAACACTTTTGTAACGGCCCTTATGTGTAAGAACTTTGTCGCCAATTTTTATTTCTTCAATTGGCTTGTAGTCGGGATTTGACGTTATAATTGCGCCTTTTGTAAAGCACCCTTCAATATAATTAACTTCTGCTCCCTTATCTGCAATAATTAACGTGTGCTCGAACTGTCCTAGTCCAGGTGCGTTCATCCTGAAGTATGCTTGGAGCGGAGCGGTTACTTTGACACCTGGGGGAATGTAAATGAATGTGCCGCCACTCCATACTGCGGCGTGAAGCATCGCAAATTTATGATCGGAAATTGGCACACAGTTTGTCATGAAATATTTCTTGAATAAGTCTGGGTGCTTTTGGAGAGCAACGTCACAATTTTCAAAGATGACACCAAGCTTTTCCCATTCTTCCTTGAGTTTGTGGTAGACGACTGTACTTTCGTACTGTGTTCCTGCGCCTGCAAGCGCTTTTCGTTCGGCTTCAGGGATGCCCAGCTTTTCAAATGTTCTGCGGATGTCTGCCGGCAGATCTTCCCATCGATTTGCGTTTTCCTTTGCATCGGGTTTTGCGTAGTAAATAATCTTATTGAGGTCAAGCTTGCTGAGATCTGGGCCCCACACGGGAATTTTTGTGCTGTTGAAAAGCTCGAGTGCCTTCAGACGTTTGTTTAACATCCATTCTGGCTCATTCTTTTCTGCTGAGATTGCACGGACAGTTGCTTCGCTGATGCCCTCGCCTGTTGTTGTTGTAAATTTTGGAATGTTCTTGTGGTCAATGTAATCTCTGTTTATCTCTATAGTTTGCGCTTCACTGCCTATTACGCCCTGATGCATCTTGTCGTCACCCATGTGCGCCACCTGAATTTGCGCCATAGGCACACATTTTTTCGCAGCCGTCGGGCGTGGGTGATTTTGAACGATGAATTTTGCAGAACAAGCCGGAATCTTTGATTTGGCGGTCTATTTTCATCATCTCGGCAAACATCTGTTCAGGAGTCGTGATGGCTGCTATGCTTGATTTTATTAGCCCGTGAATCTCATCTGTCAATTCAATGTGGGCGCGCTTGTCTGACTTGTATTGTGAAATTGCGGCTTCTGTAATGCCCATTAATTGAGCGATATATTTTTGCGGCCTGCCCGCCTTGATTAATTCGAGAGCAAAAGCTTTGCGTATTGCAGGAAGGATATACCAAACTTCGATTTCTTGCGGGAATAACAGTTTTTGCTTGAGTAATGGCAGCATGAAACCACCTAACTTAACTATTGTTAAGAGTGGTATTTAAAGGTTGTGGGGATTAGGGAGGATTGTTGTCAAAAAGTATATTAATCGTTACATATTCCTGTACTCATGAGGAAATTGCATATTGCTGTGCTGGCTATACTGGTGCTTCTCGGTGCTGCAGCTGCCTATTATCTTATTTCTCCTGCGTTTATCGTGATTGAAGCAGATGATGCGTCGCCTATTGTTGCTGACGTTCCTGTTGTGACAGCACCATCTGGGCAACAAAAGACTGCGGGCGATGTTGGTGAGCCGTCTACTGAACAGCCGTCTATTGTTGCGTCGGGTGCATTTACCTCTCATGAGCATGAAGTTGCCGGGCGGGCGCTGTTGATTGATGATGGCAGCAAAATCGTTCGCTTTGAAGATTTTGAGACGGTGAATGGACCAGATTTGCATATTTATTTGTCTGCGGATTTGGACGCCAAAGATTATGTTGATTTGGGTGCAATCAAAGCAACAAAAGGCAATGTGAATTATGATGTGCCTGCGGCGACGGATACTGAGAAATATCGGTATGTTCTTGTCTGGTGTGAGCCGTTTCGGGTGTTGTTTGGGTATGCGGAGTTGGGTTAGAACTAGCACTCCTTCTTTTGTGCTTCTTGTATCACGCTTTCGATCCCAAACAAGTGGCGGATGCCATGCGTCCACAGGTTGTATGTCGTGCCTATCACTGGAGAAATTGCCGCGAGATACGCTGCACCTCGTGCGGCTTCTTCCATGTCTACTTTTCCTTCAGACAAAAGGTTTCCTGCCGTTGCAACGAGCATATATGCGGGGCATTCGAACGAGACAAATGCAGCGAGCCCAACAGCTTGCTTTTTGAGCCAATTGCTTTCTTCTGTTGTATTTGTTATACGATAGAGTGTTGCTGCCCACCACGTGGTCTGCCTGTCACCGCATTGACTGCAATTGATGAGCCTCTTGTTGCAATTGTGTCAATCGGACTTTTTCCTGCTCTGCAATCGATGAATCCGCCAAGCAATAAACCATAGGATACTTTAGCGAGTGAATCAACTGCTGTTCTTTTCCATTCGGGCGCTTCTTTTCCTGCGATGTCTTCGAGAGGTTTAATGTCACTCATACGTGGTTATTTCTGCGGGTTGTTTATAAATTGTTCGACTACAAAATTACCGCTGTGTTGCGTAGTCGTGTGTTTCACCCTAAAACGGCTTTAGCGGTGCGTTGCGGGGTGTGCTGAAAAACTGCGTTTCAACAATTCCGTTGCATGACATCCATTTCCTTAAGTGACTTCTGCATGCGAAAAAGAAAAACGCATGCAGCAGACTAAGAAGAAAACAATGCGAAATTAAGTGTCAGGGGCTATCCAGAGGAAGCAGAATCTCTTGCAACTGAGCATTATCTGGAAGCAGAAAAATTACAAAGTGGAAATCCAAATAAAGATGTTGTTCTTGTTGGCGCAAAGTCTATAGAAGAATTAAAAAAAGCATATTTGAACTATTTTGCTAATTCCAAGGATTTTTTAGGATATTTAAAGAATTACTTAGAGAAAAGTGGAAATATATGATGCACATCTATTTTACCACCGTACCATCAAACTCATATCCCGCTACGCAAAACAAGCGAGCGAAGGATGCTGGTTTGCGTTTGGCTTAGCGCTCGTGCATCTGTCGTGGCGTGTATGAAGAAAACCCATCATTAATCGCGAATTTTACATTATTGTATGGAATGTGAAGACCTTCCCCTTGTTTCATCTTACTGTTAAATATTAAGCAAACTCCATCAGGCTGGACAATTATTCCTCGAACGATACTTTTTCCGGTTTCTATATCGGGAATTCCATGATCAAACACGGGTGCTTGCCTGGTTTCACGTGCATGCTCAAGTTCTTCTTTCACTATTTCTGGACTCGATGGATTATGTGACGCTGGATATATTCCATATGTTGTGCCCATGATGAGCCCTTCAGCTGGTCCTCGCTCAGCCATTTTTCTTAACTCCCTCAACCCTGGCTTTCTTCCAGTGAGATCATAAAGCAGCCATCCCTTTTCACCAAACCATTGTATAACCTCGTCTGAAACGGGGCACACATTACTGAATGCTGCTGGTGCTGCGGGTTTTTGCTGGTTAAAATAGCTCATGAACGGAAATTTATCTGTTTTTCCTAGTCGAGTTACCACACCATATTCTATCTTAGAAATTTCTCTTCTTATATCCGGCTTTCTTTCTAAAGATGACAATACTCCGATTTGTCTTCTGCTATCATGTGATGCAAATTGGAAACACGCGTATCCATCTGGCCCTCGCTCGTGTGTTGACAGGCGAAATGCTTCTTGGTATATCCCTGCAGCATCGCTATATGCTGACACCTGAAAGTGATCGGGGGTTGGAGCAGTTGTTTGTCCAGCATCTCTTGTGTGATGCTGCTCGCGGTTCCATTCATGAATCTCTGCAAGGACTTCTGTTAGGCTTCTATCTGCTATTTCTAATCGTATCCTGCTGGGAAATGTTACCGTTGTGAGAATTCCGTGTTCTCCAATCTTTTCTGCTTCTATGTTTCTGCCGAGATCAATGAACTCATCAATATCCATCCTCTTTTGGGAATGTGAGTTCTTTATAAGTGTTAACCTTTTAAACTATAAAAAAATCCTCCTGCTCATGCGCGATGATATTAAAAAGAAGCTGATTCAAGCACAGCGCCTTGAATTAACTGAGCGGCTGCTGTATCAGCGGCTTGCGGCTGTGACGAAAGAACGAAAAAACAAGCGCATCCTGCAAGACATCGCAGAAATGGAGCATCACCATTATGACTTCTTCAAGCAGCATACACAGCAAGATGTGAAGCCGTATCGTTTCAAGCTCTGGCTCTATTATGCTCTTGCACGCCTGTTCGGTGTCACGTTTGGTGTCAGCCTGATGGAGCACGAGGAGAAAGCTGCGCAGCAGCTGTACAAAGGCATCGTCAAGGAAATCCCCCACGCAAAAGATCTGCTAGAAGATGAAGAAAAGCATGAAGAGCAGATAATAGGCATGCTGCGCGAGACGAAGCTTGAGTACATCAGCAGCATTGTTTTGGGTTTAAATGACGCGCTTGTTGAACTCACGGGGGCGCTCGCAGGATTGACACTTGCGTTTCAGAAAACGTCGTTGATTGCTGTTGCTGGTCTGGTGACGGGCATTGCTGCATCACTTTCAATGGCTGCATCTGAATATTTATCGACAAAAGCGGAGAAAAATAAAAGAAAGCCGCTGATTGCAGCGTTCTATACAGGCGTTGCGTACATAGTAACGGTTATCGTTCTTGTGCTGCCCTATCTGCTGCTGACGAATGCGTTTGCTGCACTTGCGATTACGCTTGTGCTCGGGTTTGTCATCATCTTCATGTTTACTTTTTACACGTCTATCATCAAGCATGACTCTTTTTGGCGGCGATTTGCAGAGATGGCATTAATCAGCTTTAGCGTTGCGGCTGTTTCGTTTGTGATTGGTGTGCTGCTGCGGACGGTTATCGGGGTAGCTTAATCGTTCGTAATACCAATTACCCTGCACGGTGCTCCATCGCCATCTTTAATTTTCAACGGAAGCACGTAGCACTGAAATCTCTTGCCTGCTAAATCTTTCAGTTTCACCAAGTTTTCAACAATGAGAATATCATGCTTAAAAAATAATTTATGCAACGTGTATGGTGCGTTGTCTGGGGTTGGGGCATCTAAGCCGACTATCTTTATTTTTTTATCAACCAATCCCTGTGCAGTCTTTGCTGTTAGCACGGGGTTAGTATCAAAATAATCTTTATCGTACACTTTATCGCTGTGCGATGTTAAGAAGAAAACAATATCTCCTTTCTTTACTGAATTCAAATTCGTTTCAATCTCTTTCTGTCCTCTCACATCTATAACAATACCTTCTCCCACAAACTTTTCTATCGGATAATCACTCAACGTTTTTCACTGAGCAATCATATGAGACGGCGCATCAATATGTGTTGAAAAATGAGAATGAAATGTCAACACTTTCTTGCTAATCGTGTC
>Ga0209542_10005148_pt1 | contig 26414 bp, 27 predicted proteins | sample RifCSPhighO2_01_FD_184028 | JGI IMG/M metagenome (GOLD analysis project Ga0209542, IMG submission 184028) | Soil microbial communities from Rifle, Colorado - Rifle CSP2_plank highO2_0.1 (SPAdes) (version 2) | ecosystem: Environmental > Terrestrial > Deep subsurface > Rock core/Sediment ...
CAATCTCGGTTAGAACTCCCGTGCTGTTTTTCTGGTAAACATTGCAATTGGATTTGTTTTTAATATAAATTGTGTTTGTAGATCCAGCGCCGTTTCCAGAAATCTCTGCAACATAGTCTGCGAATGCAGCAGTTGCCATAGATGATAAAAGCAATGAAGCAGTTACAATTCCCGCCCCAACTTTGTATATCGTTTTGTTTCCGCCAAAGGCGGATTTCATTTCGTTCAACATCTTTTAATCACCTCCCTTCCCCCGCCACCAGCGTTCTTTAAAACTTTACTGACCCAAGTCTTGATGACCGATAAACGTAAACGTTTCGGTAATTGACTTTCCTTGATATGTATCATCTGTACCCTCATCCAATTCGAAGGTCATACATAGATACTTAGTCGCACCTGCTGCTATATCAGAACTTGGTAAATCAAAGTCCGCTGAATTCAACGCAGCCAGAGTCGTAAAGCTACTGCTCACATCGACCGGATCATCATCACAAGTTGAAACAGTATCAATTTCAGCAGATGTTATATTTAACTTTTCTGCCAGGTCAGGTGTGCTTGACACTGTCTCTGTGGCACCCAAGTTGACTTCTGCAATATCAATGGATCCATCATTATGCATAGATATAAATCCTGAAGTAGTTTCTCCTGGAGCCATTGAACTGTCACCAAACGACGCGTCAATTGTAGCCGCCGGTGTTGTATCGTCAACGTCGTCCAGTAAAAGTGTAAGTGTACCGGTACCAAAAACATTATCTGTACTTGTTCCGGCACTACTAAAGAATGCAAATGTGGCACCGCCCAAAAGGGCTAACGACGCCAAGATGGACATTGCGCTTAATGCTATTTTTTTATTTAACATATTTTTTCACCCCCTTTCATATCTCGCAACTCGTTTCGCTTTCCGCATCACAAGTGTCTGTTCCACTATTTCCATTGGCAGAGTCAATTCCCGAATTTCCAATTAACGTATCGTTGCCATTCCCTCCCCGCAATGTATCAGCCGCATCTCCTCCTTCAAGAAAATCATTTTGATTTCCTCCATCAAGTGAATCCGCATCCTCATTTCCAATTAAATGATCTTCTCCATTTTGTCCCTTTAATGAATCTGCGCCTTTTCCGCCAACTATAAAATCATTCCCATTATTACCATTTATAGAATCAGCGCCGTCTTCACCAAATATTGAATCGTTTCCATTGTTTCCATTTATTGAATCCGCGCCATCCCCGCCTAAAATACAATCATCTCCTCCATTGCCATTAATTTTGTCCGCTCCTTCAAGTCCCATAATTAGATCATTGCCAGGAGTACCGGTTAAGGTTTCTGCATTTGATGTTCCAATAATTGCATTGGGCAGAAGATCGATTTGATCGCAAGAATCAGGAAGTTCAATTGAAAGCCCAATTTGAAGATCAAAAATTATTGTTTGATTTTGGAACAGGTTTCCAGCAGATGAATCAAAAGTAACAATGAAATCATAATCAGTATTTGCGCCCGCGGAAAGGTCTGAAAGAAAAATTCCGTTTGGACCGGCTGAATCTGTGAAGAATTGGGCTAGAGTGTCTGAATAACGAATGGTAAGTCCTTCTTTAATTTCAATGTCCATAACAGATGCTAAATTTCCCGGATCAGATGTCAGGATACCCCGAACTCCAACCGGACGAGAAGACACAGCGCCATTTGCTACATTTACAGTTTTGGTTTTTGTAAATCCAGGAGCTATGTTTGTCTCATTAAACAAAGGGTCTGTTTCCCAAAGAACTGTTAAATCCCCAATCGCGTAAGCAGTAGGAATGTTTTTAAAAACATTCCTATTCCCGTAAAACACAAGTCCTACTAATGCTGCCAAAATAAATATAAATAAAACCCGTTTTCTCATACTGTTAAATTGTCATTGCGAGGCTACGAAGTAGCCGTGGCAATCCCATCGAGATTGCTTCGCTGATGCTCGCAATGACAGGAAAAAATAAATTGTTAATCCAAAAATTCCGTTTTTCATGGTATTTCCGCTGTACTTGTGCTATTTTGCGGTTGCGATAATGTCCTTAAAATAAAATCTGTCGAATTGTTGCCCGCATCAAATCCATTTCCTTTTGAAACGTCTGCCCCCGAAGTCATTGAAGTCGCGTCTGAACTTGATAAAGCTTTTCTTTCAAGACTTTGGTCATCCCCAGGATTTACTGCCGTCGTCCCCTCAGTAAGTGGTGTTCCTCCCGGAGAACCCCACCCCACAGCATCAATAATTGTCCCTGTATTCAAATCTCCATTTCTTAAAGCAATACTATTGGAAGCTGCTATATTGTCGACCGTTGAGACATCAGCGCCAACTTGAACATCAAATCCACCAGCAGAGCTTGCCCAAAGATAAAAGCCATGCGCAGGTATTATGTCCAATGACGTAAAAGAAGTAATATTGTCATCCGTTACGCCACTGCTTGTCCTTTTTACGAGCCTGAATGGATCAAGGTTTACAGCACTTGATGTCGGATTGTAAAATTCAACAAAATCACTGGTAGTTGCGCCGGAAGTAGCAATCTGTACCTCGCTAATTACAATATGATCTGCAATGCCTGATAGATCCGGTGTTGGAGTTGGGGTTGGGGTTGTGGAGGGGAAAACTTCTGCAGCGGTGAAAATGTTGTTAGCGCTGATCCCGGAATCACCATAGAATGCAAAAGTGCTTTCGAATACAAAAATCGTCATAAAAATTGGCAAAAGAACTTTCAGACTCGTCATGCTTGCAGATGAAGGAATTTGGAGATGTAAAACTTTCTTTTGTTTGCGGATTTCCTTATAGATTGACCTTAACTCCAAGAGAATCACGAGAACTGCCGGCAAAATAACCAAGAGCGGAAAGCCTATGTTTGATTTTGTAAAAGCCAAAATACGCCCCACAAATGGCAATGTAAAAAAAGTTTTTCCCAAAACATTTTGCTCGTTTACCAGCCAACCATCAACATCATCGTTTGCATCTCCTTTTGTCTTGTAAAAAACTTCTCCTCCTTTTACTTCGGAACTAATTATTCTGTGAGTTATGATAGTTTTTGGATCATTTTGTGAATGAAAAGCAATAACATCGCCCTTATTATATATAAGAGTAGAAACGATTGGAGAAACGAATTCGCGGCTTGCACGGATTACCACAATTGAGCCGACATCAATCGCGGGACTCATGGACCCTGAGCGGACAATAAGCGCTTGATTTCCAAAATAAGGAATTGCAATAAAAGCAACACCCAATGCTATAAAAACAAGTACTATTGAAAAAAGAATATTTATCCATTTGAAGAGTAGTTTCATACATAAACCAAACTCAAAAGTCAAAAGTCAAAATTTTTTATACCCTCGGGCTCTCCGAGCCGGCGGCTCTTCTCTAAACCTCAAGGTTCTCCGAGCCGGAGGCCCTGGGAGGCGCCTCGAATGATGGCAGCCTCCCTTTGTTCTCACCCAACCACTTTGTGGTTATTCTTCCGGAACTTCACACTCGAAGTCATCGTTGTTTCGAGATTGTTCCGCGTAGAAGGATACGTTTCCTACAACGCCGTCTGTTTGCGACTCGTTGCCTACTTCAGACCCCTCGCACGTTACTCCCGCACCGCGCTCATCTGGAGTTCTGTTGTCTTCTTCACCGTCTACGTCTAAATCAGGAAGTGCTGTGCTTTCATCGGCAGTCAAATCGCCAAAGCACCATGCCTTGCCAATGAAGAATTCTTCTCCGCCGGTGATCGGCTTTCCGCCTGTTAACGATTCTTCTGTTGAGTCAGCAATCGCTACGCTAAAGCCATCCATGTCCGCAAGACTTCCGCTATTAAATACCGAATCCACTTCGTCGTCTTCCAATACATTATCTCCGTCATCTACCCACCACACAAAATTAATCTCGTCTTGCAGTTCTCCCTCATCGCTTCCGACTGTTGTATCGACTACTGCTTCCGGCTCTGTCTGACCGTTCTCGGGCGTTGCCGTAAGCTCCACATCCATACATGTCCAAGCGTCGTTATCTTCTATTACCAGATCAATCGTGTCTTCTCCCAAATCACCTGGTTTCAAATCTTCGTAGTCAAAGAACAATTGATCGTCGAGATCGCCGGCTTCCCAGCTTAGGTCTGGCTGGGGCTCCATTTCGCCATCTACCAACAGATAGCTTTCGTTGCTCACCTTCAAGTCGATTGAGCCAGCTGCGAATGTATTACCTGTTGATGTTTCTGTGTCGCTGAAGAAAGCGAAGGTTCCGCCGATTATTAGGGCAGCGGCGGCCAAAACTGTTGCTCCGCTTAGTAAAATTTTTGTATTTATTGCTTTAAACATTTTATTTTTCACCTCCCTCCGGGCCAGAGGCCCTCCGGGCCGGCGGCCTCCTTTCTAATTAATTTTGTAGTTAAAATTAGAAATCAAACCGCTTACCCGATTCAGCTTGACCTATTTTTGACTTTTTAATTCACTCATAAATTTGTTTTTCTTATCACTATGATGCTTGATACTATACTCGATCCACCTTGCTTCGTTTCTTGTCTCAAAAGTTTTGTAACCTATCAAAACAAAAGGACGCCTATACCTAGTCGAAGCAACTTTCCCTGAATTATGCAACGATAATCTTTTATCAACGTCATCTGTTTGACCATAATAGTTTTTGTTATCTTTTAAACTTTTTAACGCGTAAACGTAATACATACTTCATAGTTCGCACTTCATATTTCAGATACCGTGCAGAATGCTTTTATCGCGTCTACGTCATATCCGTCTGCATCGCTAGGAAAACCTACATCTGCCATATTGCTTACATCTGTAAGTCTGACAAAATTGGCAAAGTCCAAAACTCCCAAATCAACAGCTTCATCACGGACTGCTGATGCGGCAAGCAATGTCCATATGATGCCATCTTTGCTTGCTTCGATTTTGACCTTTTCGTCAGGATATGTCCCGCCTGTAACTTCATAGACTTGTAAGTCTAACCCAGGTCCGTTGTAAAACGGTTCATCAAACCCAAACTCTATGCTCGCAGTATTACCGCCCAATGGGAAGCCTAAGCTAAAGAATGACCCAACAGGAAATCCTACATCTGAATCCGCGCCAGACGTTTCAGGCGCGCCAAATGCTGCGCTAGGATCGCTTCTGTTAGCCAAAACTGCTGAACTGTCTTTTCGAAGACCCTGATCGTTGTTATCGAAACTGCTTGCGAAGATTGCGTCTGCTTCTTCACAGGAAATTTCGATCGGGGGCGTGGGAGTTGGGGTAATTGAAGGTGTTGTGCCATCACAAGTAAAACCCGGGTTATTTCGCGACTGAACCGCGCTAAAGCTTATATCTCCCATGAGAGAATCCGTTTGAGAGGCGTTGTCTAACGATGAACCGTCGCACAAAATTCCGGAATCAATAATAGGACTTATCCCAGACCCTTGCGCAACAGGATTTTGAGTAAGCGTTCCAAAACACCAAGCTTTACCAATATAATATGTCTGGCCTCCGGTCAAAGGATCTCCGATAATGCCGCCGACATTATTCTCTATGGAATCGGCCAAAACCATACTGCTATCCAAAACCTGCGCAGCCGACCCTGAAGAAATAACATTTTCTCCTGTTTCTAAAACATTGTCTCCGTCGTCTGTCCAGAAGACAAACTGAAGTAAACTGCCAAGTTCCCCATCAAGTGAGTTTGTATTTCCAGGAGCGTCCGGATCTGTACACAGCGGATCATCTGCCAGCTCCGGTTCTGTGCAATCAACATCATCGTCTTTTGTAAGCGTTAGGTCCATGCATGCCCACGCGTCGTTATCTTCGATATGAATGCTTATTGTATCTTCTCCCTCGTCCCCGGGTTTGATATCTAAAAAATTAAAGAATAATTGATCTGTTAGGTCGTTAAGATCCCATGTGGTTGCTGAAGATGTCGCGTGATTAAGATAACTTGTGTTGTCAATTTTGAGATCTATTGCTCCTGCTGCGAATGTGTTGCCGGTTGAAGTTTCCGTGTCGGAAAAGAAAGCGAAAGTTCCGCCGATTATTAAAGCGGCAGCAGCAAGTATTGTAGCACCAGAAAGTAAAACTTTTGAATTGGGCAGGCTCATATTTAATTATAGGCTAATTACTCATTCTTATTTACTAGTCCCTTTTTATTTTTCTCTGGGATACTTTGTCTTTCTAATCTATTATAGAGTTAGTCAATCTTCGGCTGTCAAGGATGACAAAATAGGAGAAATAATATCAGAAAGAATCAAAGTTATAACCAATTTATTTTTTGGTCCTTGACAATTTTGTGTCGTTGGTTATTAATATAGATATGCTAAAAAAATCCGATCCACATTCCAGCGCGCGGGCTGTAATAGCATTTTTGATAGTCGCTATCGCTTTTGTTATTTTATATGCTTTTTACGTATATAGAGATAAGATTGTTGATTCGGGCAACCTTTATCCTTTTATATTTCTTGCCTTCATAGGATCTTCACTTTTGCTTACCCTGTTATTCTTGATCAACAAACCCATTTCTGCTAAAACACCTAAAAAAAGAAAAAGATAATTCCTCCCAAATTTCTAAGTACTCTAATTTCTAATTGACCTAAACAATTCCTAATGTCAAAATGACCAAACTGGGATTTGGCGTTTGGGATTTGATTAGAAATTAGGCCAATTAGGTTAATTAGGTCAATTTTAATATTCAAATCTACTTCAATCACAGAAGATCATTGACAAGAATATCACCTAACAATTATAGTAAATATGATGACTAATTTTGATTTCTCGCCTTATAAAGGTTTGTACCTTAAAACCGCGCGCGAATATATAGTTAAAATTAAACAAAATGTACAAATACTTTCAAAAGAGCCGGAGAATATGAAAGCAGCCAATGTTGTTTATATCTCCTCGCACTCTCTGGGAAGTCAAAGCACGTTAACCAATTTTAAAAACATGGAATCGGTCTGCGCGCTAATCGAACATATTTTCCTAAAAATTAAAGAAGGAAAGTTAAAGATCTCGAAGGATCTGCTGAAAGCGTTAACAAACTCAATTACAGGTCTTACAAATTGCGTTGATTCAATAGATAAGGTGGATAAAGAAACCGATCTATCCGATATTAAAACCCAATTAAACAAACTATGAATATATTAATTGTCGAAGACGATGTTTTTTTCCAAAAGTTTTACTCGCAAAAACTTCTGGAAGCGGGCTTCACAGTAAATGTTGCAACAGACGGAGATGATGCTATTGTTAAGGCAATTAAGACCAAACCTGACCTTATTATCTTGGATATTATAATGCCCAGAAAAGACGGTTTTGAGGTTTTGGAGGATATCTCCAAAGATAAAGTGTTGAGCAAAATTCCTATCTTGGTATTTTCCACCTTAGGACAAGATAACGATGTGCAAAGAGCTCTAAAACTTGGCGCTGTCGGGTATGTAAATAAAACTTTTTTCGATTTCGGAAATCTGAAAGCCAAGATCGACGCGGCAATAGCTGCAAAAAAAGCATAGTATGCTTATAACTGAAGAGCAATTAAAATCATTAATCTTAAAAAATAAGATTCTTGATGAAAAAAAACTCGGGGAATTAGTACAGATCGCCAAAGATTCAAAAACAGATCTTGTAAGTGTTTTGGTAGAAAAAGACATTATCTCCGATGAAAACCTGGGCGTACTTACCGCTGACTTTCTAAAAATTCCATTTATTATTCTTTCTAAAATTTCTATACCTGAGGATGTTTTCCGGATTGTTCCTGAAAGAATTGCAAGAAAACAAAAGGTTGTGCCTTTCTCCCGAGACGCAAACGGCATTAAGCTTGCAATGGCAAATCCGAAAAATACGGAAATAATAGATTTGTTGACAAAAAAAACCGGAGAAAAAATAATCCCTTATATTAGCACCGAAAGAGACATCGACAACGTGCTTTATATTTACAGAAAAGATCTGCAGGAGACTTTCAATGAATTACTCGCGAAAAAGAGCGTATCCGCAACAGAACTCGTAGATTTAATCATCAATTACGCGTACGAAGATAAAGCGTCCGATGTTCATATCGAGCCGGAGGAAAAAGATACGCTGATTCGTTTCAGACTGGATGGTGTTTTGCATGACATGTTAACCCTGCCAAAGAATTTGCACGACCAGGTTGTAACCCGCATTAAAGTCTTGTCCCGACTTCGAACAGACGAACATCTAAGCCCACAGGACGGAAAGCTGCGCGTAAAACTTCCCGAGGAAGATCTTGATATCCGTGTGTCTATTGTTCCAATAGTTGAGGGAGAAAAAATTGTTTTAAGACTTTTATCTTCGCATTTCAGACAATTTTCACTTATAGACTTAGGGATATCCGAAAAAGATTTAGAAAAAGTTACCAATGGGTTTAAAAAATCTTACGGTATGGTACTTTCAACCGGCCCGACAGGATCCGGAAAAACAACATCTATTTATGCAATATTGAAAATCTTAAACACAAGAAATGTAAATATTACAACAATCGAAGACCCGGTTGAATACAGGATCGCAGGCCTTAATCAAATTCAGACCAATGTGAAGACCAATCTAACTTTCGCCTCGGGGTTGCGGTCAATTCTACGCCAGGATCCAAACATTGTTTTTGTAGGAGAAATAAGAGACTCGGAAACTGCAGGTATCGCGGTAAATGCGGCTCTTACCGGACATTTGGTTCTGTCTACCCTCCATACCAATGACGCGGCAACTGCCCTACCCCGTTTAACAGATATGAAAGTTGAACCTTTTCTAGTAGCGTCTACTGTAAATGTTATTATCGCGCAAAGACTGATAAGAAAAATCTGCGAAATGTGCAAAACTTCAGTGAATATTACGCAAAGCGAACTTGCCGCAAATATCCCAATTGAAACTATTAAAAAACATTTTGAAAATAATAAAGATATACGGATCTACAAAGGGGCCGGATGCAAAGTTTGTCATAACAGCGGATATTCCGGAAGACTAGGCTTATTTGAAGTATTGGAAATCAGTAAAGAAATTAAAAAACTAATAATTGACAAAAGTGATTCCGATGTAATAACCAGACAGGCAATCAGTGAAGGCATGACAACAATGCTGGATGATGGTTTGGAGAAGGTGAAAAAAAGCGTAACAACCCTCGAAGAAGTAATGCGCGTTACAAAGGTAGAAACACTATAAAAACTTATGAAAACACAAAATGTTTCCATATCAAACAGTGACAAAATTGCTTTTATAAGCAATCTATCCACCATGCTTGAAGCAGGTATCCCAATTCTTGAATCTATAGATTCTTTACTTGAGGGCTCCAAAGGAGGATTAAAAAAAATTTTAGAAACCTTAAGGGAAGATGTAACCCAAGGCAAACGCATACATTTTTCCTTTGCCAAATTTCCAAACGTTTTTAACAAAGTAACAGTTAATATTATAAAAGCGTCCGAAGAATCCGGAACGCTCGATGAAACGTTAAAAGACTTAAAAGATATTATCGCAAAGGAAAACGAATTTAGCGACAAAATAAAATCCGCTCTTATCTATCCATCGGTTATAGTTATAGTTTTTATAGGAGTCTTAATCGTAATTCTTACTTTTGTTATCCCAAAAATTTCTCTAGTTTTTACCAGGTTAAGAGTAGAGCTTCCACTTCCTACCAAAATACTGATATTTCTCTCGGATTTATTGTTAAAACAAACCATACCGGTCGTAGTTGGTATTATTCTTGTTTCTATAGGGATGCTTTTCTTATTTAAACGAAATAAAAGATTTTTTGTAAGTGTTTTTATTTCTCTTCCTGTAGTTTCGGGACTTGCGAAAGAAATAGATTTAACACGATTTTCCCGAAGTTTGTATTTACTTCTTAATGCCGGTATACCAATCACGGGAGCATTAGAGCTAGCACAAGACGTAGTCGTAAAGAAAGAAATTGAAAAAGCAATTATCAACTCAAGAGATGCTGTGCAATCCGGAAAGAAACTCTCGGAAGGACTAAAAGTCCAAAAGAAAAGTATCCCAAGCATAATGATTAAACTTATCGAGGCGGGAGAAAAAAGCGGGTCTTTGGAAAAATCAATGCAAGACATATCTGTATACTTTGACTACCAAGTTTCAAAAATGCTTGCGACAGCAACAGTGCTGCTTGAGCCTATTATATTGGTATTTACAGCCGTATTAATCGGCGCAATGATGATATCTGTCATTGCGCCTATTTATGGATTGATTGGCCAAGTGGGACAACGCTAAATATCAAATGATAAAATCTGCCCTACAGAAAGGTTTTACTTTACCGGAACTTCTTATCACAATAGGAATTATTTCGGTGTTGTTTGGATTTATCACGGTTAATTTGATACGAACACAACGCCAATCTTATTTAACTACAACCGTTGATACATTGGTTTCCGATCTTTACAGCCAACAAAATAAAGCGATGGTTGGCGACACCGAAGGATCCGGAGTTATTAGCGATCACGGTATATATTTTGAAACAAATAGGTACGTCCTTTTCCGCGGATCATCTTACAACCCTTCGGATACTTCTAACTTTCCTGTTAATCTGGTGCAGTTACTCACGTTTTCAAATATAACATTTCCCACATGCCCTACCTGCTACGTTTTATTTTCTAAAGGAAGCGGAGAAACAGGGCTGGTCAACGGATCAAATACGGTTACGCTTACGGACACTACAAATGGCGAGCAGAAAATAATCCAGCTTAACAAATATGGAGCGGTAACAGTACAATAGACGTATGGAAAATCCGATGTGCGAATCCTAAGTAATTGAAAATGGTTACCGGAAAATAGAAAATGGTAATAGAAAAATGAAACTAGAAAATGGATAAAAGACCGATTTCTATTCTCTACTTTCCATTACTATTTTCTAATTTCTAATAACTAATTTCTTAAGTTATCTAATTTAGAAACTCGAATGTAACATGAGTACATCAAATTTTATGAAGGGACAATCAATTATCGAACTGTTATTGGTAATTGGCTTAACAGCAATTATTTTGCCTGCTATTCTTACCGGACTTGTAGCATCCCGCAGTGGAAAAGTACAGCAAAATCTAAGACTCGAAGCGGTTGCGCTTTTAAAAGAAACGCAAGAAGCGGTAAGAAACGTTAGGGAAAAAGATTGGAACACGTTTGCTGTAAACGGAACGTTTCATCCGGAAATCGCAGTTGACAATTCGTGGAGTCTGGCTGCAAATGCAGAGACAATAAATAGCTTTACTCGTTCTGTTGTAATAAGCGATGTAAATAGAGACGCAAGCGGAGCAATAGTTTTGGTTGGGGGAACGCTTGATCCCTCAACCAAAAGAGTAGTAACGACTGTCTCGTGGACAACTCCCTCTGCCTCATCTGTAACTTCAACAAGCTACATCGCCAGGCTTGATAATATAACCTATACGGAAACATTGGAAGCAGAATTTAATAATGGAACTAAAACTGGTATAACCGTGACAAATACAGCAGGCGGAGAATTCGTATTAAGTTCAGGCACAGCAGGAAGCGATTGGTGTCTACCGGCAACACCGAGCGCTTCAACTTCATTCGATTTGCCAAAAAGCGGCGTTGCAAATGCATTAACCGCAATTACAGATCAAGCTGGAGATTCTGTATTTGCAGGAACAGGAGATAATGCGTCAGGCGTTTCTTTCCAAAAAGTAAATGTAAGCACTTCCAGTCCTCCTGTCCCAAGCGGAGGGGCAACTTTCGATGGATACAAAACAAATGGTGTTTTTGGTGATTCAGGTTTTTCTTATATGGCAACAGACACTAATTCAAAAGAAATTGTAATTATTGATCTTAATCAATATAGTGATTCTCCAACTAACTCCAAATATAAAGAGGTTGGACATTTCAATGCCCCCGGAAACGGAAATGGAAACAGTATTTATGTAGTTGGGAATACGGGGTACATGACATCCGGGAATAAGTTTTATACCTTTAGTCTTTCGGCAGACAGATCCGGCTCGCAGTCTCAGCTTGGAACGGCAACTCTTGCAGGAACCGGAGATAAAATCATGGTTGTAAATAGCAAAGCATATATTGCAATAGATTCCAGCTCAACCCAACTTCAAATAATTGATGTCTCGGATCCAGCCTCTCTCCCATCCCCTGTTAATATTTCAGTAACAGGAGAGGATGGAAAAGACGTCTTCGTCAATCCTTCGGGAACGCGCGCATATCTTGCAACAGAAACATCAGCGTCGCAAAAAGAGTTTTTTATAATAAATGTTAACAGTACCGATCCGCAATATAAGCAAACCCTTGGAAGTTTTGATACCAACGGCATGAATCCAAAAGGAGTAACAGTTGTTACCAACAATAAAGCAATTGTAGTAGGCACCGGAGGGATAGAATATCAAGTAATTGATATTTCAACCGAAAGCAACCCACAATCATGCGGAGAGCTTAACATTGATACGGGAGTAAATGGCGTTGCCGGAGTACTTCAAGCAGACGGAGATGCATATTCATATATTATAACCGGAGATACAAATGCAGAGCTGAAAATTATACCGGGAGGAGCAGGTGGAGGAGGCGGATACATATCCGAAGGAATATTCGAATCACAAACTATTCCCATTCCAATTCCAACTACCAGTACTTCTTTTAATCGCTTTGAAGTAGAGGTAGGAAGACCATCTCAAGCAGATATTTATTTTCAGGTAGCTGTTGAACAAGCGGTAAACGACAGCTGTGACGGCGTCACTTTTAATTATGTTGGAACCGATGGTACTTCCAGTACGTTCTTCACAACAACTGTTACAAGCGGTCCGGAAACATTTGGCTACAGCATTCCACCGTCTATAAATCCAGGACGCTGTTTTCGATATAAAGTTTATATGTCTAGTTCTGATTCATCTCAAACGCCTACTTTTTATGATATAACAATAAACTATGCACCGTGAGAAAAATGAAAATTAGAAATTTGAAATTAGAAATTAGAAATTTGAAGAATGGATTTACCCTGATTGAGCTTCTTATCTATATGGGTCTCTTATCAATTATTCTTGTGGTTTTGTCACAGATTTTTGGTATGGTTCTGGATGCGCAGCTTGAATCGGAATCAACATCTTCGGTCCATCGAGACGGCAGATTTATTCTTTCAAAATTAAGCTATGATATTCATAACGCCCAAACTATAGACGCCCCTGTCAATCTTGGAGATCAATCGACTAATTTACAATTAACAATAGATGGCATAAACTATACATACAGTATTTATAACGGAAACTTAGAGGTTGCAAGCGGCGTTGAAACCAACAATCTAAATAGCGGAGATACAACAGTATCCGGCTTAACTTTTACAAGGATTGGAAATAATGTAGCAAACGCCAAAAACACACTAAGGATTACATATGCTGTAACAAGCAAAATTATAAGACCAAAAGGAATGGAAACAAAAGACTTTCAAACAACAATAGGAATAAGATGAAAAATGTCAAATGTCAAATATCAAATATCAAATGTCAAGGCGGACAAGCCTTGGTTACTCTTCTTGTCTTTACGATTGTAGCGATAACTATTACTTCAGCTGCTGTTATAATCATTTTTACAAACAGCATTGGAACAAGTAAGCTTGAACAAGGGACGAATGCTTATTATTCAGCCGAAAGCGGCGCTGAGAATGCATTGCTTAGATTGCTCCGCGATCCAAATTATACCGGAGAAACATTAGCGGTTGATAATGCAAATGTTGTAATTTCGGTAGATAATACTGGGGGTACGTATACGATAACATCGGATGCAACTTTAGATAATTTCTCAAAAAGCGTTGAGGTAACAGCTACATTTGCAAATAATATATTTACTATTACGTCTTGGAAGGAGGTCTTTTTATGACCGGGATACTATACTTGGCTAAAAATAACATTGCATTATATGATGAAAAAACAAAAGGAATCTTTCGGCTAAATTTTCAACCATTAGTTGTTAAAGATTTAGAGGTTATTAATCGTGACCAGCTGAAATTAAATATTAAATCGCTTGTTGAATCCAATAAAATAATGCCTACAGCGTTAATTATGGTAGTCTCCTATAATATGTTTTTTGAGAAAGATTTCCCTCCTCTTACAAAAGAACAACAGGTAAATGAAACGCAAAAATTCTTAGATAATATACCGTTTGAGGATATCGCTTCAACAGCCATAGGAAATGAAAAAATATATAAAATCCTTGCGGCGAATGGCCACTTTATAGAAAGTATAAGAGAAGCATTTCAAGCGCTAGGATTCGCTATAAACATAGCGATACCTGCTATTGCGTTTGGAAATATCGGCGAGGAATTAAATCAAGTAACTATTAAAATAATACTTAGTAAGTATCCCACGCTAAAACAATATAACTTGTTGAAAAATGAGGCGAAAAACGAGACTAAGATAAGTTTACCTCCCTCTCAAACAGAGCCGGAAGGAGAAGCAAAAGTTGAAGAAAATAAAGAAATACCTAACAAGAAAAATTTAATTGCGATTGGAGTCTTTGTTCTTTTAATAATTATATTATCTGTTGTTGTTTTCTTTGTCTTATCTTCTCAAAATTCTTCTCCTAAAAAAACCGGCAAAGCCAATACGGGACTCATAGTAAAATTCCCTATTGACAACCATTTTTCTATATGATTACACTAATATCATGTTGAAAATAAATTCTTCAAAACTTCAAAAAGGTTTTACATTGATCGAACTTTTGGTCGTTATCGGAATCCTAGCCATCCTTCTTGCCGTTACGTTAATTGCAATCAATCCTGCCAGACAGTTCTCCCAGGCCAATAATACTCAGAGAAGAAGTGATGTAAACGCAATACTTAACGCTGTTCATCAATATATGGCAGATAATAATGGTACCCCTCCAGCAGGCATAGATACAACAGTTAGAACAATTACAGATGCCGGTGGATTAACAGATGTTGATCTTTGTGTAGCATTAGTAAGTACTTATATTGCGGATCTTCCTCTTGATCCTCAGACAGGCACAGAAGCACCTGCAAGTTCAGTATGTACAGACGCGCTGGCAAACTATGATACTCAATATACTGTTGTACAAAGCGTAGGTGATAATAGAATTACGGTAGCAGCTCCTGACGCGGAACTTGGTGAAGTAATCACCGTAACTCGCTAAATTCTTCATTGACATTTTTTCTTCATGATTTTCTATTGGTCGTCGTTCTGGCAAACGAGGTGCGTCCAAAATATCTAACATACAAGAAGCAGATTAGATTTTTCCGTCTTGAAATTAAATTTCTTTTATTGTTTACTAAATAAGATGAAAAAAATTTCACAACTATTTATAGGCATTGTTAGCTTTTTATTTTTCCTAGTTTCATTCTCCAATTTTGTTTTTGCTGCTGACTCATGGATAAATACAGGCGACTTAAATATTGGACGTTTTAGACACACAGCCACACTTTTAAATAACGGAAAAGTTTTAGTTGTAGGAGGACAAAGAAGTGGTCTTGATGTAAGACAAACAGAAATATATAACCCAACTACTGGTATATGGTCACATACTAATCTTCCACATGTTGCCCGAGAATTACACACAGCTAACTTAGTGACTATTAATAATAGTACTAGAGCAACTAATGTTTTAATAGCCGGAGGACATGTAGGCGGAACATCAACAAATAGCGCAGAGCTTTATAACCCAGACACAAGCACATGGATTTTAGCCCCTAGCATGAATTTTAAAAGAGAAGCTCATGGGTCATCTATTCTTAATGATGGAAGGGAATTAATTACAGGAGGATATAATGATTTTATATCTATTGCCTCCACAGAGATATATGATCCTATTGAAAATAAATGGAATATTAAAGCTTCTCTAAATACTGCCCGTAGAAATCATTCCCAAATAACCTTTAACGACGTTCAGGGGAATAGTAAAGTAATGGTAATTGGGGGTAGATTAGATGCCGCCAGCCCCTTAAGCTCAACAGAAATATATGATCCTTTAAGCGATACGTGGGTTGCAGGTCCGGCCATGAATTTGCCACGTACCTCATTTTCAACAGTAGTCTTACACGATGGGAGAATATTAGTGGTAGGGGGAGATGCACCTAATTTTAATACTTCGGAAGTTTATAATCCTAACGATAATTCATGGATCGTATACCCCACATCCTCTATCTTTAGGAACACTGGGGCGATAACTCTACTAGGAAGTGAGGGAGACTATAAAGTACTAGCAGCGGGCGGAGGCTCAACTACTGCTACAAATGCACAACTATTTGATCCTTCATTAAATCAATGGAGTACTACTACCTCCATGAATACTGCGCGTGGTCTTTTTACCTTGACAACCTTGAATGATGGTACTGTACTTGCTGCATCTGGACTTGCGTCAGGTGGACAAACAAGGACCAGCGAAATTTATACGCCGTCTGCTATTGATCCAACAATCACTCCCACTCCCACCCCAACTAAAACTCCGCTTATACTTATTCCCGGGATGGCGGGGTCGGAGCTTAAAACCAATCAAACGTTTACCTCGGAAATTAAAGACTGCGGAATTCTCCCTCCATTTACTTATACCATCAACGATATTGTTTGGCTGGATATAATAAAAGCAGGGACTTCTCCTTGCGATGATTATTTTGATGTTCTGAAACTAGATTTAGATGGGCAAACTCTACAGTTTCCTCAAATTGTTCTCAACGGCACTTTTGTATCGCTGGCTTATGGAGATTTCGTTGACTTTTTTGAAAGTATCGGTTATGAATTAAACGAAAATTTATTTCTATTTCCCTATGACTGGCGAAAAGATGTTTCACTAACCGCATCTCTTCTTGACCAAAAAATAAATTCCATATTAGAGCAACCGGGAGCAGAAAAAGTAGATCTTGTTGCTCACTCAATGGGAGGATTAGTGGCAAGAAATTATATACGAGATACAGAAAACGCACAGAAAGTGAGAAAATTGTTCACCCTCGGAACACCGCATTTGGGAGCAACAGAATTTATCAAAAATCTCATGTATGGCGGATGCTTGTCTACCGATCCGTTTAAGAATCCCATTTGCTTTGGGGTATCAGCAAGCGAAGTAAAAGATGTTGTTCAGAATATGATTAGCGGATTTGAACTGTCTCCCAGTCAAACTTATTTTGACTTTTATTTTGGCAGCGACAACTTACATCCCTTTCCCCTTGCAGATGTTCGGGATATAGATGCCGACGGCGTAACTGGAAAACTTAATTATTCCCAAATAAAAACTCTGTTAACCAGCTTAGATTACAATACAAGCCTTTTTGACCCAAGCGAAACTTTTCATTCCTTGGATAATAATCTGATAAATACTAGCGGCGTTGAAGTGAGTATTATCGCAGGTTCGGGCATTGCAACGCTTGGTCAGATAATTGAGAAATATAAAGTCAACTTTGCCGGTGTAAAAATTCCAAAACGGGACGAAATTGCCATCAACGGAGACCAAACAGTACCGCTTTTTAGCGCTTCCCTTTCGGACCCGAGTAATAGTCAATCTTTAGTTGGTCCTGCCGCACTTTACTATACCAATCAGAAACACGGAGCGCTTGTTGAAAACGGTCCGGCTTTGGAATTAGTCAAAAATATTCTTAATGAAGAACCTACTCTTCCCGACGGCGTTTCTCTTGAGCCCTTCAAACTAAACGGGTATCAACTTTCTGTCCACTCACCTGTTGAACTCCATGTATACGACCAACTAGGCAATCATACAGGCCCAACTATTGATGGAGATGCCGAAGCAAATATTCCAGGCAGTTCCTACGATACCCTTGATGATGCTAAATTTATCTGGCTGCCGGACGATGGAATTTACAACATAGAATTTGAGGCAACAGATGAGGGAAGTTTTGACTTCAAAATCAGAAAATTTGAAGAAGATTTAGATTCGCAAACTTTTTTTTACAAAGATGTACCATTAACAGTCTCTACTAAAGCAAGTGCCATTTTTGACACACAATCCCCTCAACCGCCAATCTTAAACCTTGATACAAACGGCGACGGCTCAGAAGATTTTCAAGTAGATCATTTCAGTATATTGGAAGGGGATGCAAATTATGACTCTACTCCTCCAAACATCTCAGTTGATGTTAGTCCGAAAACTATCTGGCCGCCAAATGGTAGAATGGTAGACGTTAATTTAACAGGCAGTATAACAGATGAAATTCCGTATGAAACAAAAATTTTAGTTGACGATGAATACGATCTGCTAGAGCCGTTCATCTTTACTGATCAGGCTCAAATTAACCAAACGGTTCAGTTGAAAGCATTCAGAAGAGAAGACGACAAGGACGGAAGGAAATATACAATCAAAGTATTGTCCACGGATTTGGCAGGAAACTCTTCGTTTGAATCTTTTGAGGTAATTGTCCCCCACGACCAGAGAGATTAGAGGACTCCGCAGGAAGTGTAAGTGGATATTTCGGACGTTGATTTATGCACATTTATAGCAAGTGGAAGCTGTTGTTTTAGCTGCATAAGACTAACATCTAAAACCGTAACCGATTTTCCATTTACAACAGAATTTAACGGATATTTAATCGCTCCAACTCCCGGACAATCACCCATATGAATATGCGCCGGCTGCACAACATTATCCGTATATCCGGTCAAATTTATTGTTACTGTTGCCATACCGCTTGTATCTTTTAGATTGGCAATACCTGATTCATTAGAATTATTCTGAGCGGAGAGTAAAACATTCATTTCGCTCTCTTCCCGATTAATTGTCGGGGACGAATAGTCACTTGTTTGCATTGACCGTGCCTGCCTGGTAGGTTTTGTAAGCACAAGAATAATAACCAGTAAGATAATCAATCCTCCACCAGCTACAATAATTAAATTTTTGTCTTTAGTCACAATATCAGTATACATAGTTGACCTTCCTTGTCAATAACCCAGAGTGTTCACCGCTTAGTGAATTTTTCGTGCCATACTACCAAAAACGGCGAGGCATTAAAGATAGAAGAGTAAGTTCCGCTAATAATACCTATTAAAAGAGTCACAACAAACCATCTAATGCTTTCTCCGCCAAATAAAAGAAGCGCAACAAGAACAAGAACAACTGTTAATGACGTATTTAACGACCTGCCTAGAGTCTCAAGAATAGATTCGTTTACTACCTTGTCAAAGGAAATACCGCTTAATCTTCTTAAATTTTCGCGGATTCTATCGAAAACCACAATCGTATCGTGAACAGAAAATCCAATAACAGTAAGAAGAGCCGTAACAAAAAGACTATCTACCTCAACGCCAAAAAAATGTCCCAATATAGAAAAAACGCCAATCACTACCAATATGTCGTGTACAAGCGCAATAATTGCGCACACACCAAAACGAAAACTGCTTGCCGGCTTTGGCACTTTACGAAACGACCATACGATATACACGACAATAAGTATTGACGCTAAAAGCACTGCTTTAATTGCGTTTTCTGTTGTCTCTTTTCCTATCGTTGGGCCGATTGTTTCAAACTGCTCCCATTTTATGTCTTTAGATTTATTGCTAAAAGCGCTTAAAAGCTGACTGTGTTGTTTTTGACTTAACGGAACTGTGCGGATAATTACCAATCTTTCTGATGTTTCTACTGTAGATGTCTTAATTTTTTCTGAATTAAAGATCTCTTTTACATCTTTTACAGTCTCATTTGAAACTTTGTTAGGATATGAAAGAGTAATTCGCGATCCGCCGGTAAAATCAATAGACAATTTAAGTCCAAACAAGAACAGAGATATTATTCCCGGAATAATTATGACTAGTGAAATTGCGAAATATAAATATTTTTTGCCGATTATATCCATACCGTTAAATTTCTAATTACTAATATCTAATTTCTAATCAATTCCCAATTTCAAAATTTAAATTTATTAGTCATTAGAAATTAGAAATTGGTCATTTATCTGTATACCATTCTCAAAAACGTCCTGGTTACAACAATTGCCGAAAACATTGAAACCAAAACTCCAATAGCCAACACCAGAGCAAATCCCCTAATTATCCCGGTACCAAATTGGTAAAGAATAAGGCTGGTTATAAGAGTTGATACGTTTGAGTCCCTGATTGATGTCCAAGCTCTCGCGAAACCAAGTTCCAATACCACTTCTTTTCTCTTACCTAATCTTTGTTCTTCTTTCATTCTCTCAAAAATTAAAATGTTTGCGTCAACCGCCATGCCAATCGACAATATAAAGCCGGCAATACCGGATAATGTTAGAGTAATACCATAAGGCGTAAGGGTGCTAATCTTAAAAATGGCCAACATAAATAAAGTATACAATAGCAAAGCAAAGCTTGCTAAAATTCCTAAACGCCCATATAAAACGCTCATAAAAATAATTATAGTAATAAGTCCCAAAAAACCTGCAAAAAAACTCTTTGTTAAAGACTCTTCTCCAAGAGTTGGGCCAATAGTCTTTTGCTCAAGAACAGACAGAGATACCGGAAGAGCTCCTGCATTCAGTTGTGTTGCAAGTTCCCTAGCCTGCTCTGTAGTAAATCCTCCTGTAATCTGTCCATTGTCCCGAATTGCTTGCTGGACAGTTGGGGCTGAAAAACACTGTTGATCAAGACATATTGCCATTTGTTTGCCTACTAATTTAGTTGTAGCTTCAAAAAACTTATCCTGGCTGCTGCTATTAACACTAAAAAGTACAACCGGTTGTCCGGTACTCTGATCGAAAGACGCCTGCGCGCTTTCTAAATCAGCTCCCGTTAATCCCGTTGATTTTGTCGTCTCGTATATTATAAAGGCAGATGGCGAAGCCAAAGCGTTGCTAACATCTCGAAATTCAAGCTTTGCGGTTGTTCCAATCAGGCTGATTGCTTGATTTACATCGGTAACGCCGGGAATCTCGACAATAATTCTATGTTCATTCCCAACCATCGCTGTTTGGACAACAGGTTCTGATACGCCAAAAAGATTAACCCTTCTTTCAATTACAGTTTTTGCCGAATTTATTGCAGCATCTTTTTGATCTTTTGCGATGTTATCCATATTCGCCAAAAGCGTAATGCTTGTCCCTCCTTCCAAATCAAGACCTTTTCTAAACGAAAGCTCCCTTTCTCCAATGAATGATTTAAGGAAAAATTGAAAGTTGATATTGTTTATTTTTGGAAGGTCAATAACTATTGAAAAAATAGTAGCGGCAATAATAAACCAAAAGAGGAGTTGCGGTTTTTTCATGAAAGTATTGCTTCTTCGTCTCCTAAGAGCATTACTCTTGAACCCGAAAGCACAGACAAGATAAAAGAATCTCTTTTCTTCTTTCTAAAGGAAAATTCTTCCTCCGTCATAACAGTATAATTTATTTCAACGCCCAATCTTTTTTCTTCCTCTCTTATAAGAAGCGCCAGCTCGGGCAAAACAATTGTCCCGACAACCAGGAAATCCACTTCATCAGGACTTTTAGGAAGACGTCTTGCGAACTTCCCGGAAAACATTGCGAATTTTATTTTGCCAATTTTTGCCCTGTTTTTTATTATCTCATTTCCTATACCTATTGTCTTTGCCCCAAGCCGCAATAAATCAAAGTAGAACAAATAGTTTTTATCCAACGAATAATAAACTCTATTTGCCCGCGGTTCTTTTACCAAAACTGAACGTTTTTCTAAGTATGAGAGTTCTCTTCTTACCGCGTTAATTTCATCACCTGTTCTCCTCACAAGCTCTCTTACGTGATACATTTCCGATGGTGAGGTTAAAAAAACATTCAATAATTTTACCCGGGATTTTGATGTAATTAAATCAGCTAACATCTATAACTCCTAAACTGGGCAGGATTTCAAACCAAATAGCTCCGGCATTAAATTCTATTGATTCTCCCAGATTATCATAAATTTCAGTTCTTGCGGTTCTGCCATCTTTTTCCCAGCGACCTACAACTTGCTTCCCATCCATAAATACGTAGGCCTTCCCCGTGCCTTTTGTTTTGTACAGCAAGTGAACGTTATCCTCATAGCCATCATTCGCACGACTTTCCGTCATCACTAAAACAATAATATTTTTTGCTGTTAATTGCTTGTTTGTAATTCGATCTATATGTGGCTTTCCGGCATTGTTTCTTTTATAAACATTGTTAACTTTGTCATATATCCAGTCTATCGCGTATTCCTTATAGTCCTCCCACAACTCCAAGTGTATCTTTTGCGCCGCAGGTCTGTCCTGAACTTTCGCATCCTCTTTAAATGAATATTTAACAAACTTATCATCCCATTTATCACCGTCTTCGTTAACGTTAGTTAATTTACGCAACTTGGCTACTTTCCAAAGCTCCTCGGTACTGGAAAACATCGTATGTTCGGTTGCAACGTCTCTGCCGTTTGGCCGCTCAACTCTTTTGAATGTCGGGTAACTTAAATTGAATTGACTAAGATCGTTGTACAAATTCCATTCATAATCCGCTATTTGCCCTAAGGCGTTTGCAGGACCTAGAGTATTTGCTCCGCCAACATGCGCGTACAGCGGATAATCGCCGTATTCGGAAACCCAATCAAGAAAATATGTCCTAGCACTCCGGACCGGTCCAATACTGCCGGCATTATTGCAGTAAAATATAGCAAGGAATCTAGTTATCCCTCCTTCTGCAACGGCTTCGTACACCACATCTGCATATGATAGTCCCGATTGAGGACGGGATTCTTCGTGATTCTCGATCATCACACCTAAAGGCCTATGCTGTTCCCACCATTCTTTTTGTTTTTTAGAATATTTCTCTCCATTTAATGGACAGCTTTCGGTCTTTGGAAGAGTCTCGTCAAACCCTAAAGTGTTACCTGCCTGATTAGGAGTTGACGATGAAGCTGGAGAATCTTGAACATCAGTGTTTTGCGAAGAAAGAGCGTAAGAAATACTTGCAGAAATAATATACGCAATAATTACAAGCGCAATACTTATAGTTTTTTGTCTATTCATAACCTTTACTTTTTCTTCGCTGAACTGGGCAAACCGGCTTCTTTCAAAGTTTTCTTTTCTTCCTCGGACAAATCATGATCTATTGCTTTACCATTTACTACTTTTTTTGTATACCACCTTGTGCCGTTACGGGAATACAGTCCGGAAATTACTACTCCTGTATCATTAGCATCTGTCAGAGACAATATAAAACTCTGGTCTCCCCCTGTATCTTTGAAAGGGTTAAAGCGTAAAAACCCCATCTTTTGAATATGTAAAAGTCCGTCTTTTTGTATTTTATCACAATATAGCTTTAAATGGTCAATATCATTTTTTGCTGAATTTGCGTGCTTCATTAGATTTTCAAGCACAGACTTTAAGCTTTGATCGGTTAATCCTTTGGTTAACTTATTATAATAGGACAACATTTTCCAAAAAGCTATTGTCAAAACAATAAGCCAGATAGTAAGTACAATAAAGGACAAGGTAGCAAAATTGTACAACATAGATATTCATATATTAGCCTCTTGACAGCTTTGTGTCAATAGTGTAGTCTAGGCAATATTGAATGGGAAAGAGACGAAAAACACGTGAAGAAAAAGTGATCGCAGATTTAAGACGGAAAGTTTATAGCTTGGAAGTTCAGAAACCATCTAAAACAATACAGAATATGCCGATATCTACTACCACTACAACTATCACAATCAAATCGCACGCCTTTTTAACAAGAGATATTTTTAAAACAGGTGTCTTAACGGGAATAATTCTATTGACGCAACTCGTTCTATATTTCCTATTGAAAAATCACGTTTTAACATTGCCGATAGTTAAATATTGAAAGGGGGTGAAATATTATATGGCATCAATGTATTGCGTAAAATGTAGAGCAAAAAGAGACGATCCAAGTGCTGTAGCAGTCACCATGAAAAACGGTAAGCCAGCAATGAAGGGAAAATGCCCAGTCTGTGGTACAGGAATGTACAAAATTGGAAAGGCCTAAATGGTCTTAACCCGCGAAGGAATGAATAATGTCCTTCAGCAATAAAGCCCCTGCTGTCAAAGTCAGGGGTTTTTATTCTTGTTAAATGTTGCCGAATATTGCCGAATCCTACCGAATTTTTTATTAGTTGGCTTCTGTAAAAGGATTAATTATGTGGATTTGAGGAAAAATTTTAAAATCTTTGACATTGTCTGTAGCAATTGTTGTAATTCTATTGGAGAGAGCGGTTGCGGCAAGATATGCGTCAAAAATTCTATTCCCTGTCAATTTATAAGTCTCTATGAGTTCGATCGCGAGATAATAGGTAGATTGATTGGGAGAAATCATTGCAGACGATTTGGCAATTGACAAAACAGCTTTTATTGCATATTTCAAAGTCATTGGCGTAGAAAAACTTTTATGAGTTAACACTCGAATTGCTTCAAGAACATTTTGATGAGAAATTTCTAATTCTTCCTTATTATCTTTTAGAAATTTTTGCGCTTGTTTATGTTTGGGTGAGTCTGAATTAATAGAGTAGATCAAGATATTGGTATCAATAATCATTTATATATTCGGCTCTGGATAGAAATCGTCGCGGGTTAAATTGTCCAAAGGTTTGCCAAGATGATGTGTTTTAAAAACAATTTTCTTTGCTTTTCTTTTGCCTATCTTTTCAAGATAGATTTTAAGGGCGCTATTAAAAATATCCTGCAGAGTAGTACTCTCTTCCAGAGCAACCCTTTCTGCAGCATTTTTCAAGTTTTCCTCAAGCCTTAGTGTGGTTCTTACCAAATTCCTCATAGATTAAGTATTACATATATATGACAATATGTCAATAACAATTTCGCACCAAAACACCGTTTACCAAAAGCCTATTACTACATAGTCTATACTTTAGATCCAGATTTGTCATTGCGAGTCCCGATTTAATCGGGGCGAAGCAATCTCAACCTGCTCATTTTACAATCGGCGCGCCGCCGCGAAGAAACATTGTCATGAAAATCTTCCACCTTAGAGGTGAAACAGATTCGCCACCTTTGGTAAATTATCGTCTGATACCCTGAAATACTGCACCGGTTGTATTTGCTATTGATAGATCTGTACGCCCTAAATTAGTACCGAGAAAAACGGCTCCGGTAAAATTAGTCTCTCTGTCTACGATTACGTTCATCATATTAGTATTAATAAAAGTACAGCCAACAAATCTTCCTCCTGATAAATCAGCTCTAATCATTACTGCATTGTCCCAGTTTGACCCTGTAGCTACGATTCCACGCATTATTGTCATAGTTGCCACCGCTTCAGTTAAATCAGAACCTGCCAAATTTCCCCCTGAAATATCTGATCTCGCAATGACTAATCTACTCAAGTTTGCACCAGGAAGATACAGTCCTCCCAATATTTTTCCGCTAATTTCCAACATTGACAAATCTATTTTTATTGGCTGCTTTTCATCCAACTGCCTTATCCTTTCAAACAATTTCCTCACCGTTTCAGCGCTTCCCCTCACGAGGAATTTATTGACCGACTCTTGCCTTTTTGCCATATTATCATCATATTCTCCTTGAGTTAAGGCATGTGTAGGCCGACTTAATAAACCTATTAAGTTTTCTATTTCAGGATCGAAAACGCTTTCTATGCCTGATTCCGATGGAACAAGAGAACGTTCCGAACCTACATTTTGCAATTTTTCTCGATCGCCATCAAATATTTCTTTATTCATAATAAAACTGTGTTCCTCCGTTTACACCCTCGGGTCTTCGATTCTGACGGGTGAATCCTCAGGTCTTTTGACCGTGAGGTCAGATCGGATCAGCTCAGACTCGAATGAGATGTCTTGCGATTCCACCTGCGTGTTATTGTTAAGAACTCTTTCGCCTTCAGGCTTATTCATTACCTGATCTTCTTCAATATGATATTTTGCTTTAAGTTCTTGAATATCTTTATCTAGTTGGCCTATAACAGCCTGCATAACAACAACAGTAGAGCCATACAAATTAGCAAGCTCAAGATAATAGTTGAACTGGTTGTTTGAGCCATCTAAATCAAAACGTCCATCGCGGACAATATTAGCTGCCTTTTCCCTTTCATTAACAGACATAATGTCCAGTTTTCTTATATTCAGGGTTGAATAATTTAAAGCTTTACTGGTCCCACTTGGCGTATCAGCGCTATCGTCATTTTCTATATCAGCAGTAATCCCTAAAACAGCAGAAATTCTATTTCTTATATCAGGAGATGGAATACTAGGCTCATTAGTATTAGGATTTTTTCCCTGCTCAAGTACGAATAAATACGCAGGACTTATACCCGCTAACTTCGCCACTCCCCTGCCTGATTTACCTTGAGAAATGCGAATATTTCGCATCTGTAAACCAAACTCTATAGCAGCCTCTATTCTATCTGGCGTTCTACGATATCTTTCTGTCATAATAAACCCATAAGGCTTGACTTTTAGACTTATAGTTGGTATATTATAAACTATGACGCAAGGAGAGAGTCAAGTAATAGTTTACAAACAACAAAGCACGCCGGTTAAGGCTGTTGTGAAGGGTTTTCTGAGTATCCATGAGTTTGCCACACTGTGCCGTACAACAGTTCGTACTATTCGTTTTTATGACAAAA
>Ga0209542_10005149_pt1 | contig 26408 bp, 25 predicted proteins | sample RifCSPhighO2_01_FD_184028 | JGI IMG/M metagenome (GOLD analysis project Ga0209542, IMG submission 184028) | Soil microbial communities from Rifle, Colorado - Rifle CSP2_plank highO2_0.1 (SPAdes) (version 2) | ecosystem: Environmental > Terrestrial > Deep subsurface > Rock core/Sediment ...
CTCCCGCGAGGGCGCGGCGGAAGGGGGGTGTGGGGGGAATTCCGCCGCGCCCGAGCGTTCCGCCGGAGCGAAGCGGAGGCGGTCAGTTCCGTTCAAAAAATGTTCGAGCAGAGTTGTATAATTCCACCTATGATGCTGATGGGGGAGCTGGTGGAGTATCCGTCGCTTTAAAGTTCCGTGTCACCATGCTTTCCAGAGGAAATTTCTTGCCAAACCAATCCGCCAGCTTGTCCGTTGTTGATTTCTGCGGCGTCTCAATATACGGCAAAAACTCCACCAAAATGTCCCGGATCTTCTCTTTATCCTTTTTGTCTACCAGAAGAATCAGTTGGCCGAAGATATTGCTGTGGAGAATGTGCAGCACCGTTTGGTCGCCCTTTTCTGTGAACCAGAACGGCCCCAGTTCGCTCCAGAGATAGGATTTGTCCATCGACACCACGCCCTCGGTCGTAATCTTATGTTCGACTTCGACTGGCGGAACTTTCGAAAGAGCGTAGAAGAGAAAATAGGCCGCCCAGACAACCACGATTAATAAGAATTCTTGGATGAAAGCGACAATAAACGACAGCAGCAGAGCGATGACCGCAAAAGTGGTGAAAACATCCCGGGAATAGCTCCACATTGGCCGGTTCAGTGACTTCCAGGAAAAAAGATCTTTGACTCCCGTTCGACTTGACCCTGGACCGCCAGCGGCCAGCTTTTCTTCATCCATAAGTCCACTATACGGTTTCTGGCAAAAGAAGTAAAGGCGCTAGCGCATTGTCGAAATGCCGAGGACCTCCGAAGAAAACTTGGGCATCATCCCCAGTTGCCACACCAAAAAAAGAATCAGGGCAATGGCCACAAAAGTCAGCACCATAAACTCTGTGCCGTCCAGCTTAAGCGGCTTGATGGGAGCATTCATCACTTTTTTCCACGATTTTTTCTTCATCACTCTCAGTATAGGAAGATTTTTTTGGCTTGTAAAGTGGGCAATCCGAAGCTAATTTTTTGGTGGCATCCGAAAGAAGAATCTTAAAACAAAATTAACCGGGTTTTGTCATGATAGTCTGCTAAATATTTTTGCCCCAGGATCACCATCGTTTGATTTTGAGAATACGCCATTCCTATTGCTTGCAGAACCTGAGGAGAACCAGGGTTCAAAGCGTATGCTCGCTGCAGAAACTTGATTGCCCCATCATTCCAGCCAAAAGTGCTGGCGACTTGAGCCAGCGAGAGAAAGTTGCGGCCGGAGTAATCAGCTTGGTCATTAGAAATAAGTGCTTGGGGAGTAACCGCAAAATTTTTAGCCGCTTGCGGAAACGCATCTCTATTGACAAACACCAGCGCGTAGTCGTCCAGATAGACCAGCTGATATTTCGGATCCTTGATAATAAAACTCAGAAACTGCTGTCCCCACGGCGTGGCGTCGGTGTGAGCAAAGATAATCACCTTAAATTTATAGACTGCGTCCACCTTTTCAAAATTCTCCGCGCTTTGCTGCATCGGAATATACAAATTCTGAAAAAAAGCCGCCGGATAGGCTTCCGGTCGGCCGTCAACAAAGACTTTTTCCTGTGGATAGAGCCGATAGGCGATATAACTTCCAATATCAAAATTGTTAAAAATCGGCCCGTGCAAACCATTTTGTTGAATGAAATCCAGTGCTCCTTTCCCCGATTCCTGCACTTCTGCTCCAAATCGTTTTGTGGAGTCAATCGTTAAATAATAATCATTGCTCACCAGTCGAAGACAGCGTATCAAATTCACAAAAATCACCAGAGCAACAATAAGTTGCGGGACAACAGGTCTCAAATTTCCCAACTGCCGGTCTAAAAAATTCCGCGCGCGGGGATTTAAATGGGCCAAATTGTAAGCTACAACCGGCAACTCCAGAAGAAAAAAGAAAGGGAAACTCCGAATCGCCATCACCGGCAAAAACGCCAGGGAGGCCAGTCCCAATGTAATGACCGTAACCTTTTTCCAGTCAGTCATGATAAAACTGACCGCAAAGAGGATAAATGCGACGCCGAAATAGAAGATGTTCGGATTAAAAACCATCTCTCTTAAGAAGAAAATATTTTGGTTCTCCACAATTGTGTAGCCATAGTTGTCAAACACATGTAAGGGATATGTCGCCCCGGCCAGCCCGTTGGGATTTAGTAGTGTTGTTAGCCAAACAAGTAGCGCCATCGGCCACCTATCTTTCCGATTCCAAGAAAATATTGCCAGAAGAATCGGGCCGACGATAAAATAAATATGTGCATTCACCCAGACGACCTCAATTATCGGTAAAAGCCAAAATAGTCTCTTTTTGTCTAACAATAGAACATAAAGAAATATGGCCACAAACAAATAGGAAAAAATCTCTGGTCTGATCTCCGTTCGCTCAAGAAGAATTGGGACAAAAATTGCCAGGGAAAATGCTGTGGCAGCGAGACTTCGACTGAAGCGGTAGGCCGTATAAACCGTCAACCCGAAGCTGGCCACGAGAATAATTGTTTTTAAATACAACAAACTCTGAACGCTGTTAAAAAAGTTCACCACCTGATAGAAAATCGCCTCCGAAAGCCAGTGGCTGTTAACAAACTCAAAATTCGGATAGGTATAGGAGAGGAGATTAGCCTTTGGCACTTCCCCCTGTTGCCAGATCATTTTTCCCATCAACAAATGGCGGCCTAAATCCTGATCAAACTCGCTGATCTTGTGGAAAAAAAGTGCTCCCAAAAAAAGAAGAGTCGAGGCAAAAAAAGCAATTTTAACAAGTCGCATTAGCGAAGGCTGGAAGTGCCCAGATTCATGGTCTTTTTTCTCACCATCCCAAAATCAGTATAAGAAGAATCTCTGGGGATGTAAATAGGGACTAACAACCGACTTGCGGAGAGTACAGCCCGCCTCGCCGGTACGGCGGGAAGACGTCCCGTAACAGAGCGGTCGTTGTATTTAAAAATTCGAACCTCTTTCAAATCGCTATATTGTTAGCTCCCCCGCCGCGGGCGGGGTCGCTAATCTTAGTGTCGGCCCGCTGCTGCGGGCCTCCGCTTTTTTGCACACACATTCTTTTTTGCGCGCGCGACGAACGACGAGAGAACGTTCGAACAAACACAAACGACCACAATTCATTGAACGCGCAAATTATACAACAATTAGGCTGTCTGTATTTTGTAGCACCCACCCACCCACCCAATCAATTGTTGGCGGCACCCCCGCGAAAAATGTTGGAAACTCGAACTGATACCAAGGGCGGCCTCGGGCAAGCGCAACAGTATTTCCCCTTTGTGAAGTCCACGGCGCCATCTGCGGCGCCCGATGCGGGCCGCCCTGTTTTAAACTTCGCTTCGCTCGTTGACGGCCCTTTCCTCTACATTAAACCGATTGTCTACGTTTACGCCTGTATGTTTTCGCGAGGGTAATTCTGCTTATCGCCCCCGCGCCAAAATTGTACCCTAAGAACAGTCAACTCTGGCGAAGAGCAAACTCTTAAGGAAGATTTGTTATTTAAAATCTATATTGCTCTTCGCGAACAAAACCATTGGCGCCGGCCGTTGAGTCGTCCGTCGCGGTATCGAGCCGCCTCCTGGAAGGATTTCCTAAGTGAAGGTGTTCTGTCGGCGGCTCTCCTTTCAGTCAATCGCGATGGAAGGGCGGGGGCGGCGGAAGCCGCCACACAAGCGCGGCCAAAATCGCCCAATTTGGCCGCAATCGGCCGGTTTCCACCATTTCGGCCGATTGCATGTTGGAAAGTTGATGGAAAATCCAAATTGGGAACAAACATATCCCCAAGAAGCGGTTATATTAGCGTATTACCATGGTAATACGCTGTAATAATCCAAAATCGAACACAAATTGTTTAATAGTGCAATCTCAGTGCTCATAAATAATTGCTCACATCCTTTCAATTAAGCCTTCGGTCTTAAAGTTGCTAATTTCAGCACTTCCAAGTCGTGTTCAATTCTAGTTGCGAACTGCGGGTCAGCGATTTTTTTGCCAATATCACGAGCCTTACTAACCAATGCCTGTTTCTTGTCAGCGCTAAAACTTATCCTATATCTAATCCTTTGGTCAGGTTGTTGTTGATCCTTCACTTCTAAAACAAGCGGACTTTCTAGATTATTAGATAACGAGCTGTAAGAGATGAACTGACAAGCTGGTCTAATTGGCTTGACATCATAACCTTTACTTTTTTTCTTTAGTAACCAATCTATTAATATTTCAATAATTGAAACTCCCGCCGCCTCCTCCATAATTGGTGTACTTCCTGTGACCCGTGATTCTATTTCTACAATCTTGCATTGAATATCCGTTTCGTTAATGGACATTAAGCATTGGACAGCAATCAAATAATTGCCGCTAAACTCTTCAGAAAGCTCTCCGACGAATCTTCTAACTATTGGCGACTCAGGGAAAATTCCTGCGAACTTTGGTTTCTGATCGCTATGCAGCATTTCGTGAGATGTCTCACCTTTCCAAGTCTGCGGGAAATAGATTGTGTTTCCATCTAGCATTAATATAGTCTGAGTGACTTCAAAACCACGAATAAATTCAGTGAAAAAACCACGCTCCCCACGGACCTTATCTAATTCATTTTTGTTTAAAATTAATTGGCTCCCTCTACCACCAGATTCAGAGAATTTTCTGACCACCAATGGGAATTGCCCGGCGTTATCATTCATTGAATCATTAGTGGTGTAATGTGGTACATACTTTCTTAACTTATCTCTAGTCATTAAAAATTTATATGTTGATAATTTATTGTCCACCAATGATGCCTGGTCTGTGGACAAACTAAAGTACTTATCGAATACCAAACCCTCATTTTTAAGATATTCCCCAAATTTAGCAATTGTCTCAGCATTACATGAAGGAGACCAGTTTGGGAACGATAAAAAACCTAAATAATTTCTTCCACTGGCTCTCAATTCGTTAAGTAATTTAGGCCAGTTTTCTTCCGTGACAAATTCCTTAGTCGTCGAATTTATTGTTTTACATTTTAAATGCCCAAGGGATTTGCTAACGAAGAGTTGGCAAAAGGATTCCTTGCCAACCAGAACGAGATCATATTTTCCTAAGTCCATAGAGTTTACATTATACTCATTTATAAATTTCAAGCCAATTAGTTTTAGGAAACTTTGCGATATATAAAAACGTATGTTAATATCGGGTCAAGCACTAGATATGGTGAAATCAAAAGGAAAATTAAAAGTGGGAGTAATTGGCATAGGAAATCAAGGCCTTAAAGATCACGTACCGGCCGTGTTAGCATCTTCAGATGTTGAGCTTATAGGAGTTGCAGACATTGACAAAGAAAAATTACAAGCATTTTCTAGTGAATATAAAAAAATACCAGTTTACAAGCACTTCGAAGATCTCCTATCTTTAGACAAGCTCGATTTTGTAATAATTGCCGTGCCACACTATCTACATTTTGACATTGTCAAAAAGGCAATTAAGCGCAAGATTCACATCTTGAAAGAAAAGCCATATGCCACATCTCTTCTTGAGGCCAAAGAAATTAAAAGACTTGCACAACAGAACAATGTCATTATTTCACTTACTCTTCAGCGACGTTTTAATCCAATCTATTCGACATTTTTTCAATTTATTAACAAGATTGGCAAAGTATTTTTTATCGATGCAAAATATACATTCTACACGAGCTCCCCAGAAGAAGGCTGGCGCGGAAAAAAGGAGTTGGCCGGTGGTGGCTGCCTTATTGATATGGGTTATCATATTATTGATCTCTTGATGTGGTATTTTGGCTTGCCAGATCTCGTGTTTGCCGAAACCTCCTGTGGCGCCAAAGAAGGGGTCGTTTATGATGCGGAGGATACTGCGCAAGTTGTTTTTCGTTACTCTGATAAAGACATTTTCGGCTCGCTTCTAGTCTCTCGTGTTATTCCGCCAAAGACCGAACATCTTGATGTCTATGGGACCCGAGGTTCAATCCATATTGAACGGGGAAAGATTGAAAGGCGTGCTCCAAATGGTGATGTCCAAGAGTCACTCCTTCGAGAACACCACTGGCCGTCTGCTGCTCAAGATCAGATTGAGCATTTTGTAAAGGTTATCAGGGGTGAGGAAGAAAATGTTGTGGGTCCAGAATTTCACTTTAAACATCTCGCTTTTATAGAGGCGGCATATCGTTCAAAAATTGAAGCCAAGTTTGTTAGCCCTCAAACTTTGTTGTATGAAAAAAGCGCAAAATAATAAACTCGCCATCAAAGGAGGTGCGAAAACACTTTCTTTAAAAGGTCCCCATTACATTTGGCCCCCAATCACAAGAAGTGCCGAACGGGCGGTTTTAAAACAACTACATACAAGCATCTCTATATACAATCGAAGTGGAATTTTTGAAAAATTCGAGAACTCTTTTGCCAATTATCATAATCGGGATTTTGCACTACTATGAAGTTCGGGCACCACCGCCATCCATTCCATGTTTGTCGCCGCAGGATTTCGTCCCGAAGATGAAGTCATCTGCCCAGCATACACATTTTTCGCAACAGTTACCCCCCTTCTTTTTACAGGTGCAAAACCAATTCTTTGCGACTGTGATTCGAACGGTAATATAGATCCAGCAGAAATTGAAAAGAAAATAACCCCAAAAACTAAGGGAATAGTAGTTACTCACATGTGGGGCGTACCATGCCAAATGGATAAGATTGTTAAGATAAGCAAGAAAAATAATATCCTTTTACTTGAAGATTGCTCTCATGCTCATGGAGCCCGCATCAACGGAAAAATTGTAGGTTCATTCGGAGACATGGCTGCCTGGAGTCTCCAAGGACCAAAAAATGTAACTGGAGGGGAAGGCGGCATTCTTGTAATGAGCAATAAAGAATTTTATTACCGCGCTTTACTTTTGGGCCACTATAACAAGAGATGCAGGCAAGAAATTCCAAATACACACCCACTCTATCAATACGCAACCACAGGTATGGGACTAAAATATCGGGCACATCCATTGGCGATTGCACTCGCTTTTGAAACCTTTAAGAAACTTGATGCCTATTTATCAATACGAGACGAATATGCAAACAAAATACAAAAAGCCTTAAAAAATGTGCCGGACCTTATTCCGCCTCAAATCGCAAACAATATACAGCCTTCTTGGTATGCTTTAATATTTCAATATCGAAAAGGGGGATTTCAAAACCTGCCAATAGAAGTTTTTTTCAAAGCAATTCAGGCAGAAGGGCTTGTGGAAGCAGATCGTCCCGGATCAACCTCCCCACTAAATCTGCTACCTCTTTTTCAAAATCCTTCTGAACTGTTCCCAATCTACAAGAGCAATCCATTTTCATATAGTCCTGGCCAGTTCCCACGAGCGGAACAATTTTGTCAGAATGCAATTAAACTTCCAGTTTGGGCAAAGCGAAAAGATTCAGGTATAGTTAACGCTTATATCAGAGGCATTCAAAAAGTAGCCAAAAACTACAAACAACTTCTCTAACACAGCTATAGCTGTGAAATCTGACAGTTCCTTATAATTTATACTATAATACTTCCATGGTAGAAATTTATGCAGATAATCCAACAACGTTAATCAAAAGCGGGCTTGCTAAGCTTAATCTAAGAGCCCCAGAGATCATCTCTAGCAGAATTACTCAAGCGCCCGATTTTTCCTATAGAATTCCCGGTGCGGTTGTCGAGGAAAATATCCCCGTTCTTGAACCCCAAATACCAGTTTTAGACATAAGGGCGGGGGAAGACATATTTAGTCATATTTGGACGGATGAACATCTCCAAGTATCCTACAGCGACACGCGCCTTAATTCTCCAAATTGTTTTGCTCAAGATAAATATCTAGCTAGAGACCTTGTCTGGATAGTTATGCCTATATTAGAGGCCAATAGACAAACAAACAGGCAATTCCTTGCTCATTCCTCAGCGGTCGAAAGGGATGGAAGAGGGGTTGTTTTTTTTGGGCAAACTCATTCGGGCAAGTCTCTTCTCTCAGGCACGCTGGGTTTTAGATATGGTTTTAATATTGTTGGGACAGAGCACACCTTGTTAGGAGAAAATGGAATAGAAGGTGGTAGTCATATTATGTATTGTTCCAAGGGTCTGAAAAAATTTTTGCCCGAATTGCCTGTAGAGGACCCGGTAGGCGAACCATGGTCGAAGGAAAATAGGACATCCTTGGACTTAAGAGAAATAGGTAAACACTCCTCCGGAGCTGACATTTCCGGACTGGTTTATGTATCAGCCTGTGGTTCCGACTCAGATTTAAAGGTGGTAGAATGGGGTAGAAGAAAAACCTTAACAGAGATGGGCGATTGGCTTAGATGGATGATAAATGCATCACAAACATATATTCACAACTGTGAAAGCCAAATGCCCCCCCTCGACACTTTGGAGATAAGTAGAAAAAGAATGACGTTTATTGAAGGTCTAGTTGACCGAGGAATACGTATAAATTTTATTCAAGGTCCATCAGACCAAATTGCAAGAACAGTACTTAAGAAATTCTATGAATGAATCATTGGAAATTGAGTTAAGAGGGCCACTAAGGCAGGGCGAAGAGAAAATTATTCTTGGATTAAAAGGGGTAAAAGAAATTGCAATAAATGAACAATTGGTGATTTTTTTAGAAATCAGCCTTTTAATTTTCGCATCAAATATAATAAATCAGACAAATATTTCGAATTTATTAAGAAAGATAAAGTCGATGGTCTGCAAACCACACATGATGAAGTTGGCTTTAAAATATGTAACACCGATGCAAAGGGCTTCGTAGAAATAATTGCTTGCCTGGGAATCAAAGAAGGTTTCTTCTCTTTCGTAGAAAGACACGATGTATTTCATGAAGGCATAATTTGGTCAATCAAAAAAGGATCAATGATAGGAAACTACTGGGAAGCCGAAGCGTCTCCAGAATTAATGACTAAGTTAAAAAATAAGAAGAAAATAGTTGGATATTTATCAAAGACCATTTCTGATTTAGGCCTAAAAGTTTGGTCCGAAGAAGAGTTTAAAAAGATTAAAGATTCGAGCTGGAAGAAAAACAAAGCTAAACCCCTATCGCTATTGTGGAAAAAATATATAAATTAGACAAGATCCTCTAGGACCTACAGAACCGGAATCCCATTTAAGCATAGTAACACGGCGTCATTAAAATCTTGGAGCATGGCTAAAAAGCTAAATCGTTTTGTGAACTCTGTATTGGAAGCGATGTTCTTCGATATTTGCACCACGGACAATTTTCGCCATCTTTAGGTTCTGGGCCACTTAATAGATCGTTAATTTCCATCATCAATTTTTTGAATGCTTCATCGTCTGGTGAAACTTCAAACCAGGTTGGTGGAAAATCTAAGACAGCCACACCTCTTTCAAACTTAACTTGGTCTATGGTATACCCCTTTGTCAAGACAGTAAACGGCCAGCAATTAGATCCAATTTTTCACCTCCCTCCTAAATAGATTTGGCTTGGGGTTTTGTAACCCAAAGCCTGGTGAATCCGTTTGGTATTGTAAAAATCAAAAGATCGGCCAATAGACTCTTTTGCCTCGATAACTGTTTCATAACTTTTTAAATAGACCTCTTCGTACTTTAAACTTCGCCACAGCCTCTCGGTAAAAATGTTATCCATCGCTCGTCCCCGTCCGTCCATAGACAGCCTGACATTTTTGTTGTTCCAGAAATCTAAATAGCTAACGCTGGTATACTGGGTTCCCTGATCACTGTTAGTGATCTCCGGAAGGCCAAAATTTCTGGTGGCCTCACTGGCTGCTTCTAGACAGAAATCAGCTTCCAGTGAAACAGACAATTTCCAAGATAAAACAAATCTAGAAAACCAGTCAATAAAGGCGGTTAAATAGGCAAATCCTGACCTCAATCTGATGAACGTGATATCTGTTCCCCAAACTTGATTTTTCCTCTCAATATTTATCCCTCTTAAAAGATATGGATAAATTGGATGAGGCAAATTGTTTAGACTCAAATTTGGTTTAGGATAAATTGCCTCCAGCCCCATCTGCCGCATCAACCTTCCAGTCCGTTTGTGATTGACAACAATACCTCTTTTTTTAAGTTCCTCCCTTCCCTTTAACTCCTTTGTCACTTTGACGATGCCATAGAAAGGGCAGTCGTTGTAAATCTCGTCAATAGCCTTCATGACAAGGAGTGTTTCCGGGTTAACCGGCTTTGGTTCGTAATAGACGGTTGATCTGGCAATCCCCAAAAGTTCTGCCTGAGTTTTAATTGGCACGATACTTTGTTTTTCAATGTGCGAAAGGGCAATTTCTCGAACAGAAATTTCCTTAGTCTCTTTCAAAAATGCCCACCTTTTTTTAAGAAAGTCCAGTTGGACTTTTAGCTTTCCAATTTGCTCGTAAAGAGCACCGGTGTCTTCCTCTCTTTGCCGCTCCCAGTGTTTTCTCTTGTCAGAGAAAAGTTCCTCCAATCCTTTGAGTGCCACATCCTTCCACTTTTTAATTTGTGTTGGATGGACACTGTACAAACTGGCTAGTTCCGCAAATGTTTTCTCTCCTTTAATCACCTCCAGGGCAACTTTTGCCTTAAAAGCTGGTGGATGAACCCGGACAATTTTCTTCGGTTTTAAACCATCTTGATCCATAATTTTTGGATCTTACCATGCTGTCCGAATTCTTGGGTATAGCATAGAAAAAACACTTTCTGCTGGACAAATTGAAATTCTAAAAGCACAGCTTAAAGACTCAGAGGAAAAAATCGACAGACTTCTGGAAGGATACTTAGACAAGATCATCGACCCAATGGAATATCAGAAAAAGAAAAATGAACTTCTTCAAGTGAAAACAACGATTCAAGAGAAAATTAAAGAACTTGAGACCAAAGGAAATAGTTGGCTCGAACCTTTTTCTGAATTCGTCAACAGAGCACAGGAGATAGGAAAAATCGCGCGCGCAAAAAAGAATGGCCCCGATTTAGCTATCGGGGCGAAAATGGTCGGCTCGAACTTCTTTTTAACTGATCGCCAGCTGGCAGTGAAATACGCGTCTCCCGGTTGGGACGCGCTCGCGGCGCTCCCCTCCGCCGCCAGCGCCTCCCCATTCTGGTCATCCACTCCCAATTTGCGGAGAGTACAGGAGTCGAACCTGTTAACCCTTGCGAGTATCAGTTTTCAAGACTGACGCCTTCCCGTCCGGCCCACTCTCCAAATAGAAAACAGTAAAAGCGGTCTCTTTACGAAAAAATTCGAACTATATTTCAAAGGTAGCCCTTCGACAAGCTCAGGGCAGGCGCGCGAGTGCCCCCACCCACTCGCCGCGCCATCTTTACCGCTCGGCCTTCGCGGTCTCGCTTATTTTTTGCGCGCACGATTTTTGCTCGCCTTTAGCGAGCAGCAATATTTTTACGTAAAGTACTGCCAACCAAAATTCCATTTGCCCAATAAAAACCCGTATCGCCTGCGGGGAGGATGTCATAGGTATAAGAATAATTATAGGGAACGAGGTCATTTTTAATTACGGTTGCTCCATCATATTCTTCTCCTACCGCTAGTTTTCCCACAGCCTTCCCGTTAACGGCCGGATGCCCCGGAGAAACATAAAGTTCCCGCCCGTCAGAGAGAACGAGGTGAGACACTTTGTGAGATTTAGAGACAGCTGTTTTTGCGATTTTAAGTATTGGCCGAAGTCTAGTACTTCCCTGGTCGACAGTCCAAACAAGATCTCCTTTACGAAGTTCGGTAACCAATTTGTTATCATCTTGTGTCCTTATCGATGTTCCCGCGGAGAGACAATCGAGATTCGGCGGGTGCACTAGGGTACAGCGAAAATTAACGCACTCCATGAAACAAGGAACACTACACCCTTGGCCGGGGAGTTTTTTCCAACTTCCATCTGCTTCGAAACAATCGGTTTTCACCTTGCAAAATACATCGGTAGTATTAGGTTCTTCACTCGGACAGTTGGGAAAATTACATAATGGCGGCTGCCTTTTGAATTTTGTGCCATCAGCACATGTCAAGACATCGTTTGGGCAAGCATTTTGGGACGGGGGAATAGGGAATGCTGAACGGTTTAAATAGAAATACAAACTCACTCCGGCGACGGCCAGGCCGGCGACAAAACTACCGAGGATTAGAAAAAGATTGATATTTCCGGACTTATTCATTTGTTTTAGTCATGTTGTTGATTTAATTCTTTGGTAATGGGCACGGCCCACCGTCTTTGCAACTATCATTAAAATGGCGAAAACTTGAGATGACTTGTTCTTGCCAGGGATCTTCTTGTGGATCATACTTGAAACTAAATTTGTGAATGCGACCGTTGTAGGAAAGATAGTAGGTAATACTATATAGACACATCGGCATAGCTAGGATGTCTGCTCCACTCTTGCACTCAGCTATTTTCCAATGTTGTCCATTGATGACTTTCTCTAAAGCATCTTTTGGCGGACGGAAATTAAAGTTTAGAGTCGCATCGTCTGTGGTTGACAGGAAATTAAATCCGTGACCATTCATAGCATCTGTAGACTCAACTTCTAAAATTGGATAAGGATAATGAGAGGGGTTACTTTGACCACCTGGCAAACCACTCTCGATTAGCTCTTTGTTTGGTGGATATTTGAACGAAATGAACCACTTAGAGTTTTCATACGTTTTCCAGTTCGCCGTCTCTGTCAATGATTGAATATTATTCATTTCATTCATGACACTCAAAGCATCTCTTCCAGTAGTATTTTTGAAATATAGGTATCCGGCATATAGAATTATGCTTAGTACAATAACAAAAATTGTTATATAAATTTTTCTCATTTCAGCGTACTCCCCATGAGTATCCCATTGGCAAAATAGAAACCGGTATCTCCAGCGGGAAGAAGATCATGCGTTTTCGTATCTTTATAGGGTACTAGTTCGATGAATTGAATCGTAGCATTGTCATATGTTTCATCAACTCTCAAATCCCTGACCAATCTTCCATCAGCTGTGGGATGACTGGGAGAAACATCAAGTTCTCTTCCGTCAACAAGCTTTATGTGTGACATTTTATGGTTTTCTCCCACCTCCATCGATGAAAGTTTAATGATAGGTTGGAGCTCCTTTTCGCCTGACCCGTTCAATGTCCAAATCAGTATTCCCACTCCCAGATCTCTCACGTTCACCTCTCCCCTTTGTGCTTCAATATTTGTCGAGGATGATAAACACTTAACACAATTGCTTCCTGGTTTGTTACAGAATTCAAGAAATTCCGCACTAACACAATCGTTAACTGGGTTTCCGTAGAAGCCACAACCCGAAGGGCACTTATAGTCTTTCGTTGCTCGACCCCTACAACGATTTCCTGAATCTGGTAAAGGAGCTTCGGAACTGCCATTTGGTGAAGGCAAAATGGAGGGCGGAGAAATTGGCCCCAGTTCTTTCTTGAGAAACAAAATAAGAGTCAAACTTAAAAGAACAAACGCAATAATTCCCAATATGTAGAAAAGATTTTTAAGCATAAAAAATGATTTACTTCAATGTGCTCGCCATTAATATCCCATTAGCCCAGTAGAAACCGGTGTCAGAGTCTGGCAAAAAATCATATGTTTTACTATCCCAGTATGGAATAAAATCGAGCCGCCTCACAGTCGCACCATCATAAGTATCTCCAACTCTAAGTTCTCGTGCCTGCTGTTGATTTACTGTTGGGTGATTTGGCGAAATCCAGACTTCCCTTCCATCGGATAAGACCAGATGAATTACTTTGTGATTGTTTGGTACGTGTGTATTAGCTGTTTTTATAATTTTACTCAACACTTTTTTGCCTTGCACGTCAATAGACCAAACAGTCATTCCCTCCCTGAGTTTTTTAACATCTATTTCTCCATTTGGAGTAGATATATTGGTATTTGAAGCCAGACAGATAGGGCAATTCCTATCAGCTTCATCAGCCATACAGGAATATCCAGTCGGATGCTTAGGAGAATCATCCTTAATACCGCCGTGAATTGGGCCACATATACTAACGCATTTATATCCTGAGGGACAGCTTGTCCGATCAGTCGTTCCAGTGCAATCCTTTCCTAACCACGGGTAAACGCACTTTTTTTGAGGAAAAATTCCAGGTACTGTGTGACAAACTAAACCACCCATGCAATCATCTTTTGTCTGGCAACTTCCATTTTCCTTGGCCGCACAAATACCGCTGATTATTACATCACCTCTTTTTTGTAGCCACCTACAGGCATAACCTGTTGGACAATTATTATCAGACGTACAACTTATTTCGGGAGGTTGAGAAGTAATTGAAGGAATATCTGAAGGGTTGGGTCCAGGCGTCGGAGAAATCGTCCCGATCTGATTTTCTTGAAAAGATTTAAAGAGAAAAACGCTAAATAATAAGAAAGCGACTATTCCACTGGTATAAAAAATATTTTTAAGCATTTTTAATGCTATAACAATGCAACTTCTACTGTAGCGTACTCCCTGTAAGCCCTTCTTAAATCTATCTTTAGATTAAGTATATCAAAATCTTGGTTAATCTGTTATATTTTTATTGGAGTCAACTTTTGGGAATTGTGTTTTTTAATGGGGCAATCGGGCAACAGAACACAATTCTTGTTGACTCCACCGGTTGCCCCATTTGAGTTATTGATCTTTTAAATTTTTGCATTTTCTTTACACTGAAAAATTGATCGCAATTTTTTAGTGTGTTCGAACCGACTTTTTACGAGGCCGAAGGCCAAGCGGTAAAGATGGCGCGGCGAGTGGGTGGGGGCACTCGCGCGCCTGCCCTGAGCTTGTCGAAGGGCTACCTTTGAAATATAGTTCGAATTTTTTCGTAAAGAGACCGCAGATCGTGAAGCGAAAGAGGTGCGCTCGCCGCGAGGGCGGGCGCGGCGAGCGCAAGAAAGCCATCTGATGGGCAAAACTCGAGGCGGCGGCCGAAAGAAAATAAGAAGTAAAAGAAAATGCAAAAATTTGTCTTTCTTAAAAGAAAGGCGCGAGCTTCCCCTCGCTAAAGAACAGATAAAATAAAAAGCCATGATCAAATATTTCGTTTACTGCAGAAAATCCACTGATGAAGCAGAAAGGCAGGTTTTGTCCATTGAAGCACAAATCGCCGAACTGAAAGAATTTGCCAAGAGAGAAAATCTCGAAATTGTTGATTTCTTCACCGAGTCAAAGACCGCCAAGAAACCAGGAAGAGAAAAGTTTGAGCGAATGCTCAAACTTATTGAGAAAGGAGAGGCAAACGGAATTTTAAGCTGGCACGCGGATCGTCTCGCTAGAAATTCCGTTGATGGCGGGAAAATTATATATCTTCTCGATACGGGCAAACTTCAATCACTAAAATTCCCCATACTTTGGTTTGAAAATACCCCACAGGGAAAGTTTATGCTTTCAATCGCGTTTGGCCAGTCAAAATACTACATCGACAATTTATCGGAAAACGTAAAACGGGGAATCAGGCAAAAACTCCGGAACGGTGTTTATCCCAACAAAGCACCGATTGGTTATCTAAACGAGCCGAGAAAACGGTCAATAGAAGTTGATCCAAAAACTGCTCGATTAGTGCGAAAAGCTTTTCAGCTTTTCGCCACCGGAAAATATACTTTTGTAGATATCGATAAATTTTTCTTTGAGCATGGGGTAAAAAGCTCCGTCAACAAATATCTACGAATGGATAAAATCCGTAATATGTTGAGAAGTCCTTTCTACTACGGCGTTTTTGATTTTGCCGGAGAAACTTATCAAGGAACCCATAAACCAATAATTTCGAAAACCCTGTTTGATAAATGCCAAGAAGTTATTAAGCAAAAATCAAAAACCTATATCAACCACAAAGATGAATTCTGGTTTTTGGGATTGGCCAAATGCAAAGAATGTAATTCAGCGGTCACCGCCGAAAAACATTTCAAGTTTTACCCAAAAACCAGAGGCAAAGTCAGATATGATTATTATCGTTGCGGCAAAAAGCACGGATATTGTTCACAAAAATATGTTTCTGGCCAAGAGTTTGAGAAACAAATAAGAGTAATTTTGTGGAAACATTCGCTCCACGAGTTGAATGCCAAGTGTATGTTAAATTGGCTAAATGCAGACGAGATAAATGAACGGCAAACAGCAGAAAACAAAATTTCTCTTCTAAAACCTAAACTTTCAAATGTCGAGCAAAAGCTCGACAGATTACTGACGGGATATCTCGATCAAGTTATTGAAACCAACGAATACCAAGTCGTAAAGAAAAAATTGATAGAAGAAAAAACAAATTTTGAAGAGCAAATCTCAGGACTTGAGAAAAACCAGTTTGTTTGGGTCGAACTAGTTAAAGATTTTATAAATAGTGCGCTGGAAGCGCACAAAATCGCGCGCGCAAAAAATAATGGCGAAGAATTATCTTTCTTCGCCAAAAAAGTCGGTTCGAACTACTTCTTAAGCGGCCGCCGCCTCGAGTTTTTTCCGTCAGATGGCTTTCTTGCGCTCGCCGCGCCCGCCCTCGCGGCGAGCGCACCTCTTTCGCTTCACGATCTGCGGACCCGATGCGTCTCTATTCGCACCACTTTTAGCTCACTTTTATGATTTGATGCAATTTTACCTATCAGAAACCGGTGAGCTTACACTCAAAAACGAATAGAAGCTGGGTCACTCCTTTCTTAAATTCTGAAATTTAAGTGGTTTTTGCTTTATAATTATAGCATGCAAGCTGATGAGACGGTAAAAAAAATTCTGGAAGATGAGCAGGCCATCAGAAAAGAACTATCAAAGCTGAGCGGCGATACTCTCACTATTATGTCCCGCAACCATGAAATCGCCAGTAGCTATGTTCAAGATGCCATTGAAAAGACCCAATCTAAACAATTAACTGCAGAAAATCTTCAGACGGTAGTGGACGAAATACAGACTCTCGCCAAAGCAATTTTGGAAGAAAGATCAAGAAAATAGTTTCTCCAAGAAGCTACAAGTTGATAAACTTTCCCCAGTAATTATATTATAAGCCTCATCTCTTGATTTCTCTGAAATTACGTACTTAGACTAATTTCCTATCACAATAGTGTTATCGTTATCATTAAACTTGATTTTATATTTATATAGGTATATAATATAGGCTATTATTTCATTTATCGTTTATTTTTATGAACGGATACGACAGCGCGCAACCACTTCAGATTACAAATCTTGACCAACTTCTTTGGGGAATTGTTAAAACGCTTCAATATTATTCACTTCCTATTATGGCTATCGCCATCGCGACTCTGGGAGTTTTCTTGGTTATGAGCGGGGATGATACTGATAGAAAATCAAGATTAAAGGGATGGATTGTGAATATTTTAATCGGTGGGCTCTTGATTTTTGGCTCGGCGAGCATTGCAGAGATTATCAAAACATTTGTTGGTGGTCAATAATCGAGAATAAAAAGTCATATGTATGAGATGGATTTTATATCTTCTAATATTCCTTTTTGTCTTCTCTAATTCTCCTGTTTTTGCAGAAGAACCAACACCAACTCCTCAACCTCAAGTCCAATGGGTAAACCAATTTACGGTTGAGAATCAACCGTCTATCATTGTTACTCTTCTTAAAAATTTCATAGCGGGGTTCGACTCCTTCTTGGGTGGCTTCATTTTCTATACGCCTGATCCTTTGAACAATCCCATTAAACTTAAAGACGACTCGGAAATTCCCGGAATGGGAAAGTATCGGGATATGTTTTATCAAGTGGCTATTCCTTTAGTTGCCATCATCACAGCCACTTATGCGATAGGAAGACTTGGATCGGAAAATCTCTATTCCTTAAAAAGCTTTGCATTGCGTTTTTTCATTGTCGTTATACTCTTTTTGACGACACCTTACGTTCTTTCCTATAGCGTCCAGTTTAATAATTTACTCGTCAGCAAGATCACCGAAACTCAATCGGTAACATCATTTTTAGACAGTTATCTTGATAAGACTCAGGATGAAATTGCTCAAAATAAAGATAGCGAACAGTATGGAATTCCTAACTTTGATATATCACTTCAATCCGGCATTTTCCGATCTTTAGGAAAATTTATTGTCCAAATACTTCTTTTTGCCATAACATTTCTATTTCTTTTAGGGGGTCTTATCTATATTGGTTTTCAGTTTGTTGTTCGCTTTGCGGCAATGCTTTTCTTGGGTGTTTTATATCCAGTAATATTACCCTTTGCGTTGTCTGAAAAGACGGAAGGTATCGTTTTGATGTTCTTTAAATCGTGGTTCACCTTTCTTATTGCCCAGCCGGCATTTGTGCTGGGTTTTGCCATCGCAACTGATATTTTTGATAGCCTCCTTAAAGCCAAAGGACCAAGCGTAGGATTACTCTTCTTTTATACCGGTTTCTTATTCTTCTTAGGAGGAGTGAACGTGCTTGTGGGACGAATGTTTGGTGACTTCTGGGGGACATTTTCTAATAATATGCAGGCACTTATCGCCACAAGAGCAACAACTTCAACCATTTCTTCCACAGCCGGAGGGTTTAGGCAACTGTTAACCAAAGGATCAGGTATGATTAGCGCCTATAGAGCAAACACCAATGCTTCTCAAAACGGAAATGATTTAGCTTCTGGAGGATCGGTAGAGAAAAAGGGATACAACTACTATCCCAAGAATTGGGAAAAGGGAGAGGGCAAACAAGGACCATCACTGCCTCTGCGATCAATCTCCTCTGAACTTACTAAAAAGGGATTGAAAGTTGAGGCAGAAAACAAATCACAAGGCATTATCTCAGTTAGTGGTACTGCTTATGCGTTTGATAATGCTAAAACCGGTTTAACCTCGATTTACACCTCACGAAATGATGCCGTTCAAGATGGAGGTGTCCAAAAGGACATTAGAACAATCCAACTAAATAACGAACAATTTATTGATCCGTCACTTTTCCCAAATGAAAGAGTAAATCCTCATAATCGGGTCGTTGAGCAGGAAGCCAAAAAGACCAATAGAAATCCTGCTAGCAGCTATCTCTCCGTCACCAATTCACCGGATCGGGTTAAAAACTTTTTAGAACTTACTAAAGAGAGAAACAAATCCCTTGGCGTTTCAGGTGTCGTCATTAAACGCTATGGTGCAATGGGTGGCAAAGACCGGATTATCCGTTTATATACCGATAAAAAGATATGAGAACAGTCAGAATTTATAAAGATGACATCAGGGTCAATATATTGCGAAGCGTTTTCTTCACCGATACCGTACTTGCCGTAATCGGAGGTTTAATTATTGCCGGCATTTTATATGTCATTTTCCAATATGTCTTTCATTTATTTCATGTGGGCTATTATCTTTCAATGGTATTTCTATCGGAACTGGCCTTTATTGCCGCTTTGACACAAAAAGTAGACAATCAGCCCGTAAGCCACATCGTTCCTCGTGCCATAACTCATTCCGTAAGGCCTAAAAAACTAAGAGGTTCAAATATTGATTCCTATTTCACCGATTTTGTGATCCAAGACAATATGATTATTCGGCCCAAAAACCTTATTCGCGTCTTTAAGATTGATCCGTATGATATCTCACTTCTCAATGAACAAGACAGAGAGCATTTCTTTGTGAAGTTGAAACAAATGATCCACGTGTTGCCGTCTCAAGTTCAGATCATTGTCAAAAAAGGCCAAGCAACCAGTAGAAACTTTAGCAAACACGTGTTTTCTTTGTATGCCGACTCAACGAAGAAAACTGAATCTCTCATTGCAAATTATGTCAAGGATCTGGAAAATCTAGTAAACACAAATTCCTTTAACACTCTTCGCTACTTTATTGTTTTTTCTATTTCAACTGATACTTCTAAACCAAATTCGAAATTAAACGGAATAGCCAAACTTAATGATGCAACGTTGCGTTTTGCCAGTGCTGCAAGTACCTCAAATATGACCGTGAGTCCATTATTAAACAATGAACTTATTGAATTTATGAAACAAACACTGCGATGAAAACAGTAAAAAAATTAAGACTGTCGTTTCTGAAGCCAATTCGAGGGATTCATAAGAATATCCTTCAGTTTCAATTGGGAGAAAAGCTTCAAACAAGAATAGATAAGCTGACTGATTTAGAAGGTCAGCTTAATCATGAGACAAAGAGGCTGAAAAAACAGCATGATTTGTACCAAACCAACTTAGGCAATCTCAAATCTTTTGAAGAAAAGCTCTTTGATAAAAAACTCAACGGACAAGCAGATCAGGCTGTTTCCTCAATCCTCAAAGAGGAAATAAAACGCCTCATGGATACAATTTCCATTCAGCAGGAAATAATAAATAAGTCTCATTTCTCAACCAGTGAACTTTCTGAAATGGGAAAACCAAAAGCCGCTATTGCAAGATATCCCATCAATAAAATTAAAAGCTACCTAAAGTTTAAAAAAGATATTAAAGAATTTGAGAATGAAGTAGCCAGCAAAAACGTAGTGACTGTTAATATCGAAGGTACGAATGCCTATAAAAGCGAGCATCTTAAAGTGGGAGATACACATCTTACTGTTGGTGATAAACTGAAAAGAATCTACTATCTGGCTGATATCCCCGCCTTCTTGAGCCCGTATGTTTTCTTTAAACTCCTAACTTCGGATTTACCCTTTACGATTAGCATTTTCGTTGAACCGGCAACGAGTGCTGAACTTCTCAAAAAAGCCAAACAGAGGCTCTCAGTTTTAGAGATGCAACAAAACGAGAGGCTTCGGGATGGAAAAGTCCGTGACCAACAAGTAGACAAGAATATGGAGGAAGTAGCAAGTTTCATTGATGAACTTGTCCATGAATCTGAAAAAGGAGTAGTGTATTCGTTTTATCTTGAACTTGAGGCAGAGGACAAAAAAGAGCTCGACAGTCTTCATAAGAAATTACAGAATATCGCCGGAGGCATGGATCTAACTTTCAATACTTACACCTTCGGCCAAAAACAGGCTTTTAAGTCAATGCTTCCCTTCAATGAAGATCATGTCAAAGAAAACCGAATCATTCAATCGACCGCCGCATCCTACCTTATGCCGTTTGTTTCAAAGCAACTTTCTGATCCAGAAGGAATTTTTATGGGAGTCAATTCCTATAATAACAGTTTAGTCTTTGTAAATCCGTTCACTTCTCGAAATAATAATATCAATATTTTTGGGGTGTCCGGTTCGGGAAAAAGTGTTACTGCCAAAGCATTACTTTACCGAATGTATCTTCGAGGAATTCAAAGTGTGATTATTGATCCAGAGCGCGAATATGTTGATCTGGCAAGAAAACTAGGAGGAGAGGTCATTCAATTCTCACGGGAAAACGGCATTAATCCTTTCTATGTTCAAAGCTCGAAAGAAAATGAGATTTTGGATCACATCTCGACATTGAAAACCTTCTTTAAGTTCTTTATTCCCCAACATCGTTATGATGGCGCGCTATTAGACGAAAAACTAATCCAACTTTATGACTCTGGCACACCCAACTTTGACAATCTTCTTGATCTTCTCAAGGGTAATCCCATGCAACAGGATTTAAGCGTTCTATCAACCGGCAGTTTGCGCGGAGTATTTTCCTCGACACGAAAACTTGAATTAAATAACGATATTATCGTCTTGGACCTTTATGACCTTAAAAAAGACGAGAAACGAGATCCGGCAATGTACCTTTTGACTTCACTCATCTGGAATCTGTTTAACAAGCGGACTGACAAGAAACGAATGCTCTTTATAGATGAAGCTCACAAACTTCTTGTTGATGATGACGTAGCCGTTTTCTATCGAGAACTGGTAAAGCAGGCCAGAAAAAGAAATGTTGGTGTGGTTTCTATTACTCAAGACGTAGAGGATTTCTTGAAAAAAGAATACGGCAAAGCCATCATCACAAATTCAGAAACAAAAATCCTCCTAAAACAGGCTTATGCCACTCTTGGAGACATTGGCACAATCTATCCTATGACGGATGAAGAAAAAGGCCAATTGGGGCATCTAGGAATCGGAGAAATGCTCCTTTTCCGAGAAGAGGAACACATCAGGCTTGACATGATAGTCCTTCCGCATGAGCAGCCATTAGTATTTCCCAAACGTCAGGACACAAATGAAGAAGATAGGTAAATATGCTCATGCTGCAACCAGACTCAAAGACGATCCCCTTGGTTTTCTTTTAGACCTTCTGGTTCTTATCGTTGCCAATCTCCTTATTCCGATTCCTCTTGTCGGAAATATTGGCCTTGAATTTCGCGGATTTGCGCTTGGATGTCTTGGATTTGTTGCCATTTTTACTCTATTTATCTTTCTCTCGATTGGCGTAGTTTTTGCCTCGCCGCTTCTTTTTACCTCCGGTTATTTACAAAATATTTTTGCATCAAACAATACAACAGCAGCAGATGAGGAATTTGCCGATACCTCAACTCCGCAAAAGAATCCTTTTGGTGGAACCGGTCTTTCCTATACGACAACTACGGCCTATTTCCATGACGCTGGCTACTATCTTACGTTTGGTAAAGTCCACACGGGTATTGATCTTGTGCCAAACGACACATATTACCAAAACAGCAAAACATATAAGTCAGGAGGAAAAGTCGTCATTTTCTCGACGGTGTCAGGACATGCGCGGTTCTATATTGATAAGGAGGGCGGAGCCACAGTAGAGGTGACAAACAATGAAGGAACACTTAGAGTCCTCAATATTCACTTTAGCGATATATATGTTACCACCGGACAAGAAATCAAAGCGGGAATACCGCTTGGCGTTATGGGCCAAAGTGGTTTTGCCACAGGGAATCATCTACACTATGAGGTGCAAGTTAAAAACGGCGCAAGTTGGATTGCCGTTGATCCTTTATCATATATTCATTAACGTATGACAAAACCGATTATTCTGAATCCGTTAAATTTAAACCAGAGAAGACTGTTTCAGTTTGCCATTGTTTTTCTTCTGGTACTGTTCTTTATTATTCTCTTTTTCCTTTTACGAAAAAATCAACAAAACTCATCCTCGGCAGTAATTCTTCAAGATTCAAAACTTCAGGTATTTGATCAAACCTACGATGACTTTGATTATCCAAATAAAGTAAGCGTTCATTATCCTTATATACTTATCATTCAGCCGGGGAAAACTCTTACCACAATCTATGATCTTTCAAAAAAGGAGAAGAAGGAAGAATTTAAAAAGGTTCTTTTGGATTATGACGGAAATAATATTCTGTACAGTGGAAAACAAACATTTTTCAATAAAATCAATCTGGGTATTCTTTGCGAGAATGGATTTATTAAATCAGACCAAGAAGTCCTCTGTGTAGCCAAGAAAAATAGCGCCACATTTGAAAATGAACTCATGTCTATCAATACGAAAACAAAACTGCAACGAATTCTATACCAAGCGGATAATCTTATTACTGCCGTTTCCTTTGTAAAAGAAAAGTTATATATTGGGGAAATCAATACGGATACAAATGCAAGCTACTTAATTGTTGAAGGAAAGAAAATAAAAACACAAACTCCTGTAAACCTCATTTATCCTTTGAAAAACCAGATATATTTAGCCTCATTAAAGAGTATATTTACAAAAAATAAAGTAATGTATTTTGCGGTTGAAAAAGACAATTCTACCGTGTTGATGGGAGAAAAAATTATTATCTCCGAGTAGGACTACTCATATCGTAACGCATCCAAAGCTGAAATCTTCGTTGCCCGTTTAGCCGGATAAATGCCGGTTGCCACGCCAACGATTAAAGAGAGAAGAACCACAATAAGCACGAATGAAAAAGGAAGATAAGAAACGTCAACAAATCCCACTCCCCTAAAAATAGTAAAGAAGGATAGACCAACTCCGACGGCTTTTCCGGCAATCCAGCCGCCGATAATCCCCAAGATTCCGCCCAAAAATCCCATGATCATAGACTCCGTTAAGAAAAGTTCTTGCACTTCAGACGACTTCATTCCCATCGCTTTCATGAGGCCTACTTCCCGCGTTCGCTCCAAAAGCGAGACGGTAAGCGTGTTAAACATCCCAAGTGCCGCAACGGTGAGAGCCACCATCCCCAAAAGGGCCAGGATAGTCTTGGCTGTGGCAAAAAGCGAGTTTATCTGGGCGACTGTATCGGCAACAGATCTTGTAATATACCCCATCGCTTCAACCTGTTTTCTTACCCGATCTAATCCTGCTTGATCTTTTACAACCAGCTTTACCTGCGAGAAGTTGGTTATCCCCAGTGAGCGCAGATCCATGAATGGGACATAAAAAACGGGTGTTTTGTCTTCTGGCGTTACTCCCACGATGGTGTATTCAGTTGCGGCCGATTCAAGATTTTCCTGATTGTCCGCCAAAAGATCGCCGACGACCACAAACGAGGCGTTAAACTTTTTCCCGACGGCTCCGTTTTCTGACAGTCCCAACAGCTTAAGCATGGCGCGGTTGACCACGGCTTGGCGCTTGGCATTTGGTGCCAGCTTCACTGTTTTAGTTTCCGGAGGCTTAATGACTCCCGCTTCCGAGGCGATATCGACCCAGTCGATAGAGGCGTCACTTGTTGCCGTACTTTCTTGACCGGCTTGAGTTTCCAATCCTAGAACCTGTGGCTCACGAATATTGACTCCCGCCACTTGGAGATTTATTTCCGCAAAGAATCCCGCGGCTTGGGTTTGCGCTCCCTCGTCGTTTCGCAAGATTAGATATTTCCCGTCTTCACAATCGCCTTGAGTTTGGGAATCACATGGTTTTTGTTTCCATAAAAGGACAGGGGCCTTGATCCATCTTCCCAAAGGTTTATCGTTTTCATCAAAGCCTCCATGACCCGTGACGCTATCCTCGTAGGTATCGCCCCATACTTCCACTCCCGCAGGGTTTCCTTCAACCCGTTTGGTATAGCCTAAGACTTTTCCCGACGTGGACGGTTTGTCTCTCACCCGAATCCAGTTGCCCGCGCTTATTCTGTAGTCGATATCCTGAATCTCCTCGCCATAAGCACCCACCTTTGCCTCCGTTGCCACTCCGGCGACCTGGCCGGTAGCTTTGGGCAACTCTCCAGTTAGTTCATTGCTGTCAAAAATCTTTCCCTCAATTGGTTTTATTGCCGACTGCGTCAGATAGTCGCTGGTGACTCCATAGACTGCCATATCAGAAACGGAGTTTTGGTAGTTTACCCTACCAACGACTGCTATCAAAGGAAGCGCCATATTCACATTTTGAATTTCCTTAAAATCCGCAAGAGTTTTATCGGTGATCTTCACCTTTCCTCCGGCTTGGGGTGAAACATCGGCCTGGCGCATCTCCTCCAGCCGCGCCACGCGAGTAACCACCAATCGCTGGAGTCCGTATCCTATTGAAACCAAGAAAACAATTGCTCCGATGCCAATGGCCATGCCGCCGATGGTGATTATCGTCCGTGTCTTTTTGGCCTTCATGTTGCGGATGGAAAGCTCAATTAAATCAATGCGGGAAATTGAGCCGGTTTTACGAAGATCTAAGGTTTTTGTCGCTTTGACATAAAAAGCCGTTAAGGGTGTTTGGAATTTTTCCTTAAGAACAGGCGGGAAAAATCGGAAGGAAGAGATACGGGCAAGCCCTTTGGCGGATAAATACAAAACGAGAAGTAAAAGAAAGGACACCATCTGCCAGATGGTGATTCTAAAAAGAGCGAAACTGGCGCGGGTCAAAGGCAGCCGTTCTCTGAAATCAATATTCAGCTTTGGCCAGTTAAACCTTTTCTTTTGTTGAGGGAACTCCTCATAGGGCTTTTTCGTTTCCACTCGAAAATACCCCGGTTTGTTTAGTTTGGAAAAACTCATAGATTAATCTCCGTTTCCTCTCTTACTTTTAATCTCATTTAAAAGTTTATGTTTATCCTTCTCTTCATATTCTCCGACGACCTCGCCGTTAAACATGCGGATGGCGGTCTTGGCAAACTTTAGATATTCCAAGTCATGCGTCACCATGACCACGGTTTTATTCTCTGTTTTGTTGAGATTGGTTATAAGCTGCATCAACCCCTGCCCTGATTCATAGTCCAAGTTTCCGGTTGGTTCGTCAGCGATGATGACCTCGGGATTAGTGACCAGCGCCCGGGCAAGGGCAGTTCGCTGTTGTTGGCCGCTTGAAAGTTCTGTCGGGTTATATCCCGCCCAGTCGGTCATCTCCAGAGTACGCAGAATAATTTTCGCTTTCTCGAGAGTTTGCTTTCGTTCTTCTCCTAGAAGAAGGAGCGGAAAAGCGATATTTTCCAAAACGGTCAAAGATTTGATCCAGTTTGGCTGCTGATAGACCATCCCTATATGAACTTTGCGAAATTCCGATCGGTCATCCTCGCTGGTATTCTGATACATATTTTGGGAAAGAAAGGTGATTGCCCCCGCACTTGGCGCTTCAAGCCCTAAAATGGTATGAAGAAGTGTTGACTTGCCGCACCCTGATGGACCAAAGATAATACAAAAATCACCCGTCTTTATCTTAAATGAAATCTTTTTGAGAATCTGGACGTCTTGCATGCCGACACGAAAATGTTTGGAAATATCCGAAACGCTGATAATGACATCATTCATAGAAGGTTATTGTTTAAAATTACCCAAAAATCCAAA
>Ga0209542_10005150_pt1 | contig 26408 bp, 29 predicted proteins | sample RifCSPhighO2_01_FD_184028 | JGI IMG/M metagenome (GOLD analysis project Ga0209542, IMG submission 184028) | Soil microbial communities from Rifle, Colorado - Rifle CSP2_plank highO2_0.1 (SPAdes) (version 2) | ecosystem: Environmental > Terrestrial > Deep subsurface > Rock core/Sediment ...
AGCTGTACCGGCCCGGATACCCTTTATCTTATTGGCAGCGATAACCACGCCCACTCCCGAACCGCACACAAGGATGCCCCTTGTATCGGATTCTGCGGCAACTTTTTCTGCTACCGCTTTGGCAAAATCCGGGTAATCATCATCTTGATTGTACTCAAAGGCACCCATGTCTTCGTACTGGTATCCCCATTCCGAAAGCCATTGCTTTATTTTCTCTTTCAAGGCAAAACCTCGATGGTCAGTTCCTAGATAAATCATATTTTTGTATTCCATCATTAAGTGATCAATATGGATCTGGAAAAAAAATATCTGCTATAGAAGTTCTAAATGTTATAATTAAAACTCCTAAAGCCATGCAGATTATAAAAATAAGTGTGGTTTTCCTAAAAAATTTTCTTTTTATCAAGCTTATTATTAAAAAAATAATGAAACCAACAACTGAAAGAACAAAAATGAATCGCCCAACTCCTCTGACAATTAGTAATCCCTCATCAACACTAGAAGCAAAAACAAAAGTTGGCATAGTAAAAGATAAAATGGATAAAACTATGATTTTAAGTTGTAACTCGTATTTTTTTAACATCTACACCTTATTCTTATTTAATCTATTCAGATAATTAACGGCCGAAAGAAGAGCAGTCGTCCCTTGGCCGGCAGCAATGACAATTTGATTAAAAGGCACGTCGGTCACGTCGCCGGCCGCGTAAAGACCGGGAACACTGGTTTCACAATTTTTGTTCACCACAATTTCTCCAAAATTATTTTTTTCTGTACCTTCAGGAGCAATACCGCTATTGGGAATCATCCCGATATGCACAAAAATACCATCGAGTTTCAGTTCTTGCGGCTGGCCTTCAACATCGGTATATTTTAAGCCGCTTACAAACTGACTGCCTAAAATTTCTGTAGTTTTGGCGCCATAAATAATTTCAACATTTTTTTTGGCATTTAAATTATCAATCAAAATTTGATCGCCTTTAAACTGGGGATTTTTGTTCAGCACATAAACCTTGGTGGAAAGGTCGGCCAGCATTAAAGCGGATTCTAAGGCAGAGTTGCCCCCTCCGACAGTAGCGGTTATTCTTCCGGCAAAAACCGGACCATCGCAAACCGTGCAATAACTTACTCCTTTGTTTCGAAACTCCCTCTCGCCTGGAATATTCAATTCCCGCGGATGCACTCCTGTTGTAATAATAACCGTCTTGGCCAAATAGTCGCATTTAAGAGCAGCGCCGTCTTCTGCTTCTAATTTTTCGGAAGCCATGGCCACCCCGTCTTTTTTAGCAGAAAGGCAAAAAAGACCATCATTTTGTTTGGCAATCTTTTCTACTTCTACATCCTCTTCAGGCACAACATTGTAGAACTTCAAATGATCTTTAAATTGCTGGGACAAAGTAACCCCATCAGTTTTACTGATTCCCGGCCAGTTGCCGATTTCTCCGGAAGTGGCCACTTCTCCGCCAAAATCCTTGGTAATAATCTTAAAGTTAAGGTTACGCCGCGCGGCGTAAATACCGGCCGCCGTGGCCGCTGCCGAACCGCCGATAATAATTAAGTCATACACTTTTTCACTTTCCATTTTTCTATTATACTAAAAATTACTTTGAGTACCAAGAAAAAACTTTTCTTCCTGCTTTTGGGGTTAAGCATTTTAACCCATTTTGCCTTTTTCGGGCACCCTAATCAAACCGTTTTCGATGAAGTGCACTTCGGCAAATTCATCTCCGGCTATTTTACCGGACAATATTTTTTCGATATTCATCCGCCCCTGGGCAAACTGCTCCTTAGCGGCGTGGGTTATATAACCGGATTTCAGCCCGGTTTTTCTTTTGCCAACATTGGCGAAACATTCTCCAACCAACAATACCTTTGGTTGAGACTCCTTCCTGCTTTGGCTGGCACTCTTTTGCCGCTAGTAATTTTTCTTTTGGCATTAGAGCTTGGTTTTTCTACACGCGCTTCTTTTTTGGCCGGAATTTTTATTATCTTCGAAAATGCTTTAAATGCCCAGTCTCGTTTTATCCTTCTGGACTCTTTTCTTTTGCTTTTTGGTTTTTCCGCTCTTTTGTTTTATCTTAAATTTCGCCATCAGATACAGGGCTGCCCTGTTAACAGTGTTAACAGGGCAGCCCTGTATCTGATTTTAACAGGCTCTATGGCCGGTTTGGCCGCCTCTGTAAAGTGGACCGGCTTGGCCTTCTTGGGCATGATTTTAGTTTTTGAATTAGTCAGACTGGTCAAAAACCTCAAGGTCGAACCTTGGTCAGATAAAGGTTCGACCTTGAGGTTTTTGATAAAAGATTTCTTTGGCTTAATTTTAATTCCCCTAGCTATTTACACCTCTATTTTTGCTCTGCATTTTTATCTTTTGCCCAAATCCGGCCCGGGCGATGCTTTCATGTCCTCGGCATTTCAAAAAACTCTAGCGGGTAATATGCACCAAAATAATCCGGAAATAAAACCGCTCCGTTTTGTAGAAAAATTCAAAGAACTGAATAAGCAGATGTACCAATCCAACCAACGCATCACCAACAAACATCCTTATGGCAGCCAGTGGTACAGCTGGCCCTTTTTAAAGCGAACGGTTTTTTATTGGGAAAAAAATCTGGGCGCTACGCAAGAAAAAGTTTATCTCCTTGGCAATCCTTTCATTTGGTGGGCCGGCTCAATAGCTATAGTTTATTTGATTTTAAATTCGCTTAAAAATCTTCTGCACCGTAAATGGCCAAATTTTACAGAAAGTTTTTTGTTAATTGGTTTCTTTATCAGCCTCCTTCCTTTTATCGGCATTAAGCGAGTAATGTTTTTATACCACTACTTCCCTTCCTTAATTTTCGCTCTCTTAACTTTGGCTTATTTAACGGATAAAACAAACCCCGTAAAGCTGCAAGCTGGCCACGAGACAAGAAAGGGCCTCTTTGCTTTTCTTCTTTTCATTTCGGTTGCTGGCTTCTTGTATTTCAGTCCATTCACCTATGGGCTTCCTCTTTCACCGGCCGTGCAAAACTATCTCTTTTGGTTCTCAAGTTGGCGTTAATCAAATCTTACTTCTTGGGCTTTTAGATAAAGTTCTTCCGCTTTGTCCCAACTAAAGTTTTTCCAAAAATCTTCGATGTATTTTTTGCGATCGGAACCATAGTCTATAAAATAGGCGTGTTCGTAAACATCAAGAACAATAATAGGGAGGGCTCCCCAGACACCACCCTGATTATGAGCATCAGAGTTATAATGTTTTAATTTTCCGGCTTTGGCATCCCAAGCCAAAACCGACCACCCGCGCGCCGCCATAGCACAAGCCGAAAAATATTTGAGGCCGTTTTCAACTGTTCCCCATTTTTCTTCCAAGGCCTTTGATAATTCAGGGGCCTTTTCCCAATCTCCATCTCCTCCCAGTCCGTCAAAATACCATTCGTGCAGATAAACGCCGTTAACCGCAAAAGTTTCCTCTGCTTTAAGAGCTCGCAGTTCGCTGTAAGTGGCATTGCCTTCATATTCTCCTGATTTCGCCAGGGCCGCCAGTTTCTCCGAAATCTCCCCCGCTTTCTTTACATACCCGGCGTAAAGCTTGTCGTGGTGAATCTCCAAAGTTCGTTTGGAAAGCCCAACTAATTCTTTTTCAAAAGATAGTGGTTTGATGTCCATGGTTTTATCAAGGTTCGACCTTTTTTAAGATTTAAGGTCGAACCTTAAAGATCAAGTAGCTCGTTAATTTTACCTTTATTGAATCCAATCACAATTTTCCCGTTAATTTTAATCACCGGCACCCCCATTTGACCGCTTTCCTGAACCATTTCCTGTCTTCTCTGCAAATCCTTTAAAACGTCGTATTCCTCATAGGGCAAATTCTTGCTCTTAAAATATTCTTTGGCCATATGGCAATAAGGGCAAGCCGGGGTAGTATAAATTTGTATTTTTTGATTCATATCTTTTCATTATACACGTCCAATCAACGAACTCCAAATTATTGCTTTTTCCTACTTTTTGTTGTATAATTGTTTAACTGATTTTTAACATTCACCCCGTTAAATGCTACTTTGCAGCAATTTGCTTTGCAAATTATTTAACAGGGCAAAGGAGAACTTTTGATGAAATCTGTCTTGCTTTTGCTGGCTTTCCAGTTAACTTCCCCGGCGGAAATTCAAAAATACCAAGAGGCAGAGGCCGTTTTAAACAAAACCTACAACCACACTCGTCTCTTAGAAGCCGACCAAGAGGCAGAGCGCATGGCTCGAGTTCTGATACACAAATACCCCGATGACCCATATATCTACGCCCTCTGGGCCTCCGCCGAGTGGCTATTGATCGGACGCGAGTTAAATTTAAGGGCCGACGAAGAAAAAGATGTCACTCAAGTTAACGGATACAAAGAGCGGGTCCAGCGCTATCATTACTTCGTCGAAAAAGGATTGTCTTTGACGGAAAACAGCATTGACGAGCATATGTTATTTATGCGCGCCACCTTAAAATTCGATCAGGCCAAATTCGCCGCTAAATATGAGGGCCGTTATTCCGGACTCAGAAAAGCAGACCAGGCAGCGGCGGAAGGAATAAAAATTCTGAAAGACATTTTGAGAAGCAATCCGAACTTTTGCTCTGCTTACCTTTTTTTGGGCGCTAACCGACTGCAATTCTCAACTAAGATAAAGTGGTACGAGAAGCCGTTCGTTTGGGCATCTTCTCGAGCTTACGGCGAACTTTATGCTTTTGACGGAGATGTCATTAACGAGAAAAAAGCTATCGAATGGCTGGAGAGAGCTTACCACTGCGGATATCCCCAACCCTGGCAAAAAAAGGCCTGGCTGGAAACAAGCTTTATTTTAGTCGGAGCCTATGGCGACTTTGGCAAAAAGCGCGGCAAGAAAGAAGAAATGGACACTCTTCTCAAAGAAGTGCCTCTTTTACAAAAAATTGTTGCCTTTTTCCCTCAAAATAAAGATCTAGGGCAGAGACTCTCCCAAAAAGAGTCCCGCCTTGAAACCCTGCAAAACACAATTTTCAAACAAAAATAACCGAGATCAGCTCGGTTTTGTCTTTGACTAAATCCTTAAAAATAATTAATATGTTAAAACTTAACTTATTAAAAAGGTGAGCCATGTTTAAGATCATTAAAAAAGATGCGATAACCAAAGCTCGCGCCGGTATCATTGAAACCCCGCATGGAATAATCGAGACTCCGGCTTACGCCATAGTCGGCACTCATGGGCAAATCAAATGCTTGCCGCCGTCCAGAATTCCCGAAACTAAAACTAATTTAGTGATGGCCAACACCTATCACCTCTGGCAAGATTTTAAGGATCCCAAAGGAGAAATTGCCAATCTTCCTAAAATACAAAAACTTTTTGGGGAAAACATGCCAACGATCACCGATAGCGGCGGATTTCAAGTTTTTAGCCACGGATTCGGCCGAGAACACGGGGTTGGAAAATTAAGCAATTTTTTTCCTGCCGATCAAGCCAAGGTTCGACCTTTAACAGATAAAGGTCGAACCTTGGAATTTAGACCCGACAAAAATCTCGTTAAAATTACCGAAGAGGGGGCTTTTTTCCAAGATCAATTTTTAGGACCAGCCCTTTCAATCCAAATTCAAGAAAAATTAGGGGCAGACTTGATTCTGGCCTTTGACGAATGCACTTCTCCTCACCACGACTATGAATACACTAAAGCAGCTATGGAAAGAACTCACCGCTGGGCTAGAATTTGCCTGCAAACCCACACCAGAAAAGACCAAATTCTTTACGGTATTGTGCAGGGCGGAGAATTTAAAGATTTACGAGAAGAGAGCGCAAAATTTATCAACTCTTTGCCTTTCGGCGGAATAGCAATCGGCGGCTCGTTGGGCCGGTCCCGAAGCGGAATGTTTGATGTCTTGCGCTGGGCTATCTCCCACTTGGACGAAAGCCGGCCCAGGCACTTTTTGGGCATTGGAAAAATCGACGATATTTTTGAAAGCGTGGAGCTGGGAATTGATACTTTCGACTGCGTGATCCCCACCCGCGAAGCGCGCCATGGCCGTATTTACACTAAAAAGGGGCATCTTGATATTACCAAGGGAAAATTCCAAGACGACCAATCTAAATTAGAACAAGACTGCCAATGTACGACTTGCGATGTCGTGTCGAAAGCTGAACTGCATAGATTGTTCAAGTCAAAAGATCTACTGGCCGGAGAAAACGCCACTGTCCACAATGTTTACTTTTTCAACAACTTGATGACGGAAACAAGAGAAGCGATTAAAAATGACCGACTGCCAGAGCTTAAAAAGGAATACTTACAACCATTCAGAGGCGAGAATTAGGCAAATCAGCCATACACCCACTTGAAAACTCCCGAGCGAAGAGTCGAGGGTCGAAAGTGGGTCGTATGGCAGATTTGCCTTGAGCCTCTCGAGGTTATTTCAGCATCTTCAAAAAATCTTTTTCGGTGATAACTTTTACACCGATTTTTTTTGCCTTTTCATACTTTGATCCCGGCTCCTCTCCGACTACCACATAACTGGTTTCTTTGCCCACCGAAGAAGAAGCATTTCCCCCACTTTCTCTGGCTAACTCTTCCGCTTGTTCCCTGGTCATCGTTTCTAAACCGCCGGTAAATACAAAAGTTAAGCCCTTAAGCTTGCTGGATTTTTGAGCAGATTCCTGTTGCAAAACATGCAGACTGACTTTTTTAAACTTTTCCAAAAGTTTCTTGTTATAATCATTTTTAAACCAGTTACTAATACTTTCAGCTACCACCGGTCCGATGTCGTGCAAATTACTTAATTCTTCCAGGCCTGCTCCCGAAAGTTTTTCCAAAGAACCGAAAGTCCGAGCCAAATCCAAAGCCGTTTCCGAACCGACATGAGGAATGCCAAGAGCAAAAATAAAACGGCCCAGAGCCACTTTCTTTTTAGACTGAATGGCCCGCACCGCATTTTCGGCGGATTTGTCGGCAAAACGTTCTAAATTTAAGAAATCTTCCTTGGTTAAAAGGTAAAGTTCGGCCGGATCTTTAATCAGTCCGATGTCCATCAGCTGATCAATAAGTTTTGGACCTATTCCCGCCATATCCAAAGCGCTTTTGGAAACAAAATGATACATCTCCTCTCGTTTGATAGCGGGACAACTTTTATTGATGCATTTATGGGCCGCCTCTCCTTCTGCTCTCTTGACCGGCCCCCCGCAAACCGGGCACTTGGCGGGAAAATGGAAAACTTTTTCCCGGCCGGTACGCAATTCGGTGAGAACTTTTTTAACGTCGGGAATAACGTCCCCGGCCCGTCTCACCACCACCGTATCTCCAATCCGCACATCCAATCTCCGAATCTCGTCTTCGTTATGCAAAGTGGCTCGAGAAACAGTGGTTCCCCCAATCTCCACCGGTGTCAAAACTGCCACCGGTGTCAAAACGCCGGTGCGGCCGACACCGACTATAATATCGTTGACTTTGGTGGTAGATTCCTTGGGAGAAAATTTATAAGCCACCGCCGCCCGAGAAGCTTTACCCACCACGCCTAATTTTTTGAACATGCGATTCTCGTTGGCAATGACCACCACGCCATCTATTTCATAATTTAATTTTCCACGATGTTTTTCCCAATAATCTCTAAACTCCTGCACCTCTTTCAGACTTCGACAATATTTGTTATGCGGGTTGGTTTTAAACCCTATTTTTTTTAAAATTTCGTGCTCTTCTTCGTGAGTTTTCTGGCCCAAGCCGGTAACTAAAGAATAAGCGAAGGAGTCCAGCCGACGGGCAGCCGTTACGGCCGGATCTAACTGACGCACCGAACCGGCCGCCAAATTACGTGGATTGGCATAAATTTTCTCCCCCGCTTCTTCTTGCTCATGATTAATTCTGGCAAATTCTTTTTGGGGTACAAAAACCTCACCCCGCACAACAAGTTCCTTCGGAACTTGGATATTTCGATATTTCGATATTTCTAGTTTAAGAGGAATCGCTTCAATCGTTTTGAGGTTTTGGGTGATATCTTCTCCTACTGTTCCATCTCCTCTGGTTGAGCCGGTTTTTAAAAATCCGTTTTCGTAAATCAACTCGATGGCCAAACCATCAATTTTCAATTCGCAATAAAAACCGTCATCAATCGTTCGAGGGTCTAGCCGCTTCACCCTCTCGACCCACACCTGCATATCTTTTTCATCAAAAGTATCATTAAAAGAAAGCATCCGTTCCGGATGAGTAACTTTGGCAAACTTTTCGAGAGGCTTGTAGCCGGCCCGCTGAGTGGGAGAATCGGGGGTAACCAAATCCGGCCATTTCTGCTCCAAATCAAAAAGCTCCTTTTTTAGAGCATCTTCTACCGATTCTTCCACCAAAGTCTTATCCAAAACCAGCCGGCTATAACGGTACTTGTCGATCAATTTCTTCAGTTTTTCAACCCGAATTCTGGCTTCCTGCCTAGTCATTATGCTGATAAGTTAACACAAATTTATGAAAATTTTAAGCACCCTTAGGCCCCGATCATTGTCAAGGTTGAACCTTGACAATGATTTCTATAAAATTAAAGGATGTCAAGAAAAGTTATTTTCGCACCAGAAGAATTTTACCACATATATAATCGCGGTACAGAAAAGAGAAAAGTATTTCTCTTAAAAGCAGACTATGAAAGATTTTTAGCATTACTCTATTTATGTAATAACAAAGAAACACTCCACGCGAGTGACTACCAAGGCTCAACACTATCAGAAAAGCTCTCGTTAGAACGTTCAGAAACTATAGTGAATATTGATGCTTATTGTCTAATGCCTAACCACTTTCACCTACTGATGCAAGAAAAAGTTGAAAACGGTATCAGTAATTTTATGCAAAAGTTAACTACTGGTTACACTATGTACTTCAACAAGCGCAATAACAGAACCGGCGCTCTTTTCCAAGGAAGATTTAAAGCTACACATGCCAAAGATGATCGTTATTTAAAATACCTGGTCTCTTACATCCATTTAAACCCAGTAAAAATAATCGATTCTGAGTGGAAAGAAAATGGTATAAAAGATAAAAATAAGGCCAGTCAGTTTTTGAAAAATTATACTTATTCAAGCTATTTAGATTTTTGCGGAAAAAAACGAATAGAAGAAAGGATAATTAACAAAAACTCTTTGCCAGAATATTTTAACTCTATAAATAATTTTGAAAATACAACTAAATTTTGGCTAGATAACCCCATTGTCAAGGTTCAACCTTGACAATGGGGTTATTGAAAGTCGACTTGAAAGGCGCGAGTCACGCCTCTATAGGTGCCGACTGATTTAAGGCTGCTGCCCGAGCAATCGGCCGGAGTAAGGACAAAAGTAGCGCCGTTAGACATAACCGGCGGAAGAGGAGTGGGCGAAGGATTAACTCGGTTGTTGTAAAGACACCACTCCAAACCGCTTTCAGCGGCAAAAAGAGCGCCGACCGAATTTTTTACTTCGGTAATCAAGCGGATTTTGGGAACGAAAATGGCGGCCAAGCCGATAGAAATGGAGATCAAAATCCCCAAAATGATGGCCGTAAATATTATTACTACCCCTTTTTGATTATTTTTTAGCATTAAATGGTCTGGTAGAAAATTATTATTTAATCGCTCAAAAGTCTCTGGGAGACAGTGGTCTGCACGTCAATGGTAATGTTGTATTCCGGATTAGTACTACCATTGCTGACAGTCAGCAAAATAGTCACCCGAGGTTGGGCTTTATCGTTGGCCGTATTGCCGCTGACGCAAAAACCCAGCCGGGTAATCTGGGTGCCGACAGAGTTTAAAACCGTATCAACCCCATTTCCGGCCAGGCGCCGATGGAGATCAGTACCCGAAAGAAAGTAGTCAATATCGCCATTAACAGGATGAACAATGTTTAAAGAGCTGTAGGGCGAGGCGGGGCAATTAAGAGAACTCGGGGTACTAATACTGCTAACTCTAACTTCTTTGGCCATCGATTCCAAAGTAAAGCCGATGTTTTCCTGCACTTTTTGCACAAAAAAAGCCCGCCGCTGTATCTTTAGGGCTTGCACAAAAATTCCCGATGCCAAAACAAAAACTCCTGCCGATAAAGCAATAACAATAATCAGCTCGATCAAAGTAAAGCCCGCATTTTTGTTTTTAATATTTAAATATTTAAACATCTGTTTATGGCTGATACCAGTTAAAAAGATGGGTTTCGGCGTTAGTGGTTTTGGGATTTGATTTTTCGTCCCAAGTTACCGTCGAAATTACTTTGATTTCGTTGGCGGAAATTTTTAAAACGTCAATGGCTCTTTTGAATACAGTATCGTTTCCGGCGCTATATCCGAAAACTCCCGTGGCCATGTCTTTTTTTAAAAAAGGGTTGCCGCTTAAAAGCAGCAAGGAGGCCGAGTCCCATTGCACCCTCCAAGAGCCGTCCGGCAAAGATGCCCCAAAGCTATTGCCCAAAAACCAGTCCCGATCGCGAACATTACGAACCACCTCAACCCCCTCTTGGGCCAAGTTGGAAGCAATAAGACTGTCACGCAAAACCGCAGAACTATTGAGACTGGAGGAAATAAAAATAAAAATATCTAAAATGGCAATCAGAATAAAGAGCGAGGCAATCAGCTCAATTAAAGTAAAGCCGGCTTGATTATGAAGTTTTTTGGGATAAACGCTCAATGCGTTGCGGTTCAACTTCGGCATGGGGACGATTAATTAAAATCTATTTTTCCGGAAGGAAAGACGGCGATAGTCTTGCATCCCGAAGGGCAACTTTGATTTTCAAAGCCCACCGTGATGACAAGCGGCGCTTCGGAAAGAGAAAAGCGGTTATTCAAATAAGTTTTCGGATCGGGAGGCTCAAAAAAAACGTCGCCAAAAGAAGACTTAAATTTAACGTTGCCTTCTACGATTTTGATGGTCTGAAATATTAGATCAGTCCCGCTTTGATAATTACGGTTAGCGGAAGAGCAAGCGCCCTCTCCACCCGTATAAATCAGATAACTGTCCGGAGACAGATAGTGTAGACCGTAACCGCAAACGCTTTGGCCCTGAAACGTTAAACCGGCAATAGCCAGGTTCTGAGCTCGGCGCAGATCAGAAATAATGGCGGCGGAAGCTCTCTCTAAAACAGAGCTGTTGGTCTGCGCGCTTCGAAGGTTTATTAAAATAACAGTAGAAAAGACGCCCAGCAAAACAGAGTAGATAACCACCTCTACTAAAGTAAAACCGGGGTTTCCTTTCATAGTTTCTAACATCAATTCCGATTGAAAGTCTCGACATTATGGCAACTCAATACTAATAAGATCTCCCTGAGTTACCATAGTTTGGTTAAGATTTTCAACCGGAATTGTTTCGTTATTAATTTTTACTTTAATCGCCCCACTTCTTCCGTCTATGGAAAGAAAGGTTAAATCACGTCCATTGTGAATATAATCTACCTTTAGTCCGCTCTTGGAAGAAGCAATCAGCGCGTCAAAAACGCTCATTTTGTTAACCACTTCCCCCGTAAATTGCCGGGTAGCACCTCGTCCGTAATCAATCATCAAAGAGGCGGTCGCCATTCGGCCAAATTTAAAACCCAACAAATCCAAACCGGGAGTAGCAAAGTCCAAAGCCAAAAAAATGGCCACTAAAACGGCCAGGGTGGTAAAGTGTTTTTTAAGAGAAAAGTCTTTTGTCATTTTTAAATATATAACCTGAAAATGTAAGGCATTAAACTCGGTAAGAAAAATTTATTAAATAAAGCATAAACTATGGCCGCTCCTCCCAAAAAGGAGCCAAACGGAAGTTTTGTTTTTAAACTCCCCTTAAAGAATAAGAGCAATACCAAACCGACCAGCAGACTAGCGATCAAGGCCAGATAGATAATGGGCAAAATCGCCGGAAAACCAAAGATAAAACCAAGCAAAGCGGCTAGCTTGACGTCGCCCAAGCCCATTCCCCCGCCTTCGTAGTAAGCGTTGGCGAAAAGATAAATGAGAAAAAAGACTAAACCCGCCGCTGCTGCTGTCACTACATTTGTTAACGCCAAGGACCGACTTAAGAAAAAAACGTTTAACAAACCCAGTAAGGCCAGTACTATTAATATTTTATCAGGGATAATATAATAATCAAAGTCAATAAAAATCAAAACTATCAACAGGGCCAAAATAGCCAGCCAAATTGGTAACTGGTAACTACTAACTGATAACTGGTTAAATTGCCAAAAAAACCAAAAGACGGTTCCCGTTAACAACTCTACCAAAGGATAGCGCCAACTTATTTTTTTGCGGCAATAGCGACATTTTTTCTTTAAAAAGAAGAAGCTGGCTAACGGAATTAAATCTCTCCTTCCCAAAGCATGCCCACAATGCGGACACTTGGAGCGTCCTTTAACAAAACTTTCCTCTCTGGGAAGCCGCCAAATCAAAACATTCAGAAAACTACCGATTATTAAACCAAAAAGAAAAATAAAAACTGCTGGCATACCTTTAATTATATCACAAAACCGCCTCTTGGCGGTTTTGTTCTTTATAAGGTTCGACCTTTTTCAAGATCCAAGGTCGAACCTTGAGAAATTGAAGAAAAATATCGGCAAAAAGAGAGGTAATCGCCGTTGATAAACTTCCTATGGTTGTCCTTGATCGTAAACACAGTCGCTAGCCGCCGGAGTACAATTAGTTTTAGCGTCAACACCACCGTTCACTGGTGCTCCGCTCCACCCAGTGCTATTGATGTCAGTATCTTGATCCAAAGCTTTGGCCCATACTTCTAACTCGGCCCAAATGTGGTATTTGATTGGATTAGCGGCCGGACTCCAAGCATAACCATAACACTGCGCCGCTCCGCTGGTCCGTCCGTCATAGACATTGTTGGTGCAATCGGCCGCCAATAGATCACGAGGGATCTGGGTAAGACCCTTGAGGGTGGTCATAGTCGTAGAATCAAAGTATTTCCCGTTATCATCAAAAAAGAACTCCACCGCCGAACGCACTTGGTTAATATGGGCAATTCTGGAAGCATCTCTGGCTTTGGAACGGGCCGTGCCGAGCTGCAGCAAAAGAAGAGTGGCCAAGATCCCGATAATAGCAATAACAACAAGCAACTCGACCAAAGTAAAACCTCTGGATAACTTCAGCACATTGATTGGCCGAAGGTTGCTTTTCCTGCCACCACCGCCAGTTGGAAACATCTTCATAGATAGTGAATTGAATTAGGAGTTAGGAGTTAGGAATTAGGAATTTTAAAAACCATAATTCATAATTCATGCTTCATAATTCTATTTATATAGACTATTGTAACACTAAAAAAAGCAACTTCAATAATGTAGTTATCCACAGTACAGCTTAAATTATAAAACTTTCCCGTTTCTCTCAAATTCGAGGCAAAATCGAGGCTTGAGACGAGGCGTATACTTATACGGCGAGTCTCAAACGGAGATTTTAACGAAGAAGTTGAGGAAACCCGGAGGGATAAAATCACGATGAGCCTTTAAATCTACAAGGCTCCGTGATTTTAGCAGGGAAGTTTTAACCTGCGCCGACTAAACTGAAGATGGGAAGAAGTATCCCCGCCACTAGAATCCCCGCCCCCAAACCAAGCAACAACAGTAAAACAGGTTCAATCAAAAGAGACAGGTTCTGGATATCTCGATCCGCTTCGGTGTTATAAAATTTGAAAATATTATTAAGCATGAAGTCGGTTTTTCCCGTTTTTTCACCAATGGCCAACATGGCGGAAACTAAACGAGGCACCTCCGGATATTTTACCAGCACCCCGGAAATACTCCCTCCGTTCCTGACGCTTTCCCTGGCCTCCAAAAGAATATCTCTGAAAATATAGTTGCCCGCTATTTCCGAGGTAATTTTTAAGGATTCCAAGATGGGTACTCCGGACTTGATTAGGGTGGCCAAAGTTTCCGAAATTCTGGCGATATAGACGTTTCGGACAATAAGACCGAAACGAGGAATGATAATTTTAAAGCGATCCCACTGATAGCGTCCCGCTTCGGTTTGGGCATATTGCCTTAGAAACCAGAACAGAAAAGCCAAAACGATAACAATAAAAAAGATATAGTTGGTTATAAAATCCGATAAGAACATCAAAGCTCTGGTGATCAGCGGAATATCTTCCACTCCCGATTCGGTTAAAATCCCCAGCAGTTTGGGTAAAACAGTGGTCATCATCAAGATCCCCACAATGCCTAAAGCCGAGACAATAAATAAGGGATAGGTCATGGCCCCCCTGATTTTGGCATTCAAGTTTTGGCTCCGTTCTAAGTAATCCGCCAGATATAAAAGGGTTTCCTCCAGGCGGCCGGAAGCTTCCCCCGCCTTCACCAAACTGACATAAAACTCACCAAAAAGTTTGGGGGTTTTGGCGGTGCTGGATGAAAGAGAACTTCCGCCTCTGATCGAGTCGGCCATTTCTTTAATTACTTTAGCAAAAGAGGGTTTTTCGGTTTGCAGAACAATGGTTTCCAAGCCTTCCAGTAAAGGAATATCGGCGGCAATAATAGTAGAAAGCTGCCGAGTAAAAACCACGACATCTTTGCGACTTGGTTTGGAAAGAACAGACAAAACATCTGACTTTAAAAGGTTATCCTGGGCCTGAACCAAGCTTAAAATAACCAGGCCCTTCTGATGAAGGGCTCCGACGGCACCGTCCTCGGAAAAAGCCTCAATGGTGCCTTTAATAAATTTGCCTCCGGAATCTTTTGCTTCGTATGAAAATTGCAGCATGATTTTAAACTTTTAAGTTATTCTTCAAGCAAGATTTTCAGTTCTTTTGGATTCAAAGAGTGAAATTCGGCCTGTTCTCTGGCAATTTCTCCTCTTTTAACCAGGTCAGCCAAAGACTTGTTCAAAGAAATCATACCCACGTCTTGACTGGTGTCGATTACTACATTCAACTGTTCAATTTTCCCCTCCCTAATCAAATTGCGAACAGCAGAATTGGCAATGAGAACCTCGACTGCCGGAATCAAGCCGCCTTTGATTCCGGGAACCAACCTTTGAGAAACAACTCCGGAAATCGTATTGGCCAGCTGGGAAATAATTTGGGGTTGTTGGTTGGGCGGAAAACTATCTATTATTCTTTCCATGCTCTGGGCGGCATTATTGGTATGCAGAGAGGCAAAAACCAAATGACCGGTTTCGGCCGCTGAAACCGCCGCGCTCATGGTTTCAAGATCGCGCATTTCCCCCAGCATAATGACGTTGACATTTTCCCGAAAAGTAGACCGCAAAGCATCACCAAAAGAGTTGGTGTCGCGATAAACTTCACGCTGGTCAATAATACTGCGGTCGGAAAAAAAGTTGTATTCAATCGGATCTTCAATGGTGACAATCTTTTCTACCCTCTCTTTGTTTATTAAGTTAATCAGCGAAGCCATAGTAGTTGATTTCCCCTGACCATTTGGTCCGACAATCAAAACAAACCCCTGGGAAAGCTTGCTAAAAATTTTAATTACCGGGGGCAAATTAAGTTCTTCCACGCTTAAGATAGTAAAGGGAATATACCTGGCCGTAATGGCAAAATAACCGCGTGTTAAATAAATATTAACCCTAAATCTGGCTTTTTCTCCCACTTCATAAGAAAAATCGGCTTCTTTTTTATTTAAGAAGTCCGCTTTTTTTCCTTCTCCCATCATGGCCGTAGCATAACCTTCCAAAGTTTCCTGGTCTAAAACCGCCCGGTTATTGAGAGGAATTAAACGGCCGTCCACCCTGATGGTGGGAAAAACTCCCGGAGATAAATGGAGATCCGAACCTTGCTCTTGCGCCAAGAGCAATAAAAGTTCCTCCACTTCTTTTTTGTATTCTGCCGTCGTTTTCATCCCGAACGAAGTCGTAAGACCAAATCACAAGTTTAGATATGTAAGATGGTATTACGATTATTAATATATTGCTTTATCCCATATAGCCCGTTAGGGCGACTTCGTACGGGATTCATTTCTTTTTTTCTTCTTTAACATCTTGATTCTCCTCGTTTTCTTGTGCCACTTGCAAAAGTTCCTCTAAAGAAGTAAGCCCTTTTAAAACCTTAATGACCCCGTCCTGAAACATGCTAATCATCCCCTGCCGTTGAGCCTCCGTCCTGATTTTTGATTCGTTGAAATCAGTTAAAATAATCTGCTCCAGCTCGTTAGTCATAGCTAAAATTTCTACCACGGCCATCCGTCCCCGATAAGTCTTGCCACCGCACTCTTTGCAAACCGTTTCGGGCAAAGCCGGTTTGTAAATCTTATCCGCCCCAAGTTCTTCCTTGGTCAATGTTTGGCGGTAATTTTCCGGCATGGTTTTTAAGGCCTGATCAATGATTCTTTTTTCGGCCTCATTCGGCTTTGCTTCAATTTTACACTTCTGACAGAGTTTTCTCAAAAGCCGCTGGGCAATCACCAAGTTCAAGGTGGGCGCCAACAGATATTTTTCCACTCCCATATCAATTAAGCGGGAATCTCCCCTACCATGATCACATCGGGGTCTTGCCGTAAAATATGACGCAAACCGCTGGCAAAAGTATAGCCAATCTCCTCGTGAATCTGCGACTGATTAACCCCTTCCAGAAAATACTCGATCGGATCTTCTAAAGTAATGACGTTAATCCCCTCATTGTTGTATTTCCGCAATAAAGCATAGAGGGTAGTACTTTTTCCGGAACCGGTCGGCCCGGTCACTAGCAATTCGCCAAAGGGTTTTTCAATATTTTTTAAAACCAGATCCAAAGAAGGTCCTGATAAGCCCAAATCAGCCAATTCGACGCTGCCGGCCAGAGGATCGAGAACCCGCATCACGATTTTTTCTCCGTTGCGGGTGGGCAAAGTGGAAACCCGGAAATCTATCTTGCGATTTTCCAAAAAAGTGCCGAAGCGGCCGTCTTGCGGCAGACGCGTCTCGTCTATTTTCATTTCGGAAAGAATTTTAATTCTAGTCACAATGGCGGACAGAAGACTTTTAGGCAGAGAGAGGGTGGATTGCAAAATACCGTCAATTCTAAAACGAATCCGGATATTTTTTTCAAAAGGTTCGATATGGATATCGGAAGCTTTGTTTTCTACGGCATGCTTCACCATAATGGCCACCACTTTGGTAATGGGAGAATCGGCCGTAATTTGCTCCAGGGTTCCCGAAGCCGCTTGAATTTCCAGTTTATTTTTTCCTTCCGCCTCTTCCACCGGCTCCAAAGCTTCGTCCACTTCCGTCACCAGAGAAGTGTAATTTTTTAAAATCCGGTCAAAATCCCGATAGCTAATGGCAAACTTTTCCAAAGATAAACCCCGGTCTTCGGCCACAAACTTAAGAGCTTCCATGGCATCGATATCTTCAGGATTCAAAACGCCGACACGCAAAACCGTGTCTTCTTTTTCAAAAGGAATAATTTGGTAAAAACTGATGATATCTTCCGGAATTTCCTTGGAAAGAGTTTGGGCCTGATCGGCCTTGACTTTGGTGACATCAAAGATCGGCAATTTATAAATTTCCGATTTAAGATTAAGAAGAATTTCATCGCTAATGATGCCTTGTTCCACCAAGAGCCGTCCAAAGTCTCTGTTGTCCTTTTGGGCCTGATCCGCCAAAAGAGCGGCCTTTTCCTGGTCGATGACTCCCCTGTTTATCAGTTCTTCAGTTAAAGTCTGCGGGATTTTAATCATGTTTGCTTCGCAAACTAGTTTGTAAAGTTATAAAGTCCATCAAGTTTATAAAGTGGGATTTTTAATCTTCATGCTTTATTAACTTTATAACTTTACGAACTTGATAAACTTTTAACTAAAACGGCCTGAATGGATCCTCTCGCCCGGTCTGTCCCGGATTGACCGGAATAATTCCAAAAACTTTCAGTTGTTTGAATAAAATGCTGTCAAAAATGGAAAAATCGAGCTTGGCCGAACTAAGCTCGGGAGAAATTTCTCGGACAATGGCCGTTTCTACAACACTCGGCGCTTCAGCATTAGAAGCCAAAAGAAAAGCCACGGCCAAGCCAAAAAACAAGATGAGAATAACAAAAAGTTTTTCAGAATTATCAGCCATTTAAGTAATAAGCGTAGAATTTAAGCTCCAAGTTAAGCAAGCCAGTCGCCTCTTCGGCGGAGTCCACAGAAATAGTAAACTCTTGCACGTCAAAAATTCTAAGATTTTTTTCCAGGCTCTTAAATAAATCTACTACCGATTGATAAAACCCGGAGCCGCTTAGCTCGACTTGAATAACCTGATATGGAGAACCCGGATCTTGGGAAAGCACCTTGGAAGTCTTCAATTCTCTTAAGCTGATGCCGGATTGCCGAGAGGCTTCTTCCACATTCACCACAATGTCCTGTAATTTTTTGTTTGACGGAAGAATAACCCCCAACTGTTCAATTTCTGACTGTTTGGTCGAAACGTTCTTTTTCAGACCTCTTACTTTATCTAAAACGGCCGTCCTCTGGTCTAAAACAGTCTGCTTGGATTCGATGGCCACCTTAATTTCTCCAATGCCTTTAAAAAGCGGCCAAACCAAAACGGCAAAAAGGATAAACCCCAGAGCCCCCATTCCTGCCCCCATTAGTTTTTTATAATTCATCCCGTACGAGTTTTTATAATGTGGTTAATTAAAACACACAGTAAAAACTGTTTAAAAATGATTTTATTCAAATGTAAAACTCGTTCGGGATTCATTTTTCTTTAGTCAGCAGAAATTTATTTTTATCAAAAACAATCCGCATGCTGTATTCCAAAACCCCGGTGGAAAAACTGGAGACTTTATCAAGAGAAACATCCGTAACGGCTTCGTTGGAAAGCAAGGCGGCAATCTGTTTGGCAATGGTAGTAAAACTGGCCGCTCTGCCGACCACTTCCAATTTACTTTCGCTGATATTGCCCAAAACCGTTTTCATTTGCACTTGGGAAGAAGTAAGGTTTTGCACGCTAATCAAAACATTGGACCAAATCAAGTGGTTCTGCAAAAGACTGCCGATTAAAGCAAACTGTTTATTCAATAAAAGAGCCTCCTTTTCAAATTGTTTATCTCTTTGAGATTCGGTAGTATTAATTTCATTTTCCAACTCCGTGAATTGGCCGGTTAAAGAAGAAGTGTAGAGTTTAAGAGTAACAAAAAGCAGGAGGCTGATAAAAACCACCGCCGCCCCCATATAAAGAGGCCGGTTTTCTCCCGGTACGTTTATTTCCAACTTCCGCCTTGATTCCGGCAGAAGCGAAATTGTCCCTCCCTGCTCCATAGTTGGTTTTTAGTTGTTGGTTTTTAGTTGTTGGTAAAATCAACTGAAAACTTAGAACCCGAAACTGTTTAACTTACTATATTAATTATACTAAAATCTTCTCTTCACCAAAAACTAGTTACCAACAACCAGTTATGCTCCGCGCATAGCCAGGCCGATAGCAATCGAAAAGACCGGCCCCAATTCGGCAGTAAGAGCACCGATTTCTTTGGGATAAACCAAGCGAGCAAAAGGGTTGCCCAAAGAAACATCCATTCCCAGTTTGTTTTTAAAATATTCTATAAATTGAGGCATGTTGGCTAAACCGCCAACCAGAATAACCTTTTGCACTTTGGTGCTCTTGGCCGTTTCGTAAGAAGAGATTGTTTTTTTAGTTTCAAAAACCATCATGTCAATCAAAGAAAGCATCGCTTCGCTCACCACTTTCACGCCGTCAGACCCCAACCCGACCGTTTTTTTCAGTTCTTCAGCTCGCGCCAAACTAACCCCCATCGCTTTGGCAATGGATTTGGTAATTTCGAATCCGCCCAATTCGTAAGTATGGCCTATTCTTTCATGGCCTTTGTCAACCACCAAAATAGAGGTGCTCCGTCCGCCAATGTTAACAATGGTCAAAGGACTTTGGTCGTTACCCACCAAAGACCGGATCAGACCGATGTTTTCCAGTTCCAGAGCAGTTAGGTTAAGACCCGCTCCGTTGGCAATCTTTTTGTATCGCTCCGCTTCGTGTTTAGGTACAGCGGCCAAAAAAACTTCAACCGTCAGAACAGATCTGGGGGACGAGCCTGTCACACTAGGCGGCGAGTTAGAAGCGGTTGGTTGGTTAAGGGAGGCCGAGTTAATAATGGACCAATCGATAATGACGTCGCTTAAGGGCAAAGGAATATATTTTTTAGCCTCGAAAGGAATAGTTTTGGCCAGATCTTTTTCCGAAAGATATGGCAAGGAAATAACCGTCGAGAAAGTGGAAAAAGAAGGAATAGAAGCCACGGCATTATTGCTTCCCAGTTTGGCCCGTTTGATTACCTCCTTGATTCCCCAAATGATGGCCTGATCGGGCAATTTAGTAATTTTTTGGTTGGTTTGAATGGCTTCTTCTTGATTTTCGAGTTGGAAAATACCATAATTCAGTAATTTAAAACGGCCCCCTTCTCGGGTTAACTCTACAATTTTGATAGCCGAGGTCCCAATATCGACACCCAAAGAACTCCTTGAACCAAATTTAAAAAAGGAGGTAATACTCATTAAGTAAATTATAGCATATATCAATGTCAAAGTTATCCATAGCGCCGATTAAAAACTTTTTTCTTGATCTCTTGTTTCCGGTCCGCTGTTTAATTTGCTTAAAAAGCAGTCCTCCGACTGAAGGGCAGGAAGACTATGTTTGTTCATCGTGTTTGGAAAAAGTAAAATTTAAAGTTGAACCGGAGTGTACTTTTTGCTCCTCTCGTTCTTTGAATGGCCAAACTTGCCCCTTTTGCCGCCAGGACCACTACTTAGATTTTCTATGGGCGGCCGCCGATTATGAAGAGCCGATTGTGAAAAAAGCGCTTTGGGCTTTTAAATATCGTTTCATTAAAGATCTTCAAATGCCCCTGGCCAATTTGCTCGAGGACTACTTGCGTCGAAAAAAAATAGACAAACTTTTAGAAAATTACCATCAGCAAATACTGCTTGTGCCCATTCCCCTTCACCAAAGACGCTTCAACTGGCGTTCTTACAATCAATCCCAACTTTTGGCTCAAAGTCTAGCCAAGAAATTTAACTTAAAAATGGAAAACAATGTCTTGCTAAGATTGAAACATAAAACACCTCAAGCCGAGTTGAAAGATAAACGAGAGAGAACAAGAAATTCCAAAAATATTTTCGCTTGTCCAAGATCCGATCTTGTACAAGGCAAAGTTGTGATTCTGGTGGACGATATCTCCACCACCGGCTCCACTTTGGACGAAGCCGCCAGAATTTTAAAAAAATCCGGCGCCGAAAAAGTAATCGGCTTAGTGGTTGCGAAGGGATAAGAATAAGGTTTACTAACCATTGCACTGTTTTAAGAATTTGATTATAATAAAGTCATGAAATTCTACACTGACGATTTGTTTAAAAAGGTACGCGAAAAGAGAAAAAGTGAAAAGTTGTCTTTAAGAAAATTGGAATCTTTCTTTGGTATACCAGATACCACTATATCAAAATGGGTCAAAGATATAGCGAATGAAGATCCAAATTTTTTACGATCGCAAAAGTTGGTAAATGAAACAAAAAAACGCTATTTGCCCACTTTCAATATTAATAACGTCTCAACAAAAAAAGCTAGGCTGATATGCTCTATTTTTTATTGGTGTGAAGGATCAAAATACCCCTCATCAAATTGTATCGCGTTTTGTAACAGTGACGAAAGGATGGTATCAACATTTCTTTTTCTCTTGCGCAAGGCTTTTAAATTAGACGAGAATAAATTTCGCGCACATCTTCAACTACACAACACACATGATATAAAAAGGGTAACTTCTTATTGGAGTCAAATGTTAAATATTCCTATTGATAGATTTTGGAAACCAACCATAACGAAACCAACAAACACAATGAAAAGATTAAATTATAATGGCACCTGTACAATCAAATATTTCGATGTTAAACTTTTGCAAGGTCTTATGGGAATTTATGAAAATTTTGGATATATTCGGAGGGATGCGTGAATGGTTAAACGAGCGGCTTGCTAAGCCGTGACGGCCTTTAAAGCCGTCTGTGGGTTCGACTCCCACTCCCTCCGCAGTATTGGACTGCTCGCGTATAAAGACGCGAGTTGTTCTTTATTTACGCCATTCTTGCGAGGTTCTATCGCCCCATGTATTCGCTTTAACTCCTTTGACGCGTCTTCAAGATATAAAAGCGGTTTTTCTATTGTAATACTTATCTTTCTGTCTTTTAGCAGGAGGTTCGATCCTAAATTAGTGAGTATGCTTTTTCTTGTTTCTAATCCGCCTTTTTCAAAAGATTCTTTTGCTGTTGTGGCGAATTGAAACATCTCGTCCGCTTTCTTAATCCATTTGCCTATCCGGTCGCTTGCGTCTTTCAGCAGTTCTTCTAACCGTATCCTCTCTTTGTTGAGGTCGCCCTTCATTTCTTTATATTCTTTGTCCGTAAGTTCCTCGTCTGCGCGCATATTATTAACCCTCTTTATTTTCTCGACGACCGCTTTATATGCCTTTTGGACATTATCAATAATTTTAGTGATGTTACCGGCTTCTTTCTTGTTCTCCTTTTTGTATAAATCCAAAGCCCATTCTGTAAATTCTGTGTGAATAGCAATTTTATTTATCTTTGCCTGTATCTGCCTGCTTATCTCTTTTTCTTCAATACATTTTTGGGTACAGTTTGGGTTTTGGCTTCTTGTGCAGTGGTAATAGGTGTAGTGGTGAACATTGCCGTTTTGCTGTCGCTTAACCTTTTCTTCGGCTGTGATTGAGCTTCCGCACTCACCGCACCTAATCATGCCCGTAAAAGCGAATGCGTGGCTTCTGGGGCGCGGTTTTCCCTTTCGGCCGAGGATTATCTGTATCTTGTCGTATTCTTCCTCTGTAATCATCGGCTTGTGTATACCTTTATACCAGTTGCCACTTTTGCGTGGATATTCAAAAGAGCCGTAATAAAATGGATTGGTAAAAAGATAATAGGTAGCGGTCTTGCTTATTGGCCTGCCGCTAGGCATAGTAAGTCCTAATTTCTTATGAGCCATTTTCTGTATCTGCGGAACGGAGTATGAGCCGGTAAGCATTAGGTCAAACAATTCTCGCACCAAGTCAAAGCGTGTTTCGTCCGGCAGGATTGTCTTGTTGCCCTTAACGGCATATCTGTCATTTACATAACCGATTGACGCCGGCGCCGGATAAATGCCCATCTCAACTTTAGCTCTTAATCCACGCTTAACATTTTGGCTTAGGTCGCGGAGATATTGATTAGCCATGCCGAACTCTACGCTCATCATCAAAACATTATCAGTAGGATAATAGTCTTTGTCGTAAGCTCGGATGTGTTTTATTACTTCCTGTTGCAACATCCAGTTAATACTTCCACCGTCAATCGGGTTTCTGGCCAGTCGATCTAACTTCCAGCAGATAATGCCTTGCGCTTCGCCTTTATGTATCTGCTCTAACATTTGGTTAAAAATCGGCCGGCCCGGCTCTTTAGCCGATTGGGATTCATATAGCGGTTTGCCTATAATCTCCAGTCCTTCCCGTTTGGCTAACTTCTTCAGTTCGTCTATTTGTGAATCAATAGACAAAACTTGCCGGTCTTCTGATTCGGAAGATTTACGGGCGTATAGAAAGTATTTAATTTTCGTTGGGTTAGTGTTCATAAAACCTTAAAGGGGCGACCTGGTTGCCCAACCACTTATCCCTCGCGGAATAGTATTGCTGGCAGATCACCCCTTTAAGGGCAACAATGCTAAACAAAAACCGCGAGAATATTATGTGGTTATGGGCAACGGAATAAATATATCATATTTTTATCGGAACAACTATTCATCCTGTTTATATTGCTGGATATAAAAATTAAATAGCTTCCGTTTGTTCTGTGCTTTATTCCTTAGATGTTGATCTTTTGTGGTACTGAATGCCCAATCTATCCCATTCATACCGCACTTAGGATTTTTCCTAGCACTAAGTATAAAGTTTATATGTTCTTCTCCTAGCCACTCTGCTATTTCAAGGCATCTGTAATCTTCTCCGGATTGTGCTTGCTCGCTAAACTCGGTCAGCGTCGTTCCCTTAAAAGAGAATTTATTTATAAGCGATTGCCTCTTATCGTTATTATAAATATTGTTTACCGAGGGGATATCGTTTGTAGGCAGTTTTTCCGATGACGGAAATTCTGCTTGCGGTAAGTGGGTTTTATCTTGGTTTACCTTGTTATTTTCCGTATGCGGATTTCTGCCTACGGAATAGTAGCGAGAAATAAGGTCTTCTCTTATTGGTGCAGAGATTACATATTGATTGCTACTAAATTCCCATTTGCCGTGTACTATTTTCTTGTTTTGTATTGCTGTTATCACGGGCACATTGCGATACTTTGTTTTTCTAGCGGTAGCTACCCATTGGGCAATCGTTCTCTCCGATTTGCCCAATATCTTGCCTAAGGTGCTCTCTTTTGGGTAGCACTGGCCGTCTTTATTCATGAAACACGCTAAGGCAGCCAAAAGTGCAAGAACTTTCTCGCCGATTTGAGCGATTATGCCGGATTTAATTCCCTCATCGAATATTTGGCTATATTGTTTCGTTCCCTTGGTCATTAAATATTTCATTAACTTTTTCTGTGATTGCATCTTCAATAAATTTCCCGATGAACTGGTTAATGGGATAGAATAGGTTTAAATTCTTCTCTCCTAGTTTCTTGGCTGGATAAACAAGACGGTAGCCGGATTTTCCTAATCTGGTAAAGACAGCCACACTTCCGACATAATATTTTCCATCCAACACAAAAGAGGCAAAGGCAATTAGCCCATCTTTGGGTTTTACTGGAGATATTTGGATTTCACTTATGGAGGCTTGTTGATTCATGTTTGTTCACTACTTTTTGGGATTCTGCTGACAGATAATCAAAAAGGGCTTTGTGGAGTTCGTAGGTTCGGTTGGCTTTTTCCGTGGCTTCCTGATCGTTCAATTCCTCTCCGAATTTTCGGAAGTATATTTGTTTAAATTCTTGGACTGCTTCTGGTGGTAGCATCTTGTTTCTCAGTATAAAAGAAGCACCCGGAGGTGCTTAAATAGGTTCATTTGCCCCAAACCCAACTTGTTTAGATTTTTCCTATACTAAATTGTTATTTTAGTCGTATCAAAATTATATGAGAGTAGCACTAAGAAGCAGTTTTAGCGCTGCCAAGTAGCTTTATAACTCTTATTGGAAGATTCAACCTTTAAAGCGCCCTGTAGCCCGCCTCTCTTTAGCTTTGTGTATATTTTGCTAGTTACGTCCTTAATTATTGTAATCTTAGCAGTTTCTTTGGTAGCAAAATTAGTTAATCCATGATTATTTTCATCTTTCTTAATTCTTATGGCCTCAAATAATCCGTCAAGGGTTCTTGTCATGCCAATTTTAGGATTAAATAATGCCCATAATAGCTTATAAGGACGGGAGTTAATCTTGCCTATAAAAATTTGGTGCGGATTATGGTTAGGCACAGATAAAAAACCCCTGCCTTTGTTCTCAGACAAAGTCGGCATTATTTTATCTCTTGTTGCTGGCCATTTCCCCGTAGCAATCTCACCGCTATTATTAGCCAACCTTGTTGCTCCAACTTGATCCGCCATTTTATATAATTCTTCAGGGTTTTTTATGGTTAGCAATATGCGAACCTTAAGCGGATTTTTTCTAATCATCACGACATCCAATACTCTAAGACAGCTATTAAATCGTCCCCTAAGGTATAATTTTAAATCTTGGGCCTTGAGTTCGTTTCTTCTTTCTATGTTTAACAGCTCGGCCTTCATATTATCTTCGGGCGGATATAATTTAAGAGCTTTCTCAAAATCTTCTTTGGACTTAACCGGATAGTTCAGCATCTCTCTAGAGATTGGGCTCGCTTCCTCTTTGAATGCTGGCAATAAGTCCTTTTCTTCGTCCAATACAAAATCCATACTTTCGTCTGGATGAAGCGGCCACCCTTTAAGTAGCCGCTGTAGTATGTTCCTTTCAAATTCTAGTGTTTGATTAGCGTCTTCTTTTACTTCTGTATTCATAGTTACTTCTTCATTACTTATTAAAATAGGTTTTAGAAGTTGGGGTTAAAACGTAGCTTTTTGAGGGGCCTGGTTCGTGTTAATGGCCTACATCTTCTTATTCTACCCAACAAATAGGTTAGTTGACTTAATCCACCACAAAAAGCGCTGGGATCTAAGTCTTGAGCGTCTAAAAATAGGCTATCAAAAGCATCTTTAGCCGCTTGCTCATAATCAGGAAGTGTGGAAAATCCTTTGGATTCTTTTATTTTCTTGGTTTTATTCATTTCATGTTTCACCCGCCTTTCTTGACTATAATCTGGCCCAAAATAGCCCTTTCGTCAATTTTCCGATAGTCCTTTAGGAGGAGGGACATACCCATACTCTTTTAGAATTTCTTATCTTATGGGAGTTTCTGTATTCTTTTGCCCCCACCCCTCATCTTTTATACTTATTTTTCTAAATATAAATAAATAATTAAATAACTTAAAAAGTTAAGTGTGTTTGAAAAAGACACTTCACTTTTCAAGTGTCCTACACTGGGGGCGGGAAAATAGAAGGGGGTGAAATGGGATGGAAT
>Ga0209542_10005151_pt1 | contig 26402 bp, 28 predicted proteins | sample RifCSPhighO2_01_FD_184028 | JGI IMG/M metagenome (GOLD analysis project Ga0209542, IMG submission 184028) | Soil microbial communities from Rifle, Colorado - Rifle CSP2_plank highO2_0.1 (SPAdes) (version 2) | ecosystem: Environmental > Terrestrial > Deep subsurface > Rock core/Sediment ...
GAGGGTTTAGCAATCGATCAGGAAAACCAATCAGCTTAAGCCAAATTTATTTGATGCTGAAAAACCCATTTTATTATGGAGAATTTGAATACCCGATCGGAAGCGGAAACTGGTACAAAGGTTCGTATCAACCGCTTATCACAAGGGAAATATTCGATAAAGTCCAAAAACAACTGGTTGTTCCCGTAAAATCCAAGTGGGGTAGCAAGATTTTCACCTTCAAAGGACTATTTAAATGTGCCTCGTGTGGATCAAGCTTAGTTGGAGAAGATAAATATAGACAAAGAAAATACGGCGAGCCACGATACCACGTTTATTATCACTGCACCCGACAAATTGATTACGATTGCCCTGAAGATTACGTAAGTGAGGAGGGATTGGCAAAAGCATTATTTAGATTTATCAATTTCACTTACATCGCCCACCCGCAAACTCTTAATCTAACCGAGGAAATTCGGGGAGGCATAAGCGAGTACAAGAACGTCAGAGATGATGTACTCCTAAGGCAGGATATCAACCCAGACGAGAAAACAATGGACGTAAGGGACTACGCAAGGCACGTCCTAAGCAATGGGGACATAGAGAGGAAACGCCAATTAATTCAGCTTTTCAACGAACAGCTGTATCTTCATGACCGAAAGGTCGTATCTTCGAGGGTAAAAAGGGTCACTGAATAACAAAGGTACGGTCCGAAACTCCTAATAAGAAAGTGGACGTTTAGCAAGCCAAGTCGACCCATTTGAGAGCTTACGGTCGCTTAGCGTCCAGTCTTGCTGGGGGACTAGGATTCGAACCTAGATTGACAGATTCAGAGTCTGTATGCCTACCGTTAGCAGATCCCCCAATGTATAGTAATTTTACATCACCATGCCCACTTTCTTTCTTATTTCTGCTTTTTTAGCCGAAGTCCTGGGTACTCTGGCCGGCTTCGGCTCTTCCACTTTGCTCCTGCCTGTGGCCGTACTTGTTTTCGATTATCGCCAGGCCTTGGTCATCGTGGCCGTATTTCACCTCTTTGGCAACTTCGTCCGGCTGGGCCTTTTCCACACCGGCCTCGACCGGCGGCTTCTGGTCAGATTTGGCCTCCCCAGCCTGATCTTTTCTATTCTTGGCGCTCTTCTCGTCGCCCACATTTCCCCCGCCCTTCTCACCCGCTTGCTGGGCATCATTCTGATTCTGTATTCATCATTGTCTTTATATCGGGACTCCTGGCACTTGCCCGCCTCCGCCACCGCCACTTTCATAGGCGGCAGCCTCTCCGGATTTTTGGCCGGCCTCGTGGGTACAGGCGGGGCCATCCGCGGCGCCTTTCTCTCCCCCCTGCGCTTAAGCAAAGATCGCTATTTGGCTACCGCCGCCGCCATCGCCATCATCGTCGACCTGGCCCGAACGGGTGTTTATCTCCGCCAGGGATTTTTCGCCACCGGTTTTTATTCTCAAATCCCCCTCCTGCTTATCCTAAGCTTCGTCGGCACTCTCGTTGGCCGGCTCCTGGTCAATAGGCTTTCACTAGCTCACTTCCGCCGCTTTATTTTCTTGGGCCTTCTTCTCTCCGGTATCAAATTCGTCCTCTAGGCATTAAAATTAAAGTCATGCGCAAAGTTTTAATCTTGGTCACTACTCTGGTTATTTTGGCCCTGGCTCTTGCCGCCTATTTTTTCAAGTTCGCCCCTCGCCCCGATTACGTCCTCAAAGTCCCCTCCGTTTCCCCCTGGCAGACTTATACCGATTCCCGATATCGCTACTCAATCAGTTACCCCTCCGATTTTACGGTGGTTCAGGATAGCCAATACAGTATCCGCATTTTTCACCCCCCCGCCCAGTCCGGCGCCGATCCCGTAAATTTTGTATATGTCTCGGCCTTTCCCAAAGACACTCCTGCCCAAAACACCGACTTTTTAACCGCCCTTTCCGCTCTCAAAGTCAACCAAACCCGTTCTCTGGCCGAAGTCGATTCAGATCAGGACCAATGGTTCACTTATACCCGTCTGGAAGACGCCTCGATTTCAGCCACACCCGCCAGACTATTTTTAAACTCCCAGCCCTGGAATTTACCCGAGGGTTCCCAAGAGCTTATGTATTATTTGCAAAACCCTGACGTGGAATTTCTCATCGGTGGTTTCATCGAGTCCCCCGATCCTGTCCAAAAAATCACCCGGTCCCAATTTGACCAAATCGTCTCGTCATTTAAGCTAGATTAAATAATGTACAAACTGTCCCCATCCGATTTCAAATATCTATACGAGGATTGCAAGCACTGCTATTACCAAAAAGTCAGGCACAATATCACCTTGCCCAGCATTGGTATGCCCGGGGTCTTTTCCAAAATGAATGCCCTCCTCCAAAATGCCATCATCGGCATGGACCTGCAGGAAATCAATTCCCAACTCCCCCCCGGGAAGGTTGAAGTCAAAGAGGGTTTTTTAAAATCCCAGCCCATCCCTTCTGCGCGCGATTGCTACATCTCCGGACGCTTCGACATCGCCTCCCAACTGGAGGACGGAACTTATGCCGTCATTGATTTTAAAATTACCGACCCCACCGAGGACAAAATCCAAAAATTTTTCCCTCAGCTCCACGCTTACAAATTTGCCCTCGAGCATCCCTCTTTTGGCTCTCCCCGCCCTGTTAGTCAGATGGGTATAGTCGCCATCAATCCCGAAGACATCTCTTTCCCCGGGGAAAAAGTCATATTCACCGCTCACCCCCGCTTCTTCGCCATCGACGAAGATATGGATCGGTTTTATGGTTTTATCAAAGAAGTTTCCGCTCTTTTAAACGGCCCTCCCCCTCCCGATAATCCCAACTGCTCCTGGTGCAAATATCGGCTCTGTTTCCGTCCCTCATCCCCGGTTCAATCCGACCTGCCCTTTTAGTAAAAGGTATATAATTACGTAATGGGAATTGATTGGACCAACCTGTTCAAAAAGTACAAGAACCTATGGGTTGCCCTGAAAGACGACGAGAAAACTGTCATCGCTAGCGGCCGAACAGCAAAACAGGCGTGGGACGAAGCCAGAAAAAAAGGAGCATCGAACCCGATTCTCACACGTATCCCAGGCAGGCTGATCTCATATGTTGGTGAGTCAAAATGAAGTTTTTATACAAACGCTATGCACCTGGAGTAATCCGTCCGGTAATCCCTATAGAGATACGATCTAGTAACAAACGGCTGAGATACGAAGCTCTGATAGACTCCGGAGTAGATGAATGTGTTTTTGAAGCTCAATTGGCCCAGATATTGAGTATAAATTTTCGCCAGGGCATCAAACGGGTGATTGGGGGAATCACTGGAGTGGAGCAATATTATTATTCCTGTCCGATAACTATCTTCGTGGGAAAGTTGACCATTGAAACTAACGTCGGGTTTATGCCAAACATGCCGGAATTTGAATATGCAGTTCTAGGTCAAAAGGGATTTTTTGAAAACTTTTAAGAAACTAACATCAATGACCTACAAAACCCCCTTGATTTTGGCCGCCTTGGTAGCCACCTTCTTAGGCCATCGTCAATTAACAAGCGGAAAGGTACTGTCCCAGACGGCAGAAGTAACCCCCACGGCTGTTCCCTCGCCCACACCCTCCCCGACTCTCACTCCTACCCCAACTTTCACCCCCCGCCCCACCCGCGTTCCCACCCCCATTCCCCAGCCGCAGTTTACCCCGGAGCAAATCTACAGCTTTACCCAAAAGTACGGCGGGCAGTACGGCGTGGACTCCAACGTCATTCGCCACATTGCCCTCTGTGAATCCACCTTCGATCCCCTTGCCCGGAATTATATCTATGCCGGACTGTTCCAATTTGACGCTCGGACCTGGAAAGTCTACCGCCAAAAAATGGGTGAAGATCCCCACCCCGATTTGCGTTATCACGCCGAAGAAGCAGTCCAGACTGCAGCTTTTGCCCTGTCTTTGGGCCAGGGGCGGATTTGGCCCAACTGTCAGCCCTAAGGAAATTTATTAAATAGCTCCACGTCTCGGGCCAAGGCCCTGCCCCAATTTCCGGCTATATCATGGTTATCGCCTGAGTAGCTATAAAAATTATATCCGAGCCCCAGTTCCTTAAACCTGTTTACCAAAATTTCTCCCCATTCATAAGGCACCGACTGATCCTGCGTCCCGTGGTGGACATTTAAAGGTACCCGCACCAGTTCCAGATTGTCAAAAGCCGATACTCCTTTGTATTCCTCCGGCCGAAACAGCTCTTTCAATTCTTGTTCAAATCTGGCCAGTCTTTCTCTCCTTTTCGGGTCAGTACTATTGCGTCTGGCAAAATACAGAGCCGATTCCGGCCAGGCCGTTACCGCCGGTGCCCACAATGTCGCCGCTTTCACACACATATCGCACACTTCCAAGACTCTCAACGTCACGTCTCCTCCCATCGAGTGGCCATACATATATATTCTCTCCGCATTAGCTCCCTCAAGACGCGGTATACCTGCCATCATATTTAGTACATCCACAGCATAATTAATCCGCGACACCAATCTCCCCGGCTCTCCTTCGGATTTGTCATGCCCCCGGTAATCCGGCTTGAGCACCAAAAACCCGGCATTGGCAAAATAAGCGCTGGTATTGATATAGGAGTTTTCGGTTGAAAATACTTCTGGCTCAATATACCCGTGGTTGACAATCACCACCGGCCACCCGCCCGCCGGGGTGTCTCCCCTGGGAACATTCATCAGCGCGTACTGTTTCAACCCGTCCGACTCAAAACTCACCACATACGATATAAATCCGCCGGTTTCTCTAACCTTTCTCTCAATTATTATTTCACTTGCCCAGCTTCTCTCTTTCAAGCTGTCTATTGAGTAGGGGTTAACTCTCACCCGCTCTTCGTTAGCTGTGTTTTCCGGCTTTGGTTCAACAGTCTCTTGTTTATCTTTAGGCCACAGCCACCAGCCGGCCGCCGCCGCCCCCAATATCAAAAGTCCCAACCCCAGTATTTTTGGCATGTTTTGCTATGGTACACTTAACCCCATGCCCAAGTCCATCCTGATGTTGCTCAGCCTTGCAGTTCTTCTAGTCATTAGTGCTTTTCTACTCCTGAAATCAAAGTCTCAGCCTTCCCCAACCGCCACTTCCGCCTTGCCTTCTGTGTCCGACTCGCGTTACGTCGATTACTCTCCCGCCGTATACGCCGAAGCGATAGCCAAAAAACGCGTCCTCTATTTTTACGCCACCTGGTGTCCCACTTGTAGTGTCGCCAACGAAGATTTTACCGTCAACGCCGCCCGGATCCCCCAAGACGTGGTCATTTTTAGAACCAACTACGACTCCGAGGTGGAACTCAAAAGAAAATACGCCATCACCTACCAGCATACTTTTGTCCAGGTGGACGAAAACGGCAATGAGCTAGCCAAATGGAATGGCGGCGGCCTCACCGAGCTCATTTCTAACTTGAAGTAGATCATGATTCTCTTAATTGGTTTTGCTTTTCTTGCCGGCGTCGTCACCATTCTCTCCCCTTGCATTCTCCCCATTCTCCCCGTTGTCCTTTCCGGATCTGTCGCCGGCGGCAAACGTCGCCCGTTTGGCATCGTGGCCGGCTTTGTCATCAGTTTTACATTATTTACTCTCTTTCTCACCACCATCGTCAAAGCCACCGGTGTCTCTGCCGATTTCCTCCGCCTCATCTCCGTCGCCGTCGTATTTACTTTCGGCTTATCTCTCCTCCTGCCCGGTTTTCAAGCTTTTACAGAAAAACTATTTGTCGGATTGGCGCGCTTTTCTCCCACAGGTGGCCAAGGGTTTTCGGGCGGGCTGTTACTCGGACTCGGGCTGGGCCTCTTGTGGACTCCCTGCGTCGGTCCTATCTTGGCCTCGGTCATTTCCCTTGCCCTCACCGGTTCAGTCAGTCTGGCCGCTTTCGCGATTACCCTAGCCTTTTCTCTCGGCACCGCCATTCCCATGTTTATAGTGATTTATACCGGCCGCTCCGTCTTGGGCCGCCTCCAACCCTACTCGGCTCTGATCCAAAAAACTTTTGGCGTTTTAATGATTTTAACCGCCGCCGCCATCTATCTAAACCTCGATCGCAAATTCCAAACCTTTGTCCTGAATGTTTTTCCCAATTACGGCCTGGGTCTGACCCGCTTCGAAAATAACCCGTTTGTCAAAAACCAGCTGGAATTACTTCGCGCCACTCCCATGCCCGAGACCCAAATCGGCCGTCCCATGAACGAGCTTACCGATTCTGCATTACCGGATTATGGTGTGGCTCCCGGATTAATCCTCGGCGGCCAGTGGTTCAACACCGATCCCATAACTCTTGAGTCCCTGCGTGGCAAAGTAGTTTTAGTCGATTTTTGGACCTATACCTGCATAAATTGCATACGGACTTTACCCTACTTGAAATCCTGGCATGAAAAGTACAGTGAAAAAGGATTAGTCATCATTGGTGTCCACACTCCCGAATTTGAGTTTGAAAAAAATCCTGCCAACGTCCAAAAAGCCATTGCCGACTTCGGCCTTAAATATTCCGTCATGCAGGACAACGATTACTCCACCTGGAACTCCTATCGCAACCGCTACTGGCCGGCTAAATATTTAATCGACAAAACCGGTCATATTCGCTACACCCATTTCGGAGAAGGGGAGTACGACGCTACAGAGAGTGTCATCCAGCAATTGCTCTCGCTCGATATGCCAATCGTTAATCCCTCATACCAAATTACAGCCAAAACACCGGAATTGTATTTGGGCTCCGCCCGACGTGTTCCGGGCTACTTCACCACCACTGGCGTTTGGGACTACTCCGACGAATTTGCCCACCCCACGGCCGGTGCCACCCTCACTCTCGATTTCGAGTCCAAAGATGTCTTTCTTGTCATGCGGCCGCAAGAAAATTTGCCCGGCCGCGTCAAAATTTATTTGGACGATCAAGAACTCGACACAATTTCGGTTGATTCGGATAAACTTTATGATTTAGTCCGTCTCCCTGGCCCCGGCCGCCATGACCTTCGACTGGAATTTTTGGACTCAAATTTGGAGCTTTACGCCTTCACTTTCGGATAAATAGTGCCAATTTTCCCCAAGGCCGCTCCCAAAAGCCCTCCTCCAGCTACATCCGAAATCCAATGCTCTCCCAAACTCACCCGCGACACCAGCATCACGGCCGTATACACCGCCAGTCCGATTCGATACTCCCTCCTTTTAATCATCGGCCAGGTCAACACTGCCAAAAACATCGTCCGGTAACTATGCCCCGATGGGTACGAGTTTCCTGTATCCACCCCGGAAGTGGGAAAAGCAAACGGCAGTTGATATCTGTGATAAGGGACCGGTGGATTTGGGTGATACAAAAAGGTCTTCCCCCAAAATTCTATCCCCATCCCGGCCAGATATATTGCTATTACGGCCGCCGTCTTTCTCCAATCTTTTCGCGCCCGCCACACCACCACCCCTACCAATATTGTTGTCACTTCAAAACTTCCCGCCAGGCTAAAAACAGACAACCCGGTGTCCCAACTCCGAGGTACCAAATTTTGCAAATACCCGGTTGTCCACACATCAACCGGCCCGGTTGATCCCAAAATTACCGCCAAAGATAAAAGCCCAAACATCGCCGCCGCGATCCGCATGTGGATATGATACACTAAAAATAATAAACGCCGCCTACATCAGAAACTTTACTTTTGGTGCCGAAGATGGCCTATCATCCACCGTCGGCCTGCTCTCCGGCATTGCCAGTGCCAATGTCCCCCAGACCACAATTTTGGTTACCGGTCTTATCCTCATCTTTACCGAGGCCATGTCCATGGGCGTGGGCAGTTTCTTAACCGAACAGTCCGTGTCCGAATTCAAAACCCACCACGATCTGCCTCTATCCAAATCCCTTCCCGGGTCGCTGGTCATGTTTTTTTCCTATCTTTTCTCCGGCCTCATTCCCCTTTCACCTTACATCTTCCTGCCGCCCTCTTCGGCTCTTTGGTTCTCGGTTGCCCTGTCTTTGTCATCGCTTTGTCTCTTAGGCCTAATAAACGCCCGCATATCCGGCACAAACCTCTTTCGTCAAGCCCGGCGCATGCTCATTCTTGGCGGCAGTGTCGCCGTCTCCGGCGTCTTCCTGGGCGTATTTTTAAAGGGCATATAGTCTGATCCTCTTTATACCTCGTCGCGATTGGTATATACTCCGTCCTATAACATGACACCAGGAATCAAAGACAAAGAGACTGCCATGGGGGTGGCCGAATCAGCTATACAACAAACGCTCGCCTTGGGCGAAGCCGGCGCACCGGTTGGATCCATCCTAGGAGAACAAGTTGAAGGTTTTATTCTGATGTATGGGCCCGAGATGGCCATGGTCAGACTTGGTAAACTTATCCCTGAAATGTCGATAGCAGGTAAAGTAGCCGAGCTTAATGAAGTAATAGGACAAAAATGATACAAATTCCCCAACCCACTCCCAACTACAAAGTTTGGCAGGAGGTAGGTAAGCCTCTTGCTGCCAGCGCGTCCTTAAAAGATAAGATCCAGATTATTCTCACCGCCGCAGTCTGCGCTCCCTCCAGCCACAATTCTCAACCCTGGTCATTTCACACTGATAATAATACTATTTGGCTCGAGCCGGATTACCACCGCCACCTAGCCCACTCCGATCGTCATAGCCGGGAACTTTATCTCAGTCTTGGGGCTTGCCTGGCCAACATAGAAGTAGCCGCCGCTCACTGTGGATTCGGCCCCAAAACCCGCCTGGTTTCCGCCGCCGACCGGACATCCGTTAGAGTGGATTTGAAAAACACCCGCCCCCCCAAATCGGATTTGTTTTCAGCTATTTCTCAACGCGTCAACTACGATGGCCCGCACCAAGACATCCCCATCCCCCCCAAAGTAATTTTGGAAATGGAAAAATCATTTGCCGCCGGCCCTGCCAAACTCCAGCTGGTTACCGACTCCCCCACCAAAAACGCCATCGCCGATCTGGTCGCATTGGGCGACCGGGAAATATTTACCGACCCCAAATTTATTGCAGAATTAGTTCGCTGGCTCAGAGACGCTTCCACCTTAAGAAAAGACGGCATTCCCACCCCAGTACTTGGATTGCCGCCTCACCTCCGGCGAATGGCCAGCCAATTTCTCCTCTCACTCAAACCCGAGCAAATTGGTCCCATGACCGAAGCCGATCGCCAAAAAGTCGCTTCGTCAGCCGCCATAGGAGTAATTTATTCCCAGAAAGACAATCCCCCTTCTTGGATCGAAGCCGGTCGTTTGTACCAATTGCTATCACTCAAGTCCGCCCAGGCCGGAGTTTATATAGGGGCCAGAGCCGTCCTTATTGAAACCGGCGATCTTCACCAAAAACTCAACTCCGTCTTGGGTCTCAAGTCCGTTCGTCCCCTCATGATGTTTCGCGCCGGCTATCCCGTCGGGCCGGACCTGGCTCACACCCCCCGTTACCCGGCAGCCGAACGCATGGCTGTTCAAATGGAAAGCAGGTGGGTAACCCCCCCCGCAGATAGACCGACAATTTTCAAAATAGAAAAAGACTTGACCTTCAACCGGTTGGTTGAACAGTTAAATCCGGCTCAAATAGAGACCGTAGCTTACACCGAGCATTACCTGCCAGACTTGTTTAGCGCCCTAAATCCCGCGCTAGATCCCAGGTCCTCGGACTATGTCCAAAAACTCCAGGAATTTATTCCCCGCAGATCCTCAGCGTCTGATGGAGTCTGGATCTACTACCCCCATACCCGAAAACTAGCGCATCTGCCTTCGGAAGAGGATTTTTATTCAATTATCACCGCCAACAATGCCAGGATTATCTCGGGCCCGGCCCAAAAAAGACTTCGCCAGCTGCGGTTTGGCGTGGCCGGCCTTAGCGGATCCGGCACAGAAGCGGTCTTGGCTCTCGCCATGTCCGGAGCCAGATACTTTCGCCTGGCAGATCACGACTATCTCTCAGGCAGAAACAAAAATCGAGTCACCGGCCAAATCGGCGAAAATAAAACTTGGAATTTAAGCTGGCGCCTCTGGGAACACAATCCTTTCCTGGAACTGGACCTTTACCCGGAAGGCATCACCCCGTCCAATGTAGCAGAGTTCGTCCAAAATCTGGATTTAGTTATTGAGCAGACCGACTCCTCCAGCAAGTTTTTGCTCCGTCAATCAGCCGATTGTCCCATCGCCATGGTCACAGATTTGGAAAATCCGGTTATCGAGCTGGAGAGGGATAACAAGCCCTTTTTTGGCGGCCGGGCCGACGCCAATGCCATAAATGCCGAGACTATGGCCCAAATCGGCTCACTTCAAGAGTCTACCTGGTATATCGCCCACCTAATCGGCCCCGACAATCTTACCGCCGGCAATTACCGAAACTTTCAGGATATTTTAAAAGGCGGCGCCAATGCCTATAGCCAAACGTTCATAGCCGTTCAATCCGGTGGTGGAGCCATTGGCCGTTTCGTCATTGCTTTCGCGGAAGGAAAGCTTGACGCTCTTCCGGATTCTTGGATCATTCGCACTCTCCCCGCTCAAAAAAATGAGCTGTCGGATCAGGCGCGGGCCAAAAAGGAATTTTTCTCAACTTTTGCCGCCAGATTCCCCCGGAAATGACTCTCCCCATCTCCCACAAAAATCTTTCGGGCGGCCGCAAAGTATACACCCTGGCTATTCCCAATTTAGGCCTATTCGAAGCCCTGGATATTCCCGCCACTTCTCTAACCGACCAAGAATGGCGTCTCATAACTCTGGCCAGACAATCCTATGCCAAAATTTGGGGCGGCGCCAATGTCTATAGGAAAATTGAAAATGATCCCTTCGACGGTCGGCCTCCTCACAACGCTCAATATCCAACCACCCATCAAATTGCCAAATATGTTTCCCCCTCAGGCAGGGAAAAGTTTTTTACAAACCGGAAAGTCACTCTCAATCCCGGCTCACCCCTTTTTGACGATATAGTCTTTTGGCAAGTTTCCCAAACTCCCCTTTGGGACTTTATAAAAAAAAAGTTAAAAGCTCCTCCCGAGTTTCAAATAGCCGCCATCTCCCGGACCGGAACCTACCCCTATTCAGTTAGGGATAAAAGCGAACTTGATCACGATATCACCGCCATTTCTTGGACCCTGATGCAGGTGGCTACCACCCAAGCCGACAATCATACGTATTTTTCCTGCCAGCTCTGCGCCGAATTTCAAGACCGCGTTCTTACCATTTCCACTCCGGACCATTCCCTAACAAAACTGAATTTCTCCAAAACACCAGATGTTTTAGGACTCGCCCCCAGCCAACCCGTCAAACTGGACAGGACCAATCCCTACGTCCGCGATCATATTTTTAATTTTCCCGGATATTGGACCAACAATTCGGACTTATTTACTCTTCTTTCAAATCTAGCCGCAGACTCCCGCTTCTCTCTCCCGGACTTCTCAGGTATTGTCTCTCGACTTCCAATCACTGCTCCGGCAGGCATTACCGATTTAATTAAACTTCTCACTCGCCCCCGTTATTGCAAGTATCTCATCCCTTTGATCAATCATCCGGGTCAAATCAACCCCCGTCTTACGGGCGACCAGCTCCGTCAGGGTATTCTAGACTATGTCGGGGACGGTCCGTTTTCTTCTACTCTTATCCCCAAAAATTGGCGCCAAAGCGCTCTTAATCTTTTACAATCAGCTTTTGCTAAGTATTCATCGGGGAAGTAATCTTCTATACTGAAACTTGTTATGGAGTTGGCCATTAGCATCTTCACCGCTATTTCCAATCTCGTTCTCGGACTATTTACGTATCTCAAAAACCCCAAGAGCGCCACTCACCAGCTTTTGGCCTTTCTTGCCGCCCAGATCAGCATCTGGTCCATTCTCAACTATATCTCTCTTCACGCTCCCACCGAAGCCTCCACTCTTTTTTGGATTAGGGTCGACATGCTTCCCGGCGCCCCCATGGGACCCACCCTCTATCTCTTGGCCAACACCTTTCCCGGCCGAAAAATCAACATTTCCCGCTCCAAACTGACTGCCATAATATTTTTCGTTCTTCTGACCATGCTTCTGGCTATATCTCCCTACATGTTCACCGCCGCCATTTTCGAAAGCAGCAATATTCGGGCAGTACCCGGTCCGGCCATCGCTGTCTTCATGTTAAATTTTATCGGCTTTTCGCTTCTGACATTTATTAAACTAGTCAGCAGACTAAAAAAATCGTTCGGATTAGAACTGGCGCAAATCAGATACCTTCTTTTTGGGATAATTTCCACATTTACCCTCATAACTACTACCGATCTTTTGGGAGTAGTCCTTCTCAAAAGCAGCTTCTTTGTTCCTTTAGGACCCTTATACAGCCTTCTTCTCATCGGATCGATTTCCTATTCCATCGTCAAACACCGCTTCCTCGATATTCGTTTGGTTGTCGCCCGGACGGTGGCATATACCCTGTTGGTATTGATTGTGGGCTTTGTTTATGGTCTTGGTGTTTTTGCCATCGGTAAATTCATTACCGGCCAGCAAGCGGCTATTAACGACGTGGTCATTTCCACCGCGCTCGCCCTCGTGATGGCCATTTCATTCCAAAGATTGAGATTATTTCTCGAGCGGCTTACAGACAAAATCTTTTACAAGGAGAGCTACGACACCAATAACGTCTTGGGAGAGTTGAGCAAAGTCATGGCCGCTACGCTTCATTTAGATAATTTGACGCACAGTATCCTCGAAATCTTGGTCTCCCAGCTCAGGTTGTCCAAAGCCGCCTTTATCCTCTTCGACGATCATCACATATCTTCAGTAAAAAGTGAGGGTTTTGCTTCCACTCCCGATTTGGATGAATCCGAAGTCGATTTCTTAAGTCAGACCAGAGACGCCCTAGTTTTTGAAGATCTTGACGAGAGTCCTCAAAAAGCGATTTTGCGCCGTTTAAATTTATCCGCCGCAATTCACTTGCGCAGTGAGGGCGTGCAGATTGGCCTTCTCGTTCTGGGAGAAAAACAATCTGGCGACCCCTATTCTCACCAGGACTTGCAGCTGTTGGAAATTTTTGCCCCGGAAGCTGCAGTAGCCATCCAAAATTCTGAAAGTTACGAAGAAATCAGACGTTTCAATATCACTTTGCAGGAAGAGGTCGAAAGAGCCACCTCCGATCTTCAGTCTGCCAACGAGAAACTAAAGATTCTCGACAAAGCCAAAGATGAGTTTCTCTCACTAGCTTCCCATGAACTTCGGACTCCCATGACCGCCATCAAAAGCTACGTCTGGATGGTTCTAAACGGTAAGGCTGGCGTTCAAAACCCCACCTCTCAAAAGTATTTGCAGCTGGTTTTCGACTCCACCCAGCGCCTCATCAACCTGGTCAATGACATGCTGGACATCTCCCGTATCGAATCCGGCAAAGTCCAGCTCCGTCTGGAACCCTTCGCGGTTTCCGATCTCATGTACCAGGTGATGGAGGAATTCAAAGCTCGGGCCGCGGACAAAAAAATCACCTTGGCGCTTGACCCGATTCAGCCGCTGCCGTCTCTCACCGCCGACCGTGACAAAGTTTTGCAAGTTCTGGAAAATTTGGTCGGCAACGCTCTCAAATTTACCCCCTCTGAAGGCAAAATAACCTTAACTGTAGCCCGGAAAGAAAACTTTATAGAATTTTCAGTCAACGATACCGGCAAAGGCATTGCCGAGGCAGATTTCCCCAAATTGTTTACCAAGTTTGAGCGCGGTGCGCCCCTCACTACTCTTTCCGAACCCGGCACCGGACTGGGCTTGTATTTGTGCAAACAATACGTCCAGTTGCATAAGGGGACTATTAATGTAAAATCGAAAGTAGACCAGGGGAGTACATTTTCATTTACGCTTCCCTTGGGTTAGGGGCATGGAAGACAAAACCAAAATCCTCGTCGTCGAGGACGACCAGGCCTTAAGAGATTTGTACGTCATTATTCTTCAAGACGCCGGCTTCGCGGTGGATCAAGCAGCAGACGGTGAGGAAGCTTACGAGCTTCTCAAAAAAGGCGGATACGACCTGGTGCTTTTGGATATAGTCTTACCCAAACTGGACGGCATCCATCTACTGGAAAATTTACACCAGAGCCCCCCCTCTCTCCCCAACAAAAAAATTGTCGTCCTCTCCAATCTCGGCCACGACGAGATCATCGGCAACGCCATTTCCTTGGGAGCTAGTGGTTACCTCATCAAAAGTGACTATACCCCGGATCAAATCGTTACTCGGGTCAGGGAGTTTTTAAACGACAAGTAGTCTTCCAATTTGGGATTTGTGATTTGGGATTTGAACATTGTATTATTTAAGGTATGGTCCTGCCCGATGAACAGCTGGCAGACTTGGTCGTCAAAGCCGGTTTAGCCGACGCCGCCAAAATTACCACCGCTTTCGATCACGTCAAACGCGCCAGTACCACCTTCGAAGAAGCCTTGTTGGAAAAAGGCATCGTCTCCGACGAGCAGTTGGGTCAAATAGTTGCGGGCTATCTCAAACTTCCCTTCGTCAATCTTGCCAAAGCGTCCATTCCGGAAGATGTCTTTTCCTTGATTCCCCCCCTGGTCGCCAGAAAACAAAAAGCTGTCGCATTCTATCGCGGCCCGGAAGGTGTCAAAGTCGCCCTATCCACCCCCCCGAAGGCTGAACTCCTGGAATTGTTGGCCAAAAAGACCAACTCCAAAATCCTTCCTCACTACGCCACTTTTACGGACATTCAAAACACTCTCCATTTATTCAAAAAAGATTTACAGGTGGAAGTGGACAACCTTCTCAAGCAGGATATTGGCCGTCCCACCACCATTTCCGACGATCCTCCCGTCGCCAAAATTGTCGATTTGCTCATCGACACCGCTTATGAAGAAAAAGCTTCGGATATTCATATCGAGCCCCAAGAAACCGTTTCCCAAATTCGTTTCCGCATCGACGGTATGCTCCAGGACGTGGTCTCCGTTTCCAAATATCTCCACGACCGGGTCATCACCCGCATCAAAGTTTTGTCAAATCTGCGCACCGACGAGCATCTTGCCGCCCAGGACGGCAAGATGCGAGTTCCTTTGGAAGAAGAAAATCTGGATATCCGCGTTTCCATCTTGCCTATTGTAGACGGTGAAAAAGCGGTTCTCCGTCTGCTGTCTTCCAGGTCTCGCCTGTATTCCCTGCAAAATTTGGGTATGAACGAAGTAGACTTGCAAAAAGTCTACCACGCCTATTCTAAGTCTTACGGCATGATTCTCTCCACCGGACCCACCGGCTCAGGCAAAACCACCTCTATTTACTCAATTCTCAAAATATTAAACACCAGAGAAAAAAACATTACCACGGTAGAAGATCCCGTCGAGTATCGCATCATGGGCGCCAATCAAGTTCAAGTCAACACCAAAACCAATCTGACTTTTGCCAACGGCTTAAGGAGCATCCTGCGCCAGGACCCCAACATTATCTTTGTGGGTGAAATTCGCGATTCTGAAACCGCCGGCATTGCCGTCAACGCCGCCCTTACCGGCCATTTAGTCGTTTCCACTCTCCATACCAACGACGCTGCCACTGCCATTCCTCGGCTCACGGATATGAAAGTCGAGCCCTTTTTGGTCGCATCTACCGTGACGATCGTGGTGGCCCAACGCCTGGTCCGCCGAATTTGTGACAATTGCAAAATCCACCTGGAACTTACCTCAGAAGAGCTGGCCAAAAATTTCCCCTCCGAAGTACTCAAGCGCAACTTAGGCGCCAAAAAAACCCTCACTATCTCCAGGGGTAAAGGCTGTAAGATTTGCCGAAATACCGGCTACGTCGGCCGCATCGGCTTGTTTGAAGTGCTGGAAATCACCCCCGATATCAAAAAATTAATTACTCAAAAAAGTGACGCCGACGTTATCGCCCGGGCCGCAATTTCCGAGGGCATGAAAACCATGTTCGACGACGGAATAGAAAAAATCATTCATGGAGCCACCACCGTTGAGGAAGTCTTGCGTGTCACCAAATCCGAGTTTGTGTAAAAACATGACCAAGTCTTCTCACATCTCCCTGTCCACTCCGGAAAAAATAGCTTTCTTGGGCAATTTATCCACCATGCTCGCCGCCGGCATCCCTATAGTGGAAGTCATTTCCTCGCTTCTTGAGGATACCAAGGGCCACCAGCGGGAAATTCTCCAGGCCCTTCACGATGACCTGCTTCAAGGCAAACGCCTCTCGGACACCTTCGTAAATTTCCCTCGGGTTTTTGACCGGGTGACAGTCAATCTCATTCGCGCTTCGGAAGAGGCCGGCACACTCGAAACCACCCTCAAAGATATCAAAGATCACATTCAAAAAGACATGGAGTTTTCAGACAAGATCAAGTTTGCCATGATTTACCCCGGCTTAATTTTAACTTTATTTTTGGGCGTTCTCATGGTCATTCTTATTGTGGTCATACCCAAAATATCCACGGTTTTCAAAAGCCTCAAAATCGCCTTGCCCCTGCCTACCAGAATTTTGATCTTTGCTTCAGATATTATCCTCAAACAGACCTGGTATCTCTTGGGTGTCCTAGGAGCGTTCGTGCTGACTCTTTTTCTTCTCTTTCGCTACAAAAGCCGATCCGTTCAGAATTTACTCTTCAATTTGCCATTGATATCCGGCCTGGTCAAAGAAGTAGACTTTACCCGTTTCAGCCGCAGTATGCACCTCCTTCTTTCCTCCGGCATTCCCATCACCACGGCGCTGGACTTGTCCCAAGCCGTAGTCTTGAGCGCCAAAACAGCCAAGATTATCGCCAAATCCCGGGAAATGGTCACCTCCGGCAAACGTCTTTCCGAGGGCTTTCGGCTGGCAAAAGGTTATATGCCCACCATGATGGTCAAGCTCATTGAATCCGGGGAAAAAAGCGGTGGCCTGGAAAAAGCCATGGGTGACATCGCTGCCTTTTTGGATTACCGGGTTACCAATGCCCTAAAAGCTATAACTGCCATCATCGAACCAATGTTATTAGTCGTCGTCGGTATTTCGGTAGGAGGTATGATGCTGGCTATTATTGCCCCGATTTATGGTCTTATTAGCCAGGTGGGGTCGCGATGAAATTTTCTCGGGGATTTACTTTGCCGGAATTACTCTTGGTCCTGGGCATAATTGTAATTTTGCTCTCAGTTTCCGTGGGCAGTATCTTACGCCCCCAACGTCAATCCACTCTCTCAACGACTGCCGAGTTACTCCTGACCGATTTGAAGTCCCAGCAGCAAAAAGCCATATCCGGTCTCACTGTCGACGGCTCCGGCCCTTCCGCGTTCGGCATTCATTTAGACTCAAACCAGTATCAAATTTTTTCCGGAGCGGTTTACTCTCCTTCGGACACCGGCAATTTTACTGTCGATTTAGATCTCGGTTTTGAGTTTACTTCCGACTTTTCCCAAAATAGCATTGTTTTTAGCCCAGCTTCGGGCGAAACCGGCGCTCTCAACACCCTCACCCTGACCGATACTCAATCCGGTTTCAACGTTACTTACACTTTCAATCGCTATGGCGTGGCCATTTCCCAAAACTAAACCGGGGCAGTCCTTGGTTGAACTTCTCGTCGTTATCGGCATGTTTGCCGTTATCTCCCCGGCTCTTTTGACCGCCTTTGTCGCTTCCCGCCAGGGTCGGGTCCAGACCCAGTATCGTCTTCAAGCTGTCGCTTACTTAACCGAAGCCAGTGAAGCCGTTCGCTCGGTCCGGGAAAAAGGCTGGACCACTTTCGCCGTCAACGGTATATATCATCCGGTGGCCAACGCCTCGGATTGGTCACTGGCCCTTGATCCGGACACCCCCGCTCCCGGTCTGACTCGTTCCATAGAAATAGCCGACGCTCACCGCAATGCTTCGGGGGCCCTCGACGAGACCAGTACCACGGTCGATCCCTCCACCAAAAGAATCACCATCACCGTCTCCTGGTCTGCCCCTTATTCATCAAATGTTTCTTCGGTCTTTTATCTCACTCGATATTTGGACAACTTAGCTTACGTCGAGACCACCATTGAGGATTTCAATGCCGGAATAACCACCAATACCGCCGTTCAAGCCACCGGAGGCAGCTCCACCGACGGCGAAGTAGTCTTAGGTGGCGGTGGTCACGGCGACTGGTGTCAGCCGGATTTGACCCTGGCCCAAGTCGATTTGCCCAAAAACGGTGTCGCCAATGCCCTTACGGCCATCCCCGCTACCGTTAGTTCATCCGGTTACGCCTTCGCCGGTACCGGCAACAACGCATCAGGTGTGGCTTTCGCCCGGGTAGACATTACCGACACGGATCCCCCTTCGGCCTCAGTGTCCGCCACTTTCAACTCCAGCAACAGTATAAAAACCAATGGAGTGTTTGGCGAAGCCAACTATGCTTACCTGGCCACGGATACAAATAACAAAGAAGTGACCATATTAGGTATGACTGACGGATCTTATTCAGAGGTCGGACAATTTGACGCTCCCGATAATGGTGACAGTAACTCAGTTTATGTCTCAGGAAACGTAGGTTACATGACCACTCACGCCCAAAACAACGACTATTTTTATACCTTTGATCTGTCTGAAAAAACCGGTTCCCGCACCCAACGGGGGAGTGTAGAGATAGCCGGCGTCGGCAACAAAATTCAAGTCATAGGCAATTACGCTTACGTAGCGGTCAACAGTTCCTCTACACCGCTGCAAATTATCAATATCCAAAACGCCGCGTCTCCGCAAATCGTGGCCCAGGCAGTTAATCTGAATGACCAGGGCGGCACCGATATTTTTGTTAATACTTCCCAAACCCGGGCTTATCTAGTCACCAGCTCTTCCAATTCCGGCCGCGAACTATTTATTCTCGACGTTTCCAATCCTTCCGGTGACCTGCCGGTTCTGGCCAGCTACGATACCTTCGGCATGAGCCCCAAAGGCGTCACGGCGGTTACAAACAACAAAGTGATCATGGTCGGCACCGGCGGCACAGAATACCAGGTAGTCACTTACGACGACTCCACCCAAACAATTTCCAGCTGTCCCAATGGAACCGGCTTATTAAATGTCGATACTGGCGTCAACGGCGTCGCCGCCGTCATCCAGCCCTCAGGGGGTGCTTATTCCTATATCATTACCGGTGATACCACGACCGAATTTAAGGTTATCTTGGGAGGCCCCTCCGGCCAGGCTTCAACCAACGGAAACTTTATAAGTCGTGTTTACGATGCCGGGCTTTCCACGGCTTTCAATCGCATGTTTGCCACAACCACTCAGCCAGGCGGAACAAGTATTCAATTTCAAGCTGCCGTCGCCGATCCCAACCCGGATTGCGCCGGCGCCAATTTTGTGTTTCAGGACTTGGGCGCCAATGGCGCTCTTCTTTTGGACGACGACGGCACCGGTTACGAAAACCCCGGCCAATGTTTCCGCTACAAAGCCGAATTTACTACCTCCGATATCAGCAACTCACCCACCCTTTTCGACGTCACCGTCAACTATTCACCATGAAAAAAGCCTTTACCCTGATCGAACTTCTTATCTTTATGGGCATTTTAGCCGCTCTTTTGGGTATCCTCTCCCAAATATTAGCTTCGGCACTTGCCGTCCAGGTCGAGTCCCAAACCGCTTCTTCAGTTCACTCCGATGGTCGCTATCTGCTCTCCCGTCTTACCTACGATGTTCGTCGGGCCTCTAATATCACTTCTCCCGCCTCAGCCGGACTTACCAGTCCCACTCTCACTCTCACCATATCCGGTTCACCCTACACTTACGCCCTCTCCGGCACCGACCTGCAGCTGACGACTCCCTCAAGTACCGACAACTTAAACAGCTTTGCCACCCAGGTTAGCGCTTTTTCTGTCTCCCGCCTGGGCAACTCCAACGGTGAGCCCACCATTACCGTCAGTTTCACCGTCACCGACAGGTCAGTTTCCGAAAATTTCCAAACTACCATTAGTACCCGTACCAATTAATGATATGAAATCCGGCCAAGCCCTGATTATGCTTTTAGTTTTTGTCGCCGTTGCCATCACCATCACTACGGCCGCTATTATGATCCTCTTTACCAATTCTCAAGCCACAGCCGACGTTTATTCCGGACAATCCGCCTATGTTCTGGCCGAGTCGGGGGCGGAAAACGCCCTCATTCGGCTCCTGCGCGACCCCGGTTACACGGGGGGGGACACATTGACAATAGGTACCGGTATTGCCACAATATCTGTAACCGGGTCAGAACCCAAAACTATTACCTCCATCGGCACCGATGGTAATTATCAGCGCCGCATTCAGATAGTAGTTAGTCTGGCCAACAACATTTTATCCGTTATATCTTGGAGGGAAATTTCCCCCTGATCTCATGGCCAATTCTCCGCTCACAGCCGTCAATATCTTCCGCGACAAACTCCTCATATGCGTCGCCCGTTCTCCCAAGATATATGAACTGCGATTTTCTCCCTCTTCCATCAAAGATCTGGAAGTGGTCAATCAATCCGAGCTGGACAATCAGATCAAATCATTTGTCACCGCCAATTCTCTCAAACCCACGCCTCTCTTGCTGGTTTTATCCTCACAAGTAACTTTTGAAAAAGATATTACACCTATCCCCCAGGCCAGCCGTAAAGAAATTATCCAGTCATTTTTAGATACCGTTCCCTTTGCCAGCATTAGTTTCAAGACTTTCCACTACCAGGACAAGGATATTCTGGTCGTCATCAATCGCAATCTCTACGACGGTATTAAACACGGCTTTGAAGCCTTGGGTTTTAGCGTCTCCGCCGTCATCCCGGCTTTGATGCTCGGTCTGGGATCCAAAGATACTTTATCGGCCGAGGCCTGCCAGCTGATTATCAAAAAAACCGATTTTATAAAAAACAACGATTTTCTTTCCGAAACCACCGAAATTGGATCATTTCAACAAAAAGAACAGCAGTTTCTCAAAAAGCACAGGCTGTTGGTTGCCCTGTTTTCTCTGTTTTTTATCGCCTCAGCCCTAGGTACTGTCTATTACTTCTATGTGCTTCTTCCCCAATCCACCGCCCGCAAAAGTGTCACCGTTCCCACCATTCGTCCTACCCGTACCCCTCCCACTCCCACCCTAACTCCCACCCCCACCCCCGGCATCCCCATTTCCTCCCTGAGCCTGCAAATTCTAAACGCCTCCGGAATTCCCGGCCAAGCCACCGCCCTCCAGCGCCAACTTACCCCCTTGGGCTTTTCTTCGATCAAGACCGGCAACGCTTCCGTCAATCTTTCTCGGCCCTTAATTGTCTTTTCTCCCCGGGTCTCGGTCGACGACCGCAATCGGATATTGGAAATCATTCGCTCTCTTTACCCCGATAATTCAGTTCAGGAATCCGCCCAAGGTCAATACGACGTCATCATTACTATAGCTAAATCCCAAACTACCCCTTGACAAACTTTTCCCCCGATGGGCAAAATAAAAATAGACATGAAAAAAGCCTTTACACTTATTGAACTTCTAGTTGTCATCGGAGTACTCGCCATTCTTCTTACTATTACCCTCATTGCTATCAACCCCGCTCGTCAATTCGCCCAGAGCAACAATACCCGCCGTAGGAGTGATATTAACGCCATGCTCAATGCCATTCATCAATATTCCGTAGACAACCGGGGGACCATCACCCCTCTGGGTATTCCAGTCGATGACGGTGACCCCTTAAACGGCAGTGAGGCGTTAGTTATCGGCAGCGGTGTCGGCCAGGTAGATATATGTGCACTCTTAGTTCCTACTTATATTTCCGCCCTCCCGGTTGACCCTCAGGACGGCTCCAGTAGCGACGGTAATGGCGCTCCGGTTTCAGATTGTACTCAGGCTTATGACACGGCTTATACTGTGGTCCAAAGCGCTGTCGCCACCAACATTCGTATCACTGTCGCCGCTCCCGGTGCCGAAATCGCAGAAATCATCACCGTCACCCGCTGACCTTCGCAACTTCAGCGAAGTAGATAGTTAATCCCATACCCTCCTTTTTAATTCTTGCTTTCGCAATCTAGATATTGTACCTTAAAACTCAATTAGGAAAAAAAGACTGACATGCGTCTTCTGCCATCCCTCCTTCTGATTTTTATAGGAGCGTCTTTTGCAGCCGGCATCCTTCATCTCACCATTACTCGCGTCCAGACATCACAAATTCTTCCCGCCTGTACGCCGCTTTCCAATTCCGGAGATTACGATACCGCCCAAACTGCCGCCATCTGGGCCGGTCAACCTCTCGCTCCTCAAGTTTTGGCCGAAAAAATATCCCCCCCAAAAATTTTAGGCACCGCCAATACCTCCCGCAAATGGATCGAGATCGATTTGTCGGAGCAAAAACTTACCGCCTACGAAGGCACAGGTATTTTTTTGGAAACCAAAATTTCCAGTGGCCTCTGGCACAAAACTCCCACCGGCTCTTACAATATCTGGTACAAGATAAAATATACCAAGATGGAAGGCGGCGTCCCCGGTACCAAATCCTATTATTATTTACCCAACGTGCCCTTCGCAATGTTTTTCAAAGGGGACTACGGCATCCACGGCACCTATTGGCACACCAATTTCGGCCGTCCCATGAGTCATGGTTGTGTCAACTCCCCCACGCTTGCCGCCGAAAAGCTCTTTTACTGGACCGACCCTCAGGTTCCCGCCGACAAAAAAGTAATCCGAGCCACCGCCGACAATCCCGGTACCCCGGTAATTGTTCATGATTGACCACTTATGGACCTAATCAGCCGCTTTGATTTTATTTTGGAACTGGGCAATTATTTACTGATAGCGATGTATACCGCTCTCTCCGTCTCCTGGTGGAAAAAACGTCGGGAAGCCCTTACCCACGCCCTCATATCATCACTTTTGGCGTGGGTCATCGCCGGGTTTATCAAAGATATAATCCCTACTCCCCGACCGTTTGTCCAAAATGGCCTTATCCCCACCGCCAGTATCAGTGTAGGTACTGGTGGTTTTCCCTCTGCTCACACTGCGGCGGCTTTTGCCCTCGGAATTTCCGCTTTCATGCACGACGGCCCGGTAGGCACCCTCATGTTAACCAGCAGTCTGCTGATCGGCGTACTGCGGGTATTGGGCAACGTTCACTACCCGCTTGATATTTTGGGGGGCGCTATTCTCGGATCCGTTATTGCCTATCTGGTATTCCGTTTCCATCCCCGGTCTTGACATCTTGTCACTCAAAGTGATAGAGTGCTAAAGCAATCTCTATGGCATTTTCTTTAACCACCGGTTCCAAAACCCCCGCTCTTCCCACATACCCCGTAGTCGCTCTTCGGGAAGGAGTAGTTTTTCCCAATACCGAAGCCCATCTCACTTTCGGTCGCCCCAAAAGCAGTTTAGCCATCGAAGCCGCCGTCAAAAACAACAACATGATAATTTTTGTGGCTCAAAAACAACCCTCCATTTCTCCCCAAGTCGAGGATCTTTACCAAGTCGGCACTCTCTGCCGCATCGAGCAAATCGTTCCCTATGGCAACGAGTTCTGGGCCCTGGTTCAAGGTATTAGCCGGGTCCATCTCCGCTCCTTCACCTCAATCGATCCCTATTTCATTGCCGAAATCGAAGAGATCCCTGATCAAATTTCTACATCGGACAAACAGGAAGCCTTAGCCCGTCAGCTAGTCGCGGAATTTAAAAACGCCTTCAATATGGGCAAATCCGTGGAGTTTCCCGTGTTTATGCGCCTCATGTCTGGAGTTTCTGCCACCGAACTGGCCAATCAAGTAGCCAACTCTCTGGATTTGCCCACAGCCGACAAACAGGCAATTTTAGAAATTACCTCTCTCGAGGCCAAACTGGAAAAGGTTCTCGCCAATTTAGTTCATGAAATTCGGATTCTCGAACTGGAGAAATCTATTCATGCCAAAACCCAAGCCAAGTTCGAAAAAAACATGCGCGAGCAAGTCCTTCGTGAGCGAAAAAAAACCATCCAGGAAGAATTGTCCAAAATGGGCGCAGGCGACGACGAAGAGGACGACGACGACCTTTCCCATCTAAAAAAACAGATCAAATCTTCCGGAATGCCGACCTCAGTTCGCCAAAAAGCCGATAAGGAAATGTCCCGCCTTTCTCAAATGAGTCAGCACAATCCGGAAAGTGCTTACCTTCGCTCCTATTTAGACTGGCTGGTGTCCATGCCCTGGAGTAAATCCTCTTCCAGTCGGGTGTCTTTGGATCGGGCGCAAAAAATTCTTGACGCCGATCATTACGGTCTCAAAAAAGCCAAGGAGCGCATCATAGAACACCTAGCCGTCATGAAGCTAAAAAGTGGCCAAAAATCAACTCCCGAGGATAAATCCGGCCCTACTATTTTGTGTTTCGTCGGCCCCCCGGGCGTGGGTAAGACTTCCATCGGTCGCTCCATCGCCAAGGCTTTGGGGAGAAAGTTTGTCCGCGTCTCTCTTGGCGGCATCCGCGACGAGGCGGAAATCAGGGGTCATCGGCGCACCTACGTCGGCGCTCTTCCCGGTCGCATTATTCAGGGCGTTAAAAATGCCGGGACCAAAAACCCTGTCTTCATGCTCGACGAAATAGACAAAATCGGCGCCGATTTCAGAGGCGATCCCTCCTCTGCTCTTCTGGAAGCGTTAGACCCCGAGCAAAACAAGGAGTTTTCCGATCATTATCTCGAAGTCCCCTTCGATTTGTCCCAAGTAATGTTCATCGCCACTGCCAATCTTCTCGATCCCATTCCCCCGGCCCTTCGCGACCGCCTGGAGGTCATCAGCTTCCCCGGCTATACCCAGGACGAAAAGATGCACATCGCCCAAACCCATCTCTGGCCCAAAACTCTCTCCAATACCGGCCTGACCAAAGATGTCAAATTAGCCCCCCCCGCTCTCAAAGAAATCATCCATCGTTATACTCGTGAAGCCGGTGTCCGTGATCTGGAAAGGCAGTTGGCAAAAATTTGCCGCAAAATCGCCAAAAAGATCGCCGACAAAAAACCCAACGGCAAAACCGTCGACCTCGAAGACGTCCACAAATTTTTGGGCCCTCAGCGCTTCCCGGAAACTCTGGCTGAAAAACAGGACGAAGTAGGTATGTCTACAGGCCTTGCCTGGACGGAAGCCGGCGGTGATGTTTTATTTATCGAGGTGGCCATCATGCCCGGCAAAGGCGAACTCAAGCTTACCGGCCAGCTGGGTGACGTCATGAAAGAATCGGCTCAGGCCGCCTATTCATACATCCGCTCCCGTTGGCAAAAACTCGGTCTCAAAACCGATTTCTACAAAAAAATCGACATTCACGTCCACGTCCCCGAAGGCGCCGTCCCCAAAGACGGTCCCTCAGCCGGCCTGGCCATGGCTACAGCCATAGTCTCGGCCCTAACCGGTATTCCTTCCCGCCGTGATACCGCCATGACCGGCGAGATTACCCTTCGCGGCCGGGCCCTAGAAATTGGCGGTGTCAAGGAAAAAGTTATCGCCGCCCATCAAGCCGGTATCAAGCAGGTTATTCTACCCAAGGACAATAAAAAGGATCTCCTGGAAGACGTCCCGACGGCGGTTAGAAACGACATGAAATTTCATTTCGTCTCTGACGTAGACGACGTTCTCAAAATCGCTCTCCGTGACCCCATTCCCGCCTTTAAGTCTTTACCCCAACCCTCCCGCTTCCTCACCGCTACGGCCTAAAGCCCAAACCAAAATTAGTTACACCCCAGAGCCGCCAGACACTGCGTCTTTATTGTACCCGTCAGACTGTTGCACGAATCGCATTGCGATTGAGAACCGGGGGTGGTCTCGGGCGTCATTCCCGTTGGCAAGACAACCTTACCGACCTCCGCAAACGTTACCTCCGCAGGTAATGTAAATTGTCTGCCGTCGCTCACCCACGGCCCACAGTTATAATTCACGTCTTCATCCGGGTCAAAACCGGTTTGGGCGGCCGCACCTGTCGGCGCCGGGGTGGTCATGTCCCAGCTCATTTTGTATCCGCTTGTCTGCCCGTCCATCCAAATATATGTAGTCGTGTCGTCCACAATCATATGAGACCCGACCGTCTTATCGTCGGAAGTTAACTGCATGTCTCCCCGCATCTTGCCTCCGCTCACATACACCGTCCCCAAATTCCCTTCCGCGTCATAAGTACATTTTTGGGAAATTCCCCCCGTGAGTAACTGTCGCAGTGATCCGCTTTGTATTGCTGGAGTAGGGGATACTTCTCCAGTTGTCGGTACAGTCGAAGCTGGGTTTGTCTTTTTACCCATCATCAATGTATAGCCTCCGATTCCCAAAAGCAAAAGTATCGCCACTCCCACCCCAATCATCAAATTCTTATTCATCTTCCCGAGTCTAAATTCTGTTTGCCATTTTGTCAACCCAAAGAACTATATTTGAAGCTAGCTTGTATACGGAATACGGAACCGCTGGTTGAGGCGGGGAGTGTGATCGTCTATGGTCACATTCCGGCTAGTAATGATGTTATATTGATGGTCGAGAACTTGCAAAGAGTAGTCCCCCGGTTCGGGAGTAAACAGGTAGCGGCCCCGTTCGTCGGTTTGGAGGGCGGTATACAGCTCTGGCCTA
>Ga0209542_10005153_pt1 | contig 26396 bp, 20 predicted proteins | sample RifCSPhighO2_01_FD_184028 | JGI IMG/M metagenome (GOLD analysis project Ga0209542, IMG submission 184028) | Soil microbial communities from Rifle, Colorado - Rifle CSP2_plank highO2_0.1 (SPAdes) (version 2) | ecosystem: Environmental > Terrestrial > Deep subsurface > Rock core/Sediment ...
CCAAACAAACCCTGATGCCAATGCCCCGGATGTGAAAGTGCAGGATCAAAACACACCCCAAAAACTCTGGGACTACAACCTAAACCCACAAAAAAACACCAACACAACAGCGCCAACACAACCACTAGACGCAGCACAAATCGGAATAATACTAATAACACTAATAGCACTCGCAGCAGCAGCACAAGGAATAATACTCATACGAAAAGGGCAATGAAAAACTCACAAAAGCAGGAACCCCATTCATGCTACGGTGAGCAAAATAAGCCTTATTAACACCAATCCGCTTAGTATTTCGGGTTGGAAATGGGCTTTATTGACACTTTACGCGATAAGGTTTTTGAAAAGTCAGATTCAATTGGCACGGCAAAAATAGCCCTTGGCGCGCTAGCACTTGTAGTAGCTGTTGCAATTGCTGCCTTGCTCTTTGGCTCTCCTTCCGGAGAATCTGAACTAATTGTAAATGTTGTAAATGAAAATGGAGAGGGCCTCTGGAAGAGCACTGTAAATATTTCCGGGAGTGATATTGGTTTAGAGTCAATAACTTCGCAAAAAACCGATAGGGACGGAGCAGCGGTATTTTCCGGCCTTAAAATCGGGCAAGAAATAAATGTAGAGGCATCAGGGAAAGGGTTTGAGAGGCAAGCAAAAACCATCACGCTCTCAAAAAGCAAAGAGGAAATTTCGCTAACCCTAAAGCCGCTAGAAGAGAACACACAAGAGCAAATAAGTCTGAGTTTTACAGGCCCTAACGGAGCAGTGCTTGATAGCAAAGTGATTACAGCCCAGCTTTCTTGTTCATCCGGGCTCAAAATCAAAGACCCTATTAAACAAATCAGCAATGGAAGGCTAGAATTTACAAAACCTAGCGGATGTGAAGAGCTTTCTGCAAATGTTTCTGCTAGCGGGTTTGAGAGTGCATCTTTTACACTTGAAGAATCACAAATAATCCGGCTCGAAGAGATTTCAGAGCAAAACGCAAGGGCAATTATTAGTGTAAAAGATCCGGATGGAAAATTCCTCGATAATATTGAAGTTAGAGTGCAAGATGCACGCTCAGTTCCAACAGGCGATGTACAACGCACAAGTTTTGGAGAAGTGCAATTTTTATTGCAAGAGGGGCAGTATTCTGCGATCCTTTCCGATAACACAGGCAAGTACTCGCCACAAAAAGTTGATTTTTCTACCAGCACAAATGCAGTTGCAAAAGTGAATGCAATACTTTCTGAAAAACCAATTGCAACAATCAAAGTGAAAGTAGCGGACAAAAAAAGCAAGGCACCGATCAAAAACGCTGCTGTTGCCCTACTGCGCCCTGATGGGGTTTTGGAAACAAAAGAATTTGTCGGAATTGAATTGCTATTCCCCATTTCAAAAAGCGGAGAATACAAATTAAGCGCATCCTCTGATGGGTTTGCAACTGCTGACCCTATAGAAATAAATTCTGCGCAAATTTTAGGACAAGGCTATGTTCTCGAACTATCAAGCTGCACCCTTACAACATGCGGACTTGTTAGAATAAAAGTAGTTGATGAGGACAAAGAAGGGGTTTCAAATGCACGGGTAGTTTTACTTGATGAAAAGGGTTTTTTTGCACAAAACCATGGAATAAAATATACCAATACAAACGGAGTTGCGATTTTTTCTAATGTAAAACCCGGCAACTACTCTGCACTTGTTCAAAAATATCCAAGCGAAGCAAGATCAGCCCAATTTGAGGCAAAGCAAGGCCTAGATACTGACATTACGGCTTCACTTGAAATAGGCGAAGGGGAAATCGAAGTTGAGGCGCAAGATTTGCAAGGAAAGGCTATTGCTTTTGGGTTTGCAAATTTTAGATCAGAAAAAGAGCCACTCGGAAAATTGCCACTTGATTCAAAAGGGAAAATTATTTTTAAAACAAAAGCAGATAAGCAAATTTTTGTGACAATTGAATCCGATGGGTTTTCCAATTACACTTCAACAGCAATACAAATACTCCCAAATAAAGTGAATAAAATAAAAGCGGTTTTGCAAAAGCACATACTCTCAGATTCCCCGAAAATAGAATTTGTAGGACTTTTTGACGAGTATGGGCAGGAAGCCTCATCACTTGGCGCAGCTCAGAGCTATAAAGCAAAATTTTTAGTGAGCATCCCGCAGAATTTGACTGATTTGGAGCAGTTCGGAGTGTTTGTGCGTATAGGAGAACAAGAGAGCGTTGAAAAAGAGAGTGCATATATTGGCAAAGTGAATGCCCCGAAAGCAGCTGTAACAAAAGGCAGCACCTATAATCCTCCACGAGGTAGCAGCGAGGATAAAGAAAGCATAACAAATTCTGAAGCGAAATGGGCAATTGGAGTGTGGGATATGGACCCCGGAATATATGAAGCTGAATTTGAAATTAACATAAAAGAATCTTCCTCCTCATTAGCTAGAATACCGCTATTTTATAGGGCATTTGCAATAACAAAAAGCGGGAAAGTGCTGCGAGATCCGCTTGATAGCGAACTTGGGCAAGCCGAGGAAAACCAAGCAAAGCACCCTCTATATGCACAGAGCTATGAGAAAGTATTTTTTGAAGGCGGAGTTGAAGAATGCAACGAGCAATTTTGCTTTAGTGAGCGCCTTCTTGATAAAAAAGAAGGGGTATATCTAACAAAGCCATACAATACACGAATTTTTGGACAGTACGAACTGGAATTTTCAATAACAAATAACACCCAAGCAGTGCATAATAGCGGAAATTTTACAATAAAAAATGCCCCCACTCCTGCAAACCAAAAAATTGCAATAAAATCCTATTCTATTTCAAATGCAAATTCACAAAATTTTTCATCTTCTGAACAAGTATTCGAAATCCCTCCAATTGCGCTCGGGGATTTTCGGGAAAATAAAACAATCATCGGGAAAATGACTCTCTCAGCCCAAGAAATAGGGGATAGCTTTATTGAAATGAGGATAATTTCCGATAGGCAGCAAGTGTTTGAAGGCCAAATTGCTCTGCGCGCAGTAAATGAAGCCGATCTAAATGTATCTGTGCTCCCAAAAACCCTTCCTGCATTAACTGAATTTGATTTGAATGTATCGGCACGCCTCTTGAATGCTAGTGATGATTTTGAAGAAGCGGAAGGGGCAATTGTACGGGTTGAAAGAACTACTCCCGATAGAAGAAAGAGTGTTTTTACTTCTACAACAAATGGGGAAGGAAATGCGAAGATCAGATTGCCAAGTTCAGACCCCGGGACAAAAATAAAAATAAGGGTGGAAAAAGAAGGCTATGCTGCAAAGACAATAAATCTTGAAGTGAGTAAATACATTGTCGAATTCTCACCGGCGCGGCTAAAGTTTTCACTAGACCTTACAACAAATACTGAGCAAAAAATACAGCTTGCTGCAAAAAATCTAGTGCCAATTTCAATTACACTTGAGGATCTGCGTATTCGCGGAAACTTTTCAGGGCTACTAGATAGCAGTCGAATGGATAATTATCTTTCACAATACGAAGGAAAAACAACAATTGAATATGAACAGAGTGCTGCACTTTCGGTTCTTGGTGCAATTTCGCAAAACGCCACCCAAATCTTTGAGCAGAAAAAATTCTCAGCAACTCTTCTAGCAGAATTTGGAGCGCAGAACAAGAAATGGGCACTTGAAGTCCCGATAGATATTACCCTAAGCCTATCAGAGCCCCCGAAAGAGCCAAACTGCCTTGAAATTTCAATAAAGGAGTGGAAGGATGCAACACTTGGTTCAAAAGCGCAAACAGAATTTACTGTAAAAAATAATTGCATAACAGCAGCAGCAAAGCCTCTTGGGTTAAAAAACCTCAAAGCCCGGATGAATTGGGATAGCAGCAAATTTGGAAATGTTGAACTGCAGCTAACTAATCCGAAATCCGGGCAAAGGGCTAGCGAGGTTTTATCCGCCGGAGTTTTTAGTACGCTTTTTGAAGGCGTAGAACCTGAAGCTGAATATTTGGGCCTGTTGGTTTTCACTCCAAAGGGCGATTCGATTGGCAAGAAGGCAAAATTTAGCGTAATAATTGATGCAGCACAGAATACATCTGAAGGGGAGCAATTAGTTGGCGCTAGCAACCAAATTGTTTCTGAAATAGATATTATTGATCTACAAGAGTGCATCAAATACACTCCCGACCCGGAAGCCGGGGTTGTAGTTGAAGAAGGAGTTGATGATGCAATTCTAAATATTGATTCGAGCGCGTGCGGCAATGTCGAGATTGATTTTTCACTCTGCAGGGGAGATAAAGATTGTGCAGGCGGGGTTGAGGGCGGAATTGAACTCTCCTCGGACGAATTTAGTTTAAACTCGCAGAGCCCTAAAAAAAGTATTGTAGTTTCAAGGCAGCAAATACCGGGGCTTTATGGAATAGGCGTAAATGTTAGAACTCCTGGGAGCAATTATAGGGAAATTTTACAAATCGATGCTCTAATTAAGCCGGAGAGTGAAGATGCGTTTTCGCTTCGCAAGTATGAATTTTCACTAAAAGGTGGCTCGCAAGATTCAACCGAAGTTACAAATAGGTTCCTCTCAGAGCAGATTGGTGTTGATGCAAGTGTTTGCGATTGGGGCGAGGCCACAGAAAAGGGTTGGTGGGATTGGAAAGGGGCAGGAGTGGGAGCAGTTGTTGGCGGGCTTATGGGAATAAAACCTGCAATGCAGGCTGCAAATTTAGCGGCAAAAAGCGCAGCGCAAGGGGCAGGGAGCGCCCTTAACAGCGCAAAAGGAGCAGCAACTGCAGTGCAAGGAGCATCAAACGCTTCAGCTTCAACACTGCAAACAGTGTGCTCAAATATTGATAGCGCATTTTCTGCAATAACTGCCGCAAAAGCTAGCTGCTCAAATGCGCCCAATACAATGCCATTTGTTGAAACTGCTTTTGGAAATATTTCAGCAGCGCAATCAAAATGCAAAACATTAATGGGAACAGCAACTGCCGCCAAAACTGATTCAGCCCAGGCGCTTGATAGCTATTCACACTTCAATGCGCTAAACCAGGCTCCAGTACAAACCCTTTCTTCTGCGCAAAATGAACCTACTTATATTTTCTTAGAGTCAAAAAATTACAAAACCCCTGCAATGCAAGGCCTCAAGCCCCAGAAGCCCTCAACGGAGAAGTATTTGCTGGAAGAAAATGAGGCGTATTTTGATGGGTCTTCATATGTTGTCCCTGCAGTAGTAGGAATCGGGGCCGCTGCAATAATTATTCCCAAAATAATTGCGCACTATAGCGCAAAGCAGGCAAGCATGCAGGCAATAATTGGAGAACTAGACCTTGCAAGTACTGCAATTGCAAATGGGCAAGCTACTTTGCCATCTGATATTACTGCAACCCAAGGAGCTGCGTCTTCGTGCCAGGGCCCTCTTTCAAATTCATTTTCAACAACGCAAACTGCCTCAAACGCAGCAAAATCCTATTCCGCTTCAGATCTTGCAACTGGTTCAGCTAAAGTTGCAGCTTCGCAAGGCGCAAATTCAGCAGCAAGTGCTGCTGCAACAGGTGCTGGATCTGCAATTACCCCCGCAGTAAGTTCAGCTAGCTCATTTTTTACCCCTGGAATGATTATGGGAGCCTATACTCTTGGCGGATTTTTTATTGGCGGAATTTATAGTGGCCTTTATGGCGCTGATCCTTGCAGTATGCGGCATAGCGCAAACCTTCCTGATTATGTAATAAATTTACTAGAAGATGCAACAATTGAAAGTGGGGACCAAAAACTTGCAGTGCAATTTGACAAGGACTCGGCAAAGGTTATAGGGCAGTACTCGCAGCAGCGCATGGGAATAGTACTGACAAATAATGGGATATCAGATCCAAAACCAACATTTAGCACCATAACAATTAATGCAACGCAGCATTTGCACTCAAACCCGACAAAAATTAGCAAGGGGACAAGCTTTGGCCCGTTCAATGTCCCGGATAGGCAGAGGCAAAAGCTTGAATCAAAAATCCATGTAAAGATAAAAACGCAAGAGCCGCAGGAGAGTTTACCAGACCTTAGTTTTGATACGCTCTCGTGCGTTTCTGAAAATAAAACAGGCAGGTCCGGAAGTGGAGCGGTGCCAAAAGTTCTTCTTGAATGGGGATTTGGTTCAATTGATTCTACAACCTGCCTTGAACAAAACCCGAATGGGGTTTATTGTGACGCCACGCAGTTTTCGATAATGTTAAGTAAGAGAATAAATTCATTGCGAGAATTTTTTGACAAAAACCCGAATCTAAAGTGCCCACAAAATCCCTTCACATCAGATTTTAATGCAATTACAAATGACCTAAATGTTTCGCAAGTAGGCGCTGTCGGATGCTATATTGACAATTGGTCTGATTACATTGATGGAGAACCTGCAATAGTCAAATTAATCGAAGCAAACAAGGGCACGATTTTTTGGACAGCGCAGATAAAAGACGTTGCATCTTTTAGGGAAACGGTTCACTTCAATGCGCTACTAATGCATGATGGATTTAGCAGGGATTTCTCATCTGATTTCGCATCGTATTATTCAGAGCAGAGATTTTTTGATACGCCGGATTGGTTTTATGGGTTTGCAAAAGATTCCTCTTCAAAGCCATATGGAGTCGGAAGGCTATTTGAGAACGGGGCAATAAAATTCACAAATAGGTTTTTTGATTCAGATAAATTGCCAAGCGCCGGGGTGTATGAAGTATTGGTTGGAATTGACCCAGCTTCCGGAAAATTCAATTTCTTCAATTCGAATGGAAGCGTGAATGCAAATGTAAAAGTGCAGTTCTATTTACTCCGTGAACCAAATCCAAATTCAGTATTCTATTCAATGCCACTAGACGGGCTTGTTGGAATTGATGGAGATGCGTTTTCGCGCCAAGGGTACGGATCCGGGTTTTCAAACGAGCAGAGCAGCGAATTTGTAGTGATTAGTAATGAGAGCGAACCATTGAAGAGTTATGAGAGCGCCGCTAGTAATCCTATTGCGCGCGTGAGATCTGATGTGCAAAAAGGTTTCTATGAGCTAAATGCTTCCGCTTCAAGTCGTGGAAATCTTCTTAGTGTTGAACGGGATAATTTGGGGCAGGTTTTACTAGTTCTTAGCCCTTCAAGGGCAACCCCACTTGTTTTGAAAGTGGATGCTACGCAAATTTCAAAAGATCCGCTCTCTGCGTTTTATTCACTTAGCGTAAACGAATCCCCACTAGATGTTGGTTCAACCCTTACATATTGGGAGGGCGCAGGGGCATGCCTTGACCCATCGGGTACAATAATTACCGAATCATTTGATGGCCTTGCCGATAGGTCGGCAGTTTCTGCTGATCCTGTTTTGAACTGGCAGAGTTCTTATGCAGTTGATTTTGGCCCTGTAAATTATACGGGAAATGCGTATTTGCGCACAATATTTTACACTTCCCCACAAGAACAGGTTTCAATAGGTTCAGAATACCCGGCAGAAAAAATGGAATTTTTAACAGCAGATGAGAGGGGCAAAAAAGTGCCGCTTGCAGGAGTTGGGGGGATGAAATACAACAATTCAGCAGGCGGGAGTTTGGGCTCGGTAAATAGCATAAAGGACATATTTGATTTAGTGGAAAATGGGCAGGTTTGCGTTGTTGATTCTGGAAGGGAAGCTAGCTTTTTTTGGAACCCCAAGGCAATTTACGAAGCGCAGGGAAAGCAAAGGAATATATCCCAGCTTGCAAATTCTCTAGTAGCAGGAGATAGCTGCATTGGAAGATAGGTGGATTTTGCATGGTTGAACTTTTTTTACTCTTTTTTGGCGAACTTTTCTCTGATATAAATTTCATACTAAAAATTTTCGTACTAATGACTCTTGCAAATTGGATTCGAAACCATTTAGGCGATTCTCCCCTTAGCTGGATTTTAATTGTCGGGCTTGGCTATTTCATTCTCTTTGATGGCTGGGCAATTTTTGGCCCAATATATCTTCTCTATATCCTGCTCGGGTTTGGAGTGAGCTCGGTTATTATTGATTTCTTCTTTGTGGGCGGTGGCGGGGCCCCGGAAACTGAAGGCATGGAGTCCCCTGTTAGCAGCGGGATTGATGTTATGAAAAGAATGCAAGAGCAAGGCGCTCACCACCATATGAGGAGGCATTAGATGAACCAAAAAGGCCACATAATACTCATAATATTGCTGGCATTTTTAGTGCTTGCAATAATCCCGCTCATAATAACAACCTTCTTTTGGCCGGCAAGAATAATCATGCAAATAATAATGATTTTTACAATCTATACAACTGTAAGAGGCCTAATGGGATCCGGAAATCTCACCCTTATAATTTCTGCAATTTTGATATATTTTATGGTCTTCAAGTACTTTGAATTGTTCCTCTCACTCTATGTACTACAGTTACTGCTAGGTTTACAGTTCCTTTCTGTAATAATCTGGGGAGTTGGAACAACAATGCGCGGGCATTGAAATTTGCACAAATCCCTAGCATGAGTTTTGCTCTAGAAATGAAAAAAAACTAAGACGTCTAGTCAGTTAAGTCCCGACCCGGCATTAGGTCAAAACCGGTGCGTATGGCCTGGCGATCTGAATAATAATTGACAAGCAGACTTCAACTTTTTTGTATTGTTTGTTTGCTGTTTAGGCCTTATCCAAACTAACGACCAATTTAGAGACAACCCCTTGAGAATCTGATTTATATATCAAAAAGTGGTTTATAATTCGAAATGAATAAATTCGTGGCATTGTTTATAGCAATGCTCATTTTTGCAGGCACTGGATTTGCCGACCTTTACGTAACTGAACAAGGCGCTGGGGCGCGCAATGGACTTGATTGGGCAAACGCTTACCAAGGCCTTCCTGCAACACTGCAGCGCGGCCAAACATACTACATTGCCGATGGATCCTACACAGGTTATTATGAATTTGATGATGAGCCCAGCGGAACCACACTCATCACGGTCAAGAAAGCAACTTCTGACAATCACGGCACCAATATAGGCTGGGACCCGGCATTTGGCGATGGACAGGCCCTATTCAACACTTGGAAATTTGAAACGAGCTATTGGCTAATTGACGGCCAAGTGGGCGGTGGCCCGGGTTCATGGGAAAGCGGATTGGGTTTCAAACTTATACACCCGGCAGACAATTCCCTTGGCATTATTGGCAACAATGCTACAAGCAATTTATCCAATATCACAATCAAGCATGTGGAAATAACTGCTAATTCCTCTATTTCTCCTCCGCCACAAACAGGGGTTTACTGGCCACAACCGGCATCCAACATCACTTTCTCATACTGTTGGCTGCACGATATCCCGGGCGATGTATTTCAAATACGCAACTTCAACAATTTCACGGTCGAATACTGTAAAATTTCCCGCAACTATCAGGATGCATCGAACCATGGCGATGTGTTTGAACATGACGGAACCGGTGCAAATTTCATCTTCCGCTACAACTTTTTTGATGATGCGGTAGGAACCTATATTATCGGGCACCATACTACTGGCGATTTGGATGGGGTTGATGTATATGGCAATATTTTCTATTGGCCTTTTGAATGGAGATTCACAGACAATGGCAGCATTGCAACCCTCAACCCAGGCAATGGCGGAAAGATCCACAACCTTAAAGTTTTCAACAATACCTTTGTCAATATGTTCTCGGGGTTAAATTCCGGAATCAATATGTATACTGGCGGCAATAACAACGTAGTTTATAACAATATTTTCTATGTCAAGCCCGGCGCCTCTGTGTCAATATCTTTTGCAGGGGTTACCCATAACAACAACTGGTTTTTCAATGCAGGGACACAATCAGAACCCAACATTCAGATAGGTTCGGGCGATCCGTTTGTGAGCATTGCCAATAAGGATTTTCGCTTAACACAAGCTACTGCCCAAGGACTTGCTTTGCAATCGCCTTTCAACAAAGACATGATGGTTAACACGCGTGGTGTTGATGGTGTGTGGGATCGTGGGGCGATTGAGTTTACCGATGGCCCTCCGCCTTCTGATACTACTGCGCCTTTTAGGAGTGGTGGTTCTCCTTCCGGTATTTTGTCTACAGGTACTTCGAACGCGACACTTTCATTAGTAACTAATGAGAATGCGACTTGTAAATATTCTACTTCGCCCGGTGTCTCTTTTACAAGTATGACAAATACTTTTTCAAGTACCGGGGGCACTACTCACAATTCTAGTGTTAGTGGTCTTGTGAATGGGCAGGGGTACACTTATTATGTGAAATGCAGGGACAGTGCGGGCAATGTGAATCCGGATGATTTTACAATTTCATTCTCGGTTGCTTCTTCGCCGCAAACAACCGCAACAGTCTCTCCACCTACTGTGAGTGTTACTGAAGGCCAGAATGGTACAATTACTTTTTCGCACAACGGGAACACGCAAACCGCGCTCACAATTAATTATGTTATCGGCGGGAGCGCACAGGTTACTGATTATGATCGCCCCACAACTAGTTCGATTACAATTCCGGTTGGGACTAACTCGCAAACTGTGAGCATTCGTACTATTGATGATCAAATGCTCGAGCAAACAGAAACAATAACACTCACAATTTCCCCAAGCGCATTCTACACAACAAACGCACAGAACTCCGTGACAATAAATATTTTGGACAACGATGCTAGCAACAGTGGCGGGCTTGAAGTTGGTGATGTTGTAGAAGTTACAGCAAACCCGGATTTGAGAGTAAGGGATAATGTTGGCACTAATTTCCCTGTTACCGGAAAGCAATCATTCGGAGCACTGGGCAGAATTGTTTCCGGCCCGCAAACAGCAGAAGGATACACATGGTGGCAAATCGACTACGACGTAAACGTAGATGGTTGGTCAATCGAAGGAGACACAACCACCAAATGGCTAACAAAAAAAGAAATTGTTGCTCCGCCACAACAATTCACACTAACAATTGCAAAACAAGGAAACGGAACAATAAACGGGAGCGGAATAAACTGCGGAACTGACTGCTCAGAAACCCTAAACACCGGAACACAAATAACACTAACCGCAAGCGCTGCCCAGGACTCAACATTTAACGGCTGGAGCGGTAGCGGTTGTAGTGGAACCGGAAACTGCACAATAACTTTGAACACAAACACCACCGTTAGCGCAAATTTCACTCCCAATACTACCCCCATAAGCGGTTTGGTTGGCCATTGGAAATTTGACGAAGGAACCGGCACCACTGCTAGCGATTCAAGCGGAAATTCCAATAGTGCCTTTTTGAGAAATGGCGCTACATGGACAACTGGTAAGATTGGTTCTGGCGCAATTAGTTGCGACGGTATAAATGATTTTATCGAAGTGAACAATTCCACTTCACTCAATTCTAGCAGCATTAGTGTTGGCGGATGGGTGAATAAAAGAACTAACCTTGCATCTGGTTTTGGAATTATATTCGGCAGACAATTTTCAACAAGCAGCAACGACACTTACTTTGCAGCATACAACGCTAGCACAAACGACGAATACTTATCAGGAGTAACCACTACAGTAGAAGATGTTACCGGCGCAACGATTTCAAGCACCCCAGACCTTGGCAATTGGATCCACTACACAATAACATACGACGCAACAACACTCAAACAATATAGGAACGGCATTTTAATCAACCAAAAAACCCACTCCAACCCAGGAAACCTTGCAAGCGAAACCACAAAACACACAATGTGCGCACAGTACAACGGCCCGGGAAAAGATCTGGGAATAGCAGAATTCTCAAACACCTATTTAGATGATGTGCGCATCTACAACAAAGCCCTCACTGCAACCGAAGTAAAAGCACTCTTTGATGAAACCGACACTCCACAAAACCCACCCAAATGCACAAACGTTTTAACCAACATACCAACCACACTTAGAAACACATACGGCTGCCCACTGCCAATAGCAACCAAATTCGACATCAAACCGGATTTCAACGCACTCGATATAACCGCGCTCACCAACCTTGAACTCGGAATCAGCACTTACGGAAAAATATCATACTCAAACCAAAACCTCACACTCATACGCGAAACAAACAACCAACAAGACAGATTAGATCTGGATACTGCAATTGATATTTCTCAAGGAAAAATAATATTTAATTCCACAACGCTGCCAGAACTCAATAAACCCGCAACAATCACAATGTACAACATCAATTCAAATTATAAAATTTTAAAAGACGGAGTAGAATGCACTACATGCACAATTGTTAGTTATAATTCTTCTACAAAAGTTTTGGTTTTCACAGTACAAGGATTTAGCACTTATGAAGTAGTGCAAGATGATGGCGGAGATGATCCCGGCAGCGAAACTGATGGATCAACAAGCGGCGATACCGGTGGCGCAGGCGGAGGAGGGGGAGGCGGCGGTGGTGGTACCGGTTCGGAAGGCTACAAAGCAAGCACACGCAACATGGAAATAACACCACTTGCCCTGAATACTGCTGCGAGCATTAGCACAATAGTTTCACACGCAATACCAACACCACAAAACTTCACACTCGAACTAAAAATCACGCAAAATAAATCTACGGTTCATACAGACATTACAGAAATCAACAACCTACCAACCGGAAAAGCACAACGCGTACCATTCCCAAAAACCTGGACACCAACACAAAACACAGAATACGAAGTGACAATACTTTTGTACAAAGACGAAACACTGTACGACCAGCAAACCAAAAAAGTAACAATTGGGCAAACACAGGGGAGCAATACAATAACTGATGTGAACACACCACAAGTAAAAGTGCAGGATCAAAACAAGCCCCAAAAACTTTGGGACTACAACCTAAACCCACAAAAAGACACAAATGCCTCCGCAACAGGTCAACCATTAGAAGCAGCACAAATCGGAATAATACTAATAGCACTAGTAGCACTCGGCGCAGCAGCACAAGGAATAATACTCATAAAAAAAGGACAATAAAGACCCTAAACAAGCCAGAATTAGGGAGGTAAACTCGATAGTAATTTATTCAACTTCCATTATACTTATTCAGATTTGCATGTTTTTGCTAGAGGCGATTTTGGACAATATTTGGATAGTTCTCACCATATTTCTCTTCATTTGGATTTATAGCTGGGCAAAGGAGAATTTGGGCTCAGCTAAACTTGCAATACTATTTGCCCTAATTGTTGTCTATTTGACCTTCTATTCCTATCCATTTTTGGTGTGGCTTTTGGTAATATTTTTCTTAATACAAACTTTTGGAAAAGAATTCCTTGCGCAAATAAACCCTTTTGGCGGAGACCAGCTGAGGTGACTTTTGAATGGATACTTTCAATTTCATCCTCTCATCACTTTTGATGATGATTGCAATACAGCTCCAAGAGCCCTGGATTGCACTTGGCATTTTAGTTATAAATATCCTCACATCAAAAGAGCTCTCAACAATTATTGCGCTAATTCTTGCAACTGTTGTAATGTATTTTATAATCGGAAATGCCGATGAGAGCGTGTGGCTTATTGGGATATTTGCAATACTTGTAATTGGAATAGTTCTGGGTTCAAAATCAAGCCAACCGCCACAGCAAGACTTTGGTGGAATGGGAGGATATGGGGATATGTTAGGAGGCCTTGGCGGTGGGGGCGGCTACTAAATGCAAGCCATCATTTTTGTTCTTCTGATAGCCCTTATTTTTATCCTGGTTCACGCCGGAATTATTTGGGCAGCTGCTTTTGTTTTGCTTGTAATTATTGCCGATCTTATTGGAGGGATTTTTTCTTCAATTTTTGGTTTTGCAAAAGCTACAAAGAATGTAGTATATGAAACAGCACTAGAGGAAGCTGCTGAAGTTGAGGCGGCAAAAGGAAAACCGCCTTCTGGCAAGAAGTTTTTTGCAGATGTTGCTTCAAAAATCGGCAAGGGAGTTGGAAAGGCGGAAAAGGCAAAAGCCGAGGGTAAAAAGATCGGAGATAACCTTAGCGTTGCAAGTATTTCTCAATCAATTGCAAATTTTATGGAAGGGCTTGGCAAAATTTTCAAGAAATAGTTTGAAATTATTTTTTTTGCACTTCAATAAGTGTCTTTCTATTTGTTTCCAGGATTTTTTGCAAAATGTCTTTGAGCGCTAGCGTATTTGCTTTTGTTTCTGAAATTTCCTTTTCAAGCGCTGACATCCTCTTATCAAGCGCGCTTATTTTTGCAATTGCCTCAGGCGGGAATTTTGGGGAAGAATCTATTTTTTCATGAAGCGAAGAAATATCATCGTGCATATCTTCCATTTTTTGTGCATGTTCGTCTAAAACCGTGTGCGTAGTTGCGTGCTGGGCTGATTGTTCTTGTGAAATTGCATCAAGGCGTGTATCAAGATCTGGTTCAAACTGCTCGCCTTCTTCCACTTCCCCGCCCTCAACAGAACCTTCATCTGCATCCTCTTGCCCAACCTTTGAATCTGCCTCATCTTGTTCTTCACTAACCCCTTTTGCGCTGGCAATTACTGAACTTATCTCAGAATCATCAAGGCCTATTCCTTTGAGGGTCATTTTTATTGTATCATCATCAACCCCTGAGGCTATCATGCGTTTTACAGTCTGCGCCACTACTTCGTTTGATACCATTTTTTTGGCTCCTTTTGTTGCAATACTTAAAGGATTAAGGGATATTAAATACTTGCTAAAATTCCAATGGCCGCAATTAGAATAGGTGGAAAAAAATAAGACCCCCTTTGAGCCATTTTGGGCTATAAAAGATCCGGTAGGTAGAGGCAAAAACTTGAGAGAATCATGCAAATTAATATATAGTAAATCGGTCTCTCTTTAGTTCATGAACCTCTTTCGCATCGCAAATGGGCCTTGGGAGAAGCTTTTTTCGGGAAATTTCCAAGAGCACGAGGTTGAACTCTATTCAAACCCTGACAAAATCCTAATGATTATAATTTATGAGAAAAAATTAGATATGGTCCAGGGGGCAATTGTTGAACTCTACAAGGTATTTAATGCAGTTGGCGAAGTTGAATCATTTACAGAAACGCTTCCAAAAGAGGCAATGATAATTACAAAGCACAATGAAAAGCAAAACCTCAAGTTCTTGCTTTTAGGATCTAAGCCGATTTATGTGAAATGGGTTGAGGATGAATTTATCAGAGAAGTCGATATGCTGGTTAAAAGGCTTGCAACTTCAGCTGTGATGATAAAAGACGTATCAAAAGCATATGAACTGACTTTGCAAGAGATTGCAGATTCAGATCAGGATATCCAGACAGCATTCTTTTCAGAACCAATGCTAGTGCCGCTTCTCTCAACCTCATCCCACGCAAATGCCTCCGTTGCAGAACCATCATTTAAAGCTGTTACAAAAGGCGAAATAATGCTCGGGCTAACACGCGATCGAAAACGCGTGGTTGAACCTCTTGCGCTTTTTACAAAAACGATTATTACTGATGGTGAGGAGAAGGATAGGAACAGGGTTTTGCAGGTACTCGCAGAGAGCGCGCTTCTATCAAATATCCCGGTGGTTTTTTTCGATCTTAGTAAAAAATTCACAGGGATTGGCGAAGCTAACAAGAACATAGCCGAGATACAAAAATATGAGGTAAATATTGACCCGCTTGGTTTTCCTGCAAGGACTCTAAAAACACGCGAGCATTTGAAAGTTGATCTCAATCTTGTGAGTTCTGAAGGGATCGCTGAATTATTTGGAATCGGGGAGAAGGATTTTGCGCGTATCCTAAAAATCGGGATTGAAAAAGGCCTTATTGGCTCAATTAACGAACTAATCGAGAGGATTTCAAACACTGCCCAGACTGAAGAATTCAGTGAATTTAAGATAAGAAAGACAGCGCGCATTCTAAAACTAATGGACCTTCGTTATCCGGGGCTTTTTGGCGGGCAGAATGATATTGAGGAGATGACAAGAAGAGGGACAGCAAATATTGCAAGGGCATCAATTCTAGAATTGCACTCACTTGATGAGAGAAGCTCGGTTCTGATGTTCCACTCCCTTATGAAGGGGATTTTACAATATGCAAAAAAAGCAGGCAAACCCAATTCGATTTTTGCAATGGTGATAATACCAAACGCACATATAGTGAAATCAAAAGACAAGCAGCAGATCGGGGCTAAGGAAATAACTTCCATTCTAAAGGACTTTTCAAGCCACGGAGTTGCATACCTGCTTGGAACAGAGCAGCTGCTTGACATTGACCAGGACACAAAAAATGACGCGGTCACAAAAATCAATATCGTTAGCGAGAATGATATCGGCGTGCAGATTGCAAACCGCAAGGCCTACAGGGTTTTGGTGAGGCCAACGCTTAGTAAGCAGGTGGCGTAGCATGCAAACTAAGGTTAATGTAAAAAATACTTTTCTTGCAAGGCAAGGATTGCATGACAAAATTAAACTAGGAGTTATTGCCGGAAAAAGCCAGGCACAACTTGCCAAGGAATTAGAACATTTTGGAGCCTCCGAATACTATTCAGGAGTTGGCAGAGACTGGATAAGAAGAGTTGCCAGGAAATTTATGCGCCTGCATGGCAAAACGACCGGGAAAAGAGGCGGCCCAAACAATTTAGGAAAGTTTAGAAAAAAAAATTAACAATTATTTCATTGCGGCACTGATGCATGCCACAAATATTTTGAACCGCTTTTTTTCTTAAAACCACACTTTTGTGCGGCAGCATAATATTGGCTTTTCAGAGAGTCTATTTCTTCATCGGTTAGCCCTTTTGATAAAAGAAACCCCCTATCTAAATAAGGGTTATATTCCGGGCGCAGCATTACTATTCTTCCTGCCCCTTTTTCTGCGCCCAATTGCACAAGTTCTCTTAATAAAAAATTCTGCCCGGGCTCTTTGAGGGCTTGCTTTGCATCACTCACTGCTTTTTTGGAATCGAATTTTCTTGGCGAAGGCCCCTGCAAAGACAGGATGGCAAGATCAAAACCTTGCAAGCCCCTAAGTGGCTGCCCTTCTATTTTGGGTGTGAGGATGAATGATGATGTGTATACGGTTTTTCGGCTCCATCTTTTCACAATGGAAAATCTAAGTGGAGACTCTCCTACACCTTTAGTAAATGAAGTCGCATAATTGCCGATTTTCCTTGCCTTAAAACCTGCAAGGAAATCTTTTATGTGTTCTTTACTAGATATTTGTGAAATTCCAACAGATTCAAGGGTTTTCTTATATCGCTCAAATACTCTATGCGACCTATCTACAAGGTAAGTTTTTGGGGAAATGAAGCGCAGGAAAAACGGGATGCCTATTTTGCCGTGGCTTTTTGCCATATTTTCAAAACCTTCAAACTGCAAAGTAAACAATGGCACATAAATGCAAAACTCGTCCGCCTACTTCTTCCCCTTTTTAGAAGATGAACCGGTCGCTTCCTGCAAATCTTTTATGGTTGCAAATTCGAGTGGGTTGATCGAATCCATTACGTATTTTATTTCACTGACCTGTTCTGATTTTGCGTAATTTTGTCGGATATTTTCAATTTCAGATTCGAGGCGTGCTATTTTTTCTGAAAATTCGGATAAACGCAAATTTATTTCGGAAAGTTCGCGAGCGCTGCCGGATGAACTATCGCTAATACCCTGCTGGCGGCCTTCTTGTGCCTCCTTGACTTTTTTATTTATGACAATTAGGTTTCTGCTAAGTATTTTCTCGTTTCGTACAAGAAAATTTATTTTCTGGGAAATTATCAAAATACTGCTATTTAGCGCCTTTATATCATCGGTTATTTTTGAAAAAACACCTTGGGCCGGCCCTGAGATTTTCTTGGCATCCTGCCTAGGGTCGTTTTGCATTTGACGTGTATGGGGCGGCATGTTGGAAGCATCCTTCATAAAGCTTTTTACTGTAACATTATAGATATGGCGGATAATAAGCTTTACGGGATACTGCTAGATTGCACATATAAGTTTGATGAAAAAGCAAATGCAATCATCCAACTATTTTTTAGCACTGCAAATTCAATTGAAGTATTTGAGGACCGCTCCTTTAAGCCCTATTTCTATCTAATCAGCAAAAGCCCCAAGGACACAATATCTGCCCTGCATAGCCACGATTTTGGCGAAGGCGTAAAGGTACTTACATGTAGCGAAATAGAAGTTGAAAATGCAAAAAATGTAATAAAGGTCGAATTCAAAAACCCCCAAGAACTTGTGAAGGCAAGAGAATCAATAGAGAGTATTGAGGGGGTTTTAGAAAAGCGCGAATATGATATTCCATTTACGACAAGATACTTGATTGATAAGAAACTGCGCCCAATGGACGGAGTGGAAGTTGAATATGAAAATGGCCAGATAAAAAACATCAAGTCATCAATTGTTTCGCACGAACTTCGCATTGCTTCACTTGACCTTGAAACATATTCGCCGGGAAGGTTTTCAGACCCAAAAAAAGACCCGATTTTAATGGCGGTTCTTTGCACAAACAAGTGGACAAAGGTATACACTTACAAAAAAACAGATGCAAAATCGTGGCTATGCCTAAAAGATGAAAAAGAAGTCGTAGAAAAAATGCTAGCAGACCTTCGCGAGTTCAAACCCGATATTCTTGTAACATACAACGGGGATAGCTTTGATTTGCCGTATGTAAAAGAGAGATGCGAGAGGCTTAAGGTAAATTGTGATTTTGGGTTCGGGGGGGTTAGGCTTTCGCGCAACGGATTATTTAGCGCAGCGGAAATTAAGGGCACGCAGCACCTTGACGCTTTCACATTGGTAAAATTCATGACAAGGATAGGGGCAATTAGCCTGATAAAATTTGACATAGAAAATGTTTCTGAAAAACTTTTCGGAAAACCAAAAGCAAAAGTTGCCGCTGCAAAAATAAATGAGCTCTGGGACAGGGGCGAAATTGATAGCGTTGTTGATTACAACCGCGAGGATGGGGAAGTTACATTGCAGCTGGCAAAAGAATTCCTCCCCCTGCAAATCCAGCTCTGCGCAATGCTGCACGATACTTTGCACGAAGTTAGCAGGTCAACTTCTTCGCAAATGGTTGAGCAATTGCTCTTGGTAAAAAGCCACGAACTTGGAAGAATTTCCCCGAATAAACCGACTGAATCTGAAGTGAACACGCGCACGCTGCAAACATATGAAGGTGGGTTTGTAAAAGCGCCTTTGCCGGGGTTACATGAAAATATTGCAGTGCTAGACTTTAGATCGCTTCATCCAACAATAATGATTGCGCACAATATTAGCCCAGAGACATTGCGCTGCGAGCATGAGGAGTGCAAAAGAGGCAAGAATGTTTCTCTTGAAAAAGATTGGTTTTGTGAAAAGCGGGTAGGGTTTTTGTCCGGGATTTTAGAAGAGATCCTAAAGGACAGGACAGAATTAAAGCACAGGGCAAAGAAAATGGATAAAGCTGACCCTGAGTATAAAATGCTAAATGCGCGCCAGCACGCGTTAAAAATACTTCTAAATTCGCACTATGGCTATCTTGGCTATCCAAGATCGCGCTGGTATTCACGCGAGTGCGCGCGCGCCGTAACTGCCTGGAGCAGGCACTATATCCAAACAGTAATGGGCAAGGCAGAGGAGCAGGGATTTAAGGTGGTTTACGGGGATACAGATTCACTTTTTTTGCTGATGCCAAAAAACAGGAGCGAGAAGGAAGTGCACGAATTCATGCAAAATGTAAATTCGCAGCTCCCGTCCACAATGGAACTAGAACTTGACGGAATTTATATGCGCGGCATATTTGTTACAAAAAGAGAGGGCGGAGCTGCTAAGAAAAAGTACGCTCTGATTGATGCAAAAGGGAATCTCAAAATTGTCGGCTTTGAATATGTACGCAGGGACTGGGCAATAATTGCTAAAGAAACCCAAAAAGGAGTAATTGAGGCAATTTTAAAAGAGGGAGATACGGCAAAAGCAATTGCGATAACAAAAGAGGTTATAAAAAAGCTCAAAGCAGGAACTGTGCCAAAAAAAGAATTGGTGATAATGAAGCAATTAAAGCGCGCACCTGCAAAATATGATTCGCCGGGGCCCCAAGTTGCTGCGGCAAAAAAGGCAATGGCAAGAGGAAAGGATATTGATGTTGGGAGCATAATTGCATTTGTAGTAACCAAAGGTTCGGCAAAGAGCAAGAGCATCTCAGAGCGCGCTGAACTGGAAGAGTATGTGAAGGAAGGGGATTATGATTCGAATTATTACATTGAGCACCAGATTTTGCCGGCAGTTGCGCTTATCATGCACGAACTTGGGTATTCAAAAGAGGATTTGATACACGGCGGAAAGCAGAGCACGCTGTTTGGCTCTAAATGAGAGGTGTGAGATTATGCCACTTTTTGGGAAAGGACGCAAGAATAAATCACGAGTTGTTGAAAGACAGATTACTGGACGCAGGTTTTTAGGCAAAAAAATTTGGAACCCGAAAACAGATTGGGCAAAACACTCCACAGAACTTAGTTGGATCAAAGGCACATTTGGAAAGTTTTGGAGAACTAATAGTGGAGAAAATTTTATTTATTCAAGATACCATGAATTGAAAAGGCCACAATTAGTTCTTGACTGGGGCTGTGCTAGAGGGGTAGCTGCAACAGAGCTAGCTCTAGAAGGTGGGCCTAGAGTACAGGTTATAGGGTATTCAAAAGATTCCTACTCACAATGGACTAAAAATGACGAAGTGACTTTTATCCAATGCCATCAAAAAGAGCTGGGAAAATATTTGAAAAAATTTCCACAAATTGACCTTATTTACTCTCATTTTGGACTCTGGCACCTCACAGGAGGCTGGCCAACATCAAAATTAAAACCGGATTCAGCTGAACACTTCAAAGCCTTATTCTCAAAACTGTCTGATGGTGGTAGGATTGTTTTTAACGGGAAAATATTCAACTTGACTTTATGTAAGCAGCTTGCGCAGTTACTTGGGAATAGTGCAAGAGTTGAGGTGGATCGATGGGAAAATGTAATATGTATTACAAAGCTTAGTTGAAAATCGAGAAATTATTTTAAAATTTTCCTTGAAGCCTTCCACATAAAATCAAAGTACTTGATGAAACCCTCAGTGATTTTTTTATTCTGGATCTGAATTGCTATCGGTTCGTCTGACCAAATGACAATCACTGATTTGTCAGCATATAGGAAAATCTGGGTTTTTGTTATGAATTTTGAAGGGAGCATTTTGCTTTTTGTATCCCATTCCTTAAGAAAATAATCAAGGTGCTTTGCGTCAAAATTCCAAAGTACTTTTACCTCGATTTTTTTGCGGTTCAAAGAGCCTATCCATTTAGGAGTGTAATATTTGAGAAAGTCATATTGCAAACCGGTTGCGCCAAGCAAATATAGATAATCGGCATTTTTGGCCATATCCTCCCAACAAGTACGCATTCCTTTAAGGCCCTCAAATACGCACACTTGTTGGCTAGATCTTGACTTTTCATAATTTTCCATTAATTTTGGAATTTCCTGCCGGGCAGTATCAAGACGCTCTTGCAGTGCAGAAATTATATGCTCTGGACTTGTAGGCGAATAAATCCTTTTGCTCTCAGAAATTATTTCAGATACAAAACCCCTTGAAATGAGCCTTGAAAGTATATCATAAACGTTCCTGCGGTGAATGCCTGTTTTTGATATTATTTCTCCCGCACTACTTTTTCCACACTTGAGTAGGAACGAATACACTTTTGATTCGTTTTTTGATAAGCCCAATTCCTCAAAAAGTCTTTCCATCAAACAATCCCCAGGAAAGAACCTTTATAGTAGTATCGAAAGATACTACACAGCGCTATTAGGTTAAAAAACAGAAATAATAAAGAGGCGTGCAAATGACCGGAAATATGATTCCAAAGAATGTGAATGCGATTAAACTCGATGTGCATTTAACCGATAAAATTCTTGCAAAAGAATTGATCAGCCGCAGCGAATTTGCAAGCAGGCTAAGTTGCCACAAAATCTATATCCCCCCAAACGAAAAATATCCGGTGCATGAACATCCAAGCGAACATATAATCCTGATTCTGGACGGGGGAGGATGGATGAAATATTGGGACAATAAAAAAGAGCATTCTTTTGATTTACGTAATGGCGATGTTTTTTTTGTGCCTGCAAATGTGCCCCATCAAGTAGGAGCGTATGAACTGGGAGCCAATATGCTTGCAATCAGCAGTGATTCAAAACCACTAACCGATCCGCAAAGAATGCGAATTGTGAAACAATGATCTGGAAAGGACTAAATATTCAAACAAAAAATGGAATTTATCCCCCAAAGCCCGCAAGCCTTTTACTTGCGGAAATAGCGATAAAAATTGCAAAACCAGATCAAAAAATTCTTGATGCATGCTGCGGCAGCGGAATTGTTGGAATTGCAATTTCAAAATTTGTGCAAAACACAACAGTTGTTGCCTCTGATATTAATCCAAAAGCAATTGAAGCGGCGAAAAGGAATGCTAAAAAAAATAATGTTAAAATTAAGGCAGTGCAAAGCGAATTATTTGCACAATTTTCAGATGATGAATTTGATTTAATTGCAATCCATCCTCAGCGGTGGCCATATTTGCCGGGACAAACTTGGGGAATGTCAAAAGGCATGACAATTGCAACTAATGGTGGAGAGGATGGTTCAAAATTAGTGGTACGCTCAATAATTGAAGCAAAAAGATGCCTAAAGAAAAACGGAAAACTTTTACTTCTCCTTCCCCATTGGTCCAATACTAAGAAAGCGTTTGAGGCGCTGAGAAGTAACTATCAAAAGGTATCCGAATTAGCAAGAGAGCGAATCGACTTTTTCCCTGTACTAGAAGGCAAACCTTCCGCACAATTGCTAGAATATACATATGAGCTTGCAAAGAAAGGAGAAATAACAATTGAATTTGACAATCAAATACCGCACTCTTACGCTTCTGTAATTGAGGCATTAAAATAGGTTGACTAGGTAAATGCTTCTGTTGATTAAAACCTTTAAAAAACCAACCAGTATGGAAAGTTTATTGGTAGAAATGGAAAAAGACGTAATTGCAAATTATAAAAAGGCAGGCGAAATTACAAAAGAGATGCAAGAACTTGCGCAAAAAAAACTCAAAATCGGCACGAATTTGTTTGAGTTTGCACAAGAATTAGAAGATGCTATACGCAAAAAAGGCGCAGAACCGGCGTTTCCTATAAATCTTTCAAGAAATAATGTGGCAGCGCACTACACCCCTGCATTTGAATCAAAAGATATTGTAGAAGAGAATGATGTTTTCAAAGTTGATATTGGCGTGCACGTAAATGGTTATATTGCAGATTCTGCTCGCACGATTGATTTTTCAAAAAAATACTTATCAATGGTAAAAGCTTCAGAGGATGCTCTTGAAGCTGCAGTAAAACTTGTAAAAGAAGGGATGGTAGTTGGGGAAATTGGCGCAGAGATTGAGCAAACAATTAGAAAAGCGGGATTTTCTCCGATACAAAATTTGAGCGGGCACGGAGTTGGGGAATATGACGCGCATACTGAACCTACAATACCAAATGTCGGGTCTAAAGATTCTCGCAAGCTAGTAGATGGAATGGCAATTGCAATAGAGCCTTTTGCTACTAATGGTAGAGGGTTTGTGCGCGAAGGGAACCAGGCTGAAATTTTCCAGTTAATAAAAAAAATGCCTGTGCGAAACGCTGCCACTAGAAAGATCGTGGATTTTATTGAAGAGCAGTATTCGAATTTGCCGTTTGCGGAAAGGTGGATACAGCAAGGGCTTGAAGGTATTAGTGAATTTGATAGGAAAATTGCGCTAAGAGAACTTATGCAAAAAAAATGTATAATGGCTTTCCCTTTGCTAAAAGAAGAGGAAGGCAAAACCGTAACGCAAGCTGAAACTACATTGGTTTTGAACGAAGGGAAAGTAATCAGGCTGCTCTAATTCTACATAACCCTGCCCTGGCCGACTCCCCCTTTTGATTTTTGAGAAAAATGGCTGCTCCGTTCCCCTTTCGAAAGCAACTATTTAAAGGATCCCGCTTTGATAATTTATTGCACTGGCAGCTCCCATGGTCTAACCTGGATATGACGCCAGCCCGCGAAGCTGGTAATCTGGGTTCAAATCCCAGTGGGAGCGCTTTTACTTAAGAATATTAAGTCGGAAAAACCATTTAGTGCAAGTGATTTCAATGGCAATTTTAGGGCTTGGCATCGGTAAAATGGAATTACGTTTGAACAAAACACAATTCTACCCAGAAGAAGTGATTGAGGGAAGCGCAATGCTTACTTTAAATGAGCAGATAAATGCGCGAGGAGTATTAGCCACTTTTTGGGCAGAAAGACAAACAAGAAGGGGAAAGAGCACCTATACAGATGTTTTGTATAAAAGAGAAGAGAGGCTCGATACAGAACGCCTCTACAACTCTTCAGGAGGGGCTAAAAATTATTCTTTCAAATTCACTGTCCCACGCGGCATCCTTGCAGAAAACCAATTCGGAAGCGATCTAATCGGAGGGGCAATGTCATTTCTTCGCGACATGGGAAATAACAGCATACGCTGGTATGTGAGCGTAAAATTAGACATTCCAATGGGTTTTGATGTTTCGAAAAAGCAGCAGATAAATGTGAACCCGGGAAGGCAAATGCAGCCTAGATTGCAATAAAATTTACCTTTAAAATGTTCCCATATATCTCTAATATGCGCGGGGGTCCCGTAGCCCGGTCAATCGGACACGGCTTAGGACCGTGTGGCTTAGTGCCTCCGCAGGTTCAAATCCTGCCCCCCGCACTCTATTTTTGGTGTGAAAATGCAAATCAAAAAAGGAAAATATTTGCACTATAAGGGCAAAGAGTATGAAGTGATTGCGAACGCAAAGCACTCTGAAACTTTAGAGGAAATGGTTGTCTACCGCGCGCTTTATGGAGATAACCAAATCTGGGTTCGCAGCGCAAAAATGTTTGGTGAAGATGTGCAAGTGAACGGGTCAATGGTTCCCAGATTTAAATTACTTGGAACTAAATAGCCTTGTTTCTCTTTCTTTTTCGTCAAGGTTTTTCTTTCTCTTTGGAAGAGAAAGAAAAAGGTTGAGGCAGATAGCCTTTTGCGTGCTTTACTACAATTGAACTGTCAAGATGGATTTTGTATCCCAATTCTTTTGCGCGCTCGCAAAAAACTTCATCTTCGGTAATTATGCTTCCATCTGGAAGTGGGCGAAGATCAAATGGCCGTGGTTTGTATTTGTCAAATAGCCTTCTCATTAGATCCATTTTCATTGCGCAAAACCCAAACCCTACGGCATCAACTTCCATTACTCCGTTAAGTTCTTTTTCAGTTAGCCACTTGTAGCGCTCGCCGTCTTTGTAGTATGCTACCGGTTTGATTTCATTTTGGTGCGGGTTGTAATATACCCCTGAAATAAAATCTTTTCCTGAGTTTAGGTGTGAGAGCAGTTTTTGCACCTGCTCAAAATTGAAGACAATGTCATTGTCAAGCCAGAGCATATAGTCAAATAAAAGCCCGGGAGTTTGCTCTTCAGCGCTAATGGCCTTGCGCGTTATTTCGTTGCGGTTTTCAAATATCATTGGGGATGCCACAGTAAAAATTGCAACGTTATAGGAGAGCATTATTTGCCCAATGCAGGAGGCAAAGGATTTGAAAAACCCAAAATCAACAAACCTACCGCTAGGGATACATAAAGCTAGGTTTTTTTTGCTGTTCAATTTACCACTTAGAAATTAGAGAAGGAAGAATTTTTATGCTAACTCACTCTTTCCCATGGGCCCTGCGCTCTTCCTCAACTGATTTGAACCTGGAGTGATGTAGCCCAAAGAAGTTCTTTACAGCAGTTGTAAGCATTCGTATTGGCATAAGTAGACTAATTCCCAAACCCCTATAATAACCTATTTAAACCAAACCATGCCCATATATGCAAATGGAAAGGGATTTACTTCATATTAGTTGCTGATTTTTCTATTAGTTCCCTTACATGTAAAAATATCTATTTTTCTTCATGGCGACCATGTTGTAGTGGTAGCAAGAGGGCCTGTGGAGCCCTAGGGCCGGGTTCGAATCCCGGTGGTCGCACTCTGACCTTTTTCTTTTCTCGCAGAGAAAAGAAAAACGTCAACGAAAAAGAAAAGAGGCCAAAGGAGCTGGCGGCATGAGCTTCGAAGCCGCCAAGGGCATGCGCGACTTTTCGGGCGAACCCGCACGCAAAAAGCAGTTCATCGAGGACACATGCCGCAGGGTTTTTGAAAAATACGGATTCGGGCCGCTGCAGAGCCCCGTAATTGAGGACTTTTCCCTGCTTGCCGCGAAAAACTCCGCGGGTGAGGCGATTAAGGAGGAGATTTATTATTTCAAGGACAAGGCCGGGCGCGAACTGGGCCTGCGCTTTGATTTCACGGTTCCGCTCGCAAGAATTGTCGCATCCAACCCCTCGCTGCAAAAGCCGTTCAAGAGATATTGCATAGGAACGGTTTACCGCTACGACAGGCCCGGCGCGAAAAGGTATCGGGAGTTCACGCAGGCGGACATCGACATAGTGGGCCCGAAAAGCGTTCTCGCGGATTTCGAGTGCCTGCAGGTTGCC
>Ga0209542_10005154_pt1 | contig 26386 bp, 20 predicted proteins | sample RifCSPhighO2_01_FD_184028 | JGI IMG/M metagenome (GOLD analysis project Ga0209542, IMG submission 184028) | Soil microbial communities from Rifle, Colorado - Rifle CSP2_plank highO2_0.1 (SPAdes) (version 2) | ecosystem: Environmental > Terrestrial > Deep subsurface > Rock core/Sediment ...
GATTAGACGCTGATGAAGAGATGATATTCCCCACGATCTTAAGTTCGCTAGCAGAGTTGCCGAAGTTAACGAAATTGGCAATAAAGAGTCCATTAAGCTCTGTCATTGAGGGATCGATATTCAAGGTGTGATCTGTGACCAGGGCCAATGACTGAGCAGGATTACCAAAGGTATTGGAGGAGGTATTTAAGTTGATGTCTCCTTCGACGATGAGAAGGATTGGAGCAGCGCTAGTTATCTGAGAAGCTGTTGGTTGATCCAGGTTAAGGACACCTGTATAGATATAGATATTGTCCGGCGAAAGCCCAGTGAAGTTTGAGATCTCGTGATACTCTTTTCTTGATTTGATGTAGGAGATGAAGGAGGAGGGAGAAAAAGCTGTGCCATATGAGTAACCACTTGGGATGAGCCACCTTTTACTTGAGGTTTGGTAACTGTTGAGGTAGGAGGAGGGAGGGGCGGTAGCAACTCCTGGGTCATTACCAGAGGTGGTAATAAGATAAGCTTGGGTAGTATCATCTGGATCGCTGGACTTAAACTTCCTAACTACCCCAGGAATGGGATTAGTGTAGTTCCCCAGTTTACTAAATGATCCGTCTTTAATCTTGTACCAGCCGCCAGGAACAGGAGTAGGAGTTGGCGTATTGGTAGGTCCGAGTGTTGGGGTATAGGTTGGAGCTCCAGGTGTGGGAGTAATGGTTGAGGTAGGAACAGGAGTAAAGGTTGGGGCAATACCAGTACAGTTTGTCGAGTTGACGATTATCGATCTGGTGGCAGACCAGGCAGACTGGTTATCGAAACTATCACGCGAGCGGACATGGAAGTAGACTCTGGTTCCCTGGGCAAAGATACCAGAAGGGGCAGAGCTGGCACGAGAGCGATTATTCTCCCAGCTATTGAACCAGTCTGGAACTGTTGCGAAGTTAGCCACAGTTGACATCTGTGACCAGTAAGGAGTGCCAGACAGTCCAGCACAACCGTTATCAACTACCGCACCCCAAGAGAACCCCATCCGATAATAGCTTACTCCGCCTGAAGCTGAATTAAACACACAGGTTGGAGCATTGGTTGATGGTACCTGTGGAGGCAGGGTATCTCGACAGACTGCTGGCGTTGGAGTACTAGTAGGTACCCTAGGTGTTGGTGTTCTGGTGGGAGTAGATGTTGCTCTTGGAGTTGGAGTTCTTGTGGCTGTAAATCTTGGTGTTGGGGTTCTGGTTGGTGTAAATCGTGGAGTAGGAGTACGAGTTGGTGTAAACCTTGGAGTCGGGGTTCTAGTTGCCGTAGCTCTGGGTGTAGGTGTACGAGTGACTGTTGCTCTTGGCGTTGGAGTTCTTGTAGCGGTTGCTCTCGGAGTTGGAGTACGAGTTGTAGTTGCCCGTGGGGTAGGTGTTCTTGTGGAAGTTGGCCTTGGCGTTGGAGTCCTAGTTACTGTTGGCGGTGGTGGTCTGGTGGGAATCCTGGTTGCGGTTGGTCGAGGTGTAGGGGTTCGAGTAGATGTTGGAGTAACCACTGTTACCCTGTAAAGATCAGAGCTCCCACAGTCATGAGAATTGTAATTAGCAACACAACTTAAGGTGCTGGGCGGATTAGGAGCCCATTCACACCAGGGATTTCCCGATCCCCAGGCTCCGTCATTATCTTGGGCGTCTGCGGAAATATAATATGTGCCTGCAGTATTCCAAGTTATGGAATAGGTGCAAGGAGAAGAAGCGCAAGTTTTGTATGTCCATCCCTTTGTTCCGTCTGGGGCATTGGTTGGATTATATAAAACTCTACAGGTCGAGATTGAACCGTCAGAATCTGAACAGGTTGCGGTAAAGGCTCTGGTAGTACCAGCAGTGATAGTCACATTACCTGCAGGTGAAAGACTACAGGTTGGGGGACTATTGGGAGGCGCACCACAATCTTCATCGGTAGAACACTCATTCAGAGACGAGTTGCAACCTGATATCCCAGAATTATTACAGTTCGTTCCCTCACAGATTTTACATGGCGCCGGCGTCGGCCCACCCCCACTACAACCGCTTGAACTCCAACAACTGCCGTTACTACATTGATTACTAACAGTACAGCTACAATTATCATTACCGTTTGAGCATCTTTCTTCTGTATCTTCTTGAAATTGACATGAGCCGCTATGAAGCTCACAAGATCCAGAGTTAGAATCTCTTCCATTTGTAACACATTGTCTACAACCGCCAACATTGTTACATGTCCAACTAGTATAGGAGGAACTTCCTGAACCGCTGCATTGTGCAATTGCTTTACTCGTACCTAATAATAAAAATAGAGTAATAAATAAAGAGGTAAGGAGAATAAATTTGAACGTGGCAGATTTCACAAAATTAATTATTTGTCAGCAATGTCAATGTATTAACTGTAGGTATACACCTAACATATTCTTTATCCGTCCACAAGCTTGTTTGATGTATCATATAGGCAAAAATATTACCCATCTCAAGTCTCCTAGTAAAGTTATCAAGTTTCGGAGTACAGCTAGACCAATAATCTAAATAATAATTTATTATTTCTCTACGACTAGAGCTTGTTTCAGGTTTAGCAACTAAATTCCTTAAACCTTGAATAATTGAATCCGCGCTTTTGCTGGTAAATATGTTAACCGTGGTAAACTCATCTTTATATTTAGCGTTCATTCTGTCGATTGTGGAAGCATTAATAATTTCGCCTCTATATTGATCATTTTGTACTTTCTTTTGATCTTCCTCCGACTCGTAGACATAGACATTCTCAATACCTATTTTCCCCATTCTGAAATCCTGCACAAATACACCCAAGTCCAAAGAAACAAATGCTTCTTCATTTTCCAGTTTGAATTTCTTAATTTTTGCTAAAAACACAACGTTTTCATCTTTAGGGCCCTTATAAATTAAACCGCATTTTTTAATTTCATTCGAGCCAGGCGAAGAAAATCTGCACTCTGATTTCCTGATATGGAACCAAACAAAAAACACCAACGAAGATAAAAATAAAAATATAACAAATACAGCAATAAAAATCTTAAGACTTCTCACTAATATTACAATAACATTTTTTAAAATCGTGTGTCAATCCTAGTTGTTTGTCAAGGAAAAAGAAGGTAAACAGAAGTCAATCGCCCGCATAAGAAAGCATAAAAATAAAAAAAGGCTCTCCCAGGGTTTCTAATTTATCAAGCTCTTCTTCAGAAGTTATTATATACCAGGGAAGGTTCGTTTTATCGCCGTTATATGCTCTCTTTAGAGCCTCAACTTGACCAATGTCATTAAGTCTCCGGAAAATATTATATTCATCCAAAGTAAATCTTCTTAAAAAAGGTTTTTCTGGATCATCCGCTACAATTGCGCCCGTCTGTATCCAAAGAGGTCTATTAATTAGCTTTGGTAAAATCTTTAAGGCATCTTCAGTATTTAAGGTAGAATCACCACGTCCTTTAAATTCTGTAACAGGATGATCAACTTCTACTTGTTTGAAAAAATCCACATTACCTAATCTGGAATGAGCATCATCGTTATATCCAATGCCCCCAATCCATATAAACGGTTCCCCATTTTTATCAATTGCTGCAAAAATTCCATAGTTATATAGACCGTCTGTTATGAATCCTTTAAACTGCGCAGTTGCATTTATGCTCAAGAATTGCTCGGTATCAACGGGATTCATAGGAATTTCATCATAATAACTTAACCCAAGTTCCCTGCCATTTCTATCGACAAAGAATTCAGGTCCAGACACATCTTCAAACTCTGTCTTTGCCTCTGCAAAAAAATTTGTAATAGCAGTGCTTGCTTCTTCAATGCTTATACCTTGAAGTTCGTCAGGAGTAGCTGCCGGTGTTGGCTCAACCGCTTGGATGTTTCTTACTATTTCTCCTGTTAAGGGATTAAAGACTCCTGTTATTTGTCCGTCCGGATTGATAACAATGCCGGCTGCTATTCCTTCGTGAACAAAAAGCTCGATCGTCTCGCCTGATTCAAGCTGGGCGTCGATCTTTTTGAATTCTACTTTTTTGGGTTCAGCTGGAATTTGATCTGGGTGGTTTGCCCATTTTAAATTTCCATTCTCATCTGTTATAAGTGACCATTTTAGTCTACCATCGGCTGCTCTTATCTCAAAAGCCCAGCCACCGGTTTCACTAATGACAAGTTCAAGGCTGTCACTCCCTGTCAATCTTTGTCTTAATTCTACCTCTAATTCAGAGATCTTAGCCCCAGCCTTTTCTAGGTTTTCTCTTTCCTCTACTGTCATTTCTCTTGAGGGAGAAACTGGTATTCCTTGATCAAGCAGACTGTTGACAAGTTCAACGTGATTAATGCCAGTCCCTGGCCACTCATTTGAATCACCGTTTAAGCCAAAGCTGTTTTCTTCAGGCGGGGAAGTAGAGGTTGGCTGGGGAGTTGCTTCTGCAGTTTTTGTTACTCCAATTTTAGGATCAGGCAGATTTGGTGTGGAAGTGGGAGGAATAGGAGTTTCGTTAGAGGGTGGGATTTGACTGGGTGCACAGGCGGCGACAGCAGCGGATAACAGAACAATTTCTGTAGTCAGATAAATAGCCTCTTTTCCCGTGAGGAAAGACCGCGGAGCTGGGGGTATATCAACTTCCTGACCTCGGCCGGCAGTGGTGCTGAGCGTTATACTTGTCCGACTATACATAGCTTCAAAAAACCCTCCAATTATGGAGGGTATAGATTATTAAAATTTATTAACGAGAATAATATTAATTTTAATTTAGGAATATGATAGGACATCATAATTTCAGGGTTCCTAGATATAATATTATACTATATTCGACAAAAAATGAGAGTTCATGCATAGATTATATATATTTGAGAGTCTGGAGGTAAAAACTCCCAAGTATTCATCCCAATTCAACTCTTCTCCCCCAACCACTGGACCCTCATCTGATTTTAACCTCGACAACCAAATCAGTATCTTAGACCTTGAGATACTAGGGAGAAACTATGGAGGGGTGGGGGATTAGGGTTTACTGCCGCAGAGCCAGGTGAAGGCATCGAGATTATTATACGGTGTATTCTGTGTTGTTAAAAGAGTACTATTATAACTAGCTAAAGGCACTCTCTGTCTAGTTGCTACTGGACAAGTATTATTAGCTATATCCGGCTTACAGAAATACATAATTAGATCTCCTCCTGATTTATATCCCCCAACAATATAACCATCAGTCGTCATATCCATGCCGTCGGTACCACCGGGAAGGGAAGCATTAAAGTTATTATCTTTTGTTAAAGTATCACTGGTTGGATCGTATGTAAAACTAAGTAACTTATTGCCCGTTGAAACAAAAAGTTTGCTACCGTTGTTATTCCAAGTAATAGTTTTAATAGTGCCGCCTGCTGGTCCATAGTTTTTGATAGTAGTACCACTAAGATTTAATTTATATATATTGCCGTCCCGGCTTCCTCCCCAAACTAAACTAGATGCATCTCCGGGGCGAAAAGACAATCCTTCATATTTTCGGTTGAGATTGGCGATTTTAAAGACTTTAGGCCGGCCATCCTTCGTTTTATTTACCGTATAAAGAGCTGGACTATTCTTATTGCCTACAAGATAAACAGTTGAGCCTTTGTTATCCATAGCTTCGGCGTCGCAGATTCCATCCGAAGAGCAGTATAACGTATTAACTAATGAGACATCTTTAGATGGACTCACTATTATTTTAATAATATTAGATAATTCTTCTCCACTATGTTCATCTATACCGTAATTGGCACAGCCGACTGGCGGCGGTGGAGGAGTGGGAGTTCTGGTTATTTTTGGAGGAGTTGGGGTTATGGTTCTGGTTATTTTTGGAGGAGTTGGGGTTATGGTTCTGGTTATTTTTGGAGGAGTTGGGGTTATGGTTCTGGTTATTTTTGGAGGAGTTGGGGTTATGGTTCTGGTTATTTTTGGAGGAGTTGGGGTAACAGTAATGGTGACTCTAGTTATTCTAGCTATACATTTGGCATCAGGAAGGGATAAATTACCATTTAAATCAAGAAAATAACCAGTGAAGCTAACTTTAGGAGGAACTTGGTTATAAGGGGTGCCATCATTTTTAAGATTTTTATCTACGACAAAAACTTGGGGATAAGTTAAGTTTCTCGTACCGATTAAGTTGGAAGAGATTGCATTTGCACGATAGATCAAGTGATGGGTTCCGGTTGGACATTGCGTACCTGATATGATGACGTCTCCGCCTGTAGTGACACAGACCGGTTTAGGATTGTTTGGTCCGTAAAGATTATCCAGATTATAGAAGGCGTACCAGTATTCTCGGACAGGATCGGTAGGTTGAGATGATAGGATAGTTGACTGTCCTGTTGACATGATGCTCCTGCTGGTTGAAGCAAAAACGCAGAGAGATTTACGCGGAGGCGTGGGGGTAATAGTAATTGGGGGAGTTGGAGTTTGCCTTTCTGGTGGCGTTAGACTAACTTGTGGAGGACCACAAGGTACAGATTCACTCTTGAATGAAAAAACAACGCTCCCCCAGCTCCCTAAATTGTTTTTGCATCCTACATCAATCTGAACAGATCCACAGTTTAGATTACCTATAGGTATTGTACCGTTAGGATAAGGGACATCGATACGTACTCCATTATCTTGACAGCCAGCGGGAAGATTTATTTCCGAACAGGTGTATCTGTTTGCATATAAAGTGGCTCCAGGACAAGCAGCTGCGCATTTGTCCCACATGCTTTTGGTTATATTAATATCATTGGGACTGACATTTTCAGGCCTTAACCGGTAACAAGCAGGGGAAGGAGCTGGAGTGTGAACATTTGTGGTTAGAGCATAGTTTCTAATTGTTCTCAAGCTTTTATTTATATTTAAGCTATAACCAATGATTAGAGAAAAAAGAATAAATAACAAAATAAAAGACGGGAATAGATATTTAAATTTCTTTTCATTCTTAAGCAAGTCAAAAAAAGAAGGATCTGGGAGCTTATTATCAGTCGACTTTACCATAATTTTAAAGTGTAAGTGAATCAAATAAATTTGTCAAACGATTTTACCTAGTTTCTCTAATTTAGTCGAGATCTAGAAAAAAGTAAAGTCATAAATCAATCTATGGTCAGGTGGATGGATTAGAGGCGAATTTCAAAGCTGTTAACCTTGATAATACCACTACGCTGTCATCTATCTATAATAACTGTGACAGCTTCGTTAGGTACTATAGCCTACATAGATAATCTAATCGTATAATACCGCGAAGCTATCAATCATTTGTTTTTGATAGCGAAGTGGTATAACCAAGTCAACATCATGGACCTTGAGATTCTTGAAGAAAATTATAGAGTGGTGGGGATTAGATAGTGAACCTTCTTTTAGCCATAATGACGATGAGATCGGCTGCGTCTTCGATAGAAAGGCTTGGTCCAGTACGGATTACCAAGTCATAGTGATGGGCTTTTCGAATATCATGACTATAGACTGCTTTTTCAAATTCATATCTTTTAGTGTCGGAGTCTTCGATTCTATTCATCGCTTGAGTCTTGGTTAGATGTTCAAACTCCATCTCCCATTTAATCCGCTGACTCATCTCGCAGATTATCCTTACTTTCAAAGCTTGAGGGAAAAGATTATGGGCGCCTCTTCCAACAAATATGGCATAACCTCTGTGTCCTATGGTTGAGAGTATTTTGACAAGGTGTTTGTAATAAGTCGAGAGCGAGACATAACGTTTACCAAAAAAATCTCCAATTAGCTCATCGATCATCGGAATTTTATTTTCATCTATCTCTTTGATGAGTTTTTTTTCCAGGTGAGTCTGTTTGGCAATTTCGTCGATGATTTCCCTATGGTAAACTTTCCAAGGAGGGCCCAGCTTTTTTTCTACAAGATAGGCGATCGGTCTACCACCTGAGCCCATCTCGCGGGAGATTGTGATAAGAGGCAGGATTTTCCTGACACGAATAAAACCCTTTTTACCTAGCAAGAAATCGCCAAAAATATTTTTGTTGATAAGCGCTATAAACCTTCGCATTGCTTTAGACAATATAACTTAATTTCTACCAAGTCTAACTTGGTTCAACACCTATTTTAGTCTTTGAATTAAAAAAATCAAGCTAGATTTAAAAGATCTTTCTTAGAGAGGCTTTCTCTTTTTAAAGTAGTAAATAAGTAGCAGCGCTGGAATCCAGATGACAGAGTAAACGGCAAGCCAGATAAGTGCTGTTCCTATCTTTCTCATTTGATAAATTAGAGATCTGACAGCCTGTCTGAAGATGACAACCGGGCGCCAAGTTTCTGAGGGAGCGTAGGGGAGCGCGAGCTCGTCGGTTGAGAGATAGACGGTGAGGCGGGCTAGCTTGGCACTTTGTTCGAGATATTTTTGTTGGCCAATGACAGCGTCGATTTCTGCTTGTAAGTTGATGATTTCGCGCTGGACCTGAAGAATATCTTGAATCTCCGTAGCTGCCTCTAGAATTTCTTCAAATTTGGCTTTAGTTTTTTCTAAAGTCTCAAGTCGAGCTTGGTTATCGACATATTGGTCGGTGACGTCCTCTCCCATTAAATTTTCTGAGATAACTTTGACAGCAACGCCGCGAAATAACTCAAGAGCCTCCTGAAGTCTGTTGGACGGGACGCGTACAGTGACGGTTGCAGTTGGGGCGTCTTGAGGATTGTTGAGGTTGCTGTTGACCATGTAACCGCCAAAACTTTGAGCGGTTTGAATGATTTGTTTTTGTGCTTCGGCGACGTTTGTGACCAAAAGCGAGAGATAGGATTCGCTGATGACTAACCTATCGGAGACATCTGAGGTAGGGGCAGCTTCTTGTTGGGGAAGCATGTAATCAGGTCGCATCCCTAAATCAAGACTTTGTGGTGCGACTTTCATACCGAGAGCAGGGCTGTAATCAGCACCACCAGAATAGGTTCTTTGGTAACTTAAGGAGGATGAGATATATTTTTGGAATAGAAAATAAAAGACAATTAGAAGTAATATTGAGGTAAGTTTATTAGCTTTAATCCAGACAATAATTCTATTCATAAAATCTATTTAATAAATTTCAAATTCCAACTCACAAGATACAAAGAAATCTCAAAATCCAAAATATTTCAAATGTATTTTTATTTTAAGATTTGATTTTTTATTTTTTGGATATTGTTTGTATCTTGGAAATTGGTTATTGGGATTTATGACCTAACTATTTCCACTTCCATCAACCATGATTCTAGATTAATTCTTTTTACCACAAAAGTCAAGCCTTAAAATTGCACAATAACTTGCAGATAAAAATACTGTTAGAGCTTGCTAAATTTGTACTTATTACCTATAATGCCCAATATGTCTAGCGAGAAAATCGATCCAAGTCATTTAATGGATCGGATGGTTGAGTTTGGCGAATCTCCGATTGCTAACTACTTTATATTTGAAGGGCCTCTAAGTGAATCTGAAAGGTTAATAAGTGTAGCAATTGGTATTTTTCCTCCATTCAGCATAAGTAATAAGCAAGCATATATAGTAGTGTCTGCCCATCCAGATGATAGAACAAATGCTGGATATTACCACACGAGAATTAGAGAATTAAACTTAAGTCAACGAATAATTGATCTAGGCATACCTGATTTTCCAGAAGATAGAGAAAAATTTACAAGAGAATGTAGAATAAATGGTTGGCCAATAATAGCTATTTTTTTTGGTCAATATGCTGATACAAATGAAGAATTTACTGCTCTTTCCTGCATTGCTGGTATTTCGCCCCAAACAGCCTTAAAAAAACTCAAAAAACAATCTCAAGAGCGTTTAATTAGTTTTCAATAAACTAAACTGTTCCTAGTTTTTCAATACGTTAACATCGGGTCTAATCTTTAGATCTTATTAAATCGATCTAATCTCTTTTGCTTTCAACCTGCTGAATCTTCAAACGATGGTTAAAGTATTTAATAAGTGATAATACAACTTTAAGGTGTAATTTTTATCCTTATATCAGACTAAACAAATTTTGAAGAAAAAATATATTATAATTTTGTGGCATTAGGAGGCGTCAGGGGAGAAGCTTCAGAAAATTTGATCTCAAATTATGGAGCGGCGAGCGTTCTTAAAATTATCATTTTTTACTTTAGTTAGTTTAGGACTTGCTGCCTGTGGGGTAAAACCAACCGAACTAGAGGCGACTCCAACGACCATACCGGCAGAACCAACTCTTGATTCTACTTCTGAAAAACCTCCATATGTGGATGCAGGACTTCTTGAGTACGGAAGAAGACTCGACGGTTGGCAGATACTTAATTCAGTTAAGATGATAGAGGCTTTCCCGCAACTGGAATTGATATCTAGAATTTTGCATAACCAGGAAGACCCAAGAGAATTTTTTCCTTTTGCTAAGATTCCTTTAACTCTTTCTACAGCTTGGAAAAAGCAGCAAAAAGACGCCTTTCTGATAAATGAAGAGTCTGGCAAACAATCAGGTTTAGTCGTAATAGTCAAATTTCCAGATAAGGACACGCTCATCCTGCCCACTATCTACGATCTAGACGTTAAACTTTTCTCAAAACCAGAGTGGAGAGAGCAAAAAAATCTAGATTTGGCACTAATCACCTCAACTCTTTCACATCTTGCTGATTTTAGTAACATCAGCAGATTATATGTTGAGCAAATTCTAGAATCTCGAGGCGTAACTTTCACGTCCTTAGACCCCGCAGCTTTTATACCTCCAGAAGACTACGTATTAAGCGCTATCTGTCTATGGCTTTATTTTCAAGAAGCCAGAGCCCGACACAAAAACGGATTTAGAGATTTTTTCGACAAATCTTCCTTGGTTAGGCATAGGTCGATTCTTCTAGCAAACTGGCTATTGGACTATAGAACTCAGTACGGTGTCGATCCTCCCGAGCCCAGTCTTGTAGACCAAGCAAGGAATCTAATAGAAAGCCTCGGGGAGCGAAATATTATAGAATATAATCCACAAAAGGGATATTATGATTGGGTATCAGGATTCCCGCCAGCCATAAATTCCGAACTAATAAGCCTCTGTGAAGAAATTTTTGGCTATCAAATACAACCTTTTTTGTCTAAACCAGAAACAATGTTGGAGTCAGAAATTATCTTGGCTAATAGTCAATATCTTGCATCAAATTGGTTAGCGGACAATTCTCTAGTAGAGAGGTCAAAGTTGCAGTTAATCTAGTTATTGATATAGACCAAAAAAGAAGCGCCTTTCACCGCTCCACGTGTTAAGATAATTAAATATTTAGGATAATTCTTTATCAAGAAATATTTTATAAGTTTGATTCCTTTGGCTGGAATTGTTTTTCAAAATAAGGTCGACTAAAGTCTGCAGCATCTTTTGAAGGAACTTCTATTCTACCTTCTGGTTCATTGTTATCTGGAACTGTCCATCTTCCATCCGAAGTTACGGTTAAAAAAGTCATTCTGTAAGTTATATAGTTTCTTCCACCTATTTGATTGGTTACGGATTCGGTAGCTAAAAGTATTGTATAAGTGTATATCCCCTGTTCACTTCTACCCACCTGTCTTAGACCCAACAACCCCGAGTATATTCCCACAAATGAGGAAAAGGCATTAACGTGTTCTAGCACTCTCGTATCCGGTAATAGATCTGGATTGGCCATAATTAAGTGAATATTTTATCTATTTATTGAGCAAAAATCAACTTGGCAGACAGGCGCGGTATTTAACAGCGGGGATCGGGGTTAGAATAAAATTTGATTTGGCAGTTTCCCGGGAGATTTTCAGCCATGTAATTATACCAGTATTCTACACCTTTGGTAAAGTTGGTGACTTCGAGGCAGTGATTGTTTACCCACTTCGATGCACCCCAGCGATATTGGCAAGCCCAAAGCGCGTAGTTTGCCGGGTTGACCGATCGCAAACCAAATAGACATTCCATTTGTTCGCAGATGGTTGAACTAGGCGGCAAAAAGGTATAAGAATCATCTTTGTTTAGTCTATAGAGACAACCTAGTTTTTGGGCGCTGGTTGCTCCTCCGGCAGCTGATTCTTCAATCCACAAAGCTATGACATACAAAGGATTAAAACCATATTTTATTGAATATTGTTGTACAGTTTGCCAATCGTCTTTAAGTTTTGAAGCTTGCCAGTAAGAGGGGTAATAAGTTTTCATTCTTTCGTAGGCCTTGTCAATTCCCGACTGGGTTGCCTGGCAGTTTTTGTTGCGGTAAGGCAGCGAATAATATTGAGTACCTGAAAAAGCACAGATTTCTTTGGTTGTGGCTGGTAAGGCAGTCGAACCTCCAGGATATCTTTCTTTTGAGTTGGGTAATCCGCTATCCATCGCGCTACAGCCGCCTGCAGGTGGAGGAGTTGGCGTATCACCAGTCGGTTCGGTAGGTGTTGGGGTATTTGGGCTGGGAGTTTCAGTTGGGGGAACAGTCGTTGGTGTTGGTTGTGGGATCTCGGTCGGAGTTGGTATTGCGGTTGGCCAGATACGGAGGGCAATAAGAAGCGGTAGGTCGATAAAGAAACCAGATGGTCGTTTTCTAGTTGGAACTGGAGTTATAGGAGCTATGGGAGGTGGAGTGGTTGGAGTTGTGGGATTGGATAAAACATAGATAAATCCTGCGACAAAAAGTACTAAGACAATAATAAAGACTCTAGAATTGACCATAAAGTCAAATATATAACTTTATAAAATACTCGTCAATAGGGTGTGCTTGGGTTGAAATCTTCCTGCGGGAATGTTAGACTTGTCTCAACTTAAAGGGTGATCTAAAAATGAAAGTCTTCTTGAAAGTCGTTCTACATGGACTCCCAATCTCAATGATTCCAAAATGTATTAATCAAGAAAAAGGAGTTGAAGTGATACGTTAAACAAATATTAACACATAATCTTTTAGTCAAAAGGATATCTTTCAAATTACTAGCAGGCTATCTCGTGATATAATTATCATCCCAAATAGTTATGTTGAATGAAGCAGTAAGCCAACCAGTAAGACTACCGGAAATTAGTCAGCTAACTCATAAAAAAATTTTGCTTATCGGTATCGGTGGAGGTGGAGATATTCTAGGATGTCTGCCTTTAGCTAATTATTTGCAGGAGAGAAAAAATAATGTAATTATGGCAGGTTTAAGCTGGAAAAGAAAAGACTACGATCCTCAAGCGGGCCCAAGAAGAATCGATGAATTTAAAAACATCAGGAAGTATAACAGTGCAGTGGGATGGGTCAACGAGAAAACCCGGACCATCAAGGGATACAAACACATTGAAGCCGACCTCATTAAGTTAGTTGAGGCGCCAATCATCACTATTAGTATCAACGCTGGATTTAGAAAAACATTCCAGGGAGTAAAGCAGTTTGTGAAAAAAGAAAAAATTGATTTGGTTATTGGTATTGATGTAGGCGGCGACGTTCTATTAAAAGGTGATGAGTCGACTGTCCGAAGTCCGATCTGTGATGCAATAATATTGGCGGTTTTGGCACATTTGCCAGACACATATCTAGGAGTAATCGGGTTGGGAGCTGATGGAGAGTTGCCTTTGTCAGATTTTATTAAAAGATTTGAGTTGATAAAGAAAGAGCAAGGCTTCATCGGCTGTAGGAATTTTTCCAACCGCTGGTGGATCAATCTAAAAAATATAATTGATCAAGCCAAAACCGAGTCAAGCCGTGCGTTAGTTAGCGAGATAATCAAGCATCCGGAAAAAGAAAGAGAACTTACTGCTTTGACAATTAACCGAAATAAAGCTATAAATCAGTTAGATAATTTTAAGATAACTAAGATAGATCTTCGTAGCAAAACGAGAATTGGAGAACTTTCAATCTTGACCTGTCTTTTTTTCTTTTTTAAACCAAAAGTAGTCTACAGACTTAATCTATATAGTTGGTATATAGAAAGATTTGCTTCTGTCTGGAGTTTGAGAAAGGAGATGAACAGAAGAGGTCTGACTACCGAGATTGACGAAGGAAACTAAACTTTGCAGCAAGAAGTTCAGGCAAGGCTGACCGAGAGTTATTCTCCAGCGCTTCCTGTAGAGGAAAATAAGTAGGAGTCTGCCAAAATATACTATCGTCTGCTGGTTGAAAATCAGGATCAAACTCCCGAGCTATTTTTAAATACTCTACTTCTGAAACCGGTAAAAAGCCAAAGCCTCCTGGCTTGGGATCGGCAGTATCAGTTACTTCCAAGATAGACGTAGTGGGAGGGCAAAGATTTATTTCACCATCCTTTTGACGGTAAAGGGGATAGTTGTAGACAGCAAGTCTTTCTGGATCAAGGCTACATTTGGCAAAAAGGAAGTTGTTAGAAAAGGTTATATCAATCCCAGCTAATCTGGTTAAAAATTCTACGACCATAGGTACAGGAGCAGTAGTGGAAAAATAGGCTAAAGAGTCGATGACTAATATCGTTCCACTATTTGCAAGTTCGAGCAAATGTTCAAAGCCTTTTTCGTCAAAGTTGCCTTCTTGATAAAGTTGGAAAAGCGCTTCGACGAGAAACATAACATCTTTAGGATTTGCTTCGATTTCTGTCAGTCGATCAGTCGTGGCAACAGGCATTGAAAGTCCATCAGCTGATTTAACTGTGTCTTCAGATTGATTGTTGAAGCGGCCAAGTTCACCGCTGTTGCAGAAGATTTTATTAGGTATTTTTTCTTGATTTAATAGTTGGGCTGTTCTCAAGATCGCGGTTGTTTTTCCGGCTCCCATTCCTCCCATGACCATAATAATTCCACCCCTATCTTCAGCCTGAAGTTGGGAGATTTGTTCTCTCACAATAAGCGTAGTTTGAATGATTTGACCGGCTATGAGCGGGTCGCGTGGGTCAACTTCTACTAACTCGTCTAGCGTCAGCAAACCTTTGCTTCGTTGAGCTTTTGTTCTTTCTCTTATAGCATCCAGAGCTGGTGGGAAATAGGGGTGAGCAGTAATGTGAGGTAGAACCTGAAGCGATGCGAAGGGATTTTCGGCTTGATCTTTAAAATGAGGTTGGAATTGAGTTATAGGAATTAATCTATTTTCTAAAGCCATAAAGTGATAAAACAATTACAATAGATAAGCTGCTACAAAAGTCTAAAATTAAATTGGGGTTAGTATATCATATTCACCTAAAGTAGCGTTAAGGGCATGCTTTGGCTGGTGCTTCTATTATTTAGAAGCAAAATTTGTTTTATTTGCTATTATTATAAAATGAAGCCGGTGGTTGATAAATACGGAGAATTTTGGCAATACTTAACACAACCCCAAAAGGATCTCATACTCGAGGGACAGTATCTCATAAACGAGGTTAACAAGGAAAATATCTATAGATTCAAAGACTACTCGTTTTTGGTCTTTCCTTTTGCCAAAGCTTATGAAGGATTTCTCAAGCAACTTTTTAAAGACGTCAAGTTTATCTCACATCTCGACTATATATCAGACCATCTGCGGCTTGGTAAACTCATGTCTCCCAATCTGATAGTAAAATTAGGGGAGAGATCGCTTTATAAAAAAATGAAAGAAGCAGTAAGCGCTGATTTTGCCGACAGAGTTTGGCAGACCTGGAAATTGGGGCGAAATCAGATTTTTCACTATTTTCCGCACAACCTAAAAGCCATAAGTTTTGACGAGGCTGAAAAAATCATCGGTCAAATTATTTTGACGATGGAAGAAGCATATATAAAGTTAAAAATAGACAATAGAAAATAGAAGATGGAAGATAGATTAAAGAAGATAGAGGGTAGAAGCTAGAAAAAATCAAACCTCAATCTTCTAACTTCAAAAATCCATCATCTATGATCAATCATCTATCGTCAAAAATATCTATGAAAGGTCTTACCAGCAAAAAAGCAGAGCAGTTACTAGATCAGTATGGACAAAATATTATTACGGAGCAAAAGAAAAAGTCAATATTCGTAAAATTTATTGGACAGTTCAACAACTTCTTAATAATTCTACTAATTTTAGCAGCTATTCTCTCATTTTTTGTCGGTGAAAAAGTTGACGGAAGCTTAATTCTTGGTATTGTTTTTTTAAATGCGCTTTTTGGCTTATATCAGGAAAGTAAGGCTGAAGCCGCAATAGAAATGCTAAGAAAAATGACAATTACAAAGGTGCGTGTTATTAGAGACGATAAAGAGCAGGAAATAGATAGCCGTTATCTAGTGCCGGGTGACGTTATCTTCGTTGAGGAAGGACTTAAGATCCCAGCTGATGGGAAAATTATTGAAGAGAAAAATCTTGAGATAAATGAGGCTGCATTAACCGGTGAATCCCTACCTGTAGATAAAAAATTAAAGGACTCCATCTTTACAGGAACGATCGTGGTTAGGGGCAGAGGTTATGCCAAAATCACTTCAACCGCGATGCTGACAAAATTCGGAGAGATTGCAAGACACATTGAAACTGTAGAGAAATCAAAAACCCCACTGCAAAAGAAACTTGAAGTCTTAACTAAGACAATCGGAATTGTAGGAATAATCCTTTCACTTTTAGTTTTTAGCTTGAGCCTTTTGCAGGGAGCGGAGTACTTTCCATCCTTCCTTTTAGCAATATCGTTGGCAGTTGCTGTTGTTCCAGAGGGGCTACCGGCGGTGATGACCATTACTTTAGCGCTAGGTGTCAAAGAAATGGCGAAAAGAAAGGCTATAATTAGAAAACTTTCAGCAATTGAGGCTTTGGGAAGCATTACCTTGATTGCGACAGATAAAACCGGAACACTAACAACCAACAAAATGAAAGTGAGGGAAATTTATGTTGATGAAAAAATTTATGAGGAAAGCATTCCTCCCAGTCTATCTAATCACCCTTTTTCCAAGCTGCTTTTGAATGGAGTTCTTTGCTCGACCGCTACTTTGGTATTTGTCCATGATCATAACAGTTACGATGTTTTAGGTGATCCGACCGAAGGTGCATTATTATATTTAGCCCAGAAGACGGGGCTTATTCCTGAGGCGGTGAGAAAGGAGTGGAAGATTATCGAGGAGGCTCCATTTGATAGTGTTACAAAACGAATGACAGTTGTTGTACAAAAAATTAGAAGTGAGAAGTTAGAAGTTGGAAGAACATCACATCAAACCTCCAACCTCCAACCTCAAACAATGGTGTTTAGTAAGGGTGCGCCGGAGTCGATTCTTGAAATATCTGATTCGATATTGATGGGAGAAACTATAGAAAAGCTGACGCCTACAAAAGTTAAAAAAATTGAGAAAATCATGGGACAGTGGGCGAAGAAAGGACTAAGAGTGTTGGCTTTTGCATATAAGCAAGTTGGAGGTTCGAAGTTAGAAGTTGGAAGTGAAAAGATAAAATCCTCAAACATGGTGTTTTTGGGCATGGTCGCTATCCACGATCCACCACGACCTGAGGTATTAGAAGCTTTGTTAAAAACCAAGCAGGCTGGTATCAAGACGGTGATGATCACAGGTGATAATGAGATCACAGCAGAGGCGATTGGTGTTTCAACTGGTTTTATCAAGGAAGGCGATGAGATTTTGACGGGCAAGCAGCTTGATGAATATTCCGATGAGGAACTTTTGCAAAAATTGTCAAAAGTAAAAGTCTTTGCCCGGACAACCCCGTTTCATAAATCTAGGATCGTGAAACTCTATCAAGAGACGGGGGAGATAGTCGCTGTGACCGGTGACGGTGTCAATGATGCTGTAGCCCTAAAACAGGCAGATGTTGGTATTGCCATGGGCCTTATCGGGACTGACGTTGCGCGTGAGACTGCCGATATGGTCTTGACCGATGATAATTTCGCTACAATTGTCAACGCCATCGAGGAGGGTCGCAATATCATCAAAAATTTGAGGAATTCGATTAAATATCTTTTGGCTTGTAATGTATCAGAAGCATTTTCTCTAATTATTGGACTGATGCTTGGTATCCCCAATCTGTTTTTTGCCATCCAGATTTTATATATCAATCTGGTGACCGACGGAGTACCGGCTTTAGCTCTTGCTTTTTCTCCCGGGCAAGAACATGTCATGAAGCAACCTCCGCAAAAAGAGCTTGAACTTTTATCTTCATTTGGGAGAAAATACATTTTCGGGATAGGGATTTTAGGAACGATATTTGTGATTTCTTCCTATTTTATCTTTATCGGTGGTGAGCAGTTTCGGCGTACCGCGGCTTTTTCGGTTTTGGCTCTGATTCAGTCTTTTATTTTTGTTGATCTTTGGTTATCGCATCAGTCAGTTGGCAAACATCTGAAAAAAATTATTTCTCCTATTTTTTTCTTCGCTTTTTTAGTCCCATTTGTCACCCAATACACAATTGTCAAAGTTCCCGCTTTTGCACGACTATTCCAGGTAGATATCGTTTCGACTCTTGATTATCTCAGTTTTATAATCATGGCTTCGCTGATTTTATTTGCTACCAAAGCACTAAGAAAGTATCTGGGGCATTAAACTCCCTAACACCTTCGTTATGTAACTTTTTTTGCCTTTAAGGAGTTAGAGAGGGAAAAGAACAAAGGTAGAGTGGGCAGACAGTATCACCATAGGAGACTGGATCTCCATAAGTTATGGTTCCACCTTTACAGACTGGTGGTGATGGGCAGATGGGACTAGGAAAGGGCCCAACGCCTAAAGGAAGACCTTTGTAAGCTGGTGGGTTGACGCTGTCTGAAACACTGACCACGACCTTAAAGTATCCCGCTTGGGTAGGAATACCGGAGATATTACAGGAGATAAAACCGCCTGGTCTTGGTGGCATTATTCCAGTAGTCATAGGATAGATGCTTATTGGTGCTGCGTTAAGTTGGCAAGGACCTTGGGTTATTCCAGGTGGGAGTCCTTCGATTTTCATATCCAACGGATCCTGATCTTTATCTAAAGCGGTGATACTTGCCGAATAGTCATTCCCCAATTGGCCATAGGGAAGATATGAAGTGATAATGATTGGCGTTGAATTGAAGGGAGGGGTTGGAGTAATAGATGGAGTCAAACATTTTGACATGTTTTCGCAGCTTTCGAAAGCTGCACGATAAAATTCGGCCTCATTCAGACAATTTTTACTCCTAAATTCTCCGCGGCTATTATCATTACAACGAAAATTTACCCGTCGAAAGGTATTCTCCTTTCTTTTACCGCATCTGTCATGATAGGAGATATTTTTTATTCCAGTCAGACAAGCCGGAGGCATTGGCGCTAAAGTAGGAGTAATTGGTGTTTGAGCTTTAGAGCTAAGAGTCCAAAAATAATAGACATAAGCAAACATGACGTAACCTGTGTAGATAGTAATAAAGAAAAAGATGATTTTTTTTAAGAAGCTCATAAATTAGTGTCTATTATTGAATATAGGATAAAAAATATTTTTGTCAAGAGGTAAAAGACTATATAAAGACTTTAATAGTAATAAAAAATCTTCCACAACTTTCCACTCGCCTTTTTTCAGTACTATTCGAGTATTAAATTTTATATCCTCCATATCTTCCTTCAACACTAAAATCTTATCTGTTTGCTCAATGTAAATAAATAACTTACCCGCCATCACTTACTTCTCGCCTTAGTTCATTTGAACTGCGGCTCGAAGAGCGTTGATTGGCGGGTTTAACTCTCATTAATCTTGAACAAACCAAGAAAGTGAGAGTAAAAAACGCACCGAGTCCTCAGAATTGCCTTTGGACTCGGTAGCGCGTAAGTTTCGAACTCAGAATTTTTTAATTCTAAATTCTGAATTCTAGATTCTTAATTCTTTCTTATCCTCCCACTCCGCCTGCTGGTTCGTTTCGAAAATCTTTTGGCAGGTGGTGGGCTATAAGATTTGTTTCGCCCCTTTTCATAAGTCTTATAGTAACTTGTAATCGGATCCTTCAAATAAATATTTAACTAGAAAATTTCAATATATAATCATTCTAAACATATCCTATAACATTTGTCAAGGGGTATTTTAATTTCGCGTTATTAATGTACAAGGTAAGCGTATTTTTGTAAATAAAGAACTTTAATACAATCTAATTTAAAATTTTTGTTACCTGTATTCCATAGTCGAAGATTTCGATTAAGTGTTTGATCGAAAACTAAGTTGAAAGATACGTTGAAGTAAAACTATATTGAATCTACAATAGAACTAATGGGACAGGAGTCGAAGATTCAATATCTCACCTTTGGGTTTTTAATTCTTTTTATCGCAACCTTTGTAATTTATATCACAGTCAGAAGGAACAATAAACAGTTTATCAATGAGCTTAATTCCACTCCAACAATTACACGTGTTGTTACAACTTCTGAAAATCCAACTATTCCTCAAATAAAGGAGTGTACTTATGAAGCTGATCCTGCTAACACAAGTGTATATAACTCGAAAGCTATTCAGACAGTCTCTAATTTACGTTGGTTTCGTCAGGGCGATCCCAAGAGTCAGACAGTCGGCGGAGCAGCATCAAGTCCTATCGTCGTATGTGATACGTTATATTTCAGCAATTGGGACGGTTATATATATGCTTTACATGCGAACACTGGTGAGCTTCTCTGGAGGTTTAAACCAGAAGCAAAACCTGTTGAAAGTCCAACCTTTGCCGATGACTATATTTATTTTGGTGATGCTGTAGGTAATTTTTACGCAGTCGACACAAAAAGCCAACAGGAAGTCTGGCGATACTCATTAAAAACAGAAAAAAATGGACGCGATCTATTCGGCTCTCGTCATATAACCTCTAGCCCAATTGTCTATGATAATACAGTTTATTTTCCAGATAATTCTGGCTATTTATATGCGCTTGACGCAAAAGAGGGGAATGAGCGATGGATATTTGAGAAAGCAACGGTATTTTATTTCACGCAACCGGCAATCTCAGAAGGAGCAGCTTATTTCGGAGATGATGATGGAACTTTGTATGCGGTTGAGGCAGAAACCGGCGTTGAGAAATGGAGTCAAAAGTTTACCGATTCGTTATTTGTACAACCGACAATTTACAACAACAAAGTTTATGTTATAAGCGATGATGGAGTTCTTCACGCCTTACAAATTGGAGATGGGAAAGAGATTTGGAACTACAGATATGTAAAAACAGATACTTTTATTAGAGTTGATATTTCTTCTGTTGCTGCATTTAATAACGCCATTTATTTAAGCGGAACCAACGATTATTTTTTGGACGTACTTGACTCTGAAACCGGGAAAGAAATCTGGAAATTTCAGGCAGAAAGTTGGGTTGAAACACAACCCGTGATCACAGACAATGTCGTTTACTTTGGAACGCTTGATCGGAAAGATGACCGTAGGAGTTTTTTGTATGCTGTTGATATTAATTCGCAGGAAGAACTTTGGAAATATAAAATAATTTCACTTGGTATAAGAGGTAAACCTTTTGTCTTGGATGGAGCTTTATATTTTTCTGACGGTGTGGGAGGCAATTTATATGCTTTAGAGTAAAGTCCAAGTAGAATCTGAACCTTCTAGATAAATTGGACTTTTAAGCCGATTTAAATAAAACTTTTGTCGCATATAATCCATAGACTTGGATTTCGATTAAGTGTTTAATCGAAATCTTAGATGGTATATACTGTTGATTTAAGCTAAATAAAGTTTGGCCATTTTTTAGTATTTTAATTTTCAAGTGTTGATGTATCACCCAGCGGTTGACCTAACTCTTGTGCTTTTAACACTCTTCTCATAATCTTTCCACTTCTGGTTTTTGGTAGTTTTTCGACAAATTGAATCTCGTCAGGGGTGGCGATAGGGCCTATCATATTGCGAACATGTTTTACTAATTCTTCTTTCAGTTGATCGGTTGGTTTTTGGTCAACCTTGAGAATGACGAATGCTTTAATTGATTCTCCCTTGACTTCGTGTGGCTTGCCTATTACGGCCGCTTCGGCAACAGAGGGATGGCTGACAAAGGCTGATTCAAGCTCGGCACTGCCGAGTCTGTGGCCGGAGACTTTGATGACATCATCATTTCTGCCTATAATCCAAAAGTAACCGTCTTCGTCCTTTTTGGCAGAGTCACCAGTGAAGTAGAGAAAATCACTAAAGTTGTTTGAAGTTGGAGGTTGGAGGTTTGAGAATTGTGATTTTTCTTCCAACTTCTCACTTCCAACTTCTAACTTCCTACTTACTTGGATTTTTTCAAAATATGTTTCTTTATATTTCTGCGGATTATTGTAGACATCAAGCAGCATTGCAGGCCAGGGTTTTTTAATTACGAGGTAACCTTGTTTAGTCATTCTAGGTTGGTTGGAATTGTTTGCTGCTGGTTCAAGTTGCAAAGAATTTCCGTGTTCATCGACCACATCTGCTTCAACGCCAAAAAAAGGCTTAAAACAGCTACCAGGTTTGAGAGCAACAGATGGGAGGGGAGTTAACATAATCATTCCGGTTTCGGTCTGCCACCAGGTGTCCATGATCGGGCATTTTTCTTTGCCGATTGTTTTGTAATACCAGAGCCAGGCTTCGGGATTGATTGGTTCTCCAACTGTACCCAAGATCTTTAGAGATGAAAGATCGTATTTTTCTGGTATTTCCTCCCCTAGCCGCATCATGGCTCGTATGGCAGTTGGGGCAGTATAGAATATACTTACATTGTACTTTTGGATAAGTTCCCACCAGATGCCAGGGTGGGGATAGTCCGGAGTTCCCTCATAGACAAAGGTTGTTGCTCCATTCATGAGAGGCGAATAGACAATATAGCTGTGGCCTGTAATCCAGCCAGCATCAGCCGTGCAAAAGTAGATATCATCACTTTGAAGATTAAAAATCCACTTTAAAGTCGTATATATTCCAACCATATAACCGGCGTGGGAGTGGAGTACACCTTTGGGTTTGCCTGTAGAACCTGATGTGTAGAGTAAAAATAGGGGATCGGTTGCTTCCATGATTTCGGTAGAACAGATCGTATCGGCTTTAGCCATAAGTTCGTGATACCAGTGGTAGTATGGATAGCTTGACGATAGAGGATTGAGGGTAGAAGATGGATCTTGAGAATCTACCGTCTGTTTTATTCTTTCTACAAGAATTACGTGTTCCACGCTTTTTATCTCCCTAATCGCTTCTTCGACTGTTTTTTGGGAATCGATAATTTTATCTTTGTAAGGATATTTGTCTGTTGTAATTACGATCTTTGCTTGGGCATCCATAATACGATTCTTTAGTGCATCTGCGGAGAATCCCGAGAAAACTACCGAGTGGATGGCTCCGATCTTGGCACAGGCCAACATAGCGATAAACTGCTCGGGAATGCGAGGGAGATAGATGGTTACTCGGTCGCCCTTTCTTACTCCTAGCGTTTTTAGGACATTGGCGAACTTGGAGACTTCGGTATTAAGCTGCCCATAAGTAAATGTTCTCACTGGTCCTTCTTTGCCTGATGCAGATTCTCCGGCAGTTGGTTGACCTTGCCAGATATAGGCAAGTTTATCTTTCATCAGAGGTGGACTATTATCGTTTTGATTCTGCCGTACCACATTGATAAAGTTAGGAGCAGTCATTTTTTGCCAGCGGTCTAGAGCGTTATGGATTATATTGCACTGACCACCGACAAACCAGCGAGCGTAGGGATAGTTCCAGTCTAATACTTTGTTCCAAGGTTTGAACCAAGATAGCTCATGGGCGATGTTTTCCCAAAATGACTCTGGATCTTTTCGGACTTCTTGATAGAGATTTTCGTAGTCTTTAATGTAGGATTGATCTACAACTTCTGGTTTGGGTTTGATCAGCATCTTTTAATTGTGAAGTAAGCAATTGGAAAAATCAAGTCTTATGATATTCATTTATTAAGTGGAGTTGTCTTACCTCCTATTAGATAACTTTCTGGAAAAGGAGCCTGGATGAGATCAAAAATACAGCGAAAATAATCCTGAACCTCAGGCTGCGAGGTTGCTTGAGAATGAGTAAGCATAAATTCTCCGATTGACAGAGCGGGTTGACCTATTTTTGGAGTTAACGGGTTATTCCAAGTTTGATTAGCATATTGTAGAATTTGACTTGGTGAATAGTCAAGAATCCAAGTCATAGTAGGCGGAAAAGTCGTAAACCAATCGCTGGTTTGAATATTAAATTGTTCCATCGGTGTTGTCTTAGTTTGTTGGTTAGGAGTTGACATGAGGTGATCAAAAAAAAGACGCATACCTCTATGTCTTTCTTCGTGGGCAATCGCTTTTTGGACAATCTCAACAGGTGTGAATGTTTTAGCTTGCTTTTTTTGCTCAATGAGATTTGAGGGATCAGTTTTTAAAAGTGCTTCTAATAGTGCAGATGTTGCTTGATGAGCAGCCTGCACTAATTCATTAACTGAAGAAGAAGCAGCTTTTTTACCTTCTTCATTACCCCAACGACTCCAACCTGAACCCCAGATTTCTTCTCCTTTTATTAACGCGTCTACAGCGGTATATCTTCTTGATACTATCTCAAGAATTAATTCACCAATTGTATCTGTTGGCTCAACCCTAGATGCTTCAAATGGTTTTCCTATCTTAAAGGCGGCTGTTTGAAGAATTTCGCTTGGAGATAACTTAAGTAACCATTCCAGTTCTTTGGGAAAATTACTTAGCCATGCTTCAGTTTCTTTAGCAGCTTGAAGGTAGGTGTTAAAGACATCTTTAAAAGCTAAAGGTAAAAGATCAATTTTTTGTTGCATCTGATCTTGTTCAGTTGAAGACATATGATGCTATTATAAAGTGGCTTGTTTTTTAATGCAAATCTGGGAAAGAGGATATTTTCTTGTATAGCTATAGGGAAGACTGTTTCCTATGAGTTCTTTTAATAATAAATATTTTGATCGAATTTTTTTGTCAGATTTCACCTGCAAAAAAAGTATAACCATCAAAATAAGTGTAATAGTAAGTAAAAAAAAGGATTAATACTTCCCATTTAATTATTTTTTTTATATTGCCAATAGATAATAATTATAAAAATAAAGCTTACAATTAAAGCAAGAAACTAATAGGAAAAAGTAAGTTAAAGATTAAAATTATGGACATGATTTACCTTCTTATCTTAAGTTTTTGCCAGAATCCTTTATGATTATTTGTTGGGATTTCCGGGGCTCTCACACTTCTAGAAGTTTCAAAAGCCCAGCCTTGGACTTTATCATTAATTCGGGGAGGAATTTCTATTCTTATGCGTTCTCCTGCCGGAGAGTCCAGTAAATCTGCCCTGACGACAGGGTTTCCTTTAGGATTTTCTGCAGTTGGATTTACATAATATTGGTTGACTATTGTTGGTTTACTATTTAGAGTCAAACGGATAAGTCTATCTACAGGAATAATCATACCCTCGGTGAAAAGACCGGCAGGTCTAAGCAGATCATCCCTACCTCCATATAATTCCTGCTTGAATATTGCATGAGTTATTTGGGGAAAATAAGTTTCGCTGGCTGTAAGATCTAGCGCACAGAGATGACCACTTGGACTGCATAAACCGCCTAGGACGTGAAGCTGTTGATCAGGCATAGACTGAACTTTTCCAGCAAAAGAAAAGTCCATAATTTCAATAGGGCCGTTATAAGCATATCTTTGAACTACCATTGTTGCGACAGCTGTCGATAGAGATGGATCTGCCTCCGTTTGTGTATGTTCAGTTTGAGGGAGGTTTCCCCAAAATAAAAGAGTTAGATTTGGTCCATCCTCATGATTATTAGCACCATTAATAGTATCAGCAACAAAAGTCCAGGAAAGGGTATCACGACTCATCATCGCAATCAGTTCAGGATTTAGTTCAAAGCCTAATTCTGCTTGCAAAGTTTCTATCACCCGATCAAGAGGTAAACAATGAATAATTTCCAATGTCTTTTTTCCCAAGTTTATAGCATCCAATAACTCCAATAAACCAAGGTGGTTATAATTTGTTAAAGTATTCTCTCCCGTGCGTAAATGATGAAACCTTTGTTCTAGAGTAGTCATAGACTTATTTTAGCAGATTTGTACTGGTTAATCAATACTATAGGGTAATATTCGAGCTAAATTATCTTGTAATTTGGAAGGATTTAATCCATGAACCAAATCGAAGGTCGGTTCTGAGTCTTCGACTTATCTAGTGATTTGATAAGTCTTAATGGTTTCAAGAAGATTCTTGGCGTAGGGGTTTTCTGCAAAGTGTTTTCGCACTGGTTGTAAAAGTTTATCGAGAAGTTCGATTGCTTTTGTTTTGATATCTAAAGGATGTATTTGTTTTTCTCCGAAGAGTCTTTCGAGATTTTCATAAGAGTTGAGGATAACAGGTCCACCGAATTTTTGCGGCCGGTCAACCACGATATTTTGCAGCTGCAGTCTATCTAATGATTCAAACAGGATATATTTATAATATTCCAGGATTGGGTTTTCCTCGACTTGACCTTCGGGGCAGTAAGCTTTATTGATCTTTCGTTTTATATCTTCAAAGGAGTCGGTCATAAAAATCGCAGAATCAGGCAGGGACTTGGACATCTTGAGGGCGATAGTGCGTTGAAGTCTAGACGATTGAGAATTGATGGTAGAAGGTGGATTTTTTTCTATCTTCGAACTTCTATCATCTACCGTCTGTATTCCTGGTTTATGCT
>Ga0209542_10005155_pt1 | contig 26382 bp, 32 predicted proteins | sample RifCSPhighO2_01_FD_184028 | JGI IMG/M metagenome (GOLD analysis project Ga0209542, IMG submission 184028) | Soil microbial communities from Rifle, Colorado - Rifle CSP2_plank highO2_0.1 (SPAdes) (version 2) | ecosystem: Environmental > Terrestrial > Deep subsurface > Rock core/Sediment ...
CGGCAACTCTTCCCCATCTGCTGCGCGCAATGCTCGACCCTGAATGCGATCACCCTGTTTCCAGACACTGGGAACTGAAGGAGCCGCTTTTGGCTTCGGTATTTTATTGAGATCAGTAACGTTTACTTCGATTAAAGTCCCTGGTTGATTACCATTTTTTATTTCAAGCAGAACCTTCGAAGGGTCGCCACGAATTCCAATGACTTCGTAATCCCTGGTGGCTGGCAATATTTTGCCATCAGCTGACTGTATTGTTTTGCCTTGAATACGGTCGCCTTCTTTCCAAATGCTACGTGGAGCAGGCGCTCGCGGCGGTTTAGGCACTCGATTTTGGTCGGTAATGTTCAACTCAAACCGTTGCCCTGCTTTGACTCCGCTCTCTGCCTCCACGATCATTTTGCTAGGATCGCCTGTTTTTCGACCAACCACTTTGTAATCGAGCGGCGGCAACTCTTCCCCATCTGCTGCGCGCAATGCTCGACCCTGAATGCGATCACCCTGTTTCCAGACACTGGGAACTGAAGGAGCCGCTTTTGGCTTCGGAGTGACGGAAGGTGCTTTGTGCTCTGCTTTGATATCCGTGGGGGAAGCAGTCTGCGGTGACTGTGCAGGTTGTTGCGGCGGTGACTGCTCGGGTGACTTACGCTCAGAAGGAGGCTTTACCTGTTTCAGCGGTGGTGGCGGAGGTGGTTCTGGAATACTCTTACCTCGCATCCTGTTCCACAATTTCTTAAATTTGTTGCCTGCTTTTTTTAGAGGCTTTTCCAATTTCTTTCCCGCCGCCCCGAGACCTGCACCCAATGCAGCGCCAACCATTGTATCCTTCGCGATGTCTGTGGTTGCCTCCTTTATGTCCTTTTCGCCGCGCTGAACATCATCGATATTGTGGGCGGTGGATTCGGCTGCGGCTATTGTTCCTCCTATGACTGCTCCGCTGCGCATAGCGGCAAGGGTGGTTGTAGCGGCCATATGACCGCCTTTACCTAAAACATTGACCGCTGCGCCGCCGCCCAGGGTTCCGGCAGTCGTTATCGTCGAAACTGCAACATCACGGCTAACAGTGATTGCTTCCTGCTCATCTTTTAGGAGTTGCTCATGGAAAGCACGGTCGCCGGCTCGTACTTGCCGCATGCCAACAGGGTTGTCGAAATTAGTAGCGTTCATTTCACCCAGCCCGCTTAAGATTCTTGCCTGATTAATAAGATCGGCTTGTGCGTTGGTGTTTGTTTCAGCTTGTGCTTCCCTGAGCAAATTCTTGCCATGTGTCGCGGCGCCGATCGTGTTGCGGCAAGTTTTAATATCGAGTTCATAAGGATCCGATTTGGTAAGCCAGCGGTGGAACTTTCCAAAGGCCCCCGCTGAACGGCGAGCATCTTCAATTGCTTTTATCTGGGCTTCTTCACTATCTATAATTGTATTAAGGCGCTCCTCGGCTTCGGCGATCATTTGGCCACGATCCAATACTCGGTCAGCTTCCCTGATATCACGATCCCTATCTTCATGTTCTTGCTGATGATGTTCGTCAGCCCTCTGTGTCCGTTCGGATTCGGATATTTCGGGAATCTCTTTATGCTCGGGATCGCCCTGCTGTTGAGATGAGGATTCGCCAATATTGGGAGTTTCAAACGGCAGCGGAGTGTTGGTTTTTCTAATAATTATAGCAGAAAACAGCACTTCTTGCACCGCCACCTGGCAGTAATTACTGTTGCCGCTTTTTAAGGTAGTTTCCACCTGCTTTTAACGTCGATTTCCAATTCCGAATTACAAACCTTGGTATTGATTCGCCGTCACGGTAATGAGCCTGTTCGGCGGGCGCATACCGCTGCAAAAACTTCTCCGCCATTTGGCCGGTGTGCTTGCGCAGACTTTTACGCGCAGCCGGCCTGTGCTCCGGTGGCAGAAGAGGCAGAATGGAATGCATCATGCGTAAGCGATCAAACAGACCGCGCCCAGCGCGGTAGTTTTCCATACTGGCCGATTCACCGTGTACTCGAAATTGTCCGTACACGCCGGGTTGATAGAACCAATTTGTTTTCGTGAGTACGCGTGCCCAATATTCACTGTCTAGATTTTGGGACATGTCTTCGCGGAAGCGTCCGACAGCGTTAACCGTGTCGCGTCGCAGCATTACGAACATCGGTTCGCCGATAATATTGGGGTGAAGCCCATGATCAAACCACCAGAGGAGGATCTCGAGGCCGTCATGCTTTCCAGAACGCGCATTCGCTTCCAAAAAACTCTTCAGTTCATGATACGAAGATTCAGTTGGCAACGAACCTTCAAATAAATAGTCGTGACCCAGTGACACCATTCCAACATCGGGATTGTCGTCAAACGTGCGCAGTCCAGTTTCTAAGTAATGTGGCGCCCACAGATCATCATCAAACATGTATTGGATGACTGGCGTTGACCCGTACTGAAAACAATCGTTCCAGTTGGCGCCAATGCCAGGATGATCACGGTTGTGATGAAGCGTGATACGCTCATCGTGCAAATAATCGTTGACGATCGGTTCAATCGAAACATCACTGACTTGATTGTTAATCCACAGGCGCCAATTCTGCTCCGTTTGATTTAAAATTGACTCGAGCGCGGGCCGGAGTTGCTCGGCGCGGGGTTTATACGTCGGCAGGTAAATATCGACCTTAGGAGACTCCGTCGTGGCCATGGAGTTACAGTAGAAGGGCGCCATTTAATTAGCAATTTTTCTATGTTTTGCTATGCTATGAACCAATGGAAAAGTCCTTCCGTGTTGTTCTCAAGTTAGTATTGATTGCCGTTGTTATAGCTCTGGCAGTCATCGGTGCCATGCTCGTCCTTGATCTTGTCAGTGGTCCGGAGGCCCGAGAGACGTTGACTAAATCACTGATGATTATTGGGATTGTCGGTGTGGCCTGCTTAGGAGTACTTCTTTTGGCGCGGCCTAAACCGTAAGTTTCCCCCTTTCATAGCATGAGTCCTAGTTTAATCATCGTCGGCATTCTCGTTGTAATCGTGGCGTACATTGTTCTGGTTTATAACGGATTGATTCAGGCACGCAACCGGGTCCAGGAAGCGTTTTCGGACATCGGGGTGCAGCAAAAGCGCCGCCATGACCTTATTCCGAACCTCATTGAAACAGTTAAAGGGTATGCGGCTCATGAGCAAGGAACACTGGATAAGGTCGTCCAGGCTCGAAATGCAGCCATGAGCGCGAGCGGCTCTGGCGATCTGCAAAAAATGCAGCAAGCTGAAAACGCTCTCAGTTCGACGCTGCGTTCACTCTTCGCGTTGGCGGAAAGTTATCCGGATCTTAAGGCCAACCAAAACTTTTTGCATCTGCAACAGGAGTTAGTCGATGCTGAAGACAAGATTCAAGCCGCCCGCCGCTTTCATAATGCTGTGGTTCAGCAATTCAACACCAAGGTGCAGCAGTTTCCGAGCAATCTGATCGCCAATGCCTTTGGATTTAAAGAAGAAGAGTTCTTTGCAGTAGAAGATGAGGCGACGGCTGTTCCTAAAGTGAAATTCTAGCTGTATGCGATAAGCGGTAAGCTATAAGCCCAATTTCTTACCGCTTGAAGCTTATCGCTTTTGCTCTATGGAAACGCACCCAGGTCATTCCCGGACAACCTATGAGGCCCTTGCTGCCAACCGCTGGCGGAGTCTGTGGCTCCTCATGCTCTTTCCCGCGATGCTTGCCACCATCGTGCTGCTCGGCATCCTCGTGGTCGTGGCCGCGGAGCAAGGTGTCACAGACCAAAGCATTAATCGAATTGGAGAACTATTTTTTGGGGTTATTCCGTTTGTGATAGTTGGAGCGACGCTGTGGATCATCATTGCGCTCCTTACTGGCAAACGAATGGTACTTTCTTTTGCAGGCGCTAAGCCGATCAAGAAAGCCGAGGCACCGGAGCTCTATCGCCTGGTCGAAAATTTGGCCATTCAAACGGGCATTCCTACGCCTACGATTTATATTATTGAAGATCAAAGTCTCAATGCCTTTGCGACAGGCTATAAACCGGAGGGGGCCGTCGTCGCCGTCACACGGGGAATACTAGAGCGTTTAGAAAAACCAGAATTGGCCGCGGTACTGGCGCACGAGTTCGGTCACATCCTGCATCGAGACATTCGGGTCATGTTTATAGCTGTGACGATGGTCGGGATTATTCAGCTCATCTCCGAATTAATACTGCGCGGACTCTTTCACGGTATGTATGGCGGGCGCAGTGACCGGAAGAGTGGCGCTGGTGCAGCCGGTATTATCTTCTTGGCGGCGGTTGCCATTTGGTTGATCGGCTTTTTAGGGGCCATGTTCGTGCAGTTGGGACTCTCGCGCCGGCGGGAGTTCATGGCCGATACAGAATCCGCACATTTGACGCGCCATCCGGAGTCGTTGATCAATGCGCTCCAAAAAATTGCAGCTGATCCACGGGTGGAAGTGCTTGATGGCAAGCGTTCAATCGCTGCCATGTGCATTGCCGATCCGCTGGAAAACAAACGGAATTTACTTGAAAACCTGCAGGGGCTCTTCAGCACGCACCCGCGGGTACAGGACCGGATTCGGGCCCTTCAAGCCTTAGTTTAAGCACTAAGCACTAAATTCTAAAATTCTGGGAAGAATCGCCTTTAGAATTTAGAATTTAGAATTTAGAATTTGCCCGTGCGCATAGACGTCATCACTTTATTTCCCGGCCCACCTTCGCTCCTCGCTTTTGCTCGGAGCTACGGACGGGCAAGCATGTTTCAGTATTTTATATGAGAATTGATATTCTAACGTTGTTCCCTGAGATGTTTAAGGGGCCATTGACCGAAAGTATTTTGCAGCGGGCGCAAGACGCAGCATTACTTCAGATCGACTTTCATGATTTACGCCAATTTGGATTAGGCCAGTATCACCAGGTAGACGACAAACCGTATGGCGGCGGAGCCGGCATGCTTATGCGGCCGGATGTACTCGTTGAAGCAATTGAACACGTGCAGTCGCTAGTCACTGGTCCTTCGTCAAAACAAGTGACCAGCGACCAGCGACCATGCCGAATATATTTTTCACCGCGCGGAAAAACCCTGACGCAAGAGCGCGTCGAAGAATTGGCACAGGAAAAACATTTGCTTCTGCTGTGCGGCCATTATGAAGGCATCGATCAGCGTGTCATCGATGGCGGTTGGATCGATGAAGAAATTAGTATTGGCGATTACGTGTTAACAGGTGGCGAATTGCCAGCGATGGTTCTCATTGATGCCGTAGCTCGCCATATTCCCGGAGTTCTAGGCAAAGAGGAATCATCGCAACACGAAAGTTTCTCGGAGTCGCTTCAGCGGAAACGTGAATATCCCCATTACACGCGGCCGGAAGAGTTCAGAGGTTTGCGTGTACCCGATGTTTTGATCAGCGGACATCACGCGGAGATCGAGAAGTGGCGGAAAGAGCAAACGAAATAGAAAAACAGAGGAACAGAGAAACAGTGACATTTTTTTACTGTTTCTCTGTTTATCTGCTTCACTTACTCTGTGTTTGAAGAATATAGAGCAATACTGGCGCAAAAAGGTACTGTTCGTTTCTCTATTCACGTTCAACCCAATGCACCGCTGACACGCGCCGCAAGTGTCCTGACCGATGGCACCATCCGTATTGCCCTCGCCGCGCCGCCGCACGAGGGAAAAGCGAACGCGGCGCTAATTCGCTTTTTGGCAGACACGTTTGGTGTCGCCAAAAGCAATGTCCATATCATTCAAGGACTGGCCGGCAGGCGAAAACTGATTGAAATCAGTTAAGCGCTGCCTCAATCCAGCCCCGCATGTCCGGATACACCGGTAAGCCGATCTTTTTTTCATCATTCAAGAAAAATGTCGGTACGAGTTTTACTTCCAGTTGATCCATTACTTCATTTTGCAGTTGGATTTGCGAAGCGAGCTGCGCATCAGTCGCACAATTGCCGATTCCTTCACTATCGATGCCCATTCCTTCCATATGTTTGCGGAGCGCTAAAGCCGAACGGTTCGCTTCACTTGTAATTGCGACATGCATCGGCCAGCCCTTACCGTGCTTGGCCGCGCACAACAGCGCCTGCTTCGTGGCGAGGCTGTTTGGATATTTTTGCAGTGGTTTTATCACGTAACGGACTTTCAGTCGCCCATCGTTGATGAATTCTTGTTGTAGTTGCGGTAAGAATTCCGCTTGGAACTGGTAGCAATACTTGCAGTGATACTCCGTGAACACTGTGAGTGTCAGCGGTGCATCCGCGTTGCCAATTTCTAAAACACCTGTCTCAAGAAATCGCGTCGTTCCGGTGCTCGTTAAAACGGCACCATCTAAGCGAAGCAGATGATTAGGAGCCGAACTAACTGATGACGAAGCGACGCTTCCTGTTGCAGTCGAGGTGGTTGGTGCAGGAGGCGTGTGTGCAGGCGGAAGGCGGCAAGCCCCCAATACCAGTAAGAAAGGCACGATCAACCACGCTTTTTGATGCACGGCGGCAGTCTAACAGAGAAACAAAGGAACAGAGAAACAGAGATGTGTACCATATATACCAATGATGAACCGGGTTATTCTCCTCGGCGTTCCCCTGGATTCTGTAACGCAAGAAGAAGCAGTCGCGCGACTGCTTTCATATCTTAGCGCCCCTGGCCAAGCGCATGTGGCCACGCCGAATCCAGAAATGTTGGTCATGGCTTCAGTTGACCAAGCATTTCATGGTCTGCTGAATCGAACCGACTTGAATCTCCCCGATGGCGCCGGCCTGCTCCGCCTGGCCGCTGCCACTGGCCAACACCTGCCGGAGCGTGTCACGGGGGTCGACACCGTGACGGCACTCTGTCGTCAGCTTGATGGCACCCAGCCGATCTTCCTCCTTGGCAGCCTGCCAGGTGTGGCTGACAAAGCCGCTGACACCCTGATGGCACTGAATCCAAACCTCCGCATCGCCGGCACCTTCGCTGGTTCACCGGCGGAGGCTGATGCGTCGGACATCATCCAGCGCATCAATGCTTCGGGCGCGCAGCTATTGCTCGTGGCATACGGCGCGCCGAAGCAGGACTTCTGGATTGATCGATACCTCAAGGAAATGCCGCAGGTCAAATTGGCGATGGGAGTAGGCGGCACGTTTGATTTCCTGGCCGGTACCGTGAAACGGGCACCCCGGTTTTTCCGCGATCACAATCTTGAATGGCTCTGGCGTCTGATCACACAGCCATCACGTTTACCTCGTATCTGGAAGGCGACGGTGGTATTTCCGCGTCTTGTGAAGCAGTACGGGAAGAATACTAGGAATTCTTAACCTTGCGCAGAAAACGCAAGCTGACTCCGGCCGTTATAAATAAGCTGCTGACGATAAAAAGGCCTGCGGTACCTTGACTGATGGTTTGAGCAACAAAGATCATTATTCGTGGAGTAATTGGGTTTCGGACACCGACCATTTGCGATCAGGTCCTTTATAAAGACGAACAAACATGGAGCCACTTGCAGTTTCGGCGAGATAATCGCGTTCATTTTTGCCTTCGCGGAGCACATGGGCGGAAGTAATACCGGCATCAGGGAGAAGTAAGTAGATTGCGACGTCAGGCTTGTCGGTAATCGCTGCTTTCAAATTCAAGGCCGCCCGTCCCAGTAAGGCTGCCAACACAATGATGATGACGTTCATAATGACCGCCCAGAAGACAGTGTGATGAAATCTGGCGGTGGAGAGCCGGTGGACGTCGAGGTGGCGCTTTTTCATCGGTAGATCATATTATTTTACCACAAACAGACCCGCTAGTGGAGACCTCTTTTCGAGGTGCCGGGGATTAGGTGTTAGCTTTAAGGACACTAGAAGCTAATCCCTAACACTTAATCCCTGCTTTCGCTGCATGCTATTATGCCGTCGTATGGGTCGTTTGTGTTTAATCCGCCATGGCCAGTCGCTCTGGAACCTGCAAAACCGGTTCACTGGCTGGACAGACGTGGCACTGACCAAACAAGGCAAACATGACGCTCATTTGGCAGGCAAGGCAATGCGGGATTGGCATTTTGACGTCGCGTTTACATCCGTTCTCAAGCGAGCCATCGGCACTCTGACAATCGTCCTCAATGAATTGGGCCAGCCGGACTTGGAAACGATCCATGACAAAGCCTTGAACGAACGCGACTACGGGGATTTAAACGGTCTCAATAAAAGCGAGACCATTGCGAAGTACGGTGAAGAGCAGGTGCGGCTCTGGCGCCGGAGCTATTCCACGCGGCCGCCAGGTGGCGAAAGTATCGAAGATTGTGAGAAACGGGCGCTGCCGTTCTTTAAATCTTTCATCCTGCCGTACCTCGATGGCGGCAAGACTGTCATCGTCTCGGCGCATGGCAATAGTATGAGGCCCATGATGAAGTATCTGGAAAATTTACCGGCTGACGAAGCGGCAGTTCGCGAGATCGCTTTCTGTACGCCGTACCTTTATTACTTTGAAGGCGAGAAGGTAGTCAAAAAGGAAATCCGGCCGGTTGAAGGGATTACCAAACAGACGAAGGTAACAAGCCTTACATGATGCGGCCGTTCATCCGTTCGTCAGCCATGTTGATCGGGTCATTCAGCGGGGCTGAATAGGAATGTTTGAGCGAAACCGCATCATCACCTTTTCCGCGCTTTAAATGTGTCGCAGCGTTTATGCGTTCTGAGCGTGTCGTATGATTCCATTTCTGTTGCACTGCCAATATTCTTTCCTGAATGACGAGGGGCGGAGGATCATTTTCCGCAATGTTGGAGATGTCCGGTGGATAATAGTCTTCGCGTTCCATGACGGCATATTACAATGTATTTATTTCTTGTCAATGGCTAGATATGCGCTTGAACATTGGCATTCTGACACTCTCTTTCGGTACCCTTTTCCCGTGCAGGATATTACATACGCTTCAACATCGTTCTTCGACGATGTGGCGAATAGTTCGCAGGGGCACGTGCATCTCATTCTCATCGCGACGAAACCCGACATCATCAAGCAGCTGCCGCTCTATTTTGAGCTGAAGAAACGCGGCCATTTGGTCGTGCTTGGCCACACTGGTCAGCACTACGATGAAAATCTGAGCGGCGGCATGCTGACAGAATTCGGCGTGACGCCGGATTTCAATTTAAACGTGCGCGGCGCGATGCACGAAGTGGTCAGCCAGATCATTGGACGGCTTGGATATGTGATCGGTGAACTGAAAGAGCCCGCCTCCGCTAAAGCTACGGCGGGTAGGCGCGGTAAGATTGTGATTCCTTATGTACATGGCGATACAACGACGGCGATGGCGGCAAGCAACGCGGCCTACTGCCACATGTTCGCCTCAGTGCACGTCGAAGCGGGTATCCGCACGCTGACGCCGCGCAAACAACTCATCGATGATGTGTTGCGCGGTGTGAAAGCAGGCGCGTCCGACGCCGTGCCGAGGTGGCATGAAAAACTGCGCCAACGTGGTTCCTGGGAGCGGGGGAGTCAGGAACCGTACCCGGAGCAACTCAACACGCGCTGCAGCGAGACGGCGACCGGCATTCACCTGGCGCCCGTCGAGCTCGACCGCGAGTTTATGCTCGCGGAGGGCTTTGCGGACGACCGCATTGCGGTCGTCGGTAATTCTGTTGCCGATGCCACGCAGGAAGCGCTTCAGAGAGCCAAAAAATCGACTATCTTCCAGAAATATCCGGTATTGGAGAAGGGCGACTTCGTCCGCTTTTGCATCCACCGCCGGGAAAACTGTATTTCCGAGCGGCGCTTCCGCGCGATCTTCGACGCGATGCGCTCGCTGATTGAAGAAGGTAAAAAGGTGCTGCTGATTTCGATGTTTCAAACAGAGGCAGCCTTTGACCGTTTCAATCTGCGCGGCGAAGTTGAGAAGTTACAAAAGCAACATGAAAACTTCGTGTACTCGCCCGTATGGCCCCAGTACGTCGACGTCATCGCCGCCATGAGTAAAGCGGCAGTCTGCGCAACTGACAGCGGATCAATGCAGGAAGAAATGAATGTGCTCGGCGTACCCTGTGTCACGCTGCGGTTCGGGTCCGACCGCAGCGAATCGATCATGAACGGCGGCAACGTGCTGGCGCCGCCGCTTGATGCTCAGTTGGTACGCGCTTGCATTGATTATGCCTGGGATAATCAAGGCCTCCGGAGTGTGCCCAAACTGTATGGCGAGAACGTCAGTGCCAAGAGCATTGATTTTGTGGAACAAGTGCTCAAGCACGGGAATGTTTTTCGAACTGAGGAGGAACGTTTAGGGATTTAACTGGGGTTCTTGGTGCTCCTTGAAGATAACTCCGGTTTCAATGCCCAATTGCCGAAGACTTGTTTGGACATCGTGCAGGATTTCCCGGATATAGTGTTTCTCCGCATCTAAATTTTTTAGCGGCAGCGAACTATGGTCGGGCGATCGTTCCATGTGCTAAGTATAGCATTTTCAATTAAACTTAGCATCGATGCTCACTCGGATTCGCGAATGGCTCACCGTCATCCTCGTGGCACTTCTGCCGCTGCACGCTTTCATCGTCACATTCAAAACGAAATTACTGCTGGGACCGGGCAACGCGCCGCTGACCGCACTGACGCTCTGGAAGGAAGTGCTACTGCTTGTCATTCTTGGCCTCGCCGTCATTGAAATTTGGAGGCAGTGGCAGCGTGATCCGAAGCAAATTTCCGAATTTGATCGGATTGATGCCATCGTCGTCTGTCTCTTTCTACTGGCAGCAGTCGTTAGTGTTCTTACATTCCAGAATGTGGAACTGATGTTGTATGGAGTGAAGTATGACCTTGTTCCACTCTTCGCTTTTTTGATTTTACGGCGTGTCTCATGGTCAAAAGAGTTCACGCACAATGTTTTGCAAGCATTGCTTCTCGTCGGTTGTGTCGTCGCGCTCTATGGAATTGCTGCCCTCTTTTTACCGATTGGTTTCTTTAAGGTCATTGGCTATTCCGATCTCCACTCACTGTATCTGCCCGGCGGCCCGCTGCCCGCCTTCCATCAGATCGGAGAAACTGGCCTGCGGCGCCTGCAAAGCACGCTCAGTGGCCCCAACCAGGCGGGCCTCTGGCTCCTCATTCCTTATTGTTTAGCGTTGCTTTTCACACTCCGCCGTCCCGATGCACATCGCGCGGCCATGACTCTTCTCATTGGTGTCACGTTAGTGCTGAGCTTCTCGCGGGCAGCGTGGGTTGCAGCGGCAGTGATCACATTTGTTTCCCTTCGGACGCATCTCTCCCAAAAATTCCCGCGTCACCATATCGTCAGCGCGGGTGGAATTATCGTCGTCGCTCTGGTCATCATCACGGTCTGGGAACCGTCTCTCATTTTGCGTTTTGCATCTTCTCGTGATCATATGGCCCGACCACTGGCCGCAATTCAAAGAATGATCGAGCAGCCATGGGGCACGGGCCTCGGCACCGCCGGGCCGGCGAGCAACCGCGTCAGCGACGTGTGTGTTTCGGTGCCGGCCGGCGCGGATACCAGTTGGGCCGCCGATCGACCTGACCTTTGTGTCTTTGCCGGCGATGAGCAAGTACAACCTCTTGATAGGGAATGTAATTGTCCGTTCTTGCCGGAAAACTGGTATCTGCAGATTGGTGTGGAGCTGGGTTGGATAGGGATGGCGCTTTTTGTTGGCTTGATCCTCTTGGTCTTGTCAAAACTCCGAGCTGCCAGCCGTCTTCGCTCCGAGAGCTACGCCGGGCTGGCTGAAGGAATCTTTTTAGCGATGCTCGGCATCAGCCTGGCCGCGCTGTTTCTCCACGCGTGGGAAGACAGCGCGGTGGCGTATTCAATCTGGATTCTGGCCGCGACAACAACACAACTACGGGCGCGTTTGTAGCTCAGTGCATTTGTTGCCGCTTGGCGCCTGTACCACCAAGGGCTTGGTTGGCGGCTTCAGCGGAATTTTTTGGGAGTGTCTTCGTTGGCAACGTTCCACCGGCTTCTGCAATTGTTTTTGACTTGCTCTTTTTTCTGCCAAGATTAATTTTTAGCCAGCTTGGCCACCAACCTTTTTTGGTTTTTGTCTCAGTCTTAGTAGGCTCGGGCTGTGAGGAAAGATCAACTGGTTCTTCAGGCAGGGGTTCCTCCACAAAGTCGGGCATTGGCCCTGATTGTTTTGGATCAGTTTCAATTTGTGTAAAAAAATCGTCGAATTCAGCTTCTGAAGGCGGTTTGCTTACACCCTCATCCAAAAAAGACCCCTTTTTAGATTCGCTAGCTGGTTTGACAGACGATTGACGCGGATTTGGTGGGCCTTTAGCTGGTTTTGTTTTTGACACTGGTAACCGACCACTCGCAATGGATGCATAAGCCACTGTTTCTTTGTGTCGTCGAAGATGATCAGCGAGGACAGCCATTTTTTCTGGCGGAATCTTTTGCTTGGCTAATTGCACCTCAATTGCAGCATATATTTCGTTGAGAGTGGGGTCTCCTTCTTTTAGTTTTCCGACGATTGTTTGTTCCATGAGGCGTTTTACTTTGGCACCGAGGGCTTTATCGCTCATGTCAGGCGTCCTGACGAGACCCGCGACCAAACCGCGAATGTTATTCCGTGCTTGAGTAACATTATCAACCTCTGTGGGTGTTTTTAGAACTTCGAGCGCACTCACTCTGGCGTCGTTTTGATAGATGCTCTGAATAGTGGCGCAACGATCCTTCCACACATTTGGATCTTTTATCGACTTACCCTCTGCGTCTTTCTTGCTGGCCAGTTTTGGAAATTGACTTGGCGGCATAAAAGGATAGCGATTTTGCGACTTTTTCCTCTTAAAGTCAATCAATGGTCTCTCTAAGTGGCTCCGGTATGCTACGCCCATGGAAGCCCCCCGCAGCATCGTCATTTTGGATTTCGGAGGCCAATATGCCCACCTGATCGGTAGTCGCGTGCGGCGCCTGGGCGCACACAGCGTCATTCGGCCGGCCGAGACGCCAGCCGGGGAATTGCAGGACGCCGCGGGTATCATTCTCTCTGGCGGACCGCAGAGCGTTTACGATCCGCAAAGTCCGCAAGCGGATAAAAATATTTTCGATCTGGGCGTGCCGCTTCTCGGAATTTGTTACGGGCTGCAGTGGATGACGCAAGCGCTCGGCGGTGAAGTGAAGCAGGGAACAACCAAGGAGTACGGCCGCACCGAGATTGCGCTCGTTAACGGCGGCGGGGATTTACTAGGTGGACTTGGCGTCGATGAATTTGTGGTTTGGATGTCGCATGGCGACGAGGCGAAGAAGTTGCCGCCGGGCTTCAAACAAATCGCTACCTCGCAGGCGTGTATGAACGCTGCGTTTGCAGATGAGAGGCGAAAGTTTTTTGCGGTGCAATTTCATCCCGAAGTGACGCATACAGAACATGGGGAAGCAATTCTGCAGCAATTTATCTCACTGTGTGAACCAACGCCATGGGACATTCATGGTTACGCCGACCGTATCGCCGAAGAAATCAAGCGCGAGGTCGGTGACCGCAGCGTTTTCATGCTCGTATCCGGTGGAGTCGATTCATCGGTCGCATTTGTGCTTCTCAATAAACTTCTTGGCCCCGGCCGCGTCCAGGGATTGCTCGTTGACCATGGTCTCATGCGTAAGAATGAAGCGGCCGAAGTGAAAGACGCATTCGATGCGCTTGGTATTACAAATTTACATCTTGAAGATGCGTCGGAAGAATTTTTCAAAAACTTAAAAGGTGTTACCGAGCCAGAAAAGAAACGTGAAATCATTGGAGATACGTTTCTCGATGTACAGAGGCGGGTGAGTGAAAGGATGGGACTGACAAGCTCTCAGCCTTCAGCCTTCAGCCGTCAGCCCGATTGGATATTAGGACAAGGAACAATTTATCCGGATACGATTGAAACTGGGGCAACGAAGCACGCGGATAAGATCAAAACACACCATAATCGTGTGGAAGCGGTGCAAACAATGATCGAGCAAGGTCTCGTGATTGAGCCGCTGAAAGATCTCTATAAGGATGAAGTTCGTCAGCTGGGTGAAGAGCTTGGTTTGCCGCATGACTTCGTCTGGCGGCATCCGTTTCCCGGGCCGGGATTGGGAGTTCGCATTCTCTGCGCAGACGAGCCTGTTAGCCTTCAGCCTTCAGCCGTCAGCATCTCAGTTCCACATGCAGTGCTGCCGGTGAAGTCTGTCGGAGTGCAAGGTGACGGAAGAACGTATCGTCAAGCTGTTGCACTTTTTGCCAAGGATCCTTTTGATCCGCCGGAAGCGTATTGGGATTTAGCCGTTTCAATTCCCAATACGATGCCGGAATTCAGCCGCGTGCTTTTGTGCACGTCGCAAGCAGAAGTCACATCAATCAGCTTCACACCTGGTACCGTCATGCGCGAGCGCGCTGATCTTCTGCGAGAGGCGGATGCCATCGTACTCGAGGAAATGACCGAAGCCGGACTCTACGATGTCATCTGGCAATTTCCGGTGGTGCTTTTGCCGTGTGGCGCGAAACCAGGAGAAGAATCGATTGTCCTCCGGCCAATTGCTTCCATGGACGCCATGACCGCGAACGCGGTTCATTTACCACCGAAGGTACTTAGGAAAATGACGGAGCGCATCAAAGCGCTGCCGGGCATCGATCTGGTTTTCCTGGATCTCACCAGTAAACCTCCAGCTACCATAGAATGGGAATGATTGACATATTTTGAATTTTATGTAAAGTAAACAAGTCGTTTGTTCCTTTCACATTTTGGGAGAGAAAAATGCTCACCATATTGTCGTTTGTGCTGATCGACCTTGTGATCAGTGAAGTGGGATTCTTGTGTCACTTCGCACGATGTGGAAATTTTCCACAGAATGGTTCGGAGTGGACATTCTACCGCCAAAACATCTTGGAATGTCTGCGCGCGACGATTGCCTACAAAGTGAAGGTAGTCGCGTGGATCTTGGCTGCAACCCTCTTCATGGCCACAGACTTGTACTTGTGGGCCGCCCCAGTTGCTTTGGCTGCACTGTGCCAAATCTACTTGTGGTTCTTTGAGCTCCGCAGTTGGGCCCGTGAGTGATAAATAGCGTTTTCCAAAGAAAGGAGGACGACTCAGGCTCTGCATCTTTTATGCAGAGCCTGTTTCAGGTTGTTTCGATTTGACAGAACAGCCATCTTTTCCTGTATTCAAGCCAAAATTTAGGTATGCTATTTTCTCAATGCCTCTGACAGACACGCAAGTACTGGACTTGGTTAAAAAGGCACAGCGAGGCGATACTGACGCCTTCGCCAAAATGTATGACCATTACTTCGACTCCGTGTATCGCTACACGGCGTTTCGCCTGCCGCCGGAAACAGTGGAGGATGTCTGCGCCGATATCTTTGTAAAAATTTGGGAGAAGTTGCACACGTACCGTCCGCGCAAAGGGGTTCCGTTTGGGGCATGGCTCTTCCGGATCGCGCGCCATCATATTGTTGACGTGTATCGAACACATAAAGGCTGGGAAGAAGTGCCGGACGATGTGCCCGACGACGACGAACTGAATCGCGCCGAAGCCAAGATCAAGCGCCAGCATCTTCTCACGACAATGCGCGGCGCCATGCAGCGGCTGCCGCGGCGCTACCGCGAGGTGTTACAACTTTCGTACATGGCGGACTTGCCACACAGTGAGGTGGCCCGTGTGCTTCATACCACGGAAGGATCAGTTCGCACGCTTAAATTCCGCGCTCTCAAAAAGCTCGAAGAATCGCTCCCCCCCGACATGCGTGAGTAAGAAAGCCCCTAAAAGCGTCGGGAAAATGTGTAACGAAACGGCTGCTTTTCCGTTTAAACAACAGCAAAACATGGCACTAGACCCTCTGATGAAGCGGCTGCACAAAATCTTGACCCCAACTGCCGGAAAACGGCTGCAGATAGAGCAGCGCATCGCACTGCGGATCGGTGAGCCGCACTCGCTGCGGGCAGGGGATCTCTTCGATATTCCAGCGGGCGCCAAAGAGGCGATTTGGCGGCGCATCGTTTCACGCATCGGCGTCCTCCGAACAGGATCACTCCTGACGCAACTGCGCGAGTTTCTGACGCTCCGTGGCGCGAAGCGGCAGGAGCTCAGTGCCACAATGCAAGCACGCTTGGCGAGTACGCCTCAACCGGCGTACACTTCCGAGCGATTCAAATGGGTGGCCGCCACCGTTGCGGCCGCCATCGTTATTACATCTAGCCCGGCGATCTTTTTAACTGGGACTACAGTCGCAGTTTCACATGTCATACTCGTTCCCACAGCCGGCACTGTCGAGATTTCACACGACGGCGTCGAATGGTTAGCGATTAATGATGAAATGGTTTTGGAAGCAGGTGTTTCCATCCGCACAGCTCAAGGTCAGGCCAGCATCGTGTACCGCGATGATGCTGTGCTGCGCTTGGATAACGCCACAACTGTCGTAACGAAGGATACAAGTGAACTCCTCGAGCCCGCACCGGAAGTATTGCCGGCTTTTGCACTCCAAAGCGGTCGCATCTGGGTACAGGGGCTGCTGCCAAACTCTGTGCGTGGTCTGACTGTTGCTCTGCCGTCGGGAGCCTTTACCGTTCATGAAGGCAGCGTGTCTGCGAATACCACTGAAGAGGGAACAGAAATTTCAGTGTGGGATCGCCACGCAGATATTGTGCATCAAGGTACATACATTTTGCTTGTGGCCGGTGAACGTTCGCTTCTTGATGGGACGGAGCCGACTGTAACCAGCATCCCGGCTTTGGAGAACGAAGCCACCTGGTCCACCGAGAACTTGCGAAAGGACGCAGTGCACCGCCGTCAGATTGCTTTGCAGCAAAAGGAGAGGCGCGCGGCTTCAGCCGGCATTTTGCCAACCTCAACGCTCTATCCGGTCAAACGAATTGCCGAAGAGGTTGATGTATTTCTGACCTTTAACGCGGAAGACCGCGTACAGAAGAAGTTGGACCTGGCGAATGAACGCCTCAACGAAGCCGCTGCCATGCTTCTCACGGGCGCCGGGAGCGGCGCAGATGTGAGCCAGTCGCTCGCGATGTACCGGACAGCCCTCTTAGATCTCGCGGCCGAGAGCGGAAGCCACAGTACAGTCGCCCAGTTCCTCATCCGTCAGTCTCTGACCGAGGCAATCGCCGATGTGACTGCTCTTCAGCCAGATGACGAGAGTTACGTGCTCAAGAAGACAGTGGTTGAAACAATGGCCCAGCTACCAGAGGGAACGCAGATGAGTGAAGAGGAGCTGCAAGCCATGTTCTTCGTTGATTCGCTGCTGACGTTGAACGACGCGGTGGCAAATGGCGATGCAACAACACTCCAACAAAGCTGGTCGCAGCTGCGTGCGTACGTCGCGATGGTAGAAGAGGAAGATTCTGCCGTCCCGCCAGCCCTGCGGAAAGAAGCGAAAGCGCTGCTGGAGCGCTTCGCAACAGCTGTCACTGAAAATAGTGATGCGGTTGGGGCGATTGATAAGAGCGTGCTCGAGGAAATTGCGGCTTTGGTTCCGGGAGAAGACCCGGTGGTGTACACATCGGTCCTTTCCGAGGCGCAAATCGCTCAGTTAGCGGAGCAAATATACGATCGCATTTACAGTTACCGCATGCCGCGCTCGCGTCTGAATCAGTTGCAACTTGAATTAATCAGCGTGCGCGATTCGATTGATGAAGGCAGCGTTCTCCGCGGACTTCACGCACTTTTGCCGGCTCAATCGCAGCTCAGTGACACGGTTCGCCGCGAAATTGCCCGCTTACGCTGGCAGCGAGCGGGGGAAACGTATGTCGAACAGGCACCCGAAACGGCGACAGGAACCTCACTTTAATAAGTATGTGGTATGAAGAATGTAGTATGTAGTATCTTTTTCACGTGATACTACATACGACATACCACATACGAAATACCCCGATTGTTTTTGCATAACCTCTGAAGTCTCATTAACATTCTTACATGTACACCCTTGCTGAGCTCAAGCCGGGACGGGCGGTCGTCCTCGATGGCGATCCGTACCTCATTACCTGGTCGCAATTCAGCAAATCAGGCCGCCAGGCGGGCGTGATGGCCACGAAAATGAAGAATTTGCGGACAGGTGTGGTACTGCAAAAGACATTTCAGGGCAGCGATAAATTTGAACCGGCGGACTTAGCGTTCCGGCGGGTTCAATACCTTTACAAAGACGATACGGGCTACAACTTCATGGACCTCACCTCCTATGATCAGTTTGCTTTGGAAGAAGAAACACTGGGCGATGTGGCAAAGTATTTGGTTGATGGCCAAGAATGTGATGCACATATGTTCGATGAGAAACCAATCGGCATCAATTTGCCATCGGTCGTCGAACTGAAAGTCACGGAAACGATCCCGGGCGTGAAAGGGGATACGGCGCAAGGCGGGAACAAACCGGCAACATTAGAATCAGGTGTCACGGTGAACGTTCCACTCTTCATTAATGAAGGTGATAAAATTAGAGTGAATACGGAAAGTGGGCAATATATGTCACGGGCGGATTAACCAATTAAAGCAGTTTACATATTAATTATTAGAGTATAATTAGTGCCTCATGCGCTTCAAAAAGTCTCACGCGGGCAAGTGGGTTGCTTCTCGGGGAGGAGAGGTTATAGCGACTGGGAAAAAATTAGGTTCTGTTATGGGTCGCGTGGAATCTAAGAAAGGCAAGCAAAAGATTATTTACACTCTTGTCCCAAAAGGTTTAATAACTGGTTATGCGATTTGAGTACTTGGTTTTTGAGGATTCAACGGGGCATATCGTGGCCCGCAGACCTTTTCTGCCTATTATACTTTCGTTTAAGGGCAAGAAATTACCTGTGATTAATTTGTTGGCAGACACCGGCGCAGACGAAACTATTTTGCCGTTGGAACTTGCAGAATTACTAAGTGTCCGCTTGGACTTAGATTCTGCTTACACGATTTTTGGCGCCGGTGGTGGAGAATTTGATGTATATCGTTCTGAAGAGCTACTTGATTTTTGTATTCCGCCACAGAGAGGATTTAGCAGGCCTTTAAAATGGAAAGCGCACGTAAGCTTTACTAAAGAACAACCTACGCCATTATTGGGTCACAAAGAGTGTTTAGAAAAATTTAGGCTTAATTTTGATGGTCCTCAACATTGTTTCACGATTGAGTAAGGATTTTCTTTAAAATCTTATTAACAATTTGCGGATTTGCCTGGCCTTTTGATTCCTTCATGACCCAGCCGACAACAGCGCCGAGCGCGGCTTCTTTGCCGGCGCGGTAGGATTCAATAGCCTTTAGATTCGCCTCAATTGCCTGTTTTACCAGAGCCTCAATCGCTGAATCATCTGAAATCTGCTGCATGCCGGATGCAGCAATAATTTCACTCGCAGATTTACAGCTGCTGACCATTTGTTCGAGCACTTCCTTTGCAGCATTGCCAGAAATCGTGCCGTCATCGATTTTCTGAATCAGTTCGAGGAGCGCATCGGCATTTGGTCCTTCGTGCACGGACTTCTCAGCGGCATTTAAGAAGCCAAGCAGTTGTGTTAGCACGAGACTTGAGGCGCGCTTCGCATCGCCAGTTGTTTTGTGGACAGCATCAAACATCGCGCGGAGCTCCGGCTGGTCAATCAACTGATCAGCCTGCTTATCATTCAACCCAAATGACATGTACTGTGCCTTCCGCTCACCCGGCAGTGGCGGCAAATTCTTTTTGATCGCCTCCAAATCCTTCTTTTCGATGACAAGCGGCGGAATATCCGGTTCGGGGAAGTACCGGTAATCATCCGCCGTCTCTTTTTCCCGTAGCACGCGAGTTTTTTCTTGTTCATCTTGCCAGCCGACGGTGAGATTTGTTTTTAACGGTCCGCCGCTCTCGTCCCAGAGCGAACGGAGCCGCTTTTCTTCATATTGCAGCGCTTTTTCGAGCGCTTTAAAGGAATTAAGGTTCTTAATTTCGCTGCGCGGATTCAATTTCGTCGAACCTTTCTCGCGGAGCGAGATTGAAGCGTCAAAACGCATCATGCCCTTAAACATATCCGCCTCACTTGCATCAACCGCGATGAGAATGCGGCGGAGTTCCTGGGCAAACGCGACGGCTTCCTCAGCCGATCGCAAATCAGGTTCCGTCACAATCTCCATGAGTGGTGTACCGGCGCGATTATAGTCGCAGAGCGTGGTGGCGCCGCGGTGGGTGAGTTTACCTGCATCATTTTCCATGTGCAGGCGCGTGATGTTACAAACCTTCGTGCCTTGGCTGCGACCGCTATGATCCTTTAATTCATATTGCACTGTTCCTTTGACTGCAAGAGGGAAGTCGTACTGAGAAATTTGAAACCCCGCGGGCAAGTCTGGGTAGAAGTAGTGCTTGCGGTCGAAGTGACAGTCAGCGTTCACCGTGCATTTCAGCGCCAATGAGGCGCGAATGGCTTTCTCAATCGCTTTGGCATTAGGAGCCGGCAATGTACCAGGGTGCCCCATACAAATAGGGCACACGGTGGTGTTCGGTGACTTACCGAAAGCATCATTGTCACAGCCGCAGAACATCTTCGTCTTCGTGTTCATCTGGGCGTGGACTTCCAGGCCGATGATGACTTCAAGATGAGCTGCCATATGAATTGTTAGTTCTTATTCCAGTTAAGGAGGTCATGAGCGTTGCCGAAGGGCCGATGACAGCTTCTAGATTAACAGCCATATAGTTCATTAACGTGAAGCGCGGCTTTAGAGGCTTCCAGACCAGCTATTTAGCTCAAAGTGTAGCCATTTGTAGCTCGGATTACTACAGCGGGAAACGACACTTGCATCCTTTAAGAACGGTGGTATGGTTTCGCCAATGATCCGTGTGGCAGAGGTTGCACCGGCCACAGATGAAGAGTTGATGTTCGAAGTTCAACAGGGAGATGAAGTTGCGTTTGAGCAGTTAGTGCAACGATATCAAAGGGAACTACTTACATATCTCTTTCGAAAAACTGGAAGTAGAGAAGGAGCAGATGATGTGTGGCAAGACACACTCCTCAACCTTTTTCGCTATGCTTCTCAATACGACACGAGCCGAAAATTGAGGCCTTGGATCTATACGATTGCGACAAATCTTTTTATCGACTGGGATCGTCGCCAGAGACGTCGCAACGGAATCAGCCTGGAGAGAGAAGTTGTTAATGGGGAAGAAAAAATGCTGTTGAGAAACATTATCGAGGGTCGTGAACCAGAGGCAGAGGTGGAAGAGTCGATCGCGGAAGAAAGAATGAGAATTCGACGACTTGTGGCCGCGTTGCCCCCAAAACAACGCACTGCAGTTCGGTTGGTCTACTTCAAAGGACTAAAGTATCGCGAAGCAGCTGACCAAATGAATATTCCGATGGGAACAGTGAAATCAAGTCTTCACACTGCCCTTGGAAAACTTGGCTTAGCTTTAGAAGAAGAAAGCCTCCTCAACGATAATCAACAATCAACACCCCATTCAAATGGTCGACTTCATGTTGCACTACTCGAGCATCAAGATCCGTTAAGCGACGTTCCTGTTCTGAGCCCTTTTCATCGAGAAAACGCAGCGTAACTGCCTTCGCGCGAGGTACGTTGACGCCGATGCCTGGTAAACTGAGGCAACCTTCCTCCAACAGCTCCACTTCGGTGCTGCGCCAGGTAATTTCCGGATTCACCAGTGGCGTCATTTTGCTGTTGATGCGCGCCAAACACACTCGCCAGGATTGGCCCACTTGCGGGGCTGCGATCCCGAGGCCGTCGGCGGCTTTGACGGTCAATTTCATATCTTTGATGAGCTGTTTTACCTCTTTGGTAATTTGGGGAACGCGCTGCGTCTTCTTCCGGAGCAGCGGATGATCAGCGCCGGTGAGAATCGACAAAATGGGCACGGGCGAATCGTACCTGCACTAACCTTCAGCAATCCAGCAGTATTGTCATTTCGAGCCTGTCGAGAAACGGCAATACAACCAAGTGTCCAAGGTGACATTGTTGCATTTCGACAGAGCTCAATGTGACAATGTGGTTCAGGCCACGAGCTGCCGCAGCGCAGCCTTCTGCCGCAGCGCTTCGACAGATTGAATCGAATGATCCCGCAGCATACGCAGAAAGGCTTGGGCAGTGAGAGTTACATCGGTCAGCGCCCGGTGGCGAGTCTCCGGAATCGGCAAGCTAAAACGACGAGCCAGAACATCCAAACTATGACGGAATTCCCGTGGATACAGCGCTCGACTCAGGCGGAGGGTGCAGAGGCACTCAGGGAGCTCTACATAGCCCCAACAACACTCCTTTTCAGCCGTCAGGAAGCCCACGTCAAAGTCGGCGTTATGGGCCACGAGGATCGAATCTGAGGCAAAATTCAGGAAGAGCGGCAAAACCTGATCAATTGTCGGCGCTGCGGCCACATCGGCATCCGAAATACGATGAACTTGACGCGCTTCAGCAGGAATCGGACGTTCTGGATTCACGAGCGATAAAAAAGTCCGATCTTCACAGGCCACTCCATTTTCGATACGCATGCCGGCAATTTCAACAATGCGGTGCCCGCGGCGGGGGTCGAGGCCGGTGGTTTCAACGTCGAAGACAGTGAAGGCGGGTAGTCCGGCCATGTCTCGACTATAGCGAACGTCCGACAAGAGACTAGTGAAAAATTATTTTCGGGACGATCTTCGCTTGTCTAGAACTGATGTTTCTTTCCCAGTGCATCTAGGCCCCGGGATTTCTCTTTTTTTGTTTGCGCGTCAAGTCACGATTATAGTTTCCGACACTTTTCTGTGTTCGCACTTCCTTTCTATCATGAAAACGTTTATTTATCTCTTCAGCAATTAAGCCAAAATTTGGAATTCCCCACTTCCATTGAAAATCAGGATTTTTTATAAGATTCAGAAGTGCGGATCGCTCCTCCTCTGTCCAAGGAATTTGACCCCTTCCTTCAATAAGCAGCTTCATGTCGGTGCGAATACTCTTCATTTCTTTGATCATCCTGGCCTTTCGACAGTGCTCTCGAAATGCTTCGCCTTCAAACCCACCCTTAAACCAAGTTTCCATTCGCGTTAGCTTTCTTTCTTTGCGGATTTTGGCCCGTTCTGCCTCTGGCATTAACAATCCTAGAGCGTACGTAACTGCCTTTTTACAGACTTCCATATGACTTTCAGGATCTTCGGGAAAGTATTCCCTCGCAATATCTATGCATCGAGCAAAATTGCCGCCTTGTCGGTACAAGTCTGCAATTTCAGGATGCTCTTGCGCTAAACGAGAGCCGATTTTCTGTGTGAGTTTCATGGCCACAATTTGCTCCGGCGTTTCAGCTGCCTGATACGTGCCTTCCGGTACTTTTGTAGCAAAGCTAACCATGGAGGGTGATTTTAACGCGAAGTGACTTATTGTCTATCCTAGAACTGATGTTTCTTTCCCAGTGCATCACGATGGTACTGACCGAGCTCATTGATCTTCCGAGCCAGGTCATTATGGACAACCGGGCCCTCAATACAGAGGCGAATACCGAGCGGATCAACAACACAGTTTCCGCAGAGTCCAAAACCGCATTTCATATACCGTTCGAGCGAGAGTTGGGCCGGTATTTTGTGTTTTAAACAGAGATCGGACAGCGCCAAGAGCATCCGTTCCGGGCCGCAGCCGAAAACCCGGTTGATCGGCTCAGTCGGCCGTTGGCCTGTGATCATCTGTTCAAGATAATGTACGTTATATCCCTTAAAGCCGGCCGATCCGTCATCGGTTGTCACGTGAAGCGTCACGTGCGGCAGCGCTTTTAGCTCGTCCAAGTAAAGCAAGTAATCTTTACTTCGGGCTCCGACAATGACTTCAACCGTGCAGCCGCCTTCTTCCACTGCTTGGGCCAGAAAATGCAAAGGGGCAGCACCGTAACCGCCCGCGACCAGCGCGATGTGTTCACCCGGTTTCCATTCGTAGTGCGTCCCGAACGGCCCGCGCAGCCCGATAAGATCGCCGACCTTGCATTTTGCCAGTTCGATCGTCATGCCGCCCACAGCAAAGAACGTGATTTTGGTGACGGCGTCGTCGTCGTCGGCCACGCTCATCGGCACTTCGTTTACGCCCGGCAGCCAGACCATAAGAAACTGTCCCGGCTTGGCACCGAGGGAGCCTTCGAACGTGAATGTCTGAACCATCGGAGTTTCTTTTTTAACGGATTTGATCCGATAAGTCTTAGGCAAACGCGATTGGAGGTTGATTGAAGTCACAAATGCAGTGTAAATGAAGCAATGCAACAATAAAACAATGAAACAATGAACGTCATGAGTTCAAGTTATTCCGAGCGGTTTGGATGCTGGTGCCAAGTAACGCAATTGCTTCTTCAGCTTGCTGCAAATACTTTTGGTTCTTTTCTTTTGGGACATAGCCTCCGTCCTGAAGAAGTCTCAGCCAGTATCGGCTTTCATATGCCTCTTTCATGGCAATAGAAGTCTTCAAAATAAAATCACGTCGGCTCTGCGCTTGCTGAGCTTCTTCTACGTTTGCACCAACGCTTGTTGCCGATCGAAGTAGTTGTTTGCTAAGTACATACTCTCGTTGATCACTTTGTAGTCGTTTGTACAGGTTGACTATTGCCAGCGCAAATTCATAGGACTTCGCTCGGAGCGGGTTCTTTACTGTCTGAAGCATGGGAGATAAAGTGTACTTTTGTACACCCAATTGTCAATCCGGATTGCTCCGTTGTTTGATTGTTCCATTTTTGACGGTTCCAACAATCTCACTGATGTTCTTTATACCTTCATTCGTGCACCAAAGCTGCATCTCTTCGCAGACTTTGGCGAATACATCGGCGCCACGGTCGGCCACGGCCGTGCCGATGCCGACCAGAGCGGCGCCGGCGATCATTAATTCAAGCGCATCTTCACCTGTGTATACACCACCCGTGCCGATGATTGGTAACTTCGTAGCTGCGTAGACGTCGGCGACGCATTTCACCGCAATTGGTTTGATGCCGGGGCCCGAGAGACCGCCGACTTTGTTGGCCAAAATCGGGTGACGGCTGCGCAGATCGATTGCCATGCCGGGCCCGACGGTATTGATCACCGTAAACCCATCCGCCCCGGCTTTGGCGCAGGCGATGGCAATCGCCGCGATGTTGTCGACGTTCGGTGAGAGCTTAATGAACACCGGCACCTTGCCGCTGATCGCCTTCACGGCTTTGGTCACTGCTGCAGCGTCAGGCGCGCTACACGCAAACGGCCGTCCGAATTCATCTTCGATGTTCGGGCAGCTGATGTTGACCTCCAGCATATCGATGCCTTGGATCTGGAGAATCTCTTCAGCTGTTTTACCGTAATTCTCAATCGACTCGGCGATGATATTCGCGATCAGGGGCACCGGCTTATCCTTCATAAAAGCGCCGATTTCCTCGCGGGCCTTTTCAGGGCCCGCGTCCGGCACACCGACAGCATTGAGTGTCCAATGCTCGGTGGCGATGATGGTCGGATTCGGGTGGCCTTTATGTTCGTGGAGCCAAAGAGACTTGGTTGTGACGGCACCGGCGCCCTGTTTAGCCACTTCGCGCCAGCCACTTGCCGTAATGCCCCAAATGCCCGAGGCAAGCACAGTTGGATTGGAGAAGTTGATGCCGAGGACCTTCTGGCTGAGGTTCACGGGCTTAGGATAGAGGTTTTAGGAGAGAGCTTCTAGGTGTTCCCTGCCATCAAATCTCTCTCCTTGTTGGGAACAGGTTGTCGCGCCGATACCAAACGGCAATAAACAGAATAAGGCCAAACAGAATGAGCCTGACCGGCCCGATGAGATCGTAGGGCAGGGCGAAAAACCTCAAGCCTTCGCGCAGAAACACGAGGGCCAAGGTCGCCGCAGTTACGCCGAAGACGCGGCCCGGCCCGCCGGCCACGATGCACGTGATAAAGAAGATGAGAACGGGAAAATCGTAATTCACATGGGTCAGAAACAGAATATATGCCGGAAAAAGAATGCCGGAGCCGAGCGAACCAATGGCGGCCAGTAAAAATGCAAACGTGTGCAGCGTGCGGCGGTTGATGCCTAGCGCAGAGGCATGCCACGGGTGTTCGGCGAGCGCAGCCAGCGCCCGACCGACTTTGCCCCGGTCAATGCGCCACAAGAGGAACACCCAAACAACGGCAATCAGTATGGCCATTGCCGCAAAAACTGCCGGCGAGGCCGGAAACCAAAGCCGCGGGATTTTTGATATACCAAGCGCGCCGCGCGTGACTGATTGCCAGTTCAGCACGATGGTCAGGGCCATCAAATGCATCGCGATTGTCAGTACACCCAAACCATCTGGTTCAAGCCTGAGCGATAATTCAGCAAAGAAGAGCGACAAAACAATCACCAGAGCGGCGGCCACTGCGATGGCAGCGAGCAACGGCCATTCAAAACGCGCTACCAGTACCCAAACGGCATAGGCAGCGGCGAGTGAAAAGACTTCCTGGCCGAAATACAAGATCTTGCCGCGGCCAAAGACAACGTTGAACCCCAAAACAGGCAGGAGTGTGATGGAGCCGATGATTATGATGTGCCAAAAGAACGCCATGCGCTAAGCGGAACGAGCCACGGAACCAAACAGGCCC
>Ga0209542_10005156_pt1 | contig 26379 bp, 31 predicted proteins | sample RifCSPhighO2_01_FD_184028 | JGI IMG/M metagenome (GOLD analysis project Ga0209542, IMG submission 184028) | Soil microbial communities from Rifle, Colorado - Rifle CSP2_plank highO2_0.1 (SPAdes) (version 2) | ecosystem: Environmental > Terrestrial > Deep subsurface > Rock core/Sediment ...
CAGCAGACTATCGCCGATGTTCGCTGCAGGGCATAATGGCTTCGATGGCAACGGATACTGTTCAACAAATCAAAGACCGATTGTCTATCGTCGATGTCGTGTCGGGCTACGTAAAGCTCGACCGCGCGGGCTCTTCGCTTCGTGCGCGCTGTCCATTCCACGCTGAGCGCACGCCGTCCTTCCACGTCTCGCCTGAGCGGGGGACCTACCATTGCTTCGGCTGCGGCGTCGGAGGGGATATTTTTTCTTTCGTTGAGTCAATCGAGGGACTCGATTTCAAAGGTGCGCTCAAAGTGCTCGCAGAAAAAGCGGGCGTCGAAATCGTGTACTCACGTGGACAGGGCGGCAAGGATGACAAGGATGACCGCGAGCGACTCTTCGAGCTTATGGAGGCGGCGACGATTTTCTACACATCGAGACTCGACGCGGCCGCAAAAAAATATTTGAAAGAGCGCGGACTGAAAGAAGAGACAATACAGGCGTTTCGCATCGGCTGGGCGGGGGATGCGTGGACAGAGACAGTCGATTATCTGAAGCAAAAGTCCGCCGGAGGGGGATCCTCCTCGGGAGGAAAATTCACCGACAAGGAGCTGCTTGATTCGGGCATCGCAGCGAAAGGTGAGAGGGGGCTACGCGACAAATTCCGCAATCGCATCATGTTCCCGATTGCCGATAGCGCGGGGCGCATCATCGCCTTTTCCGGACGCACTTTCGGCGAGAAGGCTTCGCCCGAGGCACCCAAATACCTCAACAGCCCTGAGACGCCGCTTTTCCACAAATCGCGCGTGCTCTACGGCTTCGATAGGGCAAAGATGGCTATACGTAAGCACAATTTTGCTGTCCTCGTCGAGGGTCAGATGGACCTCCTCGCGAGCCATCAGGCAGGGTGGGCGAACACGGTAGCCGTCTCCGGCACAGCCTTCACCGAGGAGCACGCCAAGCTCGTCAAACGTATGAGTGAGAACATAGTACTCGCGCTCGACGCGGACCAAGCTGGTATCAAGGCGGCGGGGCGTGCGGCGCGAGAGGCACTGCGCGGCGGGCTCAATGTAAAAGTCGCACGACTGCCAAGTGGCTCTGATCCGGCCGACCTTATACAAAAAGAGGGAGTCGATGCGTGGCGTAGCGCGATTCGAGATTCGAAGGACATCATCACCTTTCTGCTCGATGTGCTCGAGGAGCACGCCAAGGCGCCCGATATTTTTCGCCGCTCTGTCGAGACCATCGTGTTGCCCTTTCTCTCGGATATATCGAGTCCCATCGCGCGCGAGCAGTATGTGGGCGAGATATCGAAGCGCCTGCGTGTCTCAGAAAGTGCGGTAAAAGAAGCGCTCGAAAAACTGCCGACCGTACAAACGCCGGAGCGTGCGAGTGCGAAAGCACCGGAGTCTGCAAAAGGTGGAGAGATGTCCGAGCGTGCGAAACAAGCGTACGCGATATTGCTCTGGCAGGAATCGCTCCCGAAACCCGCTATCGATATAAAGAAATACAAGACCAAACTTGCCGACGCTTTGAGTGAGGCTGCTATGAAAGAATGCGAAGCGCTGTCCGTCATCGAGAAAGAGGCGCTCCGCTTTTCTGCGGAACGTATGCATGGGCGCATAGAGGCACTTGAGCGGGAAGCCGACGCCGTGCTCTCCGGAGTCCTGCTCGAGAGGATGCGCGACGAGCTGACTCACGTGACCGCGGCCATCAAATCGGCAGAAGAGACGGGCAACGATAAGGAAGTACACCGCCTTATGGAGGCTGGAAAGTTATTAACAGCCCGTATTGCGGATTTGCGCTCTTCAGTGTAAACTCATGTAACTACGCAGAAGATAGAGGCGAGACAGGGCGTAGGATATATGAAAGGCAGCTTCCGAAGAACGGGGCTGTTTTTGCCTTGTGTTTGACATCTTGCCTGCATCGCGACCCTAATTTTTCATGGCCAAAAAATCTAAAACCAAATCCGCCAAAGGTGGATCCGCCTCCGGCGGAAAAAAGAAGGCGGCAAAAAAGTCGGCGTCCAAACGGACGCGGGCTCGCTCGGGCGCACGCTCAAAGGCGCGTCGCTCGGCGACTTCGCGTTCATCGCGCACGCGCACTGTCGTGGCGGCGAAGCCGGTCGTAAAGCCCGCCGGCAAGACCGCGAAGAAACAACTGAAGCCACTCAACTCCGGCTCGGTGCGTGTCACTGTAGGCAGAGGCTCTGACAAGACGCAGGTAAAAGTAGATGCGCTCACAAATCTGGGACGCGAGCGCGGATACGTGACCTACGACGAGATACTGCGAGAATTTCCGACCATCGAGGACAACATGACGCTCCTCGAGGAGATTTACGAGCGCTTCAGCGCAGCCGGCATCGATGTGCTCGAAGGCGGCGGCATGCTCGAAGACAATTTTGCCGATGCCATCCTCGCGAGCAAGAAGCTCCAACATCGCCGCTCGGATAGCAACTACGATAGCGTGCAGATGTACCTCCGCGAGATAGGCCAGTATCCGCTGCTCAATGCCCAGCAGGAGCGTGAGCTCGCTCAGCGTATCGCCATCGGTGACGACGAAGCCCGCGGCATCCTCGCCCGATCCAACCTCCGCCTCGTGGTCTCGATTGCCAAGAAGTACGTCAATCGCAGCCCCGACCTCACGCTCCTCGATCTCATTCAGGAGGGCAACCTCGGTCTCTTCAAGGCGGTCGACAAATTCGACTTCACCAAGGGCTTCAAATTTTCGACCTACGCGACATGGTGGATACGCCAAGCCATCACCCGCGCCCTCGCCGACCAGAGCCGCACTATCCGCATCCCCGTGCACATGGTAGAGACCATCGCCAAGTACAAACAAAAGGTCCGCGAGCTCAGCCAGCACCTCGGGCGCGATCCGCTCCCAGAAGAGATAGCGGCAGAAATGGGTATCGAAGTCGAGAAGATTTACACCATACAGAAAATCAATCAGGACACGGTCTCCCTCGAAAGCCCTGTGGGCGAAGACGACGACGAACGCTCGACGCTCGGCTCATTCATCGCCGACGACACAATAGCCGCGCCGGACCAAGACGCCTCGCGCCGCATCTTGGGCGAACAAATGCTTTCGATTCTCGACGAACTTTCTCCCAAGGAGCGCAAAATTCTCGAGATGCGCAACGGGCTGACCGACGACGGCGTGTGCTACACACTCGAAGAAGTGGGAAGGGAATTCGGAGTCACGCGCGAGCGCATCCGCCAAATCGAAGCCAAAGCCCTCGAACGCATTCGCTTTCACGAACGGGCAAAGCAGCTCAGGAGCTACTAGGCTAGTTTACAGAGAACAGTTCTCTGTAGTCATGAGCTATTAATTTTAAAAAGGATAACGGCGGGTTGGAAAGCCCGCCGTTCGATTTCGTGCGCTACGCGACGTTGGTCAGTTAGACGTCGTGATGTGCGAGGTTTTGAGCGCCTGCTCCAGCATTTTGATCTGCGTTCTCTGCGCGAAGAGCATACTCACGCGCTGGATGAGCTCCTGCAAGAATTGGTAGACGCCCGCGTTGACGCCAGCTTCATCGGTCTGCACGTCAAGCTCATTTATCAGTGCGCTTGCCCTCTCAAAGGCGGTACTACCGTATGATGCCTTGTTCAGATACGTGGCGAGAGCAGTGCTGTACCGACCCATGAATGTGCTGTCGTAACTTGGCAGTTTGCCGACCATCATCGCGTACCTGCCGAGCAAGCGCCCAATGACGCGAGGGAGCTCCTTCGAGAATTCGCGGTTCGATACCTCACTGGACTTGTCACACCAATTCGACGTCGCCATGAGGCTCGTCGCGAGCACTGGGTAGAGCGTTGACTTTTCGGAGGGGAACAGGGAATCCAGCATCTTTTTTTCGAGCGCCTCGACAATTCGCCCCGAGGAAGTATGGTATGTCGTAAACAGCACCTCGAATATCACAAGCCCGTATTCAGGCTTGGGATTATTGAGGTACAGATCGAGGATTGTAATTGTTCGCACCTCGGGCGTGCGGACATCTTGCGTCAAAATGACGCTTACCAACTCTGCCCTGCTGTTGTTGATTTCTGGGGTATTCGGCAGAGTACCGAGTAGCTCGAACGCACGAACTAGATTGTGAATCGGAGTCATTGCCATCTCCTCACAGAGATTTGGGCCCCTCACGGGGCCGGTTTCAAGGAGCAAGTCCTCACGGACCGCAGCTGCCCTCACGGGCTTGCCGCGCAAACTGTGCCTTAAATATGGCAGTCAGTCAATTCGCTCATTCAAATAGGGAAAAGGGGATGGAGTTAGGGACCGCCGCATTTATATTGCTTTCTTACAAAAGCAGGCGGCCGTCCATCGGGGACGGCCGCAGTGTCGCGCCCGCACGGCTTCAATGTGCCGCGATGGGGCCAAGAAGCCCCGTGGGTATCTCGTTGACGCTCGGGTCATCGCCGGTCGCCACGTGGTATCGAGCTGCGAGAGCTTCGGGTGCGAGACTCTTGAGCTCTTTGTCGAGTGCCGACAAGTCGTGCCCCTCGGCGCCTTTGCTCTCGGCGTTTTGGAGTAGTGCCTGAATCATCTGGTGGGTTGTGCGCATGACATATCCTCACGGTCTGTCCCACGCCTATCGTATACGAGCACTACCGTTTGGCCAAAGGCCCTACAGACTCATCAAAGTCGCTCTATCCAATTCGAGCATTGATGTGAGGATGCGGTCCGCTTTGCTGAAATCGTGGTGCTTGGAGTCGGCGTGGGGGATGGCAAAGACGCGCATGCCGGCATTGTAGGCAGCTTCGACTCCATTTTGCGCGTCTTCGAGGACGAGGCACTGAGCCGGCTCTACGCCGAGTGCGCGCGCCGCTTCGAGGAACATGGTCGGGTTCGGCTTGCTGACCTTTACATCGTCTCCGGTGATAATGAAATCAAATCGATGCTCAACATTGAATTGTCGGAGCAGTCTGCCGGCAAGCTCTCTAAAGGATGAGGTCGCTACCGCCTTTTTTATGCGCATCTCGTCGAGCAAATCGAGCAATTCAAAAAGTCCGGCACACACGCATGCCAAGTGGATGTCGGCAAGGATGAGTTCGCGTCGACGCTTGACGAGCTCGTCGACACTTGCCTCGAGCTTGAAGAAGTCGCGGTACACGGTAAGCGCCTCGTGGTCCTTCTTGCCCATCATGCCGGTACGGACAGCGGGGTCATACCGTATGCCGTATTCATGGGACATTTTTGCCAGTACATCACCCCAGAGTTTTTCCGTCTCGAACATAGTACCGTCCATATCAAAAATCACGGCCGAAAGCATCCCCGAATGCTATAGCCTCGCACCTCTTTATACAAATGGGACGGCCGGACGCGCGTGAAGCGGGTCCGGCCATAAATGTTCTCAGTCGAGTTTGGGATCTCTTTCAAACCGGATTCCCACCCTGAGGCGCAAAAACCGCTCGAAGCGTTCCTGCCGTGCGGCAGAAGAGCTTGGTCCAGCAGTCTCTGCGGTGCGTTGCGCGCGGGCGATTTCATCGCCGATGAGCTTTGCCTGCCATTTCGCGGCTCCGAAGCGCCCTTCGCGAATGTCTCGTCGGGCGATGAGGTATTGCGCCCATGCGATTGCCTGCGTCGCGAGAATCAGTCCGCCGCCGTAGAGCGACATGCTCATCCATGCAGCACCCTGATGCCACGCGTACGCGAAAAAAAGCACACTGACCACAACACCGAACCTGAACAGTCGGATAGCCTCTTTCCACTCCTTGGCAAGGGCAATCTGTTCGGCCCGCGCGAAGATTTCGTCCGGAGTGCCGTCTAAGCTAAGTTTGAGCATGAAAGCCCCCGTTGGTTTGCTGGGACCAATCTATAGTCTCACCGAGCCTTTGTCCACTCACACAAAAGTGAGCGGCCGGACGCGCGTGAAGCGGGTCCGGCCGTGTGTGCGCCTATTCTTGAGGTTCACCCGCCCTTCGACGGAGCATTGCGGTGAGCGGTTCGTCCGGTGACAGCGTGAGACCCATGCAGAAACCGGTCCAGATTGCCGCTCCAGCGGCCCCTGCGAGGGTGTCTTTGGGTTCTTCCTGTGCCCGTACCAGCAGCTTGCGCGCGAAAATGCGCTGCAGCGGAACAAAATTGCGGTGCCCGCCGAATGGATTGACCCTCCGATACGGGCCCTTTTTTGGTTTGTTGCTGATGGTCAGCGCCGCACTCCACTCGCGGGCCGAGTCCTTCATGTCCTCGATCATCGTCGTTACCTCGTGTCGTCGGGTTGATACCGCGGCAACAGTATCGTCTCGCTCAGCGTTTGTCTATGGATACAAAAGTGAGCGGCCGCCCCCCAAGGAGGACGGCCGCAATGATGCTGCGCGGTGGCGTGCTACGCCCGCCGAATCGGGTCGGGCGGGAAGCTGTACTGCCGCGACCGAGAGCGCTCGATGGCTCCTTTGATGAGCCATCGTTCGTACGGCGACTCGCCGAAGCGGCCCCGCAGGAGTCGGATTTCAGCTCGTATATAGAAGAACCACTCCGCGATGAGGACGCCGGTGATGAAGAGCCCGATGTAGGTCCAGAAGGGAATCCAATCCTTGTGTTCGCCGAGCATCATCATCGACGTGTAGATGCCAAACGTGGTGTAGAAGAATTTGGTCATACCCCACTTTCGCTCAAAGATGTCCTCGATTGCGGCGGCTCCGAAGCGGTTGGTCTCGTCACGCATTCTGACTATCGTCATGACTTACCCTCCCACCTTACTTCGGCGAAGATTTGTCGATGTAGTGAATGGCCGCAAGGACCACGACTGCAAAGAGCCCCTTCAGGCCCCATGCGACAAAGGTGTAGCCGTTGGCGAGCGCAATATTGACGCCGCTCCCGACGATACCGGATGGCCCGAGCAACAGCAGGCCGTGTTTCAATACCTGCATTGTCATTTCTCCCCAATGAAAGCTCCAATCATGCTATATGCCGGCAGCCTCTTTGTCCAAGGACTCGCTTTGTTCAAGTACTTTGTGTGGGGGTATACTCGCATTATGGCCAAAGCTCTTCTAAAGCGCTCCGAAGCGCGAGAGCGGGATTCTCACATCAGCACCACTGCCAAACATGCCTCCGGATTGCCCATCAAATACTGGAGCCACTCGTCGCTCATGGCGTTCCTCCGCAATCCGCTCGCGTGGTACAAACGCTACGTCGAAAAGATATATGACACACCCGCGAACCCATCGTCCGTCGTTGGTCGTGCCGCGCATACGGCGTTGCAACACTTTTATTCTGGAATAGGCAAGGAGGGAGCGCTTGAGCTCGGATTGGAATACATCCGCGGCGTACCGGACTTCGATATCAATTTCGGTAAAGCAAAGTCGCGGCTCGCCAAGAAGAAGCGTCGCGAGCATATGGAGCATGAGTATCTGCAGGCTCTCTCTTTCTACCTCGCGCGACCGCCCAAACACAAGGTCCTCGGCGTGGAGGTGAGCGCTATGGCTGATGTCGCGGGACTGCCGCTCCCGATAAAAGCGATATCGGACCTCGTCGTCGAATCGCGCGTGGAAAAAGGAGCGCTCGATATCGTCGACCACAAATTTGTAGATTCCTTCAGCAAAGAGCGGGGCGGCAAGACGCTCTTCATCATGCAATCGCTCTTCAACTACTACACAATCTCACAACTCTACGGCAAGCCGGTGAGGCGCTTCCTCGTATATGAATGCAAAAAATCGCGCAATGCCGACGGCTCCGCACAGCTGCGCAAATACGCCATCGACTACCGCACGTGTGAGGAAGAGTTTGCCGTCTTCCATCGGCTTATCAACGACGCGACGGCGGAAATATCGCGCCCTCGCCTCTACCTACCAAATCCGTCGGACATGTTTGAGGGGGAGAACAGTTTCGACATCTATCGCCTTGGCCTCGTCGACTAAGAGTGTCGGCAGAAAGTAATTCGATTGCGCTGTGCCGCGTTTTCTGTACCATGGCGCCAGCGTCAAAGAGGGAGGACATCCACCATGGATACTGAAGAGAAAGGGCGCCCTGCGCCGGTCCCACGCGTTTCACTTTTCCAGCGCGGACTCGTGCTTCCGTTTCGGCTCCGGCGGCGTCTACACAAGGCGTCCATGCTGCTGCTCATCGCCGCATCACTCGCTGTCATCAGGATTGGCATGCACATCCTGACCGACATCGCACCGCGCGCCGATCCCACCGAAGAGGCGTACATGAGCCTCGTGGAGGCCGGAGCGATATTCTTCGCGTTTGGCGTCGCTACGATCTTTTTCGCATTGCCTGCGTCCGTACGATGGCTGAAGCGCAATCGGATGCACGAGCAGCGAGCTCGGTTTTTACCGCGACGATGAAACAAGACGGCCTGTCCCGAGGGACAGGCCGTGTCTTTTCAAGGCATGTCTGCACAAGGTATACTTTTTGAATGTGCGAACGTGGTGTTTGCACAATGGATGGGAGGTCGCCCATGAGGCGCTCACAAGTTCTTACAGTTTTCGTCGCCCTCGCCGCTGGTCTGCTCGTGGCTTCCTCAGCCTACGCGCAGTCCGTCAGGGACAACGTTTCAAGATTTCCTGGCTACAATACCATTACGCGCAACGTGGAAGTCTGTCACGGAGCGCGCGTGCCGCGCACCGAGCCTGAGCTCGTGACCGCGCTCACCAGTTGCAAGGGCGAAATCGGCTGTCTCACTGCTGCCGTTCGCATTCGCGACCAGGTGCGCGACCGACAAATCGAACAGCAGGTGATGTTGAAGGTCGGCGAAGTCCTTCTCGCGGGGCTACGCGAAACTCTGCGTTCGCTTGGCAAAGAGGCGGAGGACGGCAATATCGTGGTGAAAGACACGAACGCCTTCAACGAGGCGATTGCGAACGCGGGCTCGCTTGGCGACAACTACAAGAAGGCCTTCGGCGCGATGACGCGCTGATTGCAAAAAGCACGCGGCGTTCCCGCAGCTTCGAGCTCCCGTTCGCGGGAGCTCCATTTTTTTATCAACTGTACGCTGTCCCCTGCAGGGAGTTGTTCGTAGAGCGATGATGCTGTTTGATTGAAGGAGACGTCCCAGTGGGGACAATGTGGAGTGCAAGACATGAAGCGCATTACAATCGCGGCGTGCGTGCTCGCGTTTGCGAGTGCGCCGGCGTTTTGCGAACCGAGCATGAGGGAGCGGCTCGTCGAGCAGTATCGGAGCATCGCGTACCTCTCGACACAAGAGCTTGAGCGCTGCTCGCAGGTGCTGAGTGAGTCTCTGTCGCAAAATGGTGCGGACGATTCGCTCTCGACAGGAGCGGTCATCCTCGCCAATGAAGCGATGAAGAAGAGCCGGTGCCTCGACAAGTGGTCGACCCTCGTCGACGATAGAGGCCCCGACACGGATGCGACACGAGTCTATGCGGAGGTGGTCGAAGACCGACTGTTCATCCGCTTCAATCGGTTTGTCGATGCGGAGCGCCTTATACACTCCGCGATTCGCCAGATTGACAGCACGCACCTCGCCAAGGTCAAGCGCATCGCGCTCGACCTGCGGGGGAATGTGGGCGGCAGCGTCGACGATCTCGCCGGAGTGCTCGATAGGTTCTTCGCATCACGCGCAGGCATCGAGTATCTTCGGATACGTGCCACCGACTATCCGGATAAGCACGTGACATCGCAAAGAGGTGACTTCGCCGACCTTCCGGTCGATATTCTTGCAGACGAGATGACTGCGTCGGCGGCGGAGTGGATGATTGCAGAGCTTCACGGTTGGTACCCCGAGCGCACGCGCGTACTCGGACGCCAAACCAACGGCAAGGCAGTAATCCAGTGCCGTCGTCCGGGAGTCCTTACAATCAAGGTGACGTGCGGCCGGTGGGACACGGACGAGCGTCCCGTCCAAGGCATCGGCATCGTGCCTGACGCGAAGCTCGACTTCACCCGCTGTGGCGACGACAATCGGTGCTTGCACAGCATGCTGAACTGACTGAAGGGTTGAGCATGTCCACGATAACGAACGCGGCCCACCGGCCGCGTTCTCTGTTTCATACGGAAAGTAGAGAGGTCGGCCCTCTACGTAATTAACGACTGCGCACCTTGAGCTTTGTCTGACGCTTCTTGTTTATTTTCGGCAGGCGAATCATGAGGATGCCGTGCTTTTCGCTCGCTTCCGCAAGGTCGACATCGACTTCTTCGGGGAGGAGTATCGTGCGTGCAAAAGAGCCCCAGTAGAGTTCCCGCTGAAAATACTGATCGTCCTCTACCTCGCGCTCATCGTGTCGCTCTCCGGAAATCGTGAGCATCTCACGGGAGAGGGAGAGGTCGATGGATTGCGGCTGGACGCCCGCGACGAGCGCCTTGACCACGATGGCATCAGGAGTCTGGTATACATCCACGGCAAGCTCCCCGCCTGCCTCTTCCGAGCCGCCTTCCCAATCTTCGCCTTTCGGCGTAATGCGCGCATGGCGCTCTGCGCCCTCGCCTTCAAATTTGGCGCGCTCACCCCCCGGCTCCATGAAAAAGTCGTCGTACTCCTCGTCGGCGCTGCCAGTCAGCTTGGAAAAAAATGAAGGTTTTTTCATAGATTTTATTAAAGACTAACACGATTTTAGAAAATCATGACCCTGTTAAATCCGCTGGAAGCGGGGCGTCCCAATGGGACGCATTTAACAGGGTTAGGAATAGATAATTCGGCACGCTCATAACCTCTTCCTAATCCTTTTGACGAATTCGAGCACAGCGAGAAGCGCGATGAGACCCAGCCAGACAAAGGCAAAGGTGCGGAGCAGATTGTCGTCCGCCGTATTCAGTATAAAAAAATTGAAGAGCGCATGCAAAGCCGAAGCGAGGATAACTCCGATGAATGCAAAGAGCCGCCGTACACGCGCCGATTTGTAGAATACGAGAGCAATCATGACGCCGATGACCGCGGAGGAGAGCACGTGCAGAAGCGTGGCTCCGACAAAGCGTAAGTTGCCAGTCATGACCGTGCTCATGAGGGTATCGCCCGCAAGCGGGGAGAGCAGGAAGAGCGTGTTTTCGACGGCCGCAAAGCCCAGCGCGACCGTGACCATGTAGATGACCGGATCGATGGGCTCGTCGTCTTCATAGCGCCACAAGACCGTGATACGGGCGGCGATGTACTTGCACACTTCTTCGATGATTGACCACAATGCAAAGATGAGGGTCGTCGCCGCTCCCGCACTGAGCACGATGTACGTGCCGTCACTTACGAGCGCTGAGAGAGCATTTTCGATAGGAATGACGATGGCAACCGTGACCATGCCGGCAAAAAAGGCGAGCGCGATGAGCCGCCGCGGCTCAGGGTGGACGCTGTCCTCTCGCAGCCAAAACCACAACCATGCGAGAGCGGGCAAGAGTCCGCCTGCCATCGCTGCCGCTACACCCGCGAATTCGTTCATCGCACTATTATACGGTGTTTTTTTAGCCTGCCCTTCGTAGCTTTAGCGAAGTAGGGGCCACTTCGCAACCATTAGGAGATCGCTTTATATGTGTCTAGAAACGCTCATCATCCGGCGTGCCGCGATGCGGCCTTGCCTTGCCTGTTCGGTTATAGCCAGAATTCCTATCTCCTGACTGAACCGATCCGTATATCTCGGACGGACCTGAAACATTATTCGATTTTCTTTTATGTGGTCCTAATTTGCGATAAGCGCGTATCACAGGATTCATGTAAGCATCAAGTCCCTGCAAGCCGAAACGTTCTATCATTTGATATTCAAAGCCTCTGAAGTATGCGGCTTTCGCACAATCCACAAGACTTTGCAGAAGATCTCTATCTTCTTGAGTCATGGTACTCGCTTCGTAATGCTGGATAAGCGGGTCAATCGCTGCCCAAGCGCGCTGCATATTTATCTCCTGATCAAGATACTCTGCTTGTTGCTTGTACGCCTCTCCGAGCTCGGGGATATTTTGCTTCTTAGCGCTCTCAGAAAAGGACGCGACGACCACGCGCTTTGACTCAGTGAAAGGCATTCCTTTGCGTACCTGTTCAAACAGGTCTCGTATGGCGCGAGCCCTAATCGCATAACCGAAATAGCGCACGGCCTCGAGCCGGTGTCTCTTTCTGTCGTATTCGGTCTCCGCGTACTCGATCTTGTTGAGCTGCTCGTAAGCACGGCTGTAATATTGCTCCTCTTGATGCTCGCTAATATTTGGCCGTTCGATAGCTGCTCTCATTTCCTTTATGCCCTGCAGTACCGCTTCCTCAGCCTGCTTGTCATACTCTGTCTTTTCTCTACCGGAAGCGATCTGTTTCTGCACATCTTGTACCGTTTTAGCCACGTTTTCGGAACGCGCGCGTTTCTGTAGGAAGCGCTCAAATGCTTCGCGCGTCATCCCGGCTCCATCAGCTAGAGCCGCAATTTGCTTGCCTGAATACTCATTCAAAATTTGAGCCGCGGAAGTGTCTTGTGGCAGCTCGGGTTCCTTTTCGCTTCTTTTTTCAATAGACTCCATGAGCAAAGTATATCAAGACAGATTTTACTGTGGCCATTTCGCGACCATGAGCAGGTCATGTTCCTTGCGCGGCAGTTCCTGCCAAATGGTCTCGGTGACGAATGGCATAAAGGGGTGAAGGAGCTTGAGCGAGATGATGAGCACTTCATAGAGCGCAGCGGCGCGACTCGCCTTTGCCTCCGGCTCACCGCTTTTGAGAATGACCTTCGATTCCTCTATGATTTCAGCCGCAAAACGGTCCCACACGAAATGGTAGAGCTTCTCTGCGGCTATGTACATGCGGTATGCTTCGATATCTTTGGTGACTTCGGACGCGACCGCCTGTGCCTCATCGACGAGCGCCTCGTCGATGGGAAGAAGTGACGCATCCACAGGCTCGTTCTCGAGCACGAAGCGGGCGATGTTCCACAGCTTGTTGGCAAACTTCTTGTACGCGCCGATTTTGCGCGGGTCGAGGTTGAGGTCGGTCCCAGCCGTATTGCCCACCACGAGCCCCATGCGGAGTGCGTCGGTGCCGTATTCATTCGAGACGTCGAGCGGGGAGATGACGTTGCCTTTCGACTTGCTCATCTTCTGCCCCTTGGCATCGCGAACGAGACCGTGGAGATATACGTTTTTGAAGGGCACCTCGCCGGTCACGTAGAGTCCGAGCATTATCATTCTCGCCACCCAAAAAAAGAGAATGTCCGCACCAGTCTCCATCACCGTTGTCGGATAGAAGGCTTTGAAATCTTCGCCGTCGGGATATCCGAGCGTGATGAAAGGCCACTGACCGGAAGAGAACCACGTATCGAATGTGTCGGGGTCTTTGTGCAACGTGCCACCGCATGAGGGGCACAGAGACACACTATCGTCGATATCGACGAGCCCACTCTTGCATGAGTCGCAAAGCTTGGCGGGGATGGGGATTCCCCATACGATTTGGCGCGAAATGTTCCAGTCCTCGATATTACGCAGCCAATGGAGAGCGATTTTTTTGTGCTGCTCGGTGAGGATGCGCACGCGGTCTTCTTCAATCGCCTTGATTGCCGGCTCCGCGAGCGGCTGCATTTTGATGAACCATTGATCACGAACTTGCGGCTCGATAAGGCCGTTACACTTATAACAGAGCTGGACTGCGTGCGTGTATTTCTCGTCGACTTTGACGAGCAGCCCTTTTTCTTTCAGTTTGTCGACTATCTTCGGCCGCGCTTCGAGAATCTTTTGTCCCGCGAATTCGCCGGCTATCGGGAGGAGTTTGCCCCTATCGTCGATGACTTGCTCGAGCGGCAAGCCGTGACGCTGGGCAATATCGAAGTCGGTCTTATCGTGCCACGGGGTGATGGTCATGACGCCGGTGCCGGTCTCCATGTCGACTGCCTCATCCTTGATGACGGTCGCCGTGATGGGTCCGTTTATCCATTCAAGTTCGAGCTCCTGCCCATGTGTGTAGGCGGCATAGCGCTCATCGGCCGGATGCATGACGACGTATTTATCGCCAAATTTCGTCTCCGGTCGCGAGGTACTGATGACGAAGGGCCCGTACTGGAAGTACCAGTACGGCTCCGTGCGCTCTACGTACTCGGTCTCGAGGTTCGAGAGCGATGTCTGGTGCTTGGGGCACCAATTGACGATACGTGCGCCGCGATAGAGGAGACCGTCGTCGGAGAGTTTTTTGAACGTCGCGTAGACTGTCTTCACCACACGCTCGTCGAGCGTGAAAATCTCGCGCGACCAGTCGCACGAAGCGCCAAGCTGGCGCAGCTGGCCTTCCATGAATGTTTTATTCTCGACCGTAAACGCGAGAATCTCTTTGTAAAGGTCCTCAGGCTTCATCCCGAAGCGCGAGCGCCCTTCTTTTTCGAGTTTCTTCTCGTAGACGACCTGTGTCTCGAATCCCGCGTGATCGGCGCCGGGGAGCCAGAGCGCCTTCTTCCCTCGCATGCGTGCAAAACGGGTCAGTATGTCCTGTATCGTAACAAAAAGCGCATGGCCCGCGTGGAGCGAGCCGTTGGCGTTCGGCGGCGGCATGATAATGGTAAAAGGCTCCGTCCGCTCTCCTTCGAGCTTGTCGGGATTGAAGTAGCCGCTCTCTTGCCACTTCTGGTACATCGCAGGCTCTTTCGCCGCGGGATCATAGGGCTTGAGAAATATTTCAGGCGCTTTGAATGGCTCCATTCACGGTATCGTAGCAGGATTATGCCGTATGTTCGAGGCGAAGGTTTCCGATGGCGCGGAGGCTCCCCAGTGCCGCATACTCCTTACGAGCCGCGTGGAAGTAGCCGGCAAGCGCTATCATGAGCGCGTTGTCGGTCGCAAGCTCTGGCGTGGGGACGAGGAGCGTGCAGCCCACTCTCTCGAGGCGCTCGGCGAGAGCTCTCCTTATATACGTATTTGCCGAGACGCCGCCACCGACGAGAAGGGTAGCGACGCCATACTCTTCCACCGCTCGAAGGCTCTTTGTGATAAGTACGTCGGCGACGCATTCTTCGAATTCTCTCGCGACCTGCATCACGAATTCTTCTGTCAGCTCGCCATGTGCCTCGACGAGCTTGCGCACTTCGGTTTTGAGACCAGAGAATGAGAAATCATAGTCACCCGAGTGCAGCATCGGCCGCGTAAACTTGAAATCGGCGGCGACACCCCTCTCTCGCGCCTCCGCAGCGAGGCGGCTTATCTCCGGCCCGCCCGGGTACGTTCGTCCGAGGAGTCGCGCGACTTTGTCGAACGCTTCGCCCGCTGCGTCGTCCCGAGTCTCGCCGATTCGCTCATACTCACCGAATTTCTGAGAGAGCACGAGCTCGGTGTGACCGCCGGAAATGAGAAGAGCGAGGAGCGGAAACTCAACATTCAACATGTGGCCGGATGATTCTGTCTCGAACTCAACCATTGGCATGATGACGTGACCCTCCATATGATTGACCGCGACGAGCGGCACACTCCACGCGAGCGAGAGGGCGCGCGCGAAATTGATGCCGACCCACAATGCCGGCTCAAGCCCCGGCCCATGCGTGACCGCGATGCAGTCGATATCGGGTTTTCCGTATGCCGAGAAAAATTCTTTCAGTCGCAGAAGCAGCTCAGGTTCCCGTAGGAGCGCAGATTCATTGATATGATATATCATATCAGCCGCCTTCAGCTCGGAGGATTCTTTCAGTACGGTCTCGAGCAAGGGGACGAGCGCCTTTGCATGCTCGCGCTTGGCGACATTGGGGAATACGCCTCCGTACTGCGCGTGGAGCGCGGCCTGACTCGCGAGCGCGTTGCCTCGCACCGTGAATTTGAATGCATGCTCGGGCGGACCTCCGAAATCACCCTCGGCTTCGAGGAGGCACACCGCGGATTCGTCGCAGCTCGTTTCGATAGCAAGTACGCGCATGGAGAGAGGTATAGCATGTGCCGCGCACGCGGCAAGCGCGGCGCCGTTTGGTAGGATAGTGGGATGGATTGGCCCAGCCTTCTCTATGTGGTTTCGCTCACGGTTGCGCTCTTTCTCGGCGGCACACCCATGCTTGCAGGCGCTATCTACTTCGCGGTGTCCGGTTCGCTCGACATCAGGCTGCTCTTTGCCCTCTCGCTCATGACGACTGTGGTGTGGGACATTGTGTGGTACCTCATCGGACATCGCGCGGTCTCGATACAGCGTATGAAGGAATGGCGTATCTATAAGCGCAACGCGTCGCTCTACGACAAAGTCCTCGCCCTGTACGGTCGGCATCAATACTTCCTCCTCTTCGTATCCCGATTCGCATACGGCACCAATAGCGTGTGCTCGGTCGTGAGCGGAGCATCGCGCATGTCGCTACCGCCTTTCATTGCCATCAACGCTGTGAGCCTGAGCATTTTCTTCGGGATACTCGCCGCGCTTTCATCTGCGGTTCATACCAGCGCAGACAAGCTTGAGTTTCCGTTTTCACTTTCAGTCATGCTCACCATCCTCGTCGCAGTAATCATCGGCGCAAGGTGGGGCGGCCGGAAATTATTTGATAGGTACGTACTCTCATGAGGAAACCTGTTTTCAGCGTCGTCATACCGGCCGCCAATGAAGAGCGTTTCGTGGGCGCGGCCATCGCCTCAGTCCGCACGCAGGGCGTGCCAGCGGAAATCATTGTCGTGGTGAACGGCTCTTCTGATGCGACTGCGGGCGTGGCCAAAGCAGCCGGTGCACAGGTACTCGAATATGAGGAATTGCTCGGCTCAAGCCGCGCGCGCAACATGGGTGCACAGGCGGCAGCGGGGGACACGCTCCTCTTTCTCGATGCCGACAGCGTTATGGGCGAGGGCCTCCTCGGCGCGCTCACACAAGCAGTAAAGAGCGCGGAAGTCGGCACCGTTGTGGGCAAGCCCGACAATACCAAGCTCCGCTACCGCATATTTTTTGCTTGGAAGAATTTTCTCCATCGCGCGGGACTCTTCCGCGGCGTGATGGGCGGTGTACTTTTTTTCGACGCACGATTGTTTAAATCGATTGGAGGTTTCGACGAAGAACTGTCCGTCAACGAACTCTCCGATATCATCGAGCGCGCACTCGCCGCCGGCGGGCGGTATACATACGTGCGGGAAGCGTCCGCCACCACCTCGATGCGACGATTCGAGCGGCAGGGTTTTGTGCGACCGCTCCTTTTTTGGGCCGTCGTCCAACTCACCGGCGGCTCGGAGATAGGGCGTGCGTATGCCGCGTCACACGAAGAGTTGTATGTGTCACCGCACCAGCTCGGTCACGAGCTTGGGCGCGCGCTTTTGAGCATTCGGGCGCAACTCGCGCTTATGTGTGCGGGGCTCTTCGCAGCAGCGACAGGCGCTGTCGCGATGTTTGCGGCATACCATGGACCCGTGCAATTCATTCGAGACCTCTTTCACGAGCGGCTGATGACGGACCCAAGCACGCCGTTCATCGATTTCCTGCTCACGACCGTTTCTTCACTCGGTGTTGGAGTGCTCGCGCTCGTCGGTCTCGCGCTTCTCGTCGGTGGTGGTGTACTTGCGACGCGTATGGTGCGCGACATCCGCGTGCTCCTTTCGGAACGTCCGGCATTCGTGGAACGCGAGTAATTGGTGCGCGGTAAGGGATTCGAACCCCTGGCCTTCCCCACGTCAAGGGGACGCTCTACCAACTGAGCTAACCGCGCATGTTGGAACGGCGTTAGTGTAGCAAAAAAACGTCCCAATACCAGCGCTTGCTACAATCACTGGATGCAATCTATCGGACTCGAGGATATCGCAATCTCGGCTGGGCGCGCGGCGGGCATTCTGCGCGCGGGAGGAGTCGTCTTATACCCGACAGATACTATTTACGGCCTCGGTGCCGACGCTCTCTCCGATGAGGCAGTTGATATGATATATCATATCAAACAACGCGATGAGAAAAAACCGATACACGCCATCGTCGCATCACTCGAAATGGCCGCGGAGTACGGGGACATAGATCCACTCGTGCATCTCACGGTGCAAAACCTGCCGAAGGGGAAGGTCACGTGTATCGTGAAAAAGAAGTCAGGACTCGATACCGGTATATGCCGCGACAGCACATCATTCGGCTTCCGTATTCCTGACCACGCATTGTGTCAGGCGCTCCTCTCTGCTTTCGGCAAACCAATCACCGCGACGAGTGCCAATATCGCCGGTAAACCGCCCCACAATGACGTCGCATCCATCTTCGCGCAACTCGGAGCGCGCGCGGAAGATATCGACCTCGTCATCGATTCGGGCGTCTCGCTAGCACCCAATCTCATGCCGAACGCGTCTACGGTCGTCGATTTCACGGGCGCGCGGCCCGTCATCCTCCGCGAAGGCGCAGTGCCCGCAGCAGACATCTGGGACGCGCTCAAACAGGAATACTGATGAACCTTTGAGGCGTAGCACAACCTATATACACAGGTACCTTGATGCCCCCATCTCACGGGGTACACTGGTACAAAGATTAGTCATTTACATACATGGATATGAGCAGCAATACTACAAATTGGGTCATTATCGGCGCGGTCGCAATCGTCCTCGTTCTCGGCGGCGTCTGGCTCATGCAGCGTTCGACGGACGAAAGCATCGACACGGGCACGCCGACGACCGGCACCAACACCGGTGGAAACGGCACGACCCCGACGACTACCGGCACAGGTACCACGCCGATTACGACGGGCGCCAAGGGCGAAAAAATTACCGTCGATAATCAAGCGGCCGGCATCTCGGTCCGCATCGCTTCTATGAATCTCACGCGTGAGACATGGGTGGCTGTGCGCGATGAGCGCAGCATCTTGGGCGCCGGACGATTTGCAGCCGGCACAGCTTCGGGCTCTGTCGAGCTTCTACGCGGCACTGAGGCAGGCAAATCGTACTCGGTCGTCGTCTATATCGACAACGGCAATCGCGCGTTCGATCTCACGGGCGATGAGCTCGTGACAGGCGTGAGCGATACCTTTATGGCGACAGCGGCGGCAACATCGACGCAATAGGGGATTGGGAGGCATATATGCACGCTCCGGCTACGTGTATTGGCCGGAGCGTGTTTCGTTGTACACAGGGAGAGAGTCTCTACTTGATTATCCTTGTAGGTGTGATATAATAAACAGAGTGTTTGTTGCGTATCTGTAAGCGTGTTGCGTATGCGTATCGCCTCCACAAAGGGGATACAGCTATGGCAGACATCAAGCTGCTCGCCCGCAGGGCAAAGGAGAAGTTGGACTCGAGGAACGCGCTCAATGAGGCCGACGCGATAAGCAAGGCCATCAAAGGCGCGGGCATCAACCATCCCGCAGATCATCGGCGACTTATGAGCCAAGTCGGTCGGCAGTTCGCTCGAGACAAAGCCGACGCGACGCGTGCGGCTCACAGGAGGGCCTCGTGAATATCGACAGAGACGACGCCGCACTCGTCGAGGCTTTCTTCCGAAGTCTCGAGTGGGCAACGGCGCGCGAAGAAGAAGCGTTCAAGAAGAAGCGCGGGCTCAAAAACGTCATTCGTCGCTATCTGCGCAAGGAGTTCCGAGTGCCAGATAGTGACCCGACCCCTCTCGAAATAGAGTTGGCAACGGGAAGAGTCGAGTTCGCGATTCGGTCCAACTGGGCCCGCAAAGCGGCACGCACAAGAAAACGCAAAAAAGAACTACGAAAGAGGTTGCTCATCAAAAAGGCGGAGAGGGCATTTGGAAAGTACAGGGCCGCACGGTGGCTCGAGCGCGCCCCTCCTCTCTTTAGTAACCTCCCGCTTCAACAGAAGCAATCGCGTGGGCAGTCGTCATGACGCCCACGCGGTTCTGTTTTTTATAAAAAGCGTGCGCGCACCAAAATAATATACAACTGCTGTGCTAAAAAAGTGAGAGGCCCACCTCCTCGCGGATGTGGGCCCCAGTCTCGTGTTCAGGCGAGGTGCTGATGGTGCGGACAGAAATCGGAATTGTCCATTCGCGCATATTCGCAGGGCCTCGAGTCCACCTTGGGAGCCTTGCACCGAGTGAACTCCGAGGCTGCAAGGCGCGGGGGCCTCGCCTGAGATGCCGCAGCAGGAGTCGTGACCGTTTGCACGGGCGGTTTTGCGACCACAGCTGTCGGTGCGACGGTCTCCGGCACTTCCTCGTTCAGCGGAACTTCAGGCGTCTCGCTTTCCGGCTCGGGCAGTTCGGCGGGCGGTTTTGGCGCTTTCGCCTTTCGCTCCCGTTTCTCGCCGGCAGGCTTTGCCTTTGGTCCCCGCGAATTCGAATGCGTCGAGGGGATGTGCTTGTCTCGGCAGATACCTGCCACCATACCCTTTGTCGTTCCGAGGTCGTCGGCGACGCTCGAATAGCTGCCTCCGTCCGCCATGAGCGCGCGGACGACGTCGGCAAGCTCGTCGCGTGTAAGCTTCTGGTATTTCCTTTTCATCGGCGTTCCCTATGAGAGTGGGGGTACGCAGACGCAACAAAAGCAACCAATACAAATGCACTTCACTCGCTGTCGCCACGATGCCATAAAAGATAGGGAAGTCAATCTAATGCGTCGTTTTTCCATTCGTGCGTCAAATCTCTTTCGTCACGTGCGACGATACACGAATAGATATGCACACGAGCGAATGGGTATTGGCCGAAACCCAGTTACACTGCACCTATGCCTCCATCTCAAGACCCGATGAACTCGGTCCCCGCGCAAGCGGCGCCCGTGGCGCCCCCGTCTCCGATAGCTGAGAAATCTTCGAGTCCGCAGCGGACGTGGATGCTGCTCGCTGGCATTGCCGCAATCGTCGTCATCGGCGCCGCAATCTACTGGTTCGCTCCACAAAAAGAGAGCGCAAGCGTGGTGCCAAAGAAAATCGGTATCGCCAACTTCGTGCAAGGTTCGTCGTCAGTCACGGGCCTCAAGAAAGGGCTCGCTGAGCTCGGATACTCGGACGTCGAATTCTTCGGCGGGGAGGTCATACCGAATCCTAAAATGATTGAAGAAATCAAAGCAATCTACCGCAAGGCCATCGAGGAGAATGATGTCGATCTTCTTTTTGCGGATCACGAACATCAGGCGCTCGCAGCGGTGGAAATCACCCGTGAAATGGGCGTAGATGTACCCATCGTGTTCATTTCTCGATTCCATGACCCTGTCAGCTATGGCATCGTCGAATCCTTCAAGTCTTCCGGCAACAATGCGACCGGCATCACCCAAAATCTCACCGAAGTCGCATCCCGCATCTATAACTTTTTGCGGGAAATCAACCCCTCACTCAAGAAAGTCAGTGTATTCGGTGGAGGCTTCCTCATCCCCGGTGTCGCGGATGATGACTATTTCGAAGCGATGAAAGAGGAGGCCGACCGGCTCGGTATCGAGCTGATTGAGTACCGATCGTCGGTGCCTCCGCCGCAGGCAGAAGCGGAATTTAACCGCGTGGCGGATACTATCAAGAAGGGTGATGTCGACGGCATCTTCCACTTACCCGGCCACTTCTATGAGTCGCAACAAGTTGCCGAATACCAACTCGCCAAGCGTCTCGGGATACCGATGCACGCACCCTACGAGGACCTTGGGAGCGAAGGCGTCGAAGGCGGCGGCCATTTCGCCTACACGGCCAACTTCGCGCATGCGGGTGAGCAGGCGGCTCGCATGGTCGACAAAATCTTCCGCGGAATGAAGCCATCCGAAATACCGCTTGAATACGGCGAACAAAATCTTCTCGTACTTGAGAAAGGGCGTGCTGAGGAGACGGGCATCAAGTTTTCGGAATCGATGCTCTTCCTCGCCGACGAGGTCAGAGAATAGCTTCAGAGCGCCATGAGCGCGACGCCGGAGAGGGCAACGATAATGCCAAACACTTTCAGCGCAGTAAGCTGCGCGCCGAGAAACACGACGGAATAGACGAACGCCGTAACGGCACCGATGGATATCATCACGGGTATAGCGAAACGTGTCGAGGCAAAGCCATAATATGCTCCAAGTGCAAAAAACATATTGGCTACCGTGACGACGAGAAGGGGGAAGGGACGTATGGCTGAGAGGAAGGCCTGTAAAGGCGTCGAAGAGCTGCCGCCCGAGAGCTGCGCGAACCACGCGATGCCAATGTACGCGACGATGGTGAGGGGAACAAACAACATCCACTGCATGGAGCTTAAGTGTACCAGTCGCCTGTAAAACAGGCGTATACTTAAGCACATGGCACAGTTCTTAGAAGGGGTTTTCTCCCTTACGTACTGGGATATCGTTGTAGACATCCACGGCCTCCTCGCGATGCTCCTGCTCATACTCTTCGGCACTGCGCTCATACTCTACGCATCACTCGATAAGTTCGCGCAGGCGGTGCGCTGGCTCAAATACACGCTCCTCGCGCTCACGCTCAATTTGATAGCCGTCAATCTTTTCGGCATCTACAGCTACGGGGCGTATCGTGCTGCGGATGGACCGCGCACACTCTTGAAATCGTCTCCCGACACGGCGTGGCTCCACGAGATACTCTTCGAGCACAAGGAGATGCTCGCGTATGCGCCGTGGCTCATGATTCTCGCCGCGCTTGTCGTTGTCGCTGTCATGGGCGACCAGTTAAAATCGAAGGAGGCACGGGGACTTCGCTTTGTGGTGTTTTTCTCCATCGCCGTTTCTCTCGCCTACGTCCTCGTCATTGCAGGTGAAGCGGTCCTTATCACGAAGGTCGCTCCGCTCAGATAAAGATATGACGCTACAAAAAATATATGCAATTCTTTTTGCCTCGGCGACGAGTCTCAATGCGTTTTGGATATTGAACATCGCAAAAGAATCGTCTCCGGCCGTGAAAGCATTTTTCAACTTCTATCCGGTCACCGGTCCACTCCTCGGTCTCTACGCCGCGAGTCTTGCTGTGCTCATCGTGTCGTTTTTCCTGACTCGGAGGGCGGGTCTATGGCACGCGCGTATGCCACGGCTACTGTGTGAGTGGTACTTCATGCTCTCCGTACTCTTCTTTGCTTTTGCCATCTTCCCGCCGGTATACGTGCCGATAGTGGCGTGGCTCGTTTCGCTCTAGGCACGCGAGAGGTGCGTATCAACTCGTTGCAGAGATGGGGAAGGGAATTCCTACTTCGATTTTTTAAATTTCCGCAACAGACTCCGCTTTTTGTGTATCAGTGCTTCAACCTTTTTGCGTCCTTGGTCACAGATAATTTCCTCGCCGTCGCTCGCAAATCCCGCGACCCCGGCTCGCGGTTCGCCGTACTCGGCTCACAACGCTCCGCCCGTCATAAGTGTACGGAAAAGCGCTGCTTTTCCGACCTTATGACCCCACCGGGAATCGAACCCGGATTTACACCTTGAAAGAGTGCTGTCCTAACCATTAGACGATGGGGCCCTCGGCAAACGGCTTTATAGTACGATTTTTTTGGCTCCTTGGCAAAAAAATGCTATCGTACATCCGGTCAGTTCGTTGGGCTTTTCGTATTTGTCTGCCGAAGGCAGATCCTCCTCTGGAGGACGAAAAGCATGACAGCGGTCCGCAAAGCGGACCGCACACATAGGGCGCGCTTTCCCGCGCGCCCGAAGGAGAGGTGGCTGAGTGGTCGAAGGCACTGGTTTCGAAAACCAGCATGTGGGAAACTGCATCGAGGGTTCGAATCCCTCCCTCTCCGCAATGATTCGCAAGGGCGGCCGCGTGCCGCCTGCGTGAATTATCATCGCGAGAAAGAGGGAGGGATTCGAAAGCGAGCGCGGGGCACCGTTCAGCAGAACGGGTCGCGCGAGCAGGCCCGAGAGGAGAAATGGAGCGACGGCGAGATTTCGAGCTCTTGGGAGCATCCCTCCCTCTCCGCAGATTGAAACTTCGAGTTTGGACAAGGCCGCGCTCCGCACAGAGCATCATAGATATGTCCAACAAAGACGCCGTTTTACGATTTGAAAAGGTTCACTTTTCATATAGCTACAGCGCTCCCATACTCGATGGAGCTGATTTTGTCGTGCGTCGGGGCGCGAAGCTCACGCTCATGGGACAAAACGGTGCGGGCAAGAGCACAATCTTTAGCCTCATCACAGACGAACATGAACCGGAGGAAGGGCGCGTGATTCGTGCACCCAAGGCGACAATCGCAATCGCTCGGCAGGTCATGCCGCGCGAGCACCTCGATCTCACGGTACGAGAGTTTTTCGAGTCCTGCTACGCAGAGAAGATATACGACATCGACCGCAAGATTGACGCGATACTCGAGGTCGTGAATCTGCACGCGGATCATGAGAAGCGCGTCAGCTCGTTCTCTGGCGGCCAACAGGCGCGGCTCTTGCTCGCCTCCGCGCTTATTCAGAAACCCGACATCCTGCTTCTGGACGAGCCGACTAACAACCTAGACAAGAGCGGCATCGCGCATCTCACTGAATTCCTGATTGGGTACGACAAGACATGCCTCGTCATCTCGCACGATGCGGATTTCCTCAACGCGTTCACGCACGGCGTTCTCTATCTCGACGTGCACACGCACAAAGTTGAGCAGTACAGGGGTGACTACCACAGCGTGGTGCGCGATATCTCTGCACGGATAGAGAAAGAGAACCGCAAGAACGCGCAACTTGGGAAGCAAATACAGGAGAACAAGGATAAGGCCAACGTTTTCGCGCATAAAGGCGGTGGCATGCGCGCTGTCGCGAAACGTATGCGCGAGAAAGCAGCAGCAATGGAAGAGGCGAAGGTCGACGTGCGCAAGGAAGACAAGACCATTCGTCCCTTTACGATTCCCGTGCAGGAGAAACTCCCCATGGAGGTACTGCACATAACGTCATTCCAAGCGACGATTAAGCACAAGATAGTGCATAAAAAGGTGGATGTATCGCTCGGGCGGCATGACCATCTGCATCTGGTGGGACCAAACGGTATCGGCAAGAGCCGACTGCTCGCCACGCTCGCGAGCAGGACCGCCGCAGGCGTGAGCTTGGCGAAAGACATACGTATCGGCTACTACCGCCAAGATTTCTCGATGCTCAATTTCAACGAAACAGTGCATGCCTCATTGCTCTCCGTCATGCATGGGGTGAGTGAACAGGAGATGCGCTCGGTCGCTGCCGGCTTCCTGCTTACCAACGATGTTATGCAGACGAAGATTGGCAGCTTGTCCGAAGGTCAGAAAGGTCTTGTCGGCTTCGCACAGCTCGTCCTCATACGGCCCGGCCTCCTCATCCTCGACGAGCCGACCAACCACATCAATTTCAGACATATACCTATCATCGCGAAAGCGCTCGGGGCATACAAGGGCCCGATGCTGCTCGTTTCTCACGTGCCGGAATTCGTATCACAGATCAAGATCGACAAAGTGCTCGATATGGGGAAGTGAGCCCTGCAGATTACAGTGACAATACTAGTCACGCACGGTCACGTAAGTGCCGAGCGGCGCCCACAGATACAATTCTCTTGCCTTTTCAGGTGGCATATTCACGCATCCATTGGACCATGGCTCACCGAAATGCGTGTGCCAATAGGCGCCGTGGATGACGGCCCCTTGCTCGGTGAAATACAGATTCCACGGCACCCCTGGCAGGTCATATTCCTTTTCTGAGATACCGAGTATAGGACCTTGCATGTAACGGCTCGGCGTTTTTCGGAACACGCGGAAGGTGCCGCGCGGCGTGGGCGTGAGCTCGAGACCGGTCGAGATAGGCTGTTGCATAAAAAGTTCGGTACCATCGTACGCGTACAGCATCTGCTCCGAGCGATCGACGACGATGCGCTTCTCGGTTTCTGGCGCAGCCTTACCGCGCAAGTCCTGCGGGCCATCATCGTTGAAGAGCCGGACATAATCGGCAGCGACGTACCAATCGGAGTTCAGTCTTTCTGGATACCGGAGCCATTCGTGGAAAACGATTTTGTACCATGTCACTCCACCCTCTTCCACCGTGCTTTCTACTTCAAGTATGACTCCTTTGCGCAGCTTCCCAACGGATGGATACGAGACATTGGGCCCCGAACGGGCGTTGAGACATGCGTCCTCAAAATACGGCCCGCAACCGTCCACGACCTCTATATACTGGCGCTTCTGCGTTTCGGCGCTGAACGCCGCCGCCGCCATGGCGCCGAAGGTAGGATAGGGAATGAGCACAACGGGCTCTCTCTCGGGCGGGCTCCCGAATACGGACAATATCCCTATGATAACGAGGAGAGCCACAGACGCCCCGATATAGATATGCAGCCAGCCTATACGCATCGGGCAATTCTAGAGATTTTTTGGCGGTTGCGATAGGGGTATTACCTTGGTGCAGCACTTAGCCTCTAACTGGCAGTATGTTCGATAATCGGCCATACTCGCCGAGGCTCGTTTAGACGTCGCTCTCTCGGATTTGAATGCAAGCACTCACATCTCTCGTCTCGCTAGTCTATACTCGCCGAAGCTCGTTTAGACGTCACTCTCTCGGATGTGAATGCAAGCACTCACATCTCTCGTTTCGCTAGTCTATAATTACCCCATGACCCGATATCAGTGGTTCCTCGCGGCACTCTTTGCTTCAGTGTGGCTCTGGGCAGCATGGGAGCCGCTCCATAGGAACGCGTGGCTTCTCGAAAATCTCCTTGTTTTTCTTTTTGTGCCGGTGCTTCTCATCGGCGCGCGCTACTTCAAGCTCTCCGACGCATCGTACACGTTCATCACGC
>Ga0209542_10005158_pt1 | contig 26375 bp, 38 predicted proteins | sample RifCSPhighO2_01_FD_184028 | JGI IMG/M metagenome (GOLD analysis project Ga0209542, IMG submission 184028) | Soil microbial communities from Rifle, Colorado - Rifle CSP2_plank highO2_0.1 (SPAdes) (version 2) | ecosystem: Environmental > Terrestrial > Deep subsurface > Rock core/Sediment ...
ATCTTGTACCCGCTCCATCATTTGTTTTCATGCTGGCAGAGGCATCAATAATTACAATTGAGTGCTCTGCACCTCCTTTTCCTGGAAGAGTGATAAATGGCTGCGCAACTGCAAATGCAATTCCTAGCAAAACCAGCAGCTGCAGAAGAAAAAGCAAATTCCGCATAAATGTCCTGAACAGCGAGCGCTGGTTGGACACTTTATTGTCCTTAAGCAAAAACATAAGGGAAGGAATTGGTTTATCTACTGGTTTTGGCCGGATTAGGTAGACTATTATGAAGGGAATTAATGCTCCAAGAGCGAAAAGCCCCGACGGGTTGTCAAAAAAATTTAGCAGGTTTACCATTTTTCAAGTGTTGATTGTTTCTTGCTTATAATTTCTTTTTTGAAAGGCGCCCAGCTCTTTCTGAAAAGCTTGGGAAATTTTCCATGATATATTTTAAGGAACTCCTTTGTTACTGGGTCCGCCGGGTACCCTGAGCCAAAATCGATTCCAATCTCTGCCTTTAATTTTTCTATTTCCCTATCTCTTGTCACCTTTGCGATAATCGATGCGGCGCTTACAACTGGATAGTTAACATCTGCCTTGTGCTCTGCAATAATTTTCACTTTTCCTTTCATTAGGCCCTGAAGTTTTCTTGTGTAGGCAGTAATATTCGGGCTCGGGCAGTCAATATACACAATGTCTGGTTTAAGCTCATTAATTATATCTGCTGAAGTTTCTGCCTCAAGGCCATTAAGATTCAGGGTTTTGGCAAATACTGCGCTGTCTATTTTATGCGGCTGCAATATCACTATTTTGTATTTTTCTGCCATATCAATTATTTTACCGTAAAGCTTTTCTCTTTGTTTTGGCGACAGCAGCTTAGAGTCCTTTGCGCCAATCCTTTTTAACTCAGCCTCTTTTGAGTCCTCTATCAGCAAGCCGCACATGACCAAAGGTCCAATGACGGGGCCTCTGCCCGCCTCCTCGACACCGCAAATCTTCATCTTATCAGGTCTCCTTCGATAAAGAAGGAGTAATAGAGACCACTGAAGCTATAAAAAGTATGAGGAAAAATATGATGAAAGTAAAGCCCCAGGTCTTATCAAGCTTTCCTAGCGCTGTGTAATATGCTGTTATCATGAACCCAAACATGCCTATAAGCATCGTTGAGCCTGGCAATGGTACCCTGTGCATCCTATCACCTAACCAAAATAAAGAAGAAAATTGTTTATAAATGTTTGCTATTAAGGGTTAAGTCAAGTTGTGTGTGTTGGAATAGTTGTTTAATATTTAGCCTATGATAGCTTTCCCACTTAAGTTGACTTAACCGCTATTAAGATTGGTAAAAATATTATAATAATTATTTAGTCCTCAATCGCCGGACAGGCTTGTTATATCAGCCCGCGCGGCGTCTGAGCGCTAAAGATTTTTATAGTGGACTACAATTCCTGAAGATTATGGAAGCGTATAATATTCATACTAAGGAACCGCTTGAAATAAAATTATCAATAACTGGCACTCATGGCAATAGAGTTCCTATCGAAGAAATTATTAGAGCTGCTCCGGCAAGACTAGGGATTCGTGGTAGGCAAAAAGAAGTTGAACTTGAAGCATATCAGGATTTTAATGTTAGAAACGGTTTTGCCTTGGCTGTAAGGCCAAAATCTATAAGAGACCATATAGTGTGTATTTCTCCTCTGGAAAGCGATGAATATGTATTTAATGCAACTGGCATGGGTTACGTATCTTTGGAACGTTTAGATAAACCCAATTCTCCCCATATGGTTTGGGAAATTGCTTTATATTTTGATGTACCTCTCGAAAAGCAAGGTGTAGGCAGCGGGATGGCAACAGCCTCCGGATCTATTAGGACTTTTTAGTTCTTTTCAAATTTAATCCATAACCTTTATAAAATAAGATTTCAATAATTCTGCAATGGTGATAGTTTGGTCAAGTTAGGAATAAATGGTTTTGGAAGGATTGGCAGGAATTTTCTCCGGGCAATGCTTTATGACACAAATGCCTTGGAATGCGTTGCTGTAAATGACCTGACTGATGCAAAAACTTTGGCTTTCTTGATGAAATATGATTCTGTTCACGGAAAATTCAAAGGAACAATCGAGGCAAAAGGAAACTCAATAATAATCAACGGCAAGGAAATAAAAGTCCTTGCTGAAAAAGACCCTTCAGCTTTGCCTTGGGGGAAATTGGGAGTGGATATCGTAGTTGAAAGCACCGGATTTTTTACCGATGCAGAAGGAGCTAGAAAACATCTGCAGGCTGGTGCAAAAAAAGTCCTAATTTCTGCGCCAGCAAAAGGCCCGGACATGACAATTGTAAAAGGAGTAAACGAGCAAACGTATGACAAAACAAAGCATCATATAGTATCAAATGCATCTTGCACTACAAACTGTCTTGCTCCAATGGTAAAGGTGCTAAATGATAATTTCAAAGTCCGACGAGGTTTTATGAATACAACCCATGCTTACACAAACGATCAAAAAATTCATGATTTTCCTCATAAGGATTTAAGGAGAGCAAGAGCAGCAGCGTTATCCCAGATTCCAACAACAACCGGAGCTGCAAAGGCCGTAGCAGATGTTATTCCAGAGCTCAAAGGAAAACTAGACGGATTGTCAATTAGAGTGCCTGTTCCTGATGGAAGCATAGTTGATTTTACATGCGAATTAGAAAAAGGAACAACAAAAGACGATATCAACAGGCTCTTCCATAGCGTTTCTCAATACCATATGAAGGGTATTTTGGAATATTCAGATGAGCCAATTGTTTCAGCAGATATTGTCGGCAATCCTAACAGCTGCATTTTTGATAGCTTATTGACAAGTGTAATCGGTGATAATTTCGTAAAGGTCATCGGCTGGTACGACAACGAGTGGGGCTACAGCAACAGATTAGTTGATGTTTGCAAAATTCTGCTTTAAGCTAATGGCGGAGCGCCTGCAGAAAGCATAAATGTTGTTAATAGACCCATAAGCAATCCGCCAACTAGCAATCCAAGCAGCATGATTAAAATTGAAAATACTATTACATCAATTATAGCTTTGATGACTATGACAGCCAAAGCCCACCATGCATTTTTTTGATGAAGTTGTCCTAATCCTTTTAGATAAATTATAAGCGACCATAGCCCGGCAATAAGTATTACGACTGTAAAAAATAGCCCTGCCATTCCAAAAGATGAAAGATTTGGAGGCTCTACAATTTCCCCTGTGGGCACTAGGGTCTTCAAATTAAAAAAATCAGGCAGAAAAATCAGCGTTGGAACAATTACAATTGCAATGATAATTCCAAAAATCCAAGCCGGAGTTGAGCCATAAACTGAAGCCTTGAAAGTATCGGTATATTCCCCTTTTCCCCCAAGAAGCTTTGCTATAAGCTGTGTTGTTACCGCTGACAAAAGCATGGATAAAACAAATATGATGAAAATTAATAGCAGCGCAGCTATAAGGGAAATAGCTCCGATAGCAATTGATCCCGCATTTATGACTCCGGGGTTTATCTGCATGGCAGCGACTATAGTCATTACAGAAAAAACAACCATGAAAATACAAATCATAATGAAAAGATAAAGAATTGAAGGCCCAATGCCTTCGGTTTTTATCTCTTCAAAGAAAAATTTTGGATGAAACATCACAGTTTCCATTTTTTGGAAAAATCCCATCCTCTTCGGAGGTTGTATTGGTGTTGGAGAGGATATCAATACTTTTCCTGTTGCATGATTGATTGAATCTTCAGTATCAAAGTGCGAATAGCCCTGATTTAGAATTGCTGCGCGAATAACATCGATAGAATAGCCGTTCTTTAGCTGCTGCTTTATGTAGGGAATCAGGCTTTTCTGTATCATTTAGTGCCTTTTATCCCAAATGCAGTTAAAAATTTGTCGTTAATAGGTGACTAACTTTTCAAAACATAATATTTTTAACTAACCCAATCGCTTTCGCTTTATGGATTTCCTGACGCTTCGAAACGTCAATTTGCAGGGAAAAAGGGTTCTAGTAAGAGTAGATTACAATGTTGCGATTGACAATGATGGAAACATAACAGATGATACAAGGATAAGGAACTCAGTCCCTACAATCAAGCTTCTGCAGCAAAAAGGGGCAAAGATAATTCTTCTAAGCCATCTTGGAAGGCCAAAGGGAAGGGAACCGAAGCTAATGCTTGATAAAATTGCCTATCATCTTTCAGACCTGCTAAAGCACGAGGTGAGAAAAGTTGATGATTGTGTCGGAACGGCTGCAGAGCTTGTTGTTGCAACTCTGGCAAACACCGATATTCTGATGCTTGAAAATATTCGTTTTCATCCTGAAGAAGAAAAAAATGATTTGGAATTTGCAAGAATGCTGGCGAGGCTCGCTGATATTTACATTAATGATGCTCTTGCTGTGTCGCATAGAAGCCATGCATCAGTTTCTGCAATCGCCCATTTGCTCCCATCTTACGGCGGTCCGCTGCTTGAGCAGGAAGTGCACTATTTCGAAAAGGTGATTAAGGAGCCGGAGTCTCCATTTGTTGTTGTGATTGGCGGGGCGAAAATTTCAGACAAAATCGGCGTTATCCTTAATCTGCTCCCAAAAGTGAATTACTTGCTTGTAGGCGGAGCAACCGCAAATACGCTCTTGCAGGCAAAAGGGATCGATATGGCAGCGTCGCTTGTAGAAATGGATAAGCTGGCATATGCAATAAATCTGCTTGCAGAAGGCGGTGATAAGCTCATAATTCCAATCGATGTTGTGACTGAATCTGCCAATGGTGCATCAACTTCTATTGTTGATGTTAGTGACATAACCTCTCTTGATGAAGGCTCAAAGGCAAAAGACATTGGGCCCAAAACAGTTGAACTTTTCAAGTCAAAACTTGAAAATGCAAGCACGGTTTTGCTTGCAGGCCCTTTAGGCCTTTTTGAGGATTATAGATTTTCTGATGGAACCTTGAAAATTATCCAGGCAATTGGAGAACTAAACGCTACAAAGATTGCGGGGGGTGGAGATACCCTGGCTGCGGTAAGCTTTTTCAAAATGCAGAATAAATTTACTTTCCTCTCAACAGCCGGAGGGGCTATGTTGGAATTTCTCGAAGGAAAGAAGCTTCCAGGCCTTGAGGCCCTTGAGCAGGCCAAGCGCAGAATGATGATAGAAGGTCATGCATACATTTCTTAATCATATAAGTGAAATATGTTGATTTAATGAACAAAATCGAAAGGTTTAATTAATAGTTATTACTTCACAGGGGTCAAGGTGACATCAATGAAGTCGCTCGAAGCGAAGGTTTCAGGAGAAAATTTTGGACTTTTACCCGATTTTATCGCGCAAGGTTTGAGATTGTATGGAGCTAAACAAACCACACCTGTTTCTGAGCCTGAATCACCATATACTGTGCTTTGGGGCACTCTTCAAACTCCTATTGAAAAGTTAAGGTACACCCAAAAGTCTGATTATACACAATAGCGCTCTTTTTGCCGAAACTTTTATATATAGTTACTATTGCGTAGTACTGAAATTGGAGTTATGATGGACGCTAACGAATTGCAGACAAGAGAGGCCTTTGCAAGAGTAAAGCAGGACATAATTGAATTGCAGCAAAGAATTGAAACAGCAAGCATAAGGCTTGAGGCAATCAGCCTTGGTTTTGGGCAATTCACAGACAAAAAAGAATTCTATTTATTTGTAGAGGCCGTAAGGGCAGAAATTGATAAGCTTGAGGAAAGCCTGGCAGAAAAAAAAGAGTTCCAGTCATTGAAAGAGGATTTGGGGAAAACAAGGGCTGCTCTTGAAAATTCTATATTCAAACTCTCAGATAAGGCCGACCAAAACAGAAAAACTTTTTCAGAAAATTCTGAGTCAATGGAAAAACGCTTAAAAAACGTTGTTCAAAAAGAAGAGGAAGCAAGAGTTAGGTCTTTTAATTCTGCTAATAAAAACCTAAACAGTACCAGAGAATATCAGTCAGAAAAAACTAGGGAACTTTCTTCACGTGTCTTAGGTCTTGAAAAATCACAGGAGAGGCTGCATGAAGAATTAAGGGAGCTGTGGAGGGAGCTAAAGGTAAAAGAGAGACAACTTGAAAGATATATAGATGAAAAAAAGATAAGGCCAATTAAAGTCCCTTGGAGACCTTTGCTTATATTCTTGCTTGTAATTATTGTGGTTTGGGCAGCCCTAAGCGCAATTCCGTCTCTTGTTCCAACTTCTGAAAATCGGAGTGTTTCAAATTACAGCTCGGAACAGATGAAAGCTGACAAATGCCTTGTCGATTTTGAATGCAAGGAATCAAGTCCAGGATATTTTTACTCAAATTGCATTTATGATTTAGCTCTTGATAATTGCAGGTGCGATACAACTGATTCGAGCACAAATTGCCTATTAGATGAGAAAGTTTCTGCTCAAAAAGGCTGGTATCAGTGCCTGTTAGCAACAGTTTTGGACCCGCTGTTTTGGTTCTGATTGCAGTTGCGATATTGCTGCTTATCCTGTGGATTGCCGGCAGAAAGAAATTAGTTTCTCGCGCGAAGTAAATCCGCTTTTTATTGCGACTTTTCTTCCAAGCCATTTTGAAAGAAATTTTATTAGCTCTTTGTTGGCCTTATTTTTATCAGCAGGAGCAGCTATGCTGGCTTTGTAGATGCCTTGCTCGAAACGAATTTCATTTCTTAGGGCGTTAGGCTTGACTTTTACTTTAAACACACCGGTAGGCTTTGGAGTCTCAGTCATAATCGCGCCATGTATGGCCGCATTTTTCGCATCTTAAGAACTTGGTTTCTGCCTCGTCTGCAGCTCTTGTTTGCACAGTCCAGTAATATGCTCTGTCGTGCTTGCAGTTTTGGCATTCGGCATCAATTTTGGGCAGAATTTCTGCTCCTTTCTTTGCGACTTCTATTTTTGACTCCTGCTTGTACACATCTTCAGTTATCGTTGCATTCTTTACGTCTTTTGAGCTATAGCCGCAGGAAGAACAAGCCATAACTTTTTTTGAATCCACTTTTTTTGGGATTAGTATCGAGCCGCATTTTGGACAAAACATTTTTTCACCTTGTAAAAGGCCCCATTATTGCGCTTATGATATCGACAAACCATATTTTGACATATCCTACTAGTGGGATGCGCAATGAGGCTCTGCCTATGACTTGAGTCCACTTTATATTAGTTTCGTCGAGTTCAGGGCTACGTATCTGGCCCAGATTATGGTCGCCTTTTGTCTGTACCGTAGCTGGATCGCCATTAATTGAAACCACTCTGTGAATGATAGGATCCGGACGCACTCTGGAGTTCTGCGCGCTAAAAACAATAATGTCTCCTTTCTTAAGATCGTCAGGTTTAACTCCGAAGAGAATGATTATATCTCCTTTATTGAACCCGTTTTTCATCGGGAATTTTTCAAAATCGCCTTTGGTTATGCCAAATGGCTTATACACCTTCTCCTGCTCTGCCCACCAGTCATCAAAATTAGAGTCATGCTCCATGCTTCCCGAGACAACTGCAACAATTGGGTGGCTTGTGCCAAATGCAAAGCCAAGTCCGGGAAGAATCAGGAATTTTATCAGGATAAATGCCAGGGCTATGTTTAGAAGCCAGCTCCATATGCTGTCATCTTCCCAGATGAATTTCCATGCTTTTTTCAGGAAAGGAACAGTGCTTTTCATTGCCTTGCGGGCAGGAGTCAATTATTAAAAACTATCGGAAATGCAGCTAAATCTTAAATAGAAGTTAACCTAAATTTCCTATATGTCAAGATGCTTTATCTGTGGAGTAAATGCTCAAATAGGTAATTTCTGCAAGAACTGTTTTAGAGAGCACCATCCAATAGTCAAGCATTTCAAGCCATTGGTGATCAAAGGATGCGTTACTTGCCCTGCGATAAGTTTCGAAGGCAAATGGATTTACGAGACGACGCCTGATACCATTCCCTCATTTGTGCGAAAAAGGGTAAGTATCAGCCCTGAATATAAGCTCAAGGCGATGATTGTAACGCCGCTTGGAAGTTTTGATGATGCATTCCATCCGGTGCAATATGAAGTAAGAGTTTTAGTAAAAAAAGATAATCATGAGCTTGAGCAAACTTATGAGTTCCCATTGCAGTTTGAGAAGGCCCATTGCGACAGATGCCTAAAGGCTAAATCTACATATTATGAAGGCGTTTTGCAGGTCAGGGGAATTACCGCAGTTGTCGAAGAGTTTATCGAGCTTGCAATCGAGCGGGGAAGGGCTTCGGGAAATTTTCTGGTAAAAAAGGACAGGATAAAGGGAGGATATGATTATTATTTTACAAAGAACAAGTTTGTGCAAAAACTGGCAACAGAATTGAAGAAACAGTTCGGCGGCAATTTCAAGGCCTCAAGCAGGCTGGTTACAAGAAGCAGGCAGACGAGCAAAGAACTTCACAGATTAACCATTCTTTATAATTCACCCCAATTTTTCAAGGATGACCTGATTGCGATCGGGAAGAAAGTTTACAAGATAACCTCAACTGCAGGCAAAATAACAGCGCTTAATCTTGCGACAGGCAAATCAGAAAAGCTTTCGCCAACTGCAAAATTTACACGGCTTATTCCTTACACTACAACTGTATCTAAAGTCAGCCCTCATCTGGAGGTAATCCATCCTACAACGTATCAAAGTGTTGCTGTCGAGAATCCAAAGCCAAAGAAAAACGGCGAGCGGGTAAGGGTTGTATTTATCGACGATAATTCTGCGTATTTATTTTAAATTGTACTCTTTCCCTTTCATTTTCAAGAATTCATCCTTCCCAATCAACTCAGAAAACAAAGATTTCAAAGTTCTGAGCTTTCTGGGAATTATAGCAAACAATTTTTTCCCTTTTAGTATTGTTTTCTTATATCGTTTCCTGAATTTCTTTGCATGCTTTTCATATTTTAACAACGGGCCTTCATGCAGATAAGTCTCCGGCAATGGCTCTTTTGCAGAAAACCAAAATATGGCGTGATTTTGCTTATCCCATTCCCAGTCAGCTTCAGTTAATTTGAATCCATTCCTCTCGGCGTAAGACTCAAGATACTGAAATGCCCTATGCAGGGCGCTTCCTGAAACGTCTTCTTTTCCTTCAATTGGCTCAACTGTAATTATTGTTACCTTTCCCTTATATTTCTCCCTTATCTGCTCCGGGGTCATGTATGTTCGCTTGAAATATTCTGCTGATGGTTTTTTTAGAAACTCTTTTGCTCTGGCCTTAAATTTGTAAAAGGCTTTATTGTCAAGCGCAGCCACCGCATTTCTGTCTTTCTGGACAGGGTCGATAATTATCAACGGGCTGTTTAGCTTGGATTTGTTCAAGACAGAAAATACAGGCTTGCCTTTCAGCAATTTTTCAGTGTCAATTACATCGCCAGGAATCCATTTCTGCGAAGCTTTCAAAACTCCTAAAAGTGAGCCATAGTGGATTGTCAATATCTCGCAAACGTAGCCTGAAAATCCGCGAATATAAGATTCCGCACCGTAAACTCCCGCTCCTTTCGCAAATGCTTTTGTAAGCCTTATTTCATCATGCATTTTCTTTTTTGCATTTCTTTTAACCCATGCGCTGTGCAATGGAGAAATGTCCGTTATGTTTATCGCCAGGGAAGATTTTTTTATATCGAGTATTGGAATTATTTCAAACTGCATTTCACGGTGCTTTACCCTGAAATAATCCCTGCTTCCATGTATCCTTTCTAGACTCCTGAAAACTTTTTTGAGCCCGGCTTCTGCAATGTCAGAGAGCTCTGCTGACTTTTGCTTATATTTTATATAGGGGTACAGAAGAAACAAATCTATATCGAACTGGCCTTTCAAAAAAGTGTTCTTTGCCCCGGAGCCTCCAAGAATTGCTCTTGCCGGTCTGACTGCAGGATTTATTTTTTTAAGCATCTCTTCAACAATTTTTTTGCTCTGCGAAATTTCTTCTTCAGTTGGGCAAAGAAGCAATTTTGTCTCTTCGAGAACTTTCTTCAAAGGCTTTTTTTTATTTTTTGGGACCATTTGTCCATTTCTCCTTCTGAGTATTTGCTATGCGGCCAGCTTCTAAGCCCGTCATCATCGTGCCGCGGAATCAAATGTAGGTGTGTGTGAAAAACAATCTGGCCTGACGATTTGTAATTATTTACGCCGATATTTAACCCAGTTGCGCCAGTAGCTTTCATAATCGCTTTTCCAACTTTCTTGGCCGCATGCATTAGGTGCTTGAGCTCCTCATCATCTGCTTCGAGCAATGTTTCAGAGTGTTTTTTTGGAATAAGCAATGTGTGTCCCGGCTTTATGGGAGCGATGTCCAAAAACCCAACAACGTGCGAATCTTCATACACTTTTGAGGAGGGAATAGTTCCATCCCTTATTTTGCAGAAAAGGCAATCGCTCATTTGTTGTTTTTCTCCAGCCATGATGGAAGCTCTTTAATTGATGATATAATATACTTTGGTTTTAATCCTGCAGACATAAATCTTTTTCTGTCATGTATCCCCGTAAGCACTGCAATAAAAGTCATTCCTGCGTTAGATGCTCCTTCATAATCAAGCAGCAAATCTCCAACATACATTGTTTCTTCCAGAATAAGCCCATTCTGTACTGCAAAGGTTATGAAAACTCTCGGATCAGGCTTGTGAAACTGTGCATGGTCTGCCGAATGAATCTGATGAAAATGATCCTGTATTCCATTCCCTCTTAAATTATGCATCAGGCTTTTGTCATCCCTTGAGCTTAAAAGGTATATTTGATAACCTTTGTTCTTTAAAAAAACAAGGGCCCTTTTTGCTCCTGGCACAAGCCTATGCCTTTTGGTTCCATGAATTAATTTGTAATTCTGCTTAAATTTTTCCACATCGCAATCCGGCCAAAGTTCTGCAATTAAGATGCTCCATGGCGGACCCCACATTGAAAGGAATTTCTCTTTTGTGAGTCCTGGCAGGCCCATCTTCTTTGCGACCTGTATATGCCTCGCATACTCTCCTTTATGGGTATGCGTAAGCGTATCGTCAAAATCAAAGATTATATTTCTTATCATGTCTTAGATAGAAATCTTCCAAGCTTTTTGAATGCAGCGGTTCTATGAGAGGTTTTCTCCTTTACCTCCGGAAGCAATGCATATGTTTTTTTATATCCTGCCGGCATGAAAATTTTATCATATGGTACATTCTTATCATATGGCCCTATTGGTTTTTTTGCCACGCTTCCCTTCGAAATCCCAATGAAAACTTTGGCTTTTTTCCACGGCCGTGCATATCCAATCGCAGTCTTAAAATAAGCAGTCCTTTTTTTGCCTTTTAGCAGGCGAAAGATGCCTTGATAGCCAAGCTGAAAAAATAATAATTTGGAATTTGTGCCCGGGAAGTCCTTATACGCACCGAAAAAAATACCGGTATCCTCTACAATTAGTGTTTTCCCTGTTTTTTTTGCGAGAAATTCTGCGCCGTCTTTTGCAATCTGCTCTAAAGTTGCATGCTGCTCCTCGGGCTTGGTCATCTTAAGATGTTTTACTTTTATCCCAAACAGATTCAGGGCTTTCTGGGCTTCAATGACTTTTGCAGGATTAGAAGTTGCAAAATAAACTATTTTCACTTGAACTCGCCATTCTTTTCCTTTATCTTTATGTCATGGAAAAGCCGCAATGCCTCCTCTGCAGTATCGGCCTTTGCATCACCGAAAACATGCGGGTGCCTTCTCTTCATTTTTTCAGATACAATTTTTAGGGATTCTTCAACGCTTAGTATTCCTTTTTCCTCTGCAATTTCGGCAAGCATTAGCGCCACAAGGATGACATCACCAATTTCTTCCTTTAAATTATCCTTGTCGTCGGTTTCAATGGCTTTTTTGAGCTCCTCTGCCTCTTCAACTATGTTGTTCTTTAGCGAATCCAATGTCTGCTCTTTATCCCAGGGGCATTTAGATCGCAATTCGTGTACAATTTTCCTCAATTCAGAGAATTCATTGCTCATATATAGGGCGAAATTTGAAGTTTATTTAAAAAAGTTGCTTAAAATTTTTTATCCGTATAAGCTCTTTAAGCCAGTTTTATCCCCGGTATTAAGTGTGCGCTTCTTTGTTTCTCCAAAAGATGCATAAGCATACATAGTTTCTGCTGTGCAGGAATTGGATGGATGACCCAAACCCAATGCATGTCCAAGCTCATGTGTTGCGATATTCTGCACATCCATCAAACTTAAATTGCTATTGGATATTTCATTCGTCGGGCCTGCATCACCAAATTGATAAGCGTCGTTGAAGAGCATATCGAATTCGACAATTTCCCTGCCTCCAATTGGGCCGCCATAAATTCCCCATACAGTTGTTACTGCAATGGTATTTGGATCGCTATGGCTGCCGAATAATATTTCATTCTTTCCATCAGGGCTCACCGAATCGATTCCATCCACTACGCCAAAATCTCTTACACCGAAAACATCATATAAAGTCTCTGTGTCCCATGTCTCCATGCTGTTCTGAAATGTTGTAGCAACAAGTGATTCATTCATTCCATCATTGTTAATCGGATTTAATAGGTAATTTTCTGTTCTCTTCCACTTTGCTCCTTTTGAAAGCAATGCATAGCATGTCGATGATCCGGGTTTGGCATCTCCGCCTTTGGGAGGTTTTGCTTCTCCCTTTTTATGAATGAACATAAAGCCTTCAACAATTCTGCCATCCTTATCATGCGACGTTCCTAGGCTGTAGATATCATCAGAAATCTTTATTGCATTTTTTGGAATGTCGTTTTGAGCAATAACATTCAATGAAGATAACATTAGGATTAGAAAAGCTGCAACTACAAAATACTTATTCATAGTTAGAGATATTCATAGATATATAAAAAATTATTGTCCCTTGGAGCCTTTCTTGAAACGGACTTGCCGATTGTCATTACCTCAAGGTTAGCTTCGAGGAACACTAAATTTCTTGTTTTTTTCTTTTGGTTTTTTGACATGGTAAAATCTGAAGGTTGCGATTGTAATGAAGGCGAACTCGGATATTCGGCTTTTTTCCTACTTATATTTTTTCAGAAATTCTTCTCTTTCCATTTTTATTTCGTTCAGGATAGCTTTAAGCAAGCCTCTACTAATGTCTTTGTTTGAATGCATGGGTACTACTGTGCTTCGACCGTCAGAGTGGCGGTAAAACCTGTGGCTTCCTTTTTGTCTGATTAGATGGAAGTTTTCTTTTTCCAGAAATTTGCATATCTCTTTTGAGGATAGCAGCGGAAGTTTCAAGCTGCTAAACCTCGACTTTTTTTATGCCAACAAATTTGAAGTGTTCTTGAAAATTCTTTTTCTTGTCTTGCTCTTCGACTTCCAGGCAAAGTTCAATTGCTTCCTTTATGTTTGTCATTAGTTCCTGGAGTGTGCTCCCTTGACCTATGCATCCCCTTAATTCAGGGACTTTGCCGATGTAAACTCCATCCTCGTCTTGTTCTACGATTACGTGAAATGCTTTTTTCATGCTTTTTGTTTGTTTGTAGTTTATATTAACTTTTTGCTATTTTAAATAACTACTTACTAGTAACAATAATGGAAACATTTATATAAGGTTGAGAATTTCATCCTGTTTATGGATGCTGTTAAGATCGTTAGCCAGAAATCCCACATCTTTAGGTGTGGGATGAATGGCGTAAGTTATTTCTAGAAGTTGTTTCTTGTTTTGTGTCGGTAAAGTGATGTGTCTCGTAAGGGGTGAGACACATGAGCATCTACCGACAGCACGCACATAACCGTTCAGTGGGTTGGAGTACGTGGCATTTGGAGTGGTGTACGAAGTATCGATATAAGATTTTCTATGATGAGACTCTTAGAAATCTTTGCAAGATATTTTTGTACGAGGCAGCTAAGCGTCATAGGTTCACAATCATGGATTGTGAAGTGGATTATGACCATGTCCACGTGATAGTTTCGCTGCCTCTCTCAATGTCTCCTTCAAAGGCATTGGGCATCCTGAAAGGATGCTCGGCACGTGGTTTGTTCAAGGAAGTTTCCCACTTCCACAGGATGTACCCTAAAGGTCATTTGTGGAGTCCCGGAAAATTTATTGGGAGCATAGGCCACATAACATTGGAGAAAGCAAAGCAGTATCTCGAGGCACATCACGCCAAAGACATTATTGACAGGAATCCCATGCCCTTTAGGCATGGGAGGAAGTCAATCTTTGAGAACCAGCTAATGTAGTTCCACAACCGCAAAATGGGTCGAGAACTATATCGCCTTCTTTAGAACTTGCAGAGATGATTCTCGTCAGCAAAGCAATGGGTTTTTGCGTAGGATATCCTAAAGACTCGTTACCTGCAACTGGAGGGATATCGTCCCAAAGATTTGAAAGAGATACTCCTTCATAATCTTTAAGATATTTTCTTCTTTGTAATTTTCCATTTGGAAGAATTATAATATTTCCTTTTTGGTATTCTTCTTCAAGTCTTTCTTTTTTCATTGTCCAACCAGCGTTACTCCTATTTCTAAAACCCTTCCATTCATAACATAAATTAGGTCTGGCACCTAATCCTTGCGGTCTGTATATGTGAGCAGAATCATCATAATAACGATTGCCTTTAGAATCAACCAAATTAAACTTTTCAATAATTTCGCTCTCACTTAATTTCCTTAATGTGTTCAAATGATATTTAGAAGATTTTGCAAATAAAAAAATAGTATCTGTATTTGCACCAAAACGTCTATTGGCATATTGAGATGATTTGCCAGCACCAAATATTCTTTTCCAAATTATTTCATTAATGAAATTATTTTCTCCGAATACATTATCCATTAATATTCTTAAATGAGCATTAGCGTGCCAATCACAGTGAAGATACATAAAACCAGTTTTTTTTAAAATTCTATGGCATTCCCTTAATCTTGGCTCCATCCACGATATGTAATGTTCAATCCCGCCTTTCCACCTATCTGCAAACGCCCTTAATTCTGCTCCGTCATCCCAGATAACTTCGTAATGCCTATTCGAGAAAAAAGGCGGGTCAGCGTAAATCAAATCAACGCTATTATCAGAGAATTTGCTCAAGATTTCTATATTGTCGCCTTCGTAAATTGCGTTTACTTCCATTTTCTCTATAACTAACCAATATTGGTGTATGCATAGAAAACTTACCTTGGATCATCCTGATATTTATGGAAAAATCAGAGAAATGTCCAACATTACAAAATTTCGAATAATTGAACTTACCCAAGAAAAAGAGATGAGCATTACTTTGCTGGCAAAGAAGGCAGATCTTGCTTACAACAAATGCGTTAACTATTGCACTGAGTTAAGTATGCAGAAATTATTGATTAAAAAGAAAAATGGCAAAAATGTGTTTGTGAAAAGTAAAGTGGATCTTCACAAATTAGCTAAGCTGCTTTAAACTTGTAATCAATTATTTCTAGCTTTGGCTATTTACTGGCTATGAACCCATTTTCCACCTTTGTTATTCCCCATCTTTCAGCGAGAATTACTCGATAAGTTTAAATAGAGTTTTTCTATTCAAGAATATATCAAGTCCCTAGTATGGTCCTTCGGGGTAATACTGGGTTTTTATATAATGTTTTATGGTCAACTCCTAACTTTATAGCCAAAGCCTTTATTTCTAAACATTTAAATAACCCGTTGACTTAAGCTCGACAATGGTTCAGTTCAATTATCAGCGAATTACAATAATTAGGATGCAGCGCCCTACTAGCCATACACTCAATGAAGATTTGAAATGGTTCGGGAGAAGTCTTGGCTTATTCGGAATAAGAGATAGAGACAAATCCAAATACAGAATTTTCGTTGAATTATTGAAAAGCTCGAGGCAGGGAAAGGCGTTGACCTCTGATGAATTGGCAGTAAAATTAGGATTAAGCAGAGGTACTGTTGTTCATCATTTGAACAGTTTAATGGAAACAGGAATTGTAATGAATCAAAAAAACCAATATGCGATCAGAGTTGACAATCTGAAAGTTTTAGTTGATGAGCTTCAAAGGGATTTGGTGCGAGCTTTCGACGACCTGCGCGAAGTTGCGCAGACTATTGATAAGGAATTAGGAATATAATGGCCAAGCCTACACGTTCAAGGAAAGCAGGAATGGAGCCTGGTTCTTTAGTATATATTGGCGAGCAGAAGACTGAGAAAATAAAAATAACTTTCATAGATTATGACGAGGCAAAGATTGAGGAAAAAGAATTACAGAATATCGAGGAGGCATTTCCATCAAAAACAACGCCAACAGTTAGCTGGACAAATATTAACGGGCTTCATGATGTTAGCATAATTGAAAAAGTCGGAAAGCATTTCGATCTTCATCCTTTACTTTTGGAAGATGTTGTAAATACACAGCAAAGGCCAAAAGTCGAGGATTATGGTGACTACCTTTTTTTCGTCTTAAAGATGCTTTCATATGATGACAAATCCGGAATTGTAAAGGCAAAGCAGGTCTGCGTTGTGCTGGGAAAAACTTACGTAATTTCTTTTCAGGAAAACGGCGGAGACGTTTTTGATGTTGTTAGGGATAGAATACGCTCAGGAAAGGCAAGAATAAGAAGGCACGGGGCAGATTTCCTTGCTTACTCTTTAATTGATGCAATTGTCGATAATTATTTTGGAATTCTTGAAAAGCTAGGCGAAGATATTGAAGAGCTAGAAGACGATTTGGCAAAAAATCCGCAGCAGAGTTCTCTGAAAAAATTATTCATGCTAAAAAGAGAAGTCACGACATTAAGAAAAGCTATCTTTCCATTAAGGGAAGTTATCGGAAGAGTTGAAAAAGGAGATTCCCCTTTAATCAAAAAAGGAACAACAGTTTATCTGCGCGATGTTTATGACCATGCAGTATCAATGATAGATAATATAGACACATTTCGCGACATGATGTCAGAAATGGTTGACATTTACCTCTCAGCGCAAAGCAATAAATTAAATGAAGTCATGAAAGTACTGACAATTATTTCGACTATTTTTATTCCAATGACATTTATTGCGAGCATTTACGGAATGAATTTTAATTACCTGCCTGAACTTCAATGGCGCCATGGATATTTTATAGTTCTTGGTGCGATGGCAATTATTTCGGTAGTCATGCTTTTTTTCTTCAAGAGAAAGAAATGGATTTGAAGTGGGTTAGTTTCTCAATTATATTCTAATATTTCTTTTAACTCCTTGTCTGCTCTTCTTCTATGTTTCATAAATCTTCTATAGCTTTCTTCATTTCTTTTTAAGGCTTCGTCAATCATTCTTGTAACGGATTTTTCCATTTTTTATCACTTTATTATGATTCTCCTTATTATTTAAATTTTTGCTATCGCCTTCAATTGCCTCGTTCTTCGTTTATGCGCTTTAAAAGATGGCGGTTATGCCTATACTCATCCAAAAAAGCTTTGGACATCTCATTTATTTCTATTTTCGACCTGTAAACTTTTTTCTCCAATATCCTTATCCTCGATTCCATAACTATTTTTTGCAAACCAAAGGTCGTTAATACTATCAAAGCAAACAAAGAGACAATTATTTCGATATGAGAAGATATAATTTTTACAAGAAATATCAGTATCCCTTGCTCTATGGCATATGCAAGTATAAAAATTAAGTCAATAAAACTTTTATTTTTATATGCAAATCTCCTTAAATCTTTCCACCAATAATGAATACTCGCATACGTTTCCATTGTTTTCGTCAACAGTTTTTTGCAAACTGGTTAATATGCATTTCTGAGAAATTTCCGGAAGTTTTTCGAAGGGATCAATAAGCCTGCGCGGCGATTGAGCGCTAAAATATCATTAAAAAATTAAGAATTATTGGTTTGCAACCTGCTCGACTTTTTCAGCTGGGCTGCCTTTTGCCCGGTAAACCTTTGCATAAGCGGGCGTTACTATAATATAGTCCTCGCCAAAGCCTGCAATGTCGCCTTCGATTGCCTCGGTTGTCTTCTTGAGCTTGCCGATTGCTCTTTTGAGCTCGATCATGTCCTTGTCCTTTAAGGGACGGATATTTATCAGGCCGATGGTATTTCCTTCCCTAAGGGCCTCCAATATCCCCTTTATGTCCGCAAAGTCTTCTATCACGAAGGGTCTTACAACAACGGTGCCACGCGCCTCGTGCTCGCCACCTTCGAGCTCTACATAGTCGGAGCCCTCTTCAGGGGACTCCTCCTGTTCCTTTCCGCCTAGCATATCCTTGAACTTTCCAAAAAAACCAGCCATTATGATTCCTCCAGCCAAAATGTTAAGTCATTTTAGCGACCAGCAAATATTTAAATGTTTTGATTATTCTCGAGGGAATGATGTTTTTTGACAAAACGGTAGCAATCATCAACTTCAAGGCTTATAAGGAGTCAACAGGACCAAAAGGAGTCGAATTAGCCCTTCTCTGCGAGAAAGTTGCAAAGGAAACAGGCAAGGAAATCTGGATTGCCGTCCATCCAACTGATATTAGAAATATCATAGCAAAAGTTAATATTCCTGTTCTTTGCCAGCATGCAGACCCTGTTCCATATGGAGCTTACACTGGATGGCTGCCTCCAGCAATGCTTAAGGAAATGGGTGCCAAAGGAACTCTTCTAAACCATTCCGAGCATCAATTGCCTATAGATATCTTAGATACCTCAGTTGCATTATGTAAAAAAGCTGGTTTAACTGTTGTAGTTTGTGCAGATACTCCAAGCAAAGCTGAAGAGGTTGCAAAATTCAAACCGGATTTTATCGCAATCGAGCCGCCTGAACTTATTGGGGGAGATATTTCTGTTTCAACAGCTCAGCCTGAAGTGATTACTGATTCAGTAAACAGAGTAAGAAAGGAAGCCACAATTCCTGTGCTCTGCGGTGCAGGAATAAAAAAGACAGAAGATGTGAAAAAAGCAATCGAGCTTGGGGCAAGGGGTATTCTGGTCGCTTCAGGTGTTACAAAAGCCGATAATCCTGAGAAGGCATTAAGGGAGTTAGTTGCCGGATTCTAATAAAACAATCGCAATAGCTATTCCAGCTTCATGCGTTATTGATAATTCAACTTTTTTTGCAATTATTGAAAGCCTATTTGATAATTTCAAATAAGGCGCCCCATTTTTTGAATGAAGCAATTCTATTTCTAGCCAGGGAGGCGGCATTATGCCAATCGCCTTTGCAAATGCTTCTTTTGCTGCAACAGCGCCTGCCTGGCTCTCTGGTTGGAGAGTTTGTTCCTGATGCGTAAGAATCCGGTCCAATGCCGCCTTGTCCATGCTCTTTATCCTTTCAATTTTTACAGCATCAATTCCTATCTTCATAATGCCTTCAACTTTTTCTCCATTATGGTTGTCGCTTCTTCATAATCCATGCCTTCGAGATTTAATGGTTCCCCAATGCTAAAAGTTATTTTCCTAATCCCAAGAGGAACAATATCCTGCGGGCCTCCGCCTCGGAAAGGAAAAACATCCCTGTATTTTGGATTTATTTTCATTGGAACTGCATCAACACCAAGCTCGCTTGCAATTAATCCGATCCCCTTCATCAACGGCGCCATGCTCCCGTCTTCTGATACTTTTCCTTCCGGAAAAATTATAAGGGAATATCCTTCGTCCATTTTTTCGGCAATAAATTCAAGCGAATCCCTAAGCCTGACTCCTTCCCTGTCAATTGGAACAGCTCCTGCGAATAGTTCATAAATAAAAGCATTGAATTTCTGCCTTTTCCACTCTTCTGAAGAAACAGCCACAATTATTTTGCTTTTGTCGGCGATATTTAAAACTCTTAAAACGCAGAATATATCGAATGTGCCAATATGATTTGGATAAAATATGCATGGCCTTTTTGCCTTTTTGACATTTTCCTTTCCGCTTGTCTTCAGCCAGATAAAAATTGAATGAAGGGGAAGAAATACCAAGTCTAGCATAACTACTCTTAAAATCACAATGGGAAGGCTAAACTGCCATTGAGATCTCTTGACGGGATGATATGGCTCAGCCGTTTTGCATAGCTTTCTAATTTGTCCAACAGTTGTCCGTGAATTAATTTTGCTTTCATCAATTGAAACTCCTATTTCCGCTTCAATCTGGGAAATTAATTCAATCCGGCCAAGGGAGTCAAGTTTTAGGCCTGTTACGATATTTGTTGAATCGTTTATGTCCTGTAGCGGTATGTGGGTTAAATTAGAAATGATAATTTTTAATGCATCAGAGCTTTTTTCTGATTCAGAATCTGTTTTTTTATTTTGTGAAATTTCTTTCTCAACTTCTTCTCTATCTACTTTTAGAGTACTTGTCCTTGGAAAGTCATCTTGCTCCCACAATCCATAGTATGAAATTTGCTGTGAGTTTTCAAGGGTTTTATTTACATCCTTTATGATCTCATCAAGCTTTTCTTTCTTATCGGTTAGGATAGCTGCATAAATTGCTTTTTCTCCATTTCTGATTACCGGCACGACACAGGCAGCCTTTATGTCGGGATGATTTCCAAGCTTTGTTTCTATATCCTCGGGATAAACTTTTCTGCCATCTGGAAGGACAATTCGGAATTTATCCCTTCCAAATAATTTTAACCATTTGTTTTCAAATATGCCGATGTCGCCTGTTTTGTACCAGCCTTTCTCAAAAGAGCTTTTTGTTTTCTCCTCATCCCCATAATATCCTCTGCTGACAAAATCTCCTTTTACAAGAACCTCGCCATCTGCTGAAATTTCAATCGATGCGTTTTTAGGCACAACTCCGGCATATTCCATTCGGTTTGCTCCGGAAACATTAATTGTCGATAGCCCGGAAGTCTCTGTCGAGCCATAGCCTTGAATTACTCGAAATCCCATTGCATCCAAAACTGTCCCGCCCCTTTTTTCAAGAGGAGCGCCGCCGCAAATGAAAACTTCCAGCTTGCTTCCAAATGCTGAATGAATTTTCCTAAACAGAATTTTTCGGATTTTTCTTGGGAAAAAAGGGCTGATTTTAAGCAAAAAATTGAATAATTTTGTTTTGCCCTCCTTTTCGACTTTTCTTTCAACTGCCTGGAGCATCAATGAAAGAATTCTTGGCACAACAATAATTGCTGTTGCTTTATGTCTTCTTATCCCCTCTATTATCGTTGCGGAATTTACTCTTTGCAGGTATGCAATGCTTGATCCGTTTGAAAGCGGGACAAGGAGGCCAACAACCTGTTCAAGGATGTGAGACAATGGCAATACTGAAAGTGCCTTAAGCGAGGAGCTTTGGGAAAAGTTTTCCCGCATTGTTAAAACGCTTGCAAGAATATTTTTGTGTGAAAGCATTACTCCTTTTGGAGTTCCTGTTGTGCCCGATGTATAGACAATTTCAACAAGGTCGTCCGGTTTTACCTCTTTTTCTTTTCCTATTTCTTCATTATCGAGAATTGGAAATAAATCTTCTAGAATTATGGCTTTATTTTCATAAGCATGCAAATATCGGGAAACAAAAAATAATTTCGGCTTTGTCTGCGCAACAAATTTTTCAGCCGTTTGAAATGATGTCCGGTAATCGGCCGGAACAACAACAATTCCGCTTCTTGCGCATGCAATCCAGACAACTGCCCATTCCGGGCTGTTCATGCCCCAGAGCAAAACTTTATCTCCTTTTTTCAACCCTTTTTTTTCAAAAATATTTGCCGCTTTTCTTGTAAGAATATCAATATCCCAATAAGAATATCTTTTTATCCTGAGCCCCAGTTTAATTTCAAGAAATATTCTGTTTCTGTTTTTAGAAAAGGAATTGTCAATTAAATCCTTTAATGTCCTCATGCAGATGCATTAGCCCACTTATACATAAAGGCTTATGTTCTTGCAATTTCGTATTCCCGAACCATTATCACGATGAACAGCACGAGAATTGACGCTCCCGCCAACATTAATGCAAAAGGGTTGTTTATGGTTTTATACAATTCATACAAACCCAATGCCATAATTCCAAAGCCCAGCCAGAGAATCTTATCCAGGACCAATTTCAGAATTTCAAATTCCTCTTCTGAAGTCAGTCTTTTCTTAAGCCTTTGAGGCTTAGAGAATGGGACTGGCTTGCCGGTCAGGGGCGTTCCAAAAGAAACACGTTTTGATTTTGCCATCCATTAACCTCTTTTATACATGTCTTTCAGATATCTGTTAATAAAGATTTCTGTTAGCTTTAGCCTCTGGATAGTAGCAAAGTTTTTAATTCAAACACCATTTCTCATAGCCATGAGCAAAAGGCCTGGCATTCACCTAATCAATAGATGACACTTCTATTTCATCTGTTTCATTATTTGCACTTGACGAACCATTAGAACAGCGTGTTTCTTAACCAATTCCAAGAACAAAATTTATATATCGTCCCTAAACCCTAAACCCAGCTTTCCTTATTAAAGGATTCAGGAGGAACTAAACAATGGCAAGAGAGAAACCACATATCAACCTTGTGTTTATAGGTCACGTAGACCACGGAAAATCAACTACTGTAGGCAGACTTCTATACGATTCAGGTGCAGTTGACGAGCAGACCATGCGCAAGCTTAAGGATAAGGCAAAGGAGCTAGGCAAGGCCGGGTTCGAGTTCGCATTCGTTATGGACAACCTCAAGGAAGAGCAGGAAAGAGGAGTAACCATAGACCTCTCCCATAAGAAGTTCGAGACCCCAAAGTACTATTTCACGATAATTGATGCGCCTGGTCACAGGGACTTCATCAAGAATATGATTACAGGAGCCTCGCAGGCAGATGCTGCAGTCCTTGTTGTTTCGGCTAACAAAGGAGATGGCGTCCAAGCCCAGACAAGGGAGCACATATTCCTTGCAAAGACACTTGGCGTAAAGCAGCTAATTGTTGCAGTAAACAAGATGGATATGGTTGATTATGCAGAATCAAGATATAAAGAAGTTGTGGATGAAGTCGGCAAGTTGCTCAAAACAGTCGGCTTTGACCCAAGCAAGATAACATTTGTTGCACAGGCATCGTATCCTGGCGACAACATTGTCAAAAAGTCTGACAAGATGCCGTGGTACAAAGGCCCAACACTTCTTGAGTCAATTGACACGCTAAGCCAGCCAGAAAAACCAATTGACTTGCCGTTGAGGCTTCCAATCCAGGATGTATACAACATCACAGGCATTGGCGTTGTGCCGGTAGGCAGGGTGGAGACTGGTTTGATGAAGATCAATGACAAAATTATAATTGTTCCAGGAAGAGAAGGAAAAGGAGTTAGCGGTGAAGTCAAGACAATTGAAATGCACCACGAGCAGCTGGACAAGGCTGAGCCGGGCGACAATGTCGGCTTCAACGTAAGAGGAATCGGTAAGAAAGATATCGCAAGAGGAGACGTTGTCGGTCATCCTGACAAGGTTCCAACCGTTGCAACCGAATTCACAGCGCAAATTGTTGTCATCAACCATCCGACTGTTGTGACAGCGGGATACACTCCTGTGTTCCACATCCACACAGCTCAGGTTGCATGCACAATAACTGAAATTGTCAAGAAAGTTAACCCGGCGACTGGGGAAACCATTGCAGAAAAGCCAGACTTCATTAAAAACGGAGATTCTGCAGTTATCAAGGTCAAGCCAACAGTTCCGCTAGTAATCGAGAAGCTGAAAGATATCCCCCAGCTTGCGCGCTTTGCAGTGCGTGACTCGGGAGCGACTGTCGCTGCAGGAATCTGCATAGACTTGGTCGAGAAGAAGATGGCATAATGTCAAAGGCCCGCATAAAGCTTGCCAGTACAGATATAGCAAAAATAAATCAAACATGTGATTACATCCGGGACATTGCCGATAAGACCGGCGTTGACATGCGTGGCCCAATACCTCTTCCTACGCAGAAATTAAAAGTAACAACCCGTAAGGGCCCCTGCGGCAACGGCAAGGCAACCTGGGACCGCTACGAGATGCGGATCCATAAGAGATTAATTGATTTGGGTTTGGATGAAAGGGCGTTGAGATTGGTCATGAGAGTTCCTATCCCAGAAGGATTGAATATTGAAATAGAAATGATGGAGAATTAGTTTTTGCAATAACTTTATCTTCTATTAATTACCCCACGGCATATGACCCTTGAAGAGCAAATTAGGGAAGCTGTTGCGGAAGGAAAAACTGTAGGCAAACCGCATATTTTTAGAGTTGGAAGCAAGTATGTTGCTAAGCAATTTCACGAGCCCTTTTTAGCAAGCCACGATCTTCGCTACGCTAATGCAGCAGTAAGATTGGGTGTTAGAGTTCCAGAGCCTTTAGGAGTTTATCAAGTCGGAAAATTTCATTATTTTGTCATGGACTTTATTGATGGGGTGTACAGGGATGATCTTTCAGGCGAAGACTGGGTTAATGCTTTTAATCAATTGGAAGAAGCTATCTTTAAATTATTAAGGGCAGGGATTGATCCAAATGATTCCGAATGGTCACAAAATTCCTTATACATTGTTTCTGAGGGGCAATTATATCTTATCGATTACGGTCACTGGCAAAGCGCTGAGCATTGGGCCTGGAATCTTTGGGCAAATTATTTTAGAAGCGTAAGAAGTCACATGGCAAATCCTGAAATGATTGAGAACTAATTCTCGAAAGATTTCCGGAAATTTCTTGCAAAAGTTAATGAATATGTTCTTCTTTATTCTTTGTTATGGCAGTTGATAACGAAAAATCTGAAGTGCTAAATGATGCATTTTATTCAAATAATCTTTCAATACAAATCGGCGGTAAAGATATTTTCATAGAATTTCATTGTACTTCTCCCAGATTTTTAATCGGAAAACAAGATACGCATTTAGTTAGAGGACATAAAATGATAATTATGAATTTAATTTAATTCCTTGGATATATAAATTCTTTCAGATTTTTAATATGTCTATCCTTCATTGTTACAACAGCAACAAAGTCTCAATTAAGCCAAATGGTGCTAGCTCTGAAAAAATAAACCATTCAATAATCTTAGCCCCGAAATCCCTGTTAAACAAAATCAAGAAATTGGATCTGAAAAAGTGTCACGTATGCTTGTTTTGACGTCGCCGCGGCGTAGTTTCTCCGAGGAAAATGCGATTTATAGGTGATTTGGCTACGTCATGGCAGGAGAGTGTTAAATTTATTTTAAGCCGGAAGGTCCGATTGTTCTAAGAACGTGCTTGATTTCTTCTATCGCTTTCTGCTGATGTTTTTTGTCTGACATTCTCACGAATTTGAGCAGGAGGTCAACCAACTCCTTCTCTGCTGAATAACGAAGTAAATACCCATCTGTAATGAAGTAAAATCGAAAACCTTCGTATCTTAATTCCTTGATTACGATCGCTCCAACAGTTCCAAGTTCTTTACCTTTGCGGGGATGTGTTTCAGCAGATTCAATAAAATCGAAGACTGCGGTTGCTCTGGCTTTGAATTTCTTTTCGATCTCTTCGAAAAGGCTTCTAGTTATCTCTACTTTTGCCATCGCTTCGCGTGCTCGGTGCGTGCCTGGGCAAGTGTCAGGGTATCTTTTGAAGAGAACAAGAGCTCACGTAGCTGCTGCTGGACAGCAACATCGTAGAGTCGGCTGATGATGTCGTTATACGTCTCTCCTTTTGAGCCAAAGGATTTGATTTTATCACGAACCTCTTCATCTAGCTGTATTGTTGTAGGCATAGATGCGCTATAGTGGCTATGGTATTTATAGTTTGTGGTTTTTGCCGCCTTCAAAGGACCTGTAGTTATCAAGAAAGTGCTAAAGTAATTCTGTGCTTTACCAGCAACTTCTGAACTATCTATGCGACGGTTTAAGGGAGTGATCAACAGGAGCATATGGCCTTGCTGGGTAACGTGTTTCATCAATCAATTGCCTTTGCGGGATTTTTGCAGCATATTCTTGCAAGATGCCATATAAATGGAGCTTTAATTCATCTCCGCCATCAAATTTTACCCGGACCTGCCCTCCGCGGCCTTCATCTGATATGGCTGCAACATCTCTTTTGACTCTTACAAAAGTGTAGCCAAGTAAGCTTAGTCTTGGTTTCTCTGTTTGAATTAAATATCTGGCAGGAGAATTGTCATAAGGGCGGTCACCAATTGCTTCCAAATATATTTCCCGATCATGCGTCATCTCACTGACTGCCCCAACTAACGCCAAAACCAAGTCGCCTAAATCATGGGACATATTCCTTAAAAAATCAGCATCTTCCTTGTTCCTAACTTGGAGGCGCCAGGCTGCAGTCATATCTGATAGGAAAATGCTTGTTATTATTAATTGTTTCTTTCGTCTTACGAAAACTATATAAATATACGAGTATATGAATTCCTACATGGGAAGAATCGGTCCGGCTTTGTTTTTCTTATTTATTCTTTCATTTCAGCTTGTCAGTGCCCAGTCATTTACCCCTTGGGATGCTTATCTAACAAATATAAACACAGAAATAAAGAATGGTCAGGATGCAAGAGTAGAATTAACAATATTAAATAATAAGGAAACAAGCGACACTTTTAGGCTATTTATAGATACGCTTTCATTTAGCGTAAGCTCAGAAACACCATCCGACTACCTCA